>VFSW01001288.1_pt1 | contig 38154 bp, 24 predicted proteins | sample 5358111 | NCBI WGS metagenome assembly VFSW01 (sample SAMN11554181, study PRJNA540505) | mine drainage metagenome | isolation source: sediment from site ElyBrook_90M | place: USA: Ely Copper Mine, Vershire, VT | collected 2017 | reverse complement strand
CATATAGATGCCTGGAGTCGCTTGCCATGCAGCGTACAAAGATCGCAAACAGGATATTAGAAGATCCACCTCGCCGTAAGCACCAACCCATGGTTGAAGGTGTAGAAGTGACTGGTGGCGATCTGTATGCCTGCGCCGAGGGCTAGGCCTGGGCGCGATTTGGGATCGGAGGGGTGCAAGGCGAACTTGCCTACGATCAGGCCGGGGGTAATGAACTCCTGGGTCTTGCCGTCGTTGGCTCCGCCCTTGAAGTAGGTTGCGTTGCTTTCGAGTTCCGGCCAGAAGAGCTTGCCGATACGGTACTGGGCCACGGTATTCCAGGCCACAGGACGCCCGGCGGTGGCGATGGCTGGTTGGCCAGTTGGCAGAGTTGCGCCCAGCGTGGTTTGCACATCGAAGCGCCCATAGCCCTTGCCTGCGCCCAGTGTGGGCGCGATACTGGCATCGGTTGAGCCATTCTTGTAACTGCCTGTGGGGATAGTGGCCACTACCCATGCGCTGAACGTGTAGTTACCGTGCTGCGCGTTGCCGCTGGCGAGGCGGTACTTTCCCAGGAATGATACGTCGCCAAAGCCATCCGCTGCAGTGCTGTTGTGCTGGATGTAAGGCGGCAGATCGAAGGCGATCTCGGTATTGGCCCATGGAACAATGTTGACGCCCTTGCTGTTGTCGAAGTTCCATGTATCCGTGCGTGTGGGCGCAATTTGCCTGATAACGTCAGTACGCACTACCTGGATGAGTCCGGTGGTGGTGGTAACGAGCGGAACAGCCCAGCCGGGCTGCTTGGCTTGCGTGGCAGAAGTTCGCGCCAGCCACCGGGTGAAGAATCCGCTTGGAGCGGTTGTGCCCGGAAGAGTTGCATTGGGCCCGCCTTGCGCGTACATGCAGGCCGTAGCCAGCAGAAAGAACAGGGAAAGGGGAAGCTTTCTCATGTTGGTTCATTGAGAATGACGGGTGCAAGAGGCACCAGCAACCTCCAAATGGTTTAGCCATTTCTCCATCAATAGGATGAGGTGGAGCAAGAGGTACTGTCTCTGCCCCGCCCGATGCCGATGCGCTGTTCCTTGAACTGGACTATGACTAAACCAGCGTAAAATTAGTGCGGATGGTTTTCACCCGTGCCTGCTCTGGATTGGCTATATCGCCTAAAGCGAACACCGTTGTTGGTAATCCGATCAGGACTTAGCATTTGGCCAAGCTGCGGCGCTAAGGACTGGCAGTCAGAGCACGTCGCCTTGTGGGGCACAGTCAAAGTGTCGTTCTAAATGCCCCTCGTTTACTGGAGAGGCATTGTCCTACCAGAGCAACTTCATGGCGAATTGGAACTCTCTGGAAGGGCCTGTGGTCGTGATCTTGCCGAAGTCCGTATCCGTCATGGTGCTGTCGGGATTCAGAAATTGCGCATGATTGAATGCGTTGAACGCGTCGGCCCGAAATTGCAACTTCACAGGCTCGTGCAAAGCAATAAGCTTTCCGGCGCCTATGTCCCAATTGTTGACGCCCGGCCCCGTGATGATATTCGGAGCTGAGTTTCCGAAGGTGTTCGGAGCGGGGGTCTCGAAACAGGCAGTGTTGAACCAGTAGTGACCATTGCTGCGGACATCCTTGTTAGTCATGTTCGACCGTCCATCGCAGAGCTGGTTGGCACGGAATTGCGTGTATGGGTCCATTGTTGTACTGCTCGCGGCCAACACGGTGAAAGGATTCCCCCTCGCGAAAGTTGCGATTGTATCGAGGGTCCAACCGCCTATTATCTGATTCACAAGGGATGAACTCTCGCCCATGTATCGCTTCCCTTTGCCGAACGGTAACTCCCAGACGCCGCTTGCGACCAGGCGCTGTGGAGCATTGTACCCAGCCAACCCTTTATCGCAGCTAAGGCAGGTGCCTCTTTGGTTGATCCCAACTGGCGCCCCGCCCTGCTCGGTGTTGCTGACGACTTTTGACCATGTGTAATTAGTCACGAAGCTCAGGCCATTAGAAAACTGCCGTTGCAGTTTGGCGACGAAGGCATTGTAGCTGGATGCTCCCTCGTCGGCCGCCTCGAAGATGTAACTGAATTGCTTGTAGGGACGAACCGACTGATCGCAGACCAGAGATCCAGCTACCGAACAATCGTCGGCATTCCACCGGATCGGCAGCTTGCGTGACTGCGACCCAATGTAGTCGATCTCGGCAATCGTGGTCTTGGTCAGATTATGCTCGATCGCTAGGCTCCATTGCTGGATGTAAGGCGTCCGCAAATTGGTATCCAGTGCGAAAAGCGCACCGCCGACATTGTTTGCAAAAGATTGTGTGATGGTCGCCTGAGTCATAGGCGGAAATACATTCTTCCCGAGCACATAGGTTGGCGTCACGGCAGACTGGTTGGTGATAGATTGAACAATGGCAACGCCGGGGGCAGTAATTGCAAACAACTCATAAAGGGCATTCTCCGCTGGATAATAAATACCTCCGCCTGCCCGAACGATTGTTTCAGGCAAAAAGCTCGGTTGCCAGGCTAACCCTATGCGAGGAGAGAAGTTGTTGAGATCGATCTTATAGACCTCCGAACTGACCGCTCCCAATGCCGCATACTCCACTTCACCGGTCTTGAAGTTGAATGCATGCGGATAATTCGCGTTCGATCCAACGGCGTTGGGAGGCGTACTCATGTTCCATGCCAGGCCTAGGTTGAGCGTCAGGTTAGGGAGAATGCGCCAAGTATCCTGAGCATAAGGCGTAACGGCGGTCCAGCGAAAATGTGTGCGTGGCATAGACGTTACCGTGCCGTCCTGCGGCATGCCTAAGAGAAAATCGGCGAACGAATTACCTGTGCCTGACACCGGCGCCAACTGTCCAGCGCTATTCGGCGCCAATTGCGCGGTATAGATAGGGTTGAAGTACACACCGCCTCGTGAAAAGAAGTTCGAGCTCTCTTGGATCGTCCGAACGTAGTTGAGGTCAACACCAAAGCTCATCTCGTGCTTCGCCTTCAGAAGATTAATGCCCTCATGCATCTGGTACTGGTTGTCGATGTTCCCGATTAGGCCTTGTGCTCGGCCGAACGAAGGAGTCGCGGCAGTAGCTCCGGAGGTGTTGAATCCGCCGAGATAGATTCCTGGGACTCCATTCAGATCCGCTGTTCCGGTGAAACCCAATTGAGTCTGTACGTCGGCTTGGGTGGCCCCGGCGTTGAATACCGATGTATAAAGGAATCCAAGCCGAAACTCGTTCACAAGATGAGGCGTCAACGTGCTGGTCAATTGCGCCATGGCAAAATCCGTGCTCAATGGAAAACCGTAACCGGCAAGAGGAAACAGGGCTGCGTTTACCGTTGGTGAGTTCTCTTTTACGTACTGGCCAAACAGGGTGTTCTTCGTGTTGAGGTTTACATCAACACGCCCCCCATATTGATCGTAGTTATCGGTTGTTACGGGGTTCCCAATAAGGTTTTGATTGTCATAACTTGGCGCAGACATATAATAGGCAAGCAGTTTCTTCGCCAGGTCGTTGATACGGTCCGGCGGAATGACGTTGGCTCTGCCATTGTATGAGAATTGCCGTCTTTTCCCTGTACTTAGATCGTAGGAGCTAGGATCGTAAATCGGTGTGCTAAGTTCGGAAAAATCTCCGATAAACATCTTTGCGGAGGGAACCGTTGCTTTTACCGTGTTGGAAAGAACTTGGCGGCGGCCCTCGTAATGGCCAAAGAAAAACAAGCGATTGTGGAGGATAGGTCCTCCTACCGCACCGCCAAACTGGTTGCGGTGAAAAGGGCTGGGCCTGGCGTCCGGTGAATCAAAGAATTGCCTCGTGTCGAAAGCTGTGTTTCTGATAAATTCGAAAACTTCGCCGTGGTAACGGTTGCTCCCGCCCTTAGTGACCACGCTCACCACACCGGCGGCGTTCGGCCCTTCAGAGGGAAGAAAAAATCCCTCGTGTATTTTGAATTGATCAATGGCTGCAATGGACAGGTTCAAAGACGCCTGCCCTAAACGACTTGCCGCAGTGGACATGCCATTGATTGAGAATCCGGTGAGATCCTGCTCAATTCCGTTAATGATAATGGTGCGGTCAGGGTGGCCGACCTGAAGAGTCGTAAAGTCTGAGACCGTTGTACCGGAAGTTTGTGTAGCGCCAGAGAGAAGGCCCAACTGCAGGAAATCGCGGCCATTGAGAGGCAATTCACGAACATTGACCGGCTCAATGAGCGTGCCAAGCTCATTCGATGTCGGCTCCCAAAGGGAACCAGAACCAGATGCATCGACGGTTACAGTAGCTGATGCAGAACCAAGTCCAAGAATAACATTCTTGGTTGCATGCTCGGAGGCAGTGACCGTGAAGTTGGTCAGCGAATACGACTTAAAACCTTGCTTAGAGACCTCCAGTGAATACATCCCTGGCTGGATGGAAAGGAAAGCGTAGACTCCATCCCCATTTGTACGTGTTGCGAACTTCCCGCCAGTCTCTGTATTCAGCAGGTTGACTTCACAATCCTGGATCACGGCGCCTGTAGTGTCCTGAACCATTCCTTCGACGACTGAAGCGCTTGACTGACCAAACGTGCGTTGCGAAAAAGCATAAAACATACACATCATGAGAACAATTGAGATTCCGACTTTTAGCATCCCTATTCCCGCTCCCTTTCTTTTGTTTGTTGGGATACACCGTGCTACGGGAGACTTGACTATAGATTGTCGCCATCTCAATTACACGAAACCTTGACCGATGCTCTGATCGGTTCGTTGTAACGGAATGCAGTCCCGGCAGGAAACACCTACCGAGAAAACGCGGCCATTGAGTGGCACTTAATTCATCGACTGCCGATCCACTTCCGCTTGCACGCTCTCAACCTGTGTTTGAGCAGTTCATATGATGACTGAACAGTAATATTCTGGCTTCCGACCAAGCGCACTGTAGATTAAGAATGTCCTGCTCGGCCCCAAAGAATGCTGCAGTCACCCTGAACAATTTGGTCAGGGGCACTGTTTCATTGCCTGCGCCACGGCTTGTTCATACTGAGTGGTAGTGTCAGTTAACTCCTTCAATGCTGCGCAATGTGCCGCATAGGCTTCTCCGATGTACATCGTGACGTAAATCTCGGAGTTGTTCTGTTGATCGTTGGTCTGTTCGAACGTATAGAAAGACTCAACGACTTTGTGGACCACACCCTTCATCTGCTGCTCGTATTGAGCTATGCTGTTCTGCGGCAGATTGTTTGCGGAGCATTGGCGGTAATTCTCTGTAAGAAAGATCCTAGGGTTGCGCTCGGCAGTTCGCAGCACCTTGATGTTGGCTTCGTGTGCCTTGAGCACCGCTTTATTTTGGACATATCCCTTTGCGTCTCTGGCATCGGCAATAGCGTGGAAACTCTCTTCTAACTTGATAGTCAAAGCACCTATTGTGCTTTGATGATTCATCATCTCTGCGTCCTGGGAATTCAGTGTGTGTACCGCGGCAGAATTGCTTTGAGCCTGGACTGTGATCGTAGTTATTGCAAGACAAAATACTACTGACACGATTTTTCGGATCATGGCGCTCCTTCAATGAATGACTGTGTGTTAGAAGACCCGCAAATGAAGGATAGAATCCTTGGAGGACGCATACTTTGTGCGCCGGGCCGGGTCTTGTTTATGCGCCATCGCCTGCTTCTTTAGCAGCGAGCACGCACGGGTTATCCTACGAATGATTACCGAGTAGATTAATGTCGAGTCATCTGAGCGTCTTCGCCCAATAGATGGAGGTGGCTATCATCATTTAGATGGATTCAAGAAGGCAAGGGCCATTCCGCTTTGCGGAATGGCCCTCCGGGTAATGCAGTCAGAAAGTTTGTACGTACGATTGCGGTTAAACGCCGATGACGGCGCAGAGTTCCTTTACGGCTAACGCGCTCTTCTTCAGAGCTGCGTCTTCCTCCGGTGTGAGCTTGATCTCGATGATCTTTTCCAGACCGCCCGTGCCCAGCTTGCAAGGGACGCCGATGAAGTAGCCTTCGATGCCGTACTCGCCTTGCAGATAGGCGGCGCAGGGCAGAATCTTCTTCTTGTCCTTGAGAATGGCCTCGACCATCTCGGTTGCCGCCGCGGAAGGTGCGTAGAAGGCGCTGCCCGTCTTGAGATGCTTCACAATCTCCGCGCCACCATCGCGGGTGCGCTGCACCAGTTCTTCCAGGCGCTCCGGGGCAATGAGTTCGGTGATGGGAATGCCGGCCACCGTCGAGTAACGCGGCAGTGGAACCATAGTGTCGCCGTGACCGCCGAGGACAAAGGCTGTGACGTTCTCTACGCTCACGTTCAGCTCTGCCGCAATGAAAGTGCGGAAACGAGAAGAATCCAGCACGCCGGCCATGCCGATCACCCGTTCGCGATTGAAGCCGGCCTGGCGAAAGGCTGTCTGCGCCATGGCGTCTAGCGGGTTGGAGACGATGATCAGTATCGCCTCCGGCGACTGAGCAACTACCTTCTGGACCACGTCCGACATTATTTTGAAGTTGGTGTGGAGCAGGTCGTCGCGGCTCATGCCGGGTTTGCGGGGGATACCCGCTGTAATGACGACAACGTCAGAGTGCGCCGTGGCCGCATAATCGTTAGAGCCTACTACGCTGACATCACGTTTTTCGATGGGCAGGGCCTCAAGCAGGTCCAGTGCCTTACCCTGCGGTATGCCTTCCACAACATCAAGCAGCACCACGTCGGCCAATTCCTTGGCCGCAATCCAGTGCGCTGTGGTAGCGCCCACGTTTCCCGCGCCTACAATGCTAACTTTCTTCCGCATATTCATAATCTCCCGATAAATTAAAGTCCCGAATCTCAGATGGCGTTACATATTTCCTATGATGCGGGTTGCGAACTCGCTGGTGCCAACTTTGGTTGCGCCGGCGGTCTGGCGTTCAAAATCATAGGTCACGAATTTTTGCAGAATGGTTTTTTCCAGTGATTGCTCGATGAGCTTGGCTGCTTCCTTCCAGCCGATGAAGTCGAGCAGCATGACGCCCGAAAGTATCAGCGAGCCGGGGTTGATCATATCCTTGTCGGCATATTTGGGCGCTGTTCCGTGGGTAGCTTCAAACACAGCGTATCCATCGCCGATATTGGCGCCGGGAGCGATGCCGAGGCCGCCCACCTGGGCCGCAGCGGCGTCAGAGATGTAGTCGCCGTTGAGGTTGGTGGTGGCCAGCACGCTGTAGTCGGCCGGGCGGATGATGATCTGCTGGAAAATTGAGTCGGCGATGCGGTCGTTGATAAGCAGCTTGGTCTTCCACGCACCGTTGCCGTGGCTTTTGCCGATGGAGTCGAGGACCGCTTTGACTTCAGCGTAAATTGTGTCGCGGTAACTCTGCTGGGCGAAGTCCAGACCCGGTTCAATCAGTGCGGCGTTCTCTTCTATTGAAATTCCAGGCTTGGCGTCCACGTTGCCCAGAATCCAGCTTTCGCGCTCGGTGACGGTTTGGTCGCGAAACTCCTCGACCGCAACTTCGTAGCCCCACTCGCGAAAGGCTCCCTCGGTAAATTTCTGAATGTTGCCCTTGTGAACCAGGGTGACGGTTTTGCGGCCGGTCTCAAGCGCGTGTCGGATGGCATAACGCACCAGCCGCTTGGTGCCAAAGATGGAGATGGGCTTGATGCCCACGCCGGAGTCCTCGCGCACTCTCTTTTTGCTGCCCTTGAGCAGGTCGTTATTCAGGAAATCGATCAAGCGGGCCGCATCTGGACTGCCCTGCTTGAACTCGATGCCCGCGTACACATCTTCAGTGTTCTCGCGGAAGATGACGATATCCACCTGCTCTGGGTGCTTTACCGGGCTGGGCACGCCCTGGTAATACCTGACCGGGCGCACGCAGGCGTAGAGATCGAGCAGTTGGCGCAGGGCCACGTTGAGCGAGCGAATGCCGCCGCCAACCGGCGTGGTGAGCGGTCCCTTAATAGAGACGCGCAGGTCGCGGGCCGCAGCCACGGAGTCGTCCGGCAGCCAAGATTGGAACTGGCGGAAGGCCTTCTCGCCGGCGAAGATCTCAAACCACTGGATGGCGCGCTTGCCGCCGTATGCCTTTTCAACAGCGGCGTCGAAGACACGCTGCGAGGCCTTCCAAATGTCGCGGCCCGTGCCGTCGCCCTCGATAAAAGGAATGATTGGGTGGTCGGGTACCTCGTATTGTCCGTTTTTGTATTCGATGTGCTCGCCGTCTTTCGGCAATTCCAGCCCGTTGTATGTGGTTTGCATGTTTTTATGGTTTCCCTTCACCGTGTACAGTCAAGGTAGAGGCTACCATCCGCAAATTGCCGGTGGCAATGGCGGGAGGGAGCGAGAACGCAGCCCGAGCTGGCCGCACTGACTGCATCGCCAGCGGTTCATGCTTCGCGAAGTCCATTGCTTTCTCGGTACTCAGTTTGCGCTCGTACTCCAGCCGCTTGTCGTGCGATTGAGTAGAGTCCGTTCGGCATTGTGGCGGAAAATGCACTATGCTGAGCCAAGCCGTGACCACGAAACCAAGCCAACTCGTTCCCTTCGACGGAAAAGCCCAGACAGATGGCAGTCATCAGCCGCTTTTTGGCCTGGATACCGGCGCTCTGACGGCGCGGATGGTGGAGGCGGGCGAGCCGGCCTATCGCGGCAAACAACTAGCTGAAAACCTGTATCGTCAACGAGTTACGGAGCTGGACGCGATGACCACTCTGCCCAAGTTGCTGCGCCAGAGGCTGCGGGATGAGGGCTGGCAGGTGGGCCGGCCGGGCATTGCGCAGGTTTTTCAGTCGGTGGATGGCACGGAGCGCTATCTGGTGGAGGGGCAGGACCGGCAGAGCTTCGAGGCGGTCTGGATGCCTGAGGGCGACGAAGGTGAAGCAGGCGACGGCAGCGAAGAGACAGGGAAGAGCTGGAGCCGGGCCACAATTTGTGTCTCCAGCCAGGTGGGCTGCGCCGTAAATTGCCAGTTCTGCCTGACGGCAAAATTAGGCTTGCAGCGCAATCTGAGCGCGGGAGAAATTGCCGGGCAGGTGGTTGCTGTGCTGGACCGTCACGGCGTAGAGGTAGGTCGCGACCGAGTGAACCTGGTCTTCATGGGTATGGGCGAGCCGTTCCTCAACTACGACAACTTTATGGCCGCGGTGCGGCTTTTGGTGCGGGAGGTTGGCCTGAGTCCGCAGCGGATGACGGTTTCTACATCGGGCATTGTGCCGGGCATTGAGCGGTTTGCGCAGGAGCCGGCGGAGGTGCGGCCCAAGCTGGCCATCAGCCTGAACGCACCCAACGACGCTATTCGCGAAGAGATTATGCCCATCAACAGCAAATGGCCCATCCAGGCAGTGATGGATGCCGTGCGGCTGGTGAAGCTGCGCCCGAGGGAGCGGGTTACGTTTGAGTACGTGCTGCTGGGCGGCGTGACGGACCGGTCGGAAGACGCGCGACAAGTGGCGCGGCTGGCGCGGCGGACCGGATTGCCGGTCAAGGTGAATCTGATTGCCTGGAACCCCGGCCCCGGCATCGAGTACTTGACACCTAAGCCGGAGGCTGTGGAGTTATTCCGAGTTACGCTGGCCGGGGAGGGAATTCCCACCTATCTGCGCAAGCCGCGCGGACGGGATATTTACGCAGCCTGCGGGCAGTTGAAGCGCACGGTGGAGGGGTGAGGGGGAGAAGGATGCATTACCTTTTGTTTTACGAGTTAGGCGAAGACTACGTTTCAAGGCGCGCTGAGTTTCGGATTGAACACCTTGAAAAAGCATGGAAGGCGAGCGAGCGCGGCGAACTGATATTGGGAGGAGCACTCGCGAATCCCGTGGATGGAGCAGTGCTGCTATTCCTTGGTGAATCATCCGAAGTAGCGGAGAGCTTTGCCAAGGCTGATCCTTATGTTACGTCAGGCATCGTCAAGCGGTGGCACGTGCGAGAGTGGACCACGGTTGTGGGAGAGTCAGCCACTACGCCTGTCAGACCGGATAAAGTGTCCGCAGCGATGTAACTCCGAGTGGTTTAGTTAACAAGCATGTTTCTGCTTACGACTGCTGGCGCATGGCCAGGGCGGCCTGGCCCAGGGCGAGCAGGGCTCCGGTGACCCGGGTGGCGGCGTGCCGAACGACGCTCTCTTCGCTGGCGAAATCTCCAGCAATGCAGCGCACGCCCAAGGCCTCAATGCGGTCTATGTCGGGCACGATGGCCGATGCACCCTCGACGGCGTAACGAGCCAGAGTTTCTGGAGAGAAAGGCGCTGTATTGACCAGCGCGTAGTCGAAGACGGGAGCGTGAGTGTGTTCGTAGATGCGCTCAATATGTTGCGAGGCGCTAAGGCCCAGGCTCTCATTGGCCTGGGTCATCAGGTTGCAGACAAAGACGCGTATGCCGCGGGCATTGACCAGGGCGGCAGGCATACCCTGCACAAGTAGGTTGGTGATGAGCGAGGTGTAAAGCGAGCCGGGGCCCACAGTGATGAGGTCTGCGCGCTCGATGGCTTCAAGAGTCTCTGGGAGCGGGGCAGCATCTGGAGGGTCGAGAATGAGTTCGGCTATACGCTTACGGCTGGCGGTGATCTTGGTTTCGCCGCGCACCAGCGAGCCGTCGTCCATGCGGGCCACCAGTGTGGCGTTGGCGGTGGTGACGGGATAGATGCGGCCGCGGGTGGCAAGAACCTTTGATGCTAGTTGGATCGCGTGACCGAAGTCGCCGGTGACCTCAGTGAGTGCGGCAACAAAAAGGTTGCCGAAGTTGTGTCCGACAAGCGCATCGCCCTTGCGAAAGCGGTGGGCAAAGAGCCGGGACAGCATGTCTTCTTCTTCGCTGAGCGCGACCATGCAATTGCGCAGGTCGCCAGGAGGGAGCATGTTGAATCCCTTGCGCAAGCGGCCGGAAGAGCCTCCGTCATCGGTGACGGTGACCACGGCTGCCAGGTCGGCGATGAGAGCTGGCGAGGCGTCGGGATGACCGGGGGCGGCTACGTGCTTGCGAAGGCCGCGAAGCAAGGTGGAGAGGCCGGTGCCGCCGCCGATGGCCACCACGCGCAGACCCGCTTCAGTCTGGGCTGCGTGAACGATGGGGCGCGGAATGGATGGGGCGCCGGTTGGGGGAGAGGCAGAGTTCACTGATGGCCTTAGGGAATCTCGGGATAGAGCAACTCCGTAAAGCGGGGGTCGTCCGCCATGCTCTGAAAGTCATTGTCGGCCCGGGCCTGTAGCCGGTTCTTCGGGTTCAACTCTATAGCTCTGGCCAGATTATCCAAGCATTCCTGCGTGTGCGCGGTGATCGCGTCAAGCAGCGCGAGCCCGTAAAATGCGTAGTCGGCATCTGGATTGCTGGCCAGAATATTGTTGAACTGATCGCGCGCCTCCTCGTAGTAGCCGGTATTCAACTGCGAGATTGCGTAGTCGTAGTGCTCCTCGGGCGTAGAGAAGGTCAGGTTGGACTTCTCCAACTGCCGCTGGCATGTAGAGAGATACATCTGGCAGCGCTCCTTGATCTCAGGAGGCGCGGCAGGCAGAAGTTTCTCAAAGGCGGCCAGTGCCTTTTCATATTTTCCCTGTTGTATGAGTTGCACGGCGGCCTGGTAGTGCTGGAAAGCAGGCCCCGTGCCCGATGAAGAATGCCCGCCGGATTTGGCGGGGGGCGGGGGAGATTTTTTGCGGCTGGGCGCCGCGGATCGGGCCTCTTGCGTCATGGATTTGCCAGGAGAGCGTACTTAGTATGGCAGATTGAGCCGGATAACTGCTCGGCTGAAACATGCATCTGAAGTTTACGCTACTCAGGCACTCTTTATACGCAGAACCCCGCGTCTCGTCAATGGGGAGCTCACAAAGTGGGAGCTATGAGGCCCGTTATTCGATGTTTTTCCGGTATATTGCCGGGTTCAGAGATGGGTCGTTATACATCTTTAACTGGCGATAAAGCTTGAATCGGCGGGTTCCTGCCAGGGTCTGCCGCCAGAGCGCATCGAGGCATCCGGCCAGGTCATCACGCTGCTCAACCAGTATGGCCAGGCGGTCGCGGTTGCGCTCAATGTGTCCGGAAGGAGCGTTCACGCGCTCGGTCTCTTCGCGGGTGTGGTAGATCTTGAGCGAGAGGATGGAGAGCCGGTCTACGATCAGCCCCGGCGACTCGGAGTTGAGCGGGACGCCTGGGACGGGCAGACCCTGGGTTCTGAGCCAGGCGAGCAGTAGTCGGTCGAGTTCTTCGGCCAGGTCGTTGCGGTGCTGGTTGGTGCTGTCCACGCGGCGCTTTACGCTAGCCACCTCGGCGTCAGATGCGCCGGGAGCGCGGGCTTCGTCCTCAATGTGCCAAAGGTCGAAGTTGGAGCGATGCTGCTGGGCAATCAGGCCAAGCCAATCGGGAGTGTCGCCGGGGGGCGAGTCCGGTGCAGGGACGGCAATGTGACCGCTTCCGGGCGGATGGTGCCACAAGTCGGTCAACTGATCGTGCAGTTTAACAATTGTGTCTGAGGAAAGCATCTCGTAACATCCTTGCCGCGGACAGCCTGGGGTAGCCTGCAGCGTCTATGGTAGAACTATCTTCAACTGGGGTCCATGCCGGTAATTTTCTTCATGAATGATGAACACGCCTGAGATGGTGAAATACGCCAGGCGCTTCAATTGTCGGCGGAGAATCAAGCGAGGTATCGACGGTAGACGAGGTCGAGCGCTTTCTTTGTATTGCCAGTTATGAAAAAGGGCAGGAGTTTCTGTGCCAGTGTGCGGAGTTAGGGGTGAGGCCCACGCCGCTTAGCTTGGACAAACTCCACAACGCCGATTGGCCGTGCGGGGCACTGGAAGAACTGACCGCCAACCCCCGGCTAGCATCGATACAGTCTGCGAAAAAAACACCTCGTGAGAGCGGGCACAGTGAAACCGGTACCGTCCCGGTAGAATGACTTCGGGAGAAAGCATGGAAAAGAAGGGTCAGTTTACGCACCGGCGGTGGAATCCGCTGCGGCAGTCGTGGGTGCTGGTTTCGCCCCACCGTACGCAACGTCCCTGGCAGGGGGAAGTGGGGCAGAAGGCAGCGCCATCGGGAATCTCGTACGATGTGCAGTGTTATTTATGTCCTGGGAACAAGCGGGCAGGCGGGGCAGAGAATCCTGTATACAAAGGGATTTTCTCGTTTGTAAACGATTACGCAGCCTTGCTGCCGGAGTCTCCGGTTCCGACCGAGCAGTCGTCGTCATCGCTGCTGGTGGCTGAGCCAGCGCGCGGTTTATGCAAAGTGCTTTGCTACCATCCCGACCACAGCTTGACTCTGGCCCGCATGACCCGCGAGGAGATTCGCCCAGTGGTGGACGCCTGGACGCGAGAATACCAAGAATTGTGCGGGCTGGATTGGATCGAGTATGTGCAGATCTTTGAGAATCGCGGGGCCATGATGGGGGCCAGCAACCCGCATCCGCATGGGCAGATCTGGTCAACGGACTTTGTGCCCGATGAGCCGGCAGCCGAAACCGCAGCTCAGCGTGAGCACCTGGCCCGCACAGGTCACTGTCTATTGTGTGATTACGTTGCCGCTGAGTGCGCCGCCCAGCAGCGTGTAGTTTTTGAGAATGACCACTTTATGGCGATTGTCCCCTGGTGGGCCGTTTGGCCTTTTGAGGTGATGCTGGTGAGCCGCCGCCACTTGGGGGCGATGCCGGAACTCAGCCAGGCAGAGCGGGATGGGCTGGCCGACGCTCTGAAGCGGCTGACAACGCGCTTTGACAACCTGTTTCAGACCAGTTTCCCGTACACCATGGGCTTCCACCAGTCACCTACAGACTCGGGGCAGCATCCTGAGTGGCATTTCCACGCACACTTTTATCCTCCGCTGCTTCGTTCGGCAACTGTGCGCAAGTTTATGGTGGGCTTTGAGATGCTGGGGATGCCGCAACGGGATATAACCCCAGAAGGTGCGGCGGAACGGCTGCGCGAATGCTCTGAAGAGCACTTCTGGCCGCGCGTTTGATCGCTTGGGTGTGCTGGTGGCCTTCCAGCGTAGACTAAAGCGCTGGGGCTGCCGATTTCCGCGCGCGGATGTGTAGAAAGAGCGGGGCGATGCGAGTATCTGCCACGACAGGCTCTGTGGAAGCCAGTTCGGCACTTGCACGGGGTTCGCCAAACTGCTCGATTATGAGTCCTGCCTGGAGGATGATTTCCACCCAACTGCTTAGCGTGCGATGGAAACGCGGCGTGCGAAACGGCTCCACGCGCTGGCGTTCTTCCATCGGCACGGTGGAGAACCACCAGGTTTCAGGCTGGCCGTCAACCAAATCGAAGTAGCCACCCACCTCGATGGCCATCTCCTTGCCATTGGCGTCACGCAACACCTTGCGATAGGGCGGGGCGAAGCAAGGGTGGAGGATTGAGAACTGCAAAAAGCCGCCGGGACGCAGCACGCGGGTGGCTTCCCACAAGGCAAGGCGGTGGTTGGGCATATCCATCAGAGACATAAACGCCGTGGCAAAGTCGAAGGAACGGTCAGCAAAGGGAAGCGCCAAGCCGTCGGCAACTTGATAGAGTATGCCCTGCGGACTGGTTTGCTCGGTGGCGGCCGCATGGCGGATGAAGGTGGGTGCGATGTCAATGCCGTGCATTCTGGCCCCGAGGCGGGCAAGCTGCCGGGTGTTCTCGCCTTCGCCGCAGCCGATGTCCAGCCCGCTGAGGCTTTTTACCGGTGGAAGCATGGCGAGGAAGGCTGGGGTGTTCAGGGCATCCCGGTAGATGTCGTATCCGGCGCGGACATGGCTGGTCCATGTCTCTGCGTTCGATTCCCAAAATTTCGCAACCTCGGACGAATCCATAATCTCCTCCCCCTTAGCGGGGTGCAATTTTGTTTGTGGAGGTGTTGAGAGTCCAGGTTGGGTTGCGGCCGGAAGGAGTGGTGAGCTCGCTGGGGCTCGAACCCAGGACCCACGCCTTAAAAGGGCGTTGCTCTACCAACTGAGCTACGAGCTCGTTCAAAGGCCGCTGTTTCAAAATTACCACAGGGGAAGCTTTGTTGCTTCAAGGGGGGAAGGTCTTTGCTGGTACCTGGCGGTCAAAATCGGACAACCTGAGGATGAATTGTGTGCATTTTCAGATTTTGAGCCGTTTCAGAGTGGGTGCACATGGGGGGGGCAGGTCGCATCCTTTCTCTATTGGAAAATGGATGTCTGCGAAGGTTTGGTGGCTAAAACAGGGGAATGTTGCGAATTCATGGCGCCTCCTTCTCGTATTGAGAACAAAACACAGCAATTCGGGTCTCAGGTATGACGAGAAAGTGGTAGGAAGGTAACCGTTCAAGTGTTATTGTTTTGACAACAGCGTTGCGGCTAGGATTCGTGATGAGGAAACCTCCCGTGAGAAGACGAGAGGCCCGGATATCCGCAATGCAGGAGCCGAATGTGGCAGCGGAAACCAAGGGGCTCGGTAAGACCGGGGAGAGTGCATGGGTGAAATATGACAGATCGCAAAGCGCTGGCTGACCAAAACGAGACTCCGGAAGATGTGGCGACCCTTTATTCCTGGGCGAATCTGCATGGCGCCAAATATCGCGATTTTTCTGCTTCCAGAGCACAGACTCGTGAGAAAGCACGGATTCGCGTTCAGGAAGCCATTGCTGAAGAGAGAGAACACGCCCGCCAGCAGGCAGAAGTGCAAAAGGCGGCAGACGCGCAGCGCGCGGTCGAAGTAGCGCGTCAGGTGGAGATGGCCGCACAGCAAGCCGCACAACGGGCTGCACAGCAGGCCGCACAGCAGGCCGCTCAACAGGCTGCACAGCAGGCAGAGCAACTGACGGCTCAGCAACGCGCCTGGCAGCAGCAATATGCAGACCCAACCCCGGCTCCTCCAGCCTCAAGTTATGCTCCTCCGGCGCCAAGTTATGCGCCGCCCGCTCAGAGTTATGCTCCGCAATCTGTGAGCTTGGCTCCACCCGTAGCGCCGTATTATCCATCAGAGCAGCGGCAACCTGACTTTCCGGTTAATGCATCGCAGCAAACCTACAGGCCGGTTGCCGGCCAACCTCAGTATGAGCCGATGCGTGAAGACAACCACACACGGCAACGCAATCAGTGGGCTCCTGCCGAGTCCAGGGAGAAAACTGGTCGGCCAGCATGGCTGGAGACGGACCACACAGGTGGGGCTAGCCAACCGGTTCCCCATGCTCCTGCGGATACGCTGCAAGGGTCTCGCGATCGTCTGACCTCCCGGTGGTTTGCTTTGAAGAGCGTGTTTGAGGGCGCCAGTGCGCCCGCGGAGCCGGCACCGGCGCCAGTGGCTGCCCGCGTACCGGTTCTGGCGGTGTTTTCACTGGCTGGCGGGGTAGGCAAAACCAGCACGGTGGCGACACTGGGCCGTGCGCTTTCTGCCCGAGGCGAGCGCGTATTGCTGGTGGATACGGCGGCCTACGGTCTGCTCCCGTTCTTTTTCGGCGCTCGCGACCAGCGTCCGGGAGTCTTGCGCACTTTTAGCCCACCGTCCGTTGCTGGCGACGCTCCCATCCAGATGGTAGCCATCGATCCGGAGTCGATGGGACCGGAGACGGCCGTCCAGGAAACACTGACTACGGAGATCGCCAAGTATTCTCGTGGCGTAAGCCGCGTGATTGTCGATCTGGCAACCGCATCGGGCGCAACTACCCGGCGAGTGATGCGTATGTCGCCCACGGTGCTTGTACCGGTGGTTCCAGACATGAACTCTGTGGTGAGCGTCAGCTCGATTGACGCTTTCTTTCAACATATTTCCGCCGCATCCGGCCAACAGGTGCTTCCTCACTACGTGCTAAATCAATTCGACCCCTCTTTGCCCCTGCATCTCGATGTTCGCGAAGTACTCCGCGAGCAAGTGGGCGACCGGCTGCTGCCGTTTGCGCTCCGCCGCACCCCCGCCGTGAGCGAAGCTCTGGCCGAGGGTATGACCGTGATGGATTACGCCCCCAATTCCAACGTCGCCGAGGATTTCGGCAGTCTCGCAGGTTGGGTCAAGAGCCTTGCCGCACCCGCAAGCACCGGATATAGGGGCGTGCGCTGGAGTGAACGATGACCGCTACGGGCCTTTGGCAGGATATAGGGGCCGGTGAAAACATATTTACAAAGTTTCTCCGCCTGGTATTCTTGCTGGCGGCGGCAGCGGCTTTTTATTTTCTAGCCGTGCTTCCGCTCACTTGGCCGCAACAGGCGGTATTAGGGCTGCTGACGCTGCTCATGTCCATGTCGCTGGCGCGGAGCTCGGATTCCTATCTTGTAACGCTGACCCTGATGATGATGTCGATGTTCTGCACTTTCCGCTACGGATACTGGCGCATCTTCCAGACCGTGCGGTTTTTTCAGGATCCGGCCAATCACTGGGGCGCGTTGGATGCTTTTTTCATTCTGAGTTTGATTCTGGCGGAAGTCTATTCCTTCTGCATTCTTTTCCTAGGATATTTCCAAACCATCTGGCCGTTGCGCAGGGCGCCGGTGGCGCTGCCCGACAACCCCGAAGAGTGGCCGCACGTCGATGTACTAATTCCCACCTATAACGAGCCTCTGGATGTGGTGCGCTATACCGCGCTGGGCGCGCTCAACATGGACTGGCCGGCCGATAAGTTGCACGTCTACATTCTGGACGACGGCCGGCGAAAGGAGTTTGAGCAGTTCGCCTTTGAGGCCGGTCTCGGCTATAAGACGCGCTCCGACAACAAACACGCCAAGGCCGGCAACATCAACACCGCGCTGAAGAGCATGACTGCGCCGTATGTGGCCATCTTCGACTGCGACCACGTGCCCACGCGCAGCTTTCTACAGATGACGATGGGCTGGTTTCTGCGTGATCGCAAACTGGGCATACTACAGACGCCCCACCATTTCTATTCACCCGATCCGTTCGAGCGCAACCTGGGGCAGTTCCGCATTATTCCCAATGAGGGTGAGCTGTTTTACGGAATCGTGCAGGACGGCAACGACTTCTGGAATGCGTCTTTCTTCTGCGGTTCCTGCGCGGTGCTGCGCCGCTCGGCTCTGGACGAGATCGGGGGCATTGCCACCGAGACAGTGACCGAGGACGCGCATACCTCGCTGCGCATGCAGATCAGCGGCTGGAACACGGCATATATCAATATTCCCCAAGCGGCTGGGCTGGCCACTGAGCGACTATCTGCCCATGTAGGCCAGCGCATCCGCTGGGCCAGGGGCATGATACAGATCATGCGCACCGACAACCCGCTGTTTGCGCCGGGCCTCAAATTTCCCCAGCGGCTGTGCTACTTCAATGCGATGATGCACTTCATGTACGCGGTACCTCGGCTGATCTTCCTCACCGCGCCGCTGATCTACCTGCTGCTGAGCCATACCAATGTTCCAGGCTATTGGGCTGCCATTCTTGCCTATGCGCTACCCCATCTTGTGCTTTCAAACGTCACCAACTCGCGGATTCAGGGCGAACACCGGCACTCGTGGTGGAACGAGATTTACGAGACGGTACTGTCGCCATACATTCTGCTGCCCACTGTCATGGCGATGATCAACCCCAAATTGGGCAAGTTCAACGTGACGGCCAAGGGAGGCGTGGTAAAGCGTACGTTCTTTGACACCAAGATCGCACAGCCATTCCTGATCATGCTGCTATTCAACATCGCAGGGCTGATCGTGGCCATTCCGCGCTACTTTATATGGGATCGCGACCGGCCAGGCACGGTGCTGATGAATGTGGCTTGGTGCTGCTTCAACATTATTATTCTGGGAGTGACCACCGCGGTAGCGCGCGAGATGAGACAGTTGCGCACTACTGTCCGCATCAGTATTGTTACCCCAGTCATGGTCAAGCTTCCCGATGGACGGCTGATCGCCGGCGAGACCACCGATATGTCGAGCGGCGGCACTTGTATCCGCTTCAGCGAGGCAGTGCAAGCAACAGCCCTGGAACAAGTACACCTTGCTTTTCCTCTTCCAGCCGTGGCCACCGATTTGCCCGCGACTGTGGTTTCAGGGGAAGGATCGCTGCTACGAGTACGTTTTGAAGATTTAACGATAGCCGAACAGGAAGTGTTGACCATGGTGCTTTATTCCCGAGCAGACTCATGGCTGGGCTGGGGTGAGTCCCGCGAAAGCGATAACGTGTTGCGCAGCCTGGGACGCATATTCCAGATTTCGATGCATGGCCTAGCTTCGACCTTCCAAAGCCTGTTTACAGGAAAAGACAAGAGGGCCAGGAAGACCAGGACACTTCCGGCGGTGAGTTCCGCGGTGATTTTTGCACTGTTGGCGATATTGACCGGCGTCTCGCATCCGGCACGGGCACAAGCTCCAGTTCCGGCGGCGGCGCAAACCCCGGCACCGGTCCTATTCAATCCAGGAATCCAGCAGCCAGGTGTAGCTGTCAAGAACGCGCTGCCCCCGCCTCCTCCCGGCCAATTTCGAGACACCTTCACTCTGAACGACGCCGGCTCGCCGCAGATTGAGCTCCATGGAATCGATAGCAGTCACACCATTTATTTCACATTGCCGCAGACTCATGTGGTACGGACCGCGAAGATTCACGTCTACTATGCATTTTCTCCCAGCCTGCTGCCGCAACTTAGTCATCTAAAGCTGATCATAAATGGAACCCTGTTCGCATCCATTCAGCCTACGCCGGGCCAGTATGGCGGCTCATCCGGCCAGGATGCAGAAGGGGAATTCACGATTCCTCCCGAACTGCTGGTGCATAACAATGCGCTCACTATCCAGTTCATTGGCCACTACACCATGGTCTGCGAAGACCCGGCGAACACCACTCTCTGGGCGCGCGTCCATCGCAATACCTTCCTTGACATTCAGGGCGACCTGCTGCCTCTGGCAGACGACCTGAAACAACTGCCCATGCCGTTCCTCGACCCGGCAGTGGTTCAACCTTTGAGTATTCCTGTAGTCTTTGCTTCGGCGCCCTCCTTTAAAGCCATACAAGCAGCCGGGGTTGTTACAAGCTACTTCGGAATGATCTCAGAGAACCGGCCAGTTCGTTTTCCGGTTCACATTGGAACAATTCCGGCGGGCAATTCGATCATCATTGCGGAGAATCCAGGCAATTTACCGCCCGGTCTCAATCTGCCCTCCGTTTCCTCACCCACCGTCGCCATGCGAACTAACCCCAGCGATCCATACAGTAAGGTATTGATCGTGACGGGGGGGAACCTTGACCAGCTTTTGATTGCGGCGCAAGCCGTGGCGCTGCACAGCGACATGCTGCAGGGCGCCCAGGCTACAATCGACGGCCTCACGCTGCCGGACAAGCAGCAGCCCGACGGAGCTCCGCGCTGGGCACGCACCGACCAGAAGATCGCGCTGTGGGATTACGCCACCGCTGACCAGTTGCAGGGAGACGGATCGGCGCCCTTGAATACCTACTTCCGCATTCCGCCGGACATTTTCTATTCCGAGCGGCCCAACGCGGTTCTAAGACTGGTGTACAGATACAACTCGATACCCATTGGGCCGATTTCAAGCATGCAGGTGCGGATCAACAATGCTTTCCTGGGCTCGGTTCCGCTGATTCCAGGCCAGGAAGCCTCGCGCAAGATGCAGGTGGACGTGCCCGTGCCGGTTGTGAACCTGCGCCCGTTTTCCAACTCGCTTTCTTTCGATTTCACCTTCCAGTTACTGAAGAAGGGCGGCTGCAACGACACGACCCCCATCAATATGCAGGGCGCAATCCTGCGCGACACTTATCTTGATTTGCGAGGCTACCCGCACTACGCGCCGCTGCCTAACCTGGAGACCTTCGCCAATGCCGGTTTCCCTTTTACCCGCTATGCCGATCTGAGCGAGACCACGGTGGTGATGCCGCCCACCCCCACCGAGCAGGAGATCGAAACCTTCGTCACCCTGATGGGACATTTCAGCCGCCAGACCGGTTTTCCGGCGCTTCGCGTGACAGTCGCTGGTCCTGAGGCGCTACAGAAGGGGGCAAGGACCGATTTTCTGATCCTGGGCTCCGGCGACGACCAGCCGGGCTTTGACAAGCTATCGAACAATCTTCCTGTTGCCTTGCGCAGCGGACAGATTCAGGTACACGATACGCAGGGCTTTTTCGCTCCACTTCATCATGCGTGGTGGAAGCTGCGTTCCAACGAGCATGACGAGTCCGGCAATCTGACGGCTTCCGGGACTCCAGACGCCGTGATCGAGGGAATCGAGTCTCCCTACGATTCAGGTGGAGGCCGCAGCATCGTTGCCATCCACCTTAAGGACTCAACTACTTTTGAACCTTTCATGTCTACCCTGATGAGTGTTCAGCAGGCCAGCGACATTGCAGGATCGGTGTCGGTGCTGCATGGAACTCAGTTCCAGTCGTTTCGGATCGGCTCAGAGGTCTATCATGTGGGCGTGCTGCCGTGGTGGACCCGCCTGACCCTGTGGTTCATGCAAGTACCATGGCTGGCGGCGGTTGTGGTTATTATTTTGGCGTTTCTTCTGGCTATCTGGACAAGGCAATGGCTGCGTGGCCGGGCCAGGGCAAGATTGAGGATGATCGAGGACTAGCGGGGAATATGCCGGCCTGGCAGTAGGAGACAATCGTGCAGGCAAGACTGAGCCGCCAGAAGGAAGTTCCCTGAAGAGGATGAGTATCGGAAAGGCCGCATATCGCCTCACACAGATTCGCGCAGTTCAATAAGCCGGTTCGGAGTCGAGTTCAGGGCATGTCAGGTGTTCGGCGCGGCGTCTTGCCCTGTAGGGAGACGCCGCTATTCTATATTGTGAAGAAATCAACCATGTTTTGGAGAACTGTCACGATGGGCTTTCCGATATTCCAGGTGCGGAAACTGCCGTTGCTGATCGTCTGCCTGTTAATGCTTGGCGCAAGTGGTGGCTGCAAGCAGAGTCCCTGGAAGCTTTGGGATTCCTATTCCGCGCGCTTTATCGACGCGCAGGGGCGAGTGATCGATCCCCAGGGCGGCGGACGCAGTACCTCGGAGGGGCAGGCGTATGCCATGTTCTTTGCCCTGGCGGACAATGATCGCGCCTGTTTCGATCGCTTATTGAACTGGACCCAGGCGAATATGGCAAGTGGTGACTTGCAAACCCACCTGCCGTCGTGGCTGTGGGGAAAGAACAAAGACGGGGAATGGAAGACGATTGATCCCAACTCGGCCTCCGATGCCGACGTGTGGATGGCCTACACGCTGGTCGAAGCAGGAAGACTATGGAAAAATCCTCAGTACGCCAATCTTGGCAGGCGGATGATGGCGCAGATTGCCAGGAGCGAGGTGGCCGATCTGCCTGGGTTCGGCCCTATGCTGCTGCCTGGTCCCACCGGATACCAGCATGGTCAGGTATGGACACTGAATCCCAGCTACTTGCCAATGTTCATCTTTGAACGGCTGGCGGTAGTGGACCCGGCGGGGCCTTGGGGGCAAATCGCAATTGGAATTCCGAGTCTTTTGCAACAGAGCGCTCGCCACGGCTATGCCATGGACTGGGTGAACTACGTGCCCGGCGACGGATTTTATCCAGCTCCGCCGATTCACGCAGATGGAACGACCCCGGATCCGGCATTGGGCAGCTACGACGCAATCCGGGTCTACCTGTGGGCTGGCATGATGGATGGCAGTGGCAAAATGCGTTCCGTGCTGCTCAGTGCCGTTCCAGCCATGAGCGTATACCTTGCCAACCATGATGCCCCCCCAGAAAAGGTCAGTGACCTGGGGATTCCAATGGCGCAAGATGGACCTGTAGGATTTTCGGCGGCTGTGCTGCCTTATTTGAGGGCGTTTCCTGACTTGTCCAGAGAGAGCGCTCAGCAAACGATTCGCATGAGTGCCTTGAGGGATACTGCGACGGGATTGTACGGAAAGGACCTCACATATTACGATCAGAATCTTGCTTTGTTCGCTACCGGATTTATGGAAGGCAGATTCCGGTTTGGTCCGGGCGGGGAGCTGAAAGTGGAATGGAAACGCTCATGAGGGGTGCCCGTAGGGCCAGTAAGCTGAGTTGGATCGTTGCGGTGTGCCTGATTCTGGTGCCCCAGATCGGGCTTTCTCAAAAAGGATTTGCAGCCCTGACTCCCGATGCCACACGCAGGATTCTGGTGGATAAAGCTCATGCCCTGGAGGCGCGCGGACGGCCAGACATGGCGGTCCAGCTTTGGCAGCAGATTCTACTTTCAGACCCAAAAAATACAGAAGCACTGGCTGGTCTGGCCAAGGACTACAAGCTGATCGGTTCTACCGCGCAGGCAAACCAGGCGCTTGACCGCCTGCGCAAGGCGAATCCGAATGACCCCAATATAGCTAAAATAGGGGCACTCACGAGTACACGTATACAGAGCGACCGGCTTCGCGAGGCCGGCGAATTGGCGCGCCAGGGCAAGTCGGAAGCGGCCATGAATGTCTATCGCGAGTTATATGGCGATCACCCTCCCGACGGTGATATAGCCTTGGCCTATTACCAAACCCTGTATGGAACGCCTCTAGGCAAAGATGCGGCGGTAACGGCGATGCGCGCGCTCGCGGCACGCAACCCGGGAGATACGCGCTTTGCCATCGAACTGGGCCGAATGCTCACCTACGACGCCAAGACGCGCGCCGAGGGCATTCGCATCCTCAAGGAACATCCCAGAGACTCCCTTGCCCAATCCGCGTTGCGCCAGGCGCTCATATGGGAGGCGGCCAATCCCTCTTCGGCTCCAGAACTGCGGCAATACCTTCAGGAGCATCCGCAGGACACCGTAATTTCAGGCCACCTGAAACAAAACGAAATCAAGCTGGCCCAGATGAACTCCGGGATTGCGCGCACGCCGGCCGAGCGTGCGGCTTTTGCGGCTCTCAACGCACACAGACTGGACGAGGCGCAGACGCGATTTACCGCGATACTACAGCAGGAACCAGGAAACGGCCGGGTCGCTGCGGGTATGGGATTTTTGCGTATGCAGCAGAGCAACTTCGGCGCTGCTATCAGCTACCTCACCCAGGCCGAACAAAACGGCTACAAGGCTCGTTCTGTCGAGAATGCGCTGACCACCTCGCGCTTCTGGTACACCATGGGTGAGGCGTCGCAGGCATTTGACGAAAACCAGTTGGATGTTGCGGAAGTGAAATACCGAGAGGCCCTGGCCATGCGCCCACGCAGCCCAGAGGCCTTGAATGGACTGGCCGGCCTGCTCACCAAAAATCAGCAGTACGGTCCGGCAGCCGGAGTCTATGAGCAACTGCTCAAGGTCCAGCCCCGGTCGACGGATGCCTGGCGCGGCCTCTTCCTGGCCTATGCGCGCGATGGACAGAACCGGAAAGCGCTCGCCGTCTCATCCCGATTTCCGTCTCCGGTTAAGGCTGCAATGGCCAAGGATCCGGAGTATCTGCGCACGCTCGCCACGATCTACCAGGCAGAGAACCGCCCCGCGGATGCGCAGCGCGCGCTGGCTGCGGCTCTGGCTCTGCCGTTCCCTGACAACGGGACGAATCTAAAGGCGGATACACGCCTGCAGTATGCGGGCATCCTGATGGAAGCCAAGCGGTACAGCCAGGCTGCGGAGCTGTATACACAGATATTGAGCGAGGACACAGGGAATCTATCCGCATGGATGGGCATGGTCAGCGCCCACCACGAGCTTGGCCAGGATACCCAGTCTATAGCAGACGTGGAGAAGATGCCTCCGGCCACCTATGAGATGGCGTTGGCTGACCCAGGTTTTCTGTCGATGCTGGGTTCCATCTATGCCCAAGCCAACCAGTATGAGATTGCCCAGGGACTGCTGGAGCGCTCAGCTAAACTACAGATCGCGGCTGGAGGTCAGCCGAGCATTCCCTTGCAGTTGCAACTGGCGGCCATCTATCTGCAACGCAATAACACCGCGCAGGCCTATGCAATTTATCACCAGATACTGGTGGCACATCCAGACCGAAGCGATGCCTGGAAGGGCCTGATCTCCACCCTGCTGGTTACCAACCGCAACAGCGAAGCGCTGGCCGAGATTGCTCTGATACCTCTGAGCGTGCGCAAGCAGCTTGAAACGGATATCGATTTTGTACAGGCAGAGGCCAGTGTCTACGCGGCCACCGGCGATATTCCCCATGCCGTGCAATACATGAACCGCGTGGAGGCTCATTATGCCACGCTCAAGATGCAGCCGCCGGCAAGTATCGATGTTCAAAACGCATGGTTGTTGTTCAATACCAAGAATGACCGTGCGCTGTATCCGGCTCTGATGCGCCTTGGCTCACGCAAGGATCTCACCTTTACGCAGCGGGAAGCAGTGCAGACCATCTGGGCTAACTGGAGCGTGCGCCGCGCCGGGACGGCGATTGACAATGGCAATGCCCAGCGCGCGGGAGACATTCTTGACGCTGCCTTACAGGCATTCCCCAACAACCTGGCGGTTCGCAAGGCTGTAGCTGGCGGATACGCGCGGGTAGGTCGAGCTAAGGAAGCGTTGACCCTCTTCAAGGGCATCCCTATGCAGAACGCCACAATAGGTGACTTCCAGGGAGCTATTGGTGCGGCGTTGGCCGCCAACGACAAGGCGCAGGCGGAGATTTGGCTGCGTCAGGCACTGGACCGTTACCCACGCGACGCCTCGATTTTGGCTGAGGCCGCCCGTTACGAACAGGCCCGCGGCGACAATCAGCGTGCAGCCGACTACTGGCGCGCTTCACTGGCTGCCATGCCGCGCACCTCGCCGGTGGATAAGCTAGCGCACGAACTGGCATATCCAGAGCAGGATACAAGAGCGCGCCGTGCCGTGACGGCAGCCGACCTACAGCGTCTGCTCGATCCCAACAACGAGCCCTTTGCAAAGACCACCAAACTGCCGCCCTTGCCTGCATACGGGCAGGATCCGTACAACGGCGGTGCACCGGTAGTGCTGACCCAGCCGCAACCGCCGCTGCAGCAGGATCAATTCAAGCCTGCTCCCGCCAGCACCTTGACGCCGATGACCACGGTTCCGCAATCGAGCCTGCAAGTCACGGGAGCGCCTATTGCGGAGGCGCCATCGTCGAGCCAGCAGTTCTATGGCCAGCAAAGCGCGGCCCAGGCTGCCGGCAACGAGCTCCCTGTGCCCCAACCGGAGCGGACCAAATCGCGCTCCAGACGCTCCAAGAGCCAGCGCAGTTTTGAAGGGGTGATGCATTTGCCCGCAGGTGGGCAAGTCATTTCCTCTCCATCTGTTTCGTCGCGCAGTGAAGCGCAGACAGCGGGGCTAACATCTCAGGCCAGCCTCGCGCAGACGCTCAATCCCGAACAGACGAATGGTCAGGTAGAGCAACGCATTCCGGTTGCCAGCCTGACGCCAGCCGCGGAATCCTGGAAGGGACTAATTTTTTCGCTAATCTCCGGCAACCGAGTTGCCGAGGCATTCCAGCAGATTGCCCAGATGCCGCCGGATGTGCGCCACCAGCTCGACGGGGACGTCGAGTTCATGCAAGGCATGGCGAGTCTTTATGTGGCCAAGGGCGATCTTCTGCATGCCACGGAGTACTTGAATCGCGTCCAGAACTACTATCTTTTGCGTAGGACAGCGCCGCCTGCCGGCATAGCGGTTCAGAATGCATGGCTGCTTTATAACGTCGGGAAAGATAGCGATCTATATCCAGCACTGAAGAGCTTGGATGCTCGTCAGGACTTGACTGCGGAGCAGCGGCAGCAAGTGGAAACTCTCTGGGCCAGTTGGAGCATGCGCCGTGCCACTGCCGCGATAGAAGCCGGCGACACCCAGCGCGGAGTGGATATTTTGGAGGCAGCGGCCCAGGAATTTCCGAATAACCTGAGCATTCGCAGGGCCATGGCTGGTAGTTATGCCAAGGCCGGTAGTCCCACCGAGGCGCTAGCCATCTTCAAGGCGACCACAATGCAGGGAGCCAGCGCGGGCGACTTTCAGGGAGCCATAGGGGCTGCTATGGCGGCCAAGGATATGGCACAGGCCGAAACGTGGCTGCGCCAGGCACTCGGACTCTACCCGAAAGACCCGGCGGTTTTGGCGCAGGCGGCTCGCTTTGAGCAGGCTCGCGGCAATAACGAGCGGGCCACAGACTTTTGGCGTGCGTCACTGGCGGCGATGCCTCCCGGTTCGTCCTCGCGAAAACTGGATAGCCTGGGCGTTTATCCGCAGGAGGATGCGGGAGTTCGCCGCGCTGCCGAGCCAGGTGATCTGAAGCAGATGCTCGACCCGAGTAACCAGCCATCCGCACCAGGGACCAGGCTTCCGCCTCTGCCCGCCTATGGCTCAAGCCCCTCGAACGGAAGTACCCCTGGGGTGATGAACCAGCCAATTGGGCAGCCGCAACAGCGTCCGCCGCAAGATCAATGGAATATGGGCCCCTCGGCGGATTTGCTTCCACTGCCCAATTCCGCGGCCCACGATGTTTCTGCATCACAGCCATTGAATCCCAACAGCGTGCCGGTCTACATACCCAAGCCGAATAGCGGTAATACTGGAGTGGCGCAGAGCCAGCCTGTTTTTGTGGAGCAGAGTGCGCATGGAACTGCCGTGATCCGGCCAGTTTCAAGTGGATCGCAAGCCGACCAACAAAGCCGTGCCGGAGCTAACCCCAAGGACTCCTCAAACACATATGCGGGCAGGATGCAGATATCTCCATCAGAGGAGACGATCGATTCGACCGGTGCGGCAGAGAGCCAGCCGCACAGCGAGGCTTATCCTCGCGGCGGTCTGCGAATAACGTCGCAGCCGATGGACTCCATGGCGGCGCGAGTGCAAGCATTGTTTGCCGAGCTGACGGACAGTCAACTGACAGAAGGCTCCGCGATGTCCATTCACACGCTTGGCAATGCTGCGGTAGATGCTTCGGCCGGGCTGCCAGACAAGCAGACGCCGGGCTTTGCCGCCACACCATCCAGCGCCGGAAGCTACAGGATGGCACAGTACACTCCCTCTGCTCAGGAGGCGGCTACCGGTGCCTACTCTGCGCCTAAACAGCAGACCACGCCACAACTGACGCCCGATCAGCAGCCCATTCAACAGCAGGCGCAGCAACCGGCGCGGCCTTCGCCACGGCAGTTGAGAAGACAGGCTAAACGGGAAAAGAGAGCTGCTGCCAAGGCCAACCGCAAGCCAGAGCCAACTCTGGCCACGGCGCCTCCCGTGCAGCAACTGCCTGAGCCTGAACTCACGGATACGCAGGCGCCGGTTACGCCCAATTCCACCGGTGCGGGACTCACCGACGAGGAGTTGCAAGAACGCAACCTGCCTCCTCTGCGCGGACCCTGGGTGCGCGTGCAGCGCGAAGCACGCGCTCCGAGCCCACGGGATGAGGCGGAGATGCAATTGCGCTCGATCGAGAGCGGATACAGTTCATGGCTTGGCGGTTCCGGCGTCATCAACTATCGTTCGGGCGATCTGGGCTACGACCACTTGTCCGCACTCGAAGCTCCATTTGAAGCCTCGATGCCGCTGGGCTACAACGCGCGGCTTACTTTCATAGCCAAGCCGGTGTTTCTGGATTCAGGCCAGGCCAACGGCAACAGCGTCATTACCGTCCAGCAGGCCACCACATCCGGGATTTCGCTGGTGCAAATTCCGCAGCCTTTGGGGACAGACACGACCACTAACGGGCCGGCCACCTCCACCGGAGGCGGTGTGCCGCCACAGCAGAATGCTGCCGGAATCGGCGGCGAGTTGCAGCTTTCATTCCCGCATCTCTCGATTGCCGGCGGCGCCACGCCGTATGGTTTCCTGGTAAATACATTTACCGCGCGTTTTCAATGGAAGCCGGGCAACGGACCGTTCACCTTCAACTTTGTTCGGGATTCGGTGAAGGATACGCAACTCTCGTATGCCGGGCTACGCGATCCTGGTTCTGCCTCACTGAGCTTTCCCGGCAATGTATGGGGCGGCGTCATTTCAAACCAGGGCGGCGTGCAATACTCACGAGGCGATGCGCAGTCGGGATTCTATTTTGGGGCAGGTGGCCAGTATCTCACCGGTTACAAAGTGGAGAACAATATCCGCATTGACGGATCCGGAGGCGCATACTGGCGTCTGCTAACCAAGCCGGAGTATGGCAACCTGAGCATCGGCGTCAACTTCTTTGGCATGCACTACTCGCACAATGAGAGCGCATTCACATACGGCATGGGCGGGTACTTCAGTCCGCAGGCCTACTTCCTGGCCAATGTACCGTTTACCTGGGTGGGCCACTCCGGCACCCGCTGGCACTACAACATCATGGGCAGCCTGGGCGTACAGGCCTTCCAAGTCGATCTGACGTCTCTCTACCCAAATTCCATAACTACTGTCTATCTGCCGGCCAAAACCAGCGTGGGATCGAACTACGATCTGCGCAGCCAGGTGGCCTACCAGATAGGCCCGCACTGGTTTGCCGGGGGATTCCTGAGCGCCAACAACTCCCGCGACTACAAGGCCGCAACGGCGGGCTTTTTTGTGCGCTACCTCTTCCGTTCGCAGCCTTCCACGGTGGCTGGTCCCACAGGACTGTTCCCCACCGACGGCTTGCGCCCGTTCACCGTGCCATAGAGCGAAGATAGAGGCTGATTTCAAAAGGGAGGCGATGCCATGCATCTCCTCCCTTTTTCGCGTTTATTGAGCCGATCCTGCTTTATTCCTCTACAGCCGACGAAAGTAGCCACTGCATATAGACGTTCTCCAGTGGGACAGCCTTAGATAGATAACGCTGAAGAGTGTATTGAAAAAGTTAATATAACATCTTGACAATATTAAATATAATGATAAATAATCTTAGCATTCTTAAGAAAAGAGAATAGCGCTGATGGTCTCCGACATAAAACCCGCTTCCGACTGGCAGGAACTGCTGCGCATGGCCCAGGGCAGTGCGCTAGTGGTCGAACGCGTCCGGCTGCCTGAAAGGCAGATTGCCATTGAGGGGGAGTTTGCGCTGCCCCAATTGGCAAGACTCAGCCTTGAAGACCAGATTTTGGTTACTGCATTTTTACGCGCCCACGGCTCCATCAAAGAGTTGGAGCAGGTGTTTGGGGTTAGCTACCCCACCATCAAGGCGCGGCTCAACCGTCTTGCCGGTCAACTGGACTTTGTTGACACCAACCCGTCTCCATCCCGCGCGGAGGTGCTGGAGCGGCTGAAAAGCGGCGAGATTGACGCCGCGGAAGCCATCCGCGCCCTGGAGGCTCTCAAGTGACTCCGAATATCGCCATCGTCCACGTTTACAACCCTTATTGGAGAGGGATGAAGCTATGGATTCCATTATTTCTGCTGTGGATTCCCGCCATCCTACTTTCGCCTCTCATCTTTCTGGTTCTACTCGGATTGTGTGTTGCGGGAAGAGTGAACTTGTGGCGCGCAATAGCGGCCTTCTGGGCGATTTTGTGTAGCTTACCCGGAACAGACATTCGGGTTCACGCCCAAAACAACCAGGTTCTGGTTCGCATTTTGTAGAGGCTGCCATGGAAACTGATCGCCGTATGATTTTGCGTCTCGTTGCGCTGGGCCGCATTTCGCCCATGGAGGCGGAACGCCTGCTGATCGCCTGGAACGACGGGCGGGAAACGATATGGACACTTGCCGCCTGCATTGCCGCCGCGCTGTTTGCACAACCGCATTGGCAAGCAATGTTGCCTGGCCTGACGCACGTCGCCCATTACTTGCTGCCGGTGGATTCCACCTCCGTGCAACATCTCCTGTCGCTACTTACACATCTTCTTGGAGGAGTTTTATGAACGAGAATCGCCGTCAAATTCTTGAAATGTTGGCTGCGGGCAAAATAACCGCGGAGGAAGCCGAGCGGCTGCTTGCCGCCCTGGAAGACGCGCCACAGGCAGTTGCCGGTGCAGCGGAAACGAAACCCAAGAGCCGCGCCAAATACCTGCGCGTGTTGGTGGATGCGGATGAATCCATGACCGGCATGAAAGGCTCCACCACGGTGAACGTGCGCGTGCCCATGCAACTGCTGCGTGCGGGCGTGCGGCTGGCCAGCCTAATCCCCGTGCAGGCGCACGAGCAGTTGGACCAAGCGCTGAACAGGCACGGGGTTCCTCTTACGCTCTCGCAGATCAAGCCAGAGAACTTGGAGGAGCTGATCGATCACCTGGAAGACCTGACCGTGGATGTAGACGGCAAAGAAGGGAATGCGACCAAAGTGCGGGTTTTCTGCGAGTAGGCAGGGACTTTGGGGGTGATTGTTCGGGGTCGAGGGGCTTGCATAGTGAGCAGTTTGAGCAGATGCTGGCGCAGACAAAGTTCCGCAATGTTGAGATTGAAGAGTCCGATATAGGTCTGGAGATTTCAATGACAAAATAGCATTCTGCGGGGAAATATCAAGAGGAATCGGAAACCTCCAACTTGCCGCAACCGTCTCTGAAAAATAAGCTCAGCAAATCTATCATGGCTGGAAGCGCCAGCCGGCTTAAGATGGATGCGTGCTTGTCCGTTGAAACGGAGAAGGTTGAAGAGAATGCATAAGAAGCGGATTTTGTCTTTGGCTGCGGTGCTGTTTTGCCTCTTGCCGGTTGGGGCCGCAGCGCAGGCAGCGCCAACCGCGCCACTGTTTTCCCAGCAGGTTAAGAACCGGGCCGAGGCTCTGCTGAAACAGATGACCGTGGACGAAAAGGTCGGACAGTTAACCCAGTCTTCCGGCATCGTCATGCCTGGATTCATCAAAGACAAACCTGATGAGGCCATCGCGCAGGGGCGAGTGGGCTCAATCTTGTGGCTTACTGACACCAAAGAACTGAACCGGCTGCAGCACATAGCCGTTGAAAACACACGGCTACATATTCCTCTACTGATGGGCTTCGATGTGATTCATGGCTACCGGACGGTATTCCCAGTTCCTCTTGCCATGGCGTCCTCGTGGGATCCGTCTGTGGAGCAAGAGGTTCAGCGTGCAGCAGCAGAAGATTCCCGCGCAGCCGGAATCCAATGGACATTTACGCCCATGGTGGATATTGCACGCGATGCGCGCTGGGGACGGATTGTGGAAGGCGCTGGCGAAGACCCTTACTTGGGCGCAGCCATGGCCCGTGCGCAGGTGCGGGGATTCCAGGGCGAAAAGCTGGGGCCGGAGAGCGTACTGGCCTGCGTCAAGCATTTTGCGGGTTACGGCGCGGCAGACGGAGGCCGGGACTACGACTCTTCGTATATTCCTGAGGTTCTGTTCCGCAATGTCTATCTTGTACCCTTTCACGCCGCTGAGCAGGCGGGCGCGGGCAGCTTTATGAGCGCCTATATGGACCTGAACGATGTGCCGGCTAGCGGCAACCGCTGGCTGTTGCACGATATTCTGCGCAAAGACTGGGGCTTCAAGGGCTTTGTGGTCTCCGATGCATTTGCCGTGGCCAGCCTGGAGACACACGGATACGCAAGCAACCCGGAGGATGCGGCATTGAAGGCCTTCACTGCCGGCGAAAACATGGACATGGCCAGCCAAACTTATATGAAGAACCTGCCCAAGCTAGTGGCCGAGGGCAAGGTGACCGTGGCGCAACTGGACGAGGCGGTACTGCCGATCCTGGAAGCCAAGTATGCACTGGGCCTGTTTGATAACCCTTATGCGGATGAATCCAAAGTTGACTCCGTGCTGAACCGCCCGTCAAACCTGGTTCTAGAGCGTAATGTTGCGGCGCGGTCCATGGTGCTGCTGAAGAACGACAAGGGAACTCTGCCACTGGGGAAAGACCTGAAGAAGGTGGCGGTGATTGGAACGCTTGCCGACTCAACCAGGGATATCGAAGGCGGTTGGACGGTTGAAGGCCTTTTCGGAGGCCCCGGAAAGAGCCATCCGGTTACTGTGCTGGCCGGACTCAAAAACAAGCTGGGGCCGAATGTCGAGATTGACTATGTGCCCGGTCCGGCTCCCACGCGCATGTATCCGTCAATGATGGACGCTTTCTTTGGCGGGAAGATGGTTGCTCCACCGACTCCTGCCGAAGTAGCCGACTGGCTGGCGAAGACCAAGGCAGCCGCGGCAGATTCAGATGTGGTGATTGCAGTATTGGGCGAGCAGGCCGGCATGAGCGGAGAAGCGGCCTCGCGCGCGACGCTTGACTTGCCAGGAATCCAGGAACAAATGCTGGAGGCGGCAGCTTCGGTCGGCAAGCCGGTAGTGTTGGTTCTGCTGAATGGCAGGCCGCTGGATATTCGCTGGGCCTCTGCAAATGTTCCAGCGATTCTTGAAGCATGGTATCCGGGCACCGAGGGTGGCAATGCAGTCTCCGACGTTCTGTTTGGCGACGTAAACCCCGGCGGGAAACTGCCGGTGAGCTGGCCTCGCGCCGCCGGCCAGGAGCCGCTCTACTATAACCACAACCTGACTCAGGCACCTGAGGATGCGCCCAACTTCACCTCGCGCTACTGGGATATGTCGTCCAAGCCACTTTATCCCTTTGGCTATGGACTCAGCTATTCGAGCTTCAAGTTCGATCATCTGCGCCTGAGCAAAGACCACATGAAGGCAGGCGATACGGCCGAGGTGGAGGTGGACGTAACCAACACCAGCGCAGTGGCTGGGGATGCAGTAGCGCAGGTCTACATCCATCAGCGCGCCGGTTCGGCCTCGCGGCCTGTGCGCCAGTTGAAGGGCTTCCAGCGCGTGACGCTCAAGCCGGGTGAAATGCAGACGCTCAAGTTCTCGCTGGGCAGCGATGAGTTGAAGTTCTGGAGCCCGCAGACCAAGGCCTGGGGCGTAGAGCCTGGAACATTCGACGTATGGGCTGGGCAGGACTCGACCGCCAGCCTACATGCGGAACTGACTGTGAGCGAGTAAGGCTGAGAAGCGTACCATTTGAAGTAAATAAAGGAGCCGTGGAAACTTCGCGGCTCCTTTTCTATATAGGCAATTTGATATAAAGCCACTCTGCAATGGCGCCTTGCATAGAGTTATACCTTGCGCAGAGGCTTTTGCATGGGGACTACCTGCACGGTGACGTCTCGAATCTCGGAGAGAAAGCGGTTAAGCACCGATCCGCGCAGCAGGATGTCCCAGCGCGAACGCGCTGACTGTCCGAAGAGTACGTGGGAGATGTTCTCCTGTTGGGCAAAGCGGATAAGGGCGTCGGAGACATTGCGGTCGGTGAGCGAGACAACCTGCGCGCCCAGGTCGCGGGCCATGCGCTGGAACTCCTCCAGGCGGTGAAAAGCTTCGGGATCGCCGTGGCCTTTGTCGTCGGGACGGGTTACATAAACGGCGTACCAGTTGCTGGCCAGGCGTCCAGCGACGCGGGCGCCCACGCGCAACAGCCTCTCTGTGCCAGGTCTGGTGCTGAGGCAGACCATGACTTTTTCAGGAATAGGCGCCTGCTCCAGGCCCTGGGTGCGGCGGTATTCGGCGGCGCGGCTGCTCACCTTGTCGGCGGTAGTGCGCAGGGCCAGCTCGCGGAGCATATTGAGGTTGCCCTTACGGAAGAAGTTGGCAAGCGCCTGCTCCACTTTATCCTGGGCGTAGATTTTTCCCTGGCGTAGTCGAGTCCGCAACTCCTCGATGGTTATGTCGATATTGACCACCTCATCGGCGCGCTTGAGAAAGTTGTCGGGCACGGTCTCGCGGATGATGGTGTTTGCGGAGCGGTTGACCGCGTCGTTGAGGGTCTCAAGATGCTGAATGTTGACGGCGGCCATCACGTTGATGCCGGCGTCGAGCAGTTCAAGCACATCTTCATAGCGTTTCTTGTTTTTGCTACCGGGGACGTTAGTGTGGGCCAACTCGTCCACAATGACTGTATGAGGGTGGCGCGCCAAGATGGCGTCTACGTCCATCTCTTTCAGTTCGACTCCGCTGTATGGAATGACGCGCAGGGGTACGATTTCAAGGTCGCGAATGCGGGCTTCGGTATCCTTGCGTCCGTGGGATTCGACCAGGCCGATAACCACATCCACGCCCTGCTGGTGTTTCATCAGGTAGGCGTCGTTGAGCATGTGGTAGGTTTTGCCTACGCCGGGTGCGGCTCCGATGTAAATGCGGAGCTTGGCTTGTTCAGGCTTTTTATCCAATACGATTTCTGCCATGCCTTAGCCCACCTCTACAGGATGATGAATTTCCTCAGCCGCAGCCACGGGCAAAGTAAAGCGGAAGGTGGTTCCGTGGTCGAGGCGGCTTTCGACGGCGATCTGTCCGCCCAGTGACTCGACCAGGCGTCGCGCCAGCGCCAGGCCCATGCCGGTGCCGCGCTCGGAGAAGGCGTTAAAGCGGTCGAAGATGTTGCTAAGCCGCTCGGCCTCAATGCCGCGGCCGGCGTCGCGCACGGTGAACTGGACAAAGTCCTTGATCTCTTCGGCAGCCAGTAGAATTTCTCCCTCTGGCGGTGTGTAGCGGATGGCGTTCGAGAGCAGGTTATCGAGGATTGAGCGCAAACCCCTGCGGTCGGCCATTACAACGGAGAGATCAGCGTAGGCGCGCACTTCAATGCGGATATGCTTTTGGGTGGCTTCGTCACAATAGCGGTCGCGGGCCTCGCCGAGGGCGTCGAGGGGACGCAGACGCTCCAGCTTGAACTCGCGCTTGCCCGTATCGAGCTCAGCCACTTCGATCAGGTCGGCCATCAGATCATCCAGTTTTTCTGACTCATGGCTGGCATCGGTCACCAACTCGGTCTGCAAGGGGCGCAACTCGCCGCCAAAGCCCTGGGCCAGCGCGTAGAGGCCGCGACGCAACTGCAAGAGCGGGTCGCGCAGCTTGCGGCTGGCTACGGAGATGAACTGGGTTTTGAAGCGATCAATATCCTGCAGGCTGGTAACGTCTTCGAGGGTGGTTACGGTGCCCAGCAGTCGGCCCTCGGAGTCGCGCATGGGGGTGGTGCGCAGCCGGTAGCTGCGTTCCATTTTGCCGATGCGCATGGGGAGCATGGCCGCCTCATCTTCTTCGGCCACGGCCTTCTGCATGGAGACGGCATCGCGAATGGCGCTGAGAATCTTGTCGCCGCCGGGGGTATTGGTCAGCGCCATGCGATCGCCGGCGGCATCGCCGAGAAGCTCTGCGGCGGCCTGGTTGACCTTGAGAACGTGGCCTTTGCTGTCTGTGACGATGATGGGCTCAAAGATGGATTGGAGGACGGCGTCAGAGAGTTGAAACTCCATCTGGCGGCGTCCGGCCTCGGAATCTCGCAGGTCACGGAGCCTGACGGCGATACGGTTTAACTCGGCGGCGATCTTGCCGAAGTCGTCGTGGCTGCTCCACTCGACGCGGTGCTCCAGGTTGCCCTGGGCAATCATGCGGGTGTCCCGAGCCAGCATGCGGATGGGCCGCAATACAAAAATGATGGTGCCTATTTCGACAAGCAGCGCGGCCAGAACAAAGATGTAGGCCACGGCGGTTTGCCCAGCCGCCGCCAGGGCATTGTGCGTTACCACCACTAGCCCTAGAGTGAGAGCAGCAAGCAGTACACAGCCGAGAATCAATCTTTGTGTAAGGTTGAGCATGGTCCGGTTCCCTCGCCGGCAAGTACAGTTACAAATTTAGCAGTGAGGCCGGGGCACCGGCTCAAGCAATGGTAGAACCGCACTTCAGGCACACCATAACCATTCGGAAGATGCGGTAGAGGTAACACTTCCATTGTGGCTGATATGCCCCATATGCGCAAAATGCACAAACTCGGGGGGAAGGCGGGATGCCGCATTGCGGTTAAGGAATTTGGCATACGGAGAGGATTCGATTATGCCAGCGGCAGTCCAGGCCCGCCGGCTGGGGGTAGGCGACGAGAGCCCAGTTCACGCCAAACTCATTTTTGAGACGCTCGAAATCGGACAACTCAAAGCCGGACCAACCCTGCTGTGCATCGAGCTGCTTCTTCCAAGCTGGGCCTAACTCTGGGATTTTGATGACGACAGACGTGTCTTTGACGGCATCGGCCAACTGGCTGCGTTCAGCCAGAGCGCGGAAGCTATGGTAGTCTTCGCCGGGCGCGCCCATGAAATCCGGGTCCAGCGCGAAATAAGCGTCCTGGGGAGTATTGAGCCTGATCCAATGGAAGGCTTGCAACCAGGGGTTGCTGGCAGCCATGGAGGGAAGTTCAATGTGCGCGCTGGCGGCAAAGAGCTGCCGTTGCGCCACAAACATGCCGCCGTTTGCCACCAGTAGAAAAAGCGCCCAGCGCCAAATACGGTTTTTGAGCGCATATCTGCCCAGGGTTGCTCCGCCGACCAGCGCCATGAAGACATAAACCAGATGAAGATACCGCATAGGTTCCAGGGTAGTGAGGCCGATAGGGGCCAGGGGACTCAGGATAACCATGGCTACCGTCTGCTGAAAGAGGCCATAGACAAAAACCGCCATCGAAAAGCGAACCAGCACGATTTCACCGCGTTTGCGGGCGATGCGGGCGGCCAGCCAGAAGAGAGCCAGCGGCGCAATGGCTCCCAGCCACTCATACCAGGCCCACTGGTACAAGTGAAGCCAACTGCGGCATTGCAGAGCCTGAAGCCATGTCCGCGAAGGGGGATAAAAGACCCATCCGAAGGGAATGATGGCGGCAGCGGGAGCAGCCGCATCGGCTGCCAGGCGCATCCGCAGAGAACACAGGCGCAGATGCAGCGGCTCATAGAAGCTGAGCGTGAGCACGCAGCAGAATGAGATACCAAGCGCGCCCATGAGAGGGTGAAACAGGAAGGCCAGCACTAGCAGCGGCAAGGCCTGCCAGTGCTTGCCGGCCAGAATGCGCGAGACGGCGATAAGAATGAGCGCGGTTGCCAGATTGCGCGGGTGCAGGTACTGGTCCATGACATAGAGCGCCGTCCCAGAGACAGGTAAGGTAAACATGGCTGCCACCATGGCAACGCCGGCCCAGCGAGCCACAGCTTCAGGAAAAAGCCGGCAGACAATGCTCCAGCAGGCCCAGATGACCAGCAGTATGGAGATCGACTGCCAAAGCAGCTCTGCCCAGGGCAGCGGCATCCCCGTCGCCTGGACAAAACGCGCCATGGCGGTGTCAAAGATGCTGGTGCGCATCTGCAACTGGAAAAAGGCAGCATCGTGGGGATAGAGAGAGGGGTGCAGTTGCGCCTGGATAGCAGGCAGATAGACGCCATCGTCTTCCGCGCCGGGATGGTAGCCCATGACGGCAAAGGCGAGAATCGAGAATGCCAAAATCAACAGAATGTTGCGGGTGCGCGATCTATGCAAGTTGGTGAGTCCTGCGTTCCATTGGTATGTCTGTATAGACGGTGAAACCGGCGATAGGCTTGTGCAGAGGATTCAGGCAGCCTGTGCGGAGTGGCCGCCAACTGAAAAAGCAGCAAACTCCAGTCCAGATTGTAGAGGAGACGGGATGCGGATGTCTGCCGTGGCCGAAGGTGGGCAGGATCAGGGCCGACGCATATCAAACCCCCAGCAATTTCAGCAGGTACGAGCAGTTCC
>VFSW01001287.1_pt1 | contig 38155 bp, 33 predicted proteins | sample 5358111 | NCBI WGS metagenome assembly VFSW01 (sample SAMN11554181, study PRJNA540505) | mine drainage metagenome | isolation source: sediment from site ElyBrook_90M | place: USA: Ely Copper Mine, Vershire, VT | collected 2017 | reverse complement strand
GGCCGTAGCCCTGGGGGTAGCCAGGACCGTTGCCCTGGGGATAACCCTGGGGATATCCCGGACCATTACCCTGGGGGTAGCCCTGGGGGTAGCCAGGACCGTTGCCCTGGGGGTAGCCCTGAGGATATCCCGGCGCATTTCCCTGCGGGTAATTTGGGGGGTAACCCTGGGCATTGCCTTGCGGATAGCCGGGCGCATTTCCCTGGGGGTAAGGGTAGCCCTGGGTGTTGCCCTGAGGGTAGCCCGGAGAAGGTGCTCCAGGGGGTTCCGGTGCGGCCGCTGGCGGCTGGTTGTCCGCCATCTGCGGTGCGCTCGAATCGCTGGAATACGCACCTTGCGCGTCCTGTGGATTCTGATCGTCGGCAGGATTGCCTACCTTGAGATTGTTATGCACTTTCGTGACGCCGGGAACACCGCTCACGATAGACTCGGCCAGCTTTTTCGACGAATCGCTCGACACCGTTCCTGCCAGCGTGACCTCGCTCTGGATGGTGGCGGCGGTGATGAGGTCGTTCTTGAGAACCTGAGAGGCGTCGAGGGCGTGCACGACATCCATCTCGATTTGCCCGTCTGTGCGCGGGCCGTTGGCGGGCGCCGCATTCTGAGCCAGCGCGCCCAAGCCGCACAGAGCAACCACGGCAGCCCAGGCCAAAGACCTGGGGAAAGCGTTCTTGAATAATGGCCGATTCATTTTTATCTCTCCTACGCGCGAGGTGCCGCTTCCGGTCCCACTCCCATTAGACGGGGAGATGATGGAAGCCGTCATGGATGTGAACCCCGTGGCCGGGAAAAAGTTCCGCGCTGGGAAGGAGCTGCCCGGGCTGGTGGACGACCGGACACACGGTCATTGAGCCGCTGAAGGGGGTTCAACTGATGTTACGTTGTCGCCGGAACCGGCTGGCGGACTTGCGCCTCCAGTGGCTGGTTGTCCGGGAAGAAAACCTGGAAGACTGTGCCTGATGGTCCTCCGCCGGATGCTGGACGGCTGCGCACGTGCACCAATCCGTGGTGCTTGAGGATGATTTCGTGGCTCACCCACAGTCCCAGGCCGGTCCCGGTCATATTCTTGGTGGTAAAAAAGGCCTCGAAGATGCGCTCGCGCACCTCGTCTTCCATGCCCAGGCCGGTATCGGCCACAGTGATGCGCACGCCCTGCTGGCTGGGGTCCTTCCAGTTTCGCGAACGGCGGGCGCGGAGCAGCAGGCGGCCGCCCCCGGTGGTTGCGTCAATGGCGTTGCCCACCAGGTTGGCAAGCACCTGCCGCACCTCTCCGGCAAAGCAGTAGAGGTCCATCGCCGGGTCATAGTCCCGCTCGACCAGGATGCCCAGGGTGTTGAGCCGGACCTGATAGAGGCTCACGACTGAGTCGAGCAGGTCTCCCATGCTGGCGCGGGCGGGCAGCGTGGATTGCCGGTAGAAGCGCAGGGTCTGCTGGGTAATCTCCGTGATGCGGCGGGCCTCGTGCTCAGCCATCGTCACATAGTTCAGGGCGGGGTCCTCAAGCTGGCAAAAGTTTCGCAACAGGAAGAGGAGGTTGGTGATCGCCTCCAGCGGGTTGTTGATCTCGTGGGCGATGGAGGCGGCCAGGCGGCCGGTGGCGGCAAGTTTCTCCGTCCTGCGCAGGGCCTCCTCGCTGCGTTTGCGTTCGCTGGCGTCGAGGACAATGACGCCGGCCCAGCGCACCTGATTTGGCGTAGTCCGCACCGGATAGGCGCTAACCAGCCAGGTCCAGGGTAGCTTGAGCCGCCCTCCCGGCCGGGTAAGCTCCAGATCGTGCACCGGCTCGCCCGTTACAAAGACACGCTGCACGGCATCTTCCAGTTGCTGCGCCACGGGCTGCGGCAGCAGTTCCGGCAGGGTACGCCCCAGGTGACGGCTCAGCGGCATTCCGGTCATGCCTGCAAACACATGGTTTACGCGCACAAACCGGCAGCGGCGGTCAAAAAAAGCCAGCCCGATGGGTGCGTTGGCCAGCATCGAGTCCAGCAGCGAGAGCGTGTCGTTCAACCCCGAGCGCTGCTCCTCAATGGAGGCGACCATGCGATTGAATGCCTCAATCAGGTCTCCGAATTCGTTGCGCACGGTAACTGGCAGGGGAAACTTGCTGCTGCTTTCCGGCGAACTCATCAGCGCGCGGGTGCCGCGGTGCAACAGTGCCAGGGGCCGGGAGATGGTGCGGTAAATCAACAGCACCAGGAGCGCCGAAGCCGCAATCCAGATGATGCCAAAGATGGCCGTGCCCCGCAGGATCGTGTTCAGTTGCTCATCGTCCCAGGCACGGTTGTTCTCGACCCAGGCATAGCCGCGAAGGTCGTCCCCGGTGTAGATGGGCGTCGCGCCCTCCCAGCGGTCGCTGCCCAGGGAAAAGACTCTGGGTTCGTCCTTTTTCATCAGAGCGATTTGCGCGCGTTCGATGGGTTCCAGCGCAGTCTCATCGGCTTCCCCGTGGCTCACAAACAGCATGTTGCCTGCCGGATCAGTGATCTTGGCTGCAGCCACGTTGGGCCCTTCACCCATCATGCTGACTGACAGGCCCACCCAGCCGGGCCGATCTTGCAGCAGCGCCTCTCTGGCCTGCAAAGCGAGAGATGTGGCCTCGTGCGCCAGCCGTCGTTGCGCGTGCCTGCGCACCTCGTACGACTGCCGGCTGATCAGCAGCGCCGCAAACAGCATGATCGAAAGCACTTCCAGCAGTACCAGCCCGGCCAGCATCTGCCATCGAATCGACCGCGGCCACCAGCGCATCGCCAAGGCCTCATCCTCCTGGGAGTTCGTGCCCCAGTGTACCGGAATCCTTTACCAACCGCGCGCTGTCTTTCAGATGCCTTACTTCAAAGCCAGCGCCTGTGCAATCTGTCGGCCATGGAAGCGGCCGTTCTCAATGAAGATTTCGTTCGTGCGCGACCCGGCCACGATGACTCCGGCAAGGTATATGCCGGGCACGTTGCTCTCCAGCGTCTCCGGATTGCAGACAGGGAGCTTGTCCGGCCCCTCGAAGCGCACACCCAGACCCTCAAGAAAGGTGAAGTCGGGGTGATAGCCGGTCAGGGCGAAGACAAAATCGTTGTGCAGGGTCTGGGGGCCGTTCGGGGTCTGGAGCACTACCGTGTCTGGGGTAATTTCAACCACATGAGAACCGAAGTAGCCTTTGATTTCACCATTTTTAATGCGGTTTTCGATGTCCGGCTTGATCCAGTACTTCACATGCGGGTGGATCTCGGCTTCGCGGTGGACGAGGGTGACCCGCGCGCCGTGGCGCCATAGTTCCAGTGCAGCAATGGCAGCCGAGTTTTTGCCGCCGATGACCGTCACATCAAGGCCGAAATAGGGGTGCGGATCGTCGTAGTAGTGGTGCACCTTGCTCAGGTTTTCGCCGGGAATGCCCATCATATTGGGCAGATCGTAGTAGCCGGTGGCGATGGCCAGCCTGCGGGTCCGGAGCACGCCTGTGCGGTCGAAGCGGTCTGCGGTGTGTACGGCAAAAGCTCCCTCGGCGCCCGTGATTCGGTCAACGCGCTGGTACTGGCGCACGTCGAGCCGGTAGTACGCCGCGACCTGGCGGTAATACTCAAGTGCCTCATTGCGCGTGGGTTTGGCGTTGGGGCTGGGGAAGGGAATGTCGCCGATTTCCAGCAATTCCGAGGTCGTGAAAAACGTCATGTGCGAGGGGTAGTGGAAGAGCGAATTGCAGACGCATCCCTTGTCCACCAGCACGGCCTTGAAGCCGGCCCGCTGCGCCTCAATGGCACAGGCTAGGCCGGTAGGTCCTGCGCCCACCACCAGAAGATCGAAGACCGGGTCCTTCGCCCCGTCGAGGTTCGTATCATTCATGCCTCTAGATTAGGGCATGGGGCGGGTCTGGATGGACTTTGACGGCTTAATGTAGTGGCGCCGTTTGTTCCGGTATTCCCGCAATATGGATGAACATGTCCTGGTTTCGCAGCAGGTTCCCTTCCGCGCTTTTGCAGAAATAGCCTTTCCCGGGCGCACAATGGTCTCTGGAGAAGGAGGAGAAGTGGAGAAGCCCTGCTGCGCAGCCGAATCGCGAACCCATGCGCACATCGCCGGAACTGCGCCCGGTCTGTACCCGTGAAGGCCCTCTATCTTGTTTGCCTTATCTTCGCTTTATGCCTTCCGCTGAGGCGGTTGTTCTCCCGCCCTTTTCTGCCGTAGTTTTGAGAGGACTTGAAGTTGAAAACCCCCAGGCTGCTCTTCGTTGCGGAAGAGCAGCCTGGGGGCTTGTCTTTGCGGCACGGTAACGCTGGTTTTGCTAGACGCCGATAACGGCGCAGAGTTCCTTGACGGCGGCTGCGCTCTTCTTGAGTGCGGCGTCTTCTTCGGGGGTGAGCTTGATCTCGATGATCTGCTCCAGGCCGGCCGCACCCAGCTTGCAGGGAACGCCGATGTAGTAGCCGTCGATGCCGTACTCGCCCTGCAAAAACGCAGCGCAGGGAAGAATCTTCTTCTTGTCCTTGAGAATGGCCTCGACCATTTCGACCGTGGCCGCCGAGGGCGCGTAGTACGCACTGCCGGTCTTGAGGTACTTGACGATCTCGGCGCCGCCGTCGCGGGTGCGCTGTACCAGTTCTTCAAGACGGGCGGGGGCAATGAGCTCGGTGATGGGAATGCCGGCCACCGTCGAGTAGCGGGCTAGCGGCACCATGGTGTCACCGTGGCCGCCGAGTACAAAGGCCGTCACGTTTTCCACGCTCACGTTCAGCTCCGCGGCAATGAAGGTGCGGAAGCGCGCCGAGTCCAGCACGCCGGCCATACCGATGACGCGCTCGCGGTTGAAGCCCGCCTGGCGGTAGGCGGCCTGCGCCATGGCGTCCAGCGGATTAGAGACGATGATGAGAATTGACTCGGGCGACTGCGCCACAACCTTCTGCACCACGTCGGACATGATCTTGAAGTTGGTGTGCAGCAGGTCGTCGCGGCTCATGCCCGGCTTGCGCGGCAGGCCCGCGGTAATCACCACGATGTCAGAGTTGGCTGTAGCCGCGTAGTCGTTGGAGCCGGTCACGCGCACATCGCGCTTTTCAATGGGCATGGCTTCGAGCAGATCCAGAGCCTTGCCTTGCGGTACGCCGTCCACCACATCAACCAGAACCACATCGGCAAGCTCTTTGGACGCAATCCAATGAGCGGCCGTGGCGCCCACGTTGCCGGCGCCTACAATGCTTACTTTCTTCCGCATGCTTCTCCTCTGATTTTCCGGGGTCTTGATCCCCGCGTGTTGAGTGGCTTCTTTGCCAAGTAGTCCACTGAAGTCCGGTGCCTGTGCCTACATGTTGCCAATGATGCGGGTGGCAAACTCGCTGGTGCCCACCTTGGTGGCACCCGCGGTCTGGCGCTCGAAATCGTAGGTCACGAATTTTTGCACGATGGTCTTTTCCATCGATGTCTCGATGAGCTTGGCCGCTTCTTTCCAGCCCATGAAGTCCAGCATCATTACGCCCGAAAGGATGACCGAGCCGGGGTTGATCATGTCTTTGTCGGCATATTTGGGAGCGGTGCCGTGGGTGGCCTCAAATACGGCGAAGCCATCGCCGATGTTGGCTCCGGGGGCGATGCCGAGGCCGCCGACCTGCGCCGCAGCTGCGTCGGAGATGTAGTCGCCATTCAGGTTGGTGGTGGCCAGCACGCTATAGTCTGCCGGACGAAGAATAATCTGCTGGAAGATCGAATCGGCGATACGGTCATTGATGAGCACCTTGGACTTCCATGCTCCGTTGCCGTGGGTTTTGCCAATTGAATCCAGCACAGCCTTCACTTCTGCACACACGCTGTCGCGGAAGGCCGGGGGCGCGAACTCCATGCCCGGTTCAATCAGCGCGGCATTGTCTTCAATGGAGATGCCGGGGTTGGCTTCCACGTTGCCCAGAATCCAGCTCTCGCGCTCGGTAACGGTCTGCGCGCGGAACTCCTGGGTGGCAACCTCGTAGCCCCACTCGCGGAATGCGCCCTCAGTGAACTTCTGGATGTTGCCTTTGTGAACCAGAGTCACTGTCTTGCGGCCTGTTTCAAGGGCGCTGTGGATAGCGTAACGCACCAGCCGCTTGGTGCCGAAGATCGAGATCGGCTTGATGCCTATGCCTGAGTCGGTGCGAATCTTCTTCTTGCCGCCCTTGAGCATCTCGTCGTTGAGGAAGCTGATGACCTTGGCCGCTTCGCCGGTGCCCTGCTTGAACTCGATGCCCGAGTACACATCCTCAGTATTCTCGCGGAAGATGACAATATCGACCTTTTCCGGATGCTTCACCGGGCTGGGCACGCCCTGGTAGTACTTCACCGGCCGTACGCAGGCGTAGAGATCGAGAAGCTGTCGCAGGGCCACATTCAGCGAGCGGATGCCGCCGCCCACCGGCGTTGTCAGCGGCCCTTTGATGGAAACGCGCAGATCGCGCGCCGCGGCCACCGAGTCGTCCGGGAGCCAGGTGTTGAACTGCCGATAGGCCTTCTCGCCGGCAAAGATCTCGAACCACTTGATGCCGCGCTTGCCGCCATAGGCCTTTTCGACAGCTGCGTCAAAGACGCGCTGGGAGGCCTTCCAGATATCGCGGCCTGTGCCGTCGCCTTCAATGAATGGAATGATGGGGTTGTCAGGAATCTGATACTGTCCGTTGCTGTATCCGATGATTGCGCCGTCCTTGGGCAGTGTGAGCCCGTTGTAAGTCGTCTGCATGATGATTGTGTTGCCCCTTCCCTATAAACAATTGCAGACAGAGGCTAACACCTGCAAATCCGCGCTGGCAAAGCAGGTGTCCCGGCCCGCAACCCCGCGGCACGCGCTGAATTTCCGGCCAGGCAAGGTTGTGCGGAGCGCTCGCTCGGCTTGCGATGGCCTAGGCCCCGGTCTCCGGGCCGAACCATGCTGCGACACGCCCAGCGGAGATCGGCGCCAAGAGATTCCGTTGATAAGTGATACAGAATCAGCAGAATGCAAGCGCGGGCTAGTTTCGCGTCTGGCTAGCATCTGAATCAGGAGCACTTCACGAACTGGCAGAGAGCCTTGGATTGATGTAGGGAACTCATCCGGCAGTAGACACATCTGGCGAATGGATCAACTGGGCCGGATTGCCGCGCAATGAGCCGCCGGCTTATCGCGCTCACTGCTTTTCCAGTTGCTCTCCGTCAAAGCGCGGGATACCAAAATGGCCGCGCAGATGCAGCAGATCGACCGGGCTGAGGTTTCCGGCCACACTCACCAGGGTCAGGCTGCGCGGGGTCTCTGCCAGCACCACCGCACCGCGAATGTTCACGCCGTCCAGCACCAGCCACACATCCGTTGTGCCGCTGTGCAGCGGACCGCCTGCGTTCGTTGTCGTCACCAGGTGCTTCCACCCTCGCAGATGATAGGCCGCGCGAATCGCATCCACGGCGCCCTCGTCGGGAACGCCCGCATCGCTAAAGCGCAACAGATGTACGCTCACCCCGTCCAGCTTGTTAATCACCTGCCGGTCCTGCTCCTCGGAGTCAGGGACCAGTCCGGCGGCCATGCGAAGCAGGTTCCGGTCGAGCGTGAAACTGGTCTTCATTGCCGCCTCGGTGTTCAGTTCAGCCAGCGCCGGCGGCGTCCAATCCAGGGGCACCGGGCCCAGAGTCGTCTGCAAATAGGGTGGGGCAACATCGCCGGGGGCAACCGAGGGGCTGCCCTGAGGCGCGGGATTAGCCTTGGGTAAAGCGGGCTCCTGCGCAGTAAGCACGGCGCAAGCGAGGCCCGTGCCAAGCACGGGAATTCCGAACTTCGACGTCCACTTCATACTCCACTAAACACGGATGCAGGGCAAAAGTTCCGGAAGAAGGCACAAAGATTTCGGCGCATTGGAGTTGCGAAATTCCCGGCTGTCCACGCCGAATCCAGCCGACAATCTCACAGCCGGAACCAGGGGCCCGCGTAAAAGCGCGATGAAATCTCGTTCCGCACTGTTTTCACCGGCCTGAATGGGATAAACTCATGCGGGAACATCTCAGAATTGTCATGACTGCCAACGTCACGGAGGATACATAGAAATTGGGAAAAAGCATGGTCCCGAAGAAGCTTTTCTTCACCAAGGGTGTAGGCAAACACAAGGAGCGTTTGACCTCCTTTGAGCTGGCCCTTCGGGATGCGGGGATCGCCTCGCAGAATCTGGTGCGCGTCTCTTCCATCTTTCCGCCGCAGTGCAAAGTGATTACGCGCAAGGAAGGCCTTAAATATCTCAATCACGGCGAAGTGGTATTTGCGGTGATTGCAGAGAACTCCACGCGCGAGCCGCACCGGCTCGTGGTTTCAAGCATCGGCGTGGCTATTCCGGCCGATCGCAACACATACGGCTACCTGAGCGAGCACCACAGCTTTGGCGAGACTGAAGAACAGGCGGGCGAATACGCCGAGGAACTGGCTGCCGAGATGCTGGCCACAACCCTCGACGTGGACTTTGACCCCGACAAGAGCTGGGACGAAAAGAAGGAGATTTACCGAATCTACAACAAGATTCTCAGCACCAGCAACATCACTCAGTCGGCGGTGGGCGACAAGCGCGGATTGTGGACGACGACGATTGCAGCCGCGGTGTTGATTCTGGAAGAGTAGCGGCGGCGCGAGAGGCATCTGAGGCCAATCCCGCCCGTCGGGGTTGGCCTTGTTGTGTTGTTGCCGAGGATCGGTAGAAAGGCTGTCGGGCGGATGATGGTGAATGCACGCAAATACAACGTTGGCCTGGTGCAGATGCGCATGGGGCCTGACCCGGAACAGAATTTTACCGCGGCAGTACACCACATCCGCGAAGCAGCGCGGCTGGGCGCGAACATCGTCTGTCTGCCGGAGCTGTTTCGTACGCAATACTTTTGCCAGCGCGAAGACTTGCGGCTTTTCGATCTTGCCGAGCCGATTCCGGGACCATCGACGGCCCGCCTGGCCGAGGTAGCGCGCGAGGCGCGGGTTTCGATTATTGCTTCGCTCTTTGAGCGGCGCGCGCCGGGGCTTTATCACAACACGGCGGTTACGTTGAATGCGGATGGGAGCATTGCGGGCGTCTATCGCAAGATGCACATTCCCGACGATCCGCTCTACTACGAAAAGTATTACTTCACGCCCGGCGATCTGGGTTTCCACGCCGTGGACACGGCGTTCGGCCGCGTGGGCACGCTGGTCTGCTGGGATCAGTGGTATCCCGAAGGCGCGCGGCTCACGGCGCTGCAAGGCGCAGAGATGTTGTTTTATCCCACCGCTATCGGGTGGCATCCGGCGGAGAAGGACGAGTTTGGCGCGGCGCAGTATGACGCGTGGCAGACCATCCAGCGTGCCCATGCCATTGCCAATGGGGTCTATGTGGCGGGCGTGAACCGCGTTGGCCATGAGCACGGGGACATCCTCGGCAACCGCGCTGCGGGGCAAGGCATCCAGTTCTGGGGTGGCAGCTTTTTGGCCGATCCGTTTGGGCGCATCATTGCCAGGGCTTCGCACGATGCCGAAGAAATTCTGCTGGGTGAAATCGATCTGGCTCTGATCGAGGACACGCGCCGCAACTGGCCCTTCCTGCGCGACCGTCGCATTGATGCGTATGCACCGATCACCAAGCGCTTTCTCGATCCTGTGCGCACGTGGTCGGCGGACGGAGACTCAAAATAGAAATGCCTGATCGATTTCCGACTGCAACTCCGCGCGACCTTGGTTATCGCATGCCCGCTGAGTGGGAGCCGCACGAAGCCACATGGCTTGCCTGGCCGCACAACCCCGAGGATTGGCCGGGAAAATTCCAGCCGATTCCCTGGGTCTATGCGGAGATCGTGCGCTTGCTGGCGGCGCGGGAGCGGGTGCACATCCTGGTGGACGACGCCAAGGCAGAGCAGCGCGCGACCGGAATTCTAAAGCGGGCCGAAGCGAATCTGGAAAAGGTCGTCTTCCACGTGTGCCGTACGGACAGGGTGTGGACGCGCGACTCGGGACCGATTTTTGTCCGGAACGCCGAGGGCCGAGTCGGCATTACGAATTGGCGATTCAACGCCTGGGCCAAGTATCCCGACTGGCATCTGGACGACCTGGTGCCGGGCTTTGCAGGCGAGTTGCTCGGCCTGCCCGAGTGGGCGCCTGCGGTGCGGCTGGTCACAGAAGGGTCGCATCGTCTGGTGTTGGAAGGCGGCTCCATCGACACGAACGGCCAGGGCATTCTGCTCACGACGGAAGAGTGTTTGCTGAGCGAGGTGCAACAGCGCAACCCCGGAGTGAGCCGTGAGCAGCTGGAACAGGCATTTCACGACTATCTCGGCATCGATCAGGTCATCTGGCTCAATCGTGGCGCGGCTGGCGACGATACCCACGGGCACGTGGACGACATCAGCCGCTTTGTTGGGCCGGCGACGATTGTGACGGCGGTTGAGCCGGATACAAACGATGCGAACCATGCGCCGCTGGCCGAGAATCTGGCCCGGCTGAAGGCTGCGCGCACCCTGGATGGCAAGCAGTTCACGCTGGTGGAACTGCCTCTGCCGCGCCCCGTGGTCTTTCGCGGGCAGCGTCTTCCGGCCAGTTACGCGAACTTCTATCTGGCGAATGGTCTGGTGCTGGTTCCAACCTTCCACGACCCCAACGACCGCGTGGCGCTGAACACGCTGGCCGCGCTTTTCCCTGACCGAGAGGTGATTGGGATCCACTCTGTGGACCTGATCTGGGGCCTGGGCGCGCTGCATTGCATGACCCAGCAGCAGCCCGCGGCGCTACCATCAACAGCATGATCGACGACCGCGAAGCCATGGGAACTGCGCTGGCTGAAGCGCGCCTGGCCGGTGAGGCTGGCGAGGTGCCGATTGGCGCGGTGGTGGCGCACGAAGGCGCAATCATTGCCCGGGGGCAGAATCGTGTCCTGCGCGACAACGACCCCACGGCGCACGCTGAAATCGTGGCGTTGCGCGCTGCTGCGGCTGCGCTGGGCAACTACCGGCTCAACGGCTGCACTCTGTATGTCACGCTGGAGCCGTGCGCGATGTGCGCCGGAGCCATGATTCATGCGCGGCTCGACAGGCTGCTCTTTGCCGCAACCGATCCCAAGGCGGGAGCCTGCTGGTCAGTGCTTGCCGTGCTCAACCATCCGCAGCTCAATCATCAGATGCAGGTGGAGCAGGGCATTCTTGCCGATGAGGCTGCCGAGCTGTTGCGGAGTTTTTTCCGCGAGCGGCGGTTGTCCTAGCTAACCAAGAGAGGCCCCCCGGCAGAGCCGAATAAGCGTTAAGCTAATAGCGCCATGGAAACCGCTACGGTTTGCGTGGCGTATCCGCAAGACGTTTGCTGATCGCTGGCCATTGGCTGATCGCCGAAATCAAGCTTTGAGGCAGGAGTAGCGCCGTACCAGGCTGACGATACATAAGCTCAATTTCCCGCCACCAGCTCCGGCGCGGTTGCCACGGGGTAGCCCCAGGGGAAAAACGAAGCGGCAGCGTCCACCGCCCGTGCCCTTCGCCCCACCGCACTCAAGGGCAGAACCGCTGCCCCCGCTCCTGTTATGCCAACCAGCGAAGCCATGGCCCCGCGGCGCGAAGACGCTTGAATATGCCCACGGAACCGATAACTCCCAACCCCAACGCTTGCGCACGTGCTGCCGTCTCGGTCAACTAGCAGCCGTTCGCCACGTGCAGCAGCAGAATGCGCAACACCGTCTCAGGAAAATTGATATAGCGCACCCTCCGCATCGCGCCACACAACCGGGCCTGCTCCTCCCATCCTTCCGGGAGAAACCTTCGCAACATATCCCAGTTCGCAAACGCGCTGTTCGCCATTGGGCCGCCGATAGACGAAACGGTTTCGCCGTCACTCAGAAAACACAATCTTTAGGCCAACGCTTATTCGGCTTTGCCGGAGGATATTTACGGCACAGACCCGAATGATTCGAGTTAGATCGCACTTGAATGGCGCGCTGATTTGGGATGAATCTGCACGGTGAAAAGCGCCATCAGATCATTTGTAGCAAGTTGAGTTTAAAATCCATGTTTGCTGGACACGATCTGACGTGGCGCTCGTCCAGCATGGCAAACTTCACACTGGAGGTATACGCGATGAAATCTGCAAAGCTTTTGCTGCTTGCCGGCGATTTTGTTGAGGATTACGAAATCATGGTTCCTTTTCAGGCCCTGCAGATGGTGGGCCACACCGTCGATGCGGTTTGCCCCGGCAAGAAGAAGGGCGAATTTGTGCGCACGGCGATTCACGACTTCGAGGGCGATCAGACTTACACGGAGAAGCGCGGGCATAACTTCACCCTGAATGCGACCTTCGACGAGATCGACCCTGCGAAGTATGACGGGCTGGTGGTTCCCGGCGGTCGTGCACCGGAGTATCTGCGGCTCGACGCAAGGGTGCTGGACATTGTGCGCCACTTTGACAAGGCAGGCAAGCCCATTGCCGCGCTGTGCCATGGGCCGCAACTGCTGGCCGCGGCAGGCGTGCTGAAGGGACGCAAGCTGAACTCGTATCCGGCCTGCGCGCCGGAGGTGGAACTGGCTGGCGGAACTTTTGTGAAGGTGGATTTCTCAGACGCCGTGGTGGATGGCAAACTGGTAACCGGGCCGGCGTGGACGGCGCATCCGGTATGGCTGGCGAAGTTTCTTGAGGTGCTGGAAGCGCACTTGTCTGCCAAGGTGGCTTAGCTTTGTGTTACGGCCACTCCGCAGGCGCGTACCTTGCGGAGTGGCTGCGCGCTGGCTGCGGTCAGGGCCTGCTGAATCTCCGCGAGAATTGAGAGCGCTATGGTGGCTGGGGTTTCCGCGCCGAGGTCGAGGCCTGTGGGCGCATGGATCTGCGCCAGCCATCGCTCGACGTGATCCGTTGTGCCGGTGAGATTGAGCAGGTGGGCGGCTTCGGCTAACACTTCGCGGGTGCGCCGCTGGGGCCCGAGAACGCCGATGTACGCCAGAGGGCAGTTGCGGGAATCCGCCAGCAGCGAGGCCAGGATGTGCGAGTCCTGATCGAAGCTGTGGGTGATAAGCACGGCCGCATCGGTGGGATGGAGATCAAGATGCGCCGCTGCGGCCTTGGGCAGATGGGCGATGGGCAGCACGCGGACTTCATCGGCCTCAGTGAAGCGAGCGCGTGTGGCCAGATGAGAGCGGCCATCCGCCACCGCAACGAACCAGCCGAGTTCGCGCGCCAGACGGAGCAGCGGCTTGGCGTCGTCGCCCGCGCCGAAGATCCACAGGCCTGGACGGGCGGGACGGTAATCAGCCCACGCGCGGGTTTCGATGCCCTGCACAGGGATCTTTCTTTCAATCGATGTGCGGCGGTTGAATGCGAAATTTGCCAGATCGTGAAGGTCCTGGTGGACAGGCGCCGGATCTGGTTCGAGATCCTCTACCCCTTCGCCGGCAAAGGCTCGCTGGCCGATTTGCGGACCTTCAAGAATTGTTGCGATGGCCAGCGGCTTGCGTTGGTTGAAGGCCGCCGTGAGTGCGGTCAGCAGCGGGGCAGCCGTCTGGCGCCGCTCAAGCAGAAGGAAGATCACGCCGCCGCAACCGGAGCCGTAGGGGCGTTCGCCGTCCTCCTCGGCGGTGGAGTAGCGCTCGACCACGGGCCCATCGGAGGTGAGCCACCAGGCGCGTTGCGTTACCTCAGCCTCAAGGCAGCCACCGCTCACCGTGCCGGCACGGCGGCCATCCTGGGACAAGAGCATCCGCGCACCTGGCTTGCGATAACTGGAGCCCTCGACGGCGACCACGGTGGCTAACACGTAGTCCACGCCGGCAGTTTCCAGTTCGCGCCACAGGGGCAGGATGTGTTCGAGGTCGGTCATTCACTCCTATTCTCGCTCAGGTTTGCATCCTCATGCTTCGAGGACTTTTGATTGCAGCAAATCTTCGATGCGTACGGGCAACTGGCGCACGCGCACGCCGGTGGCATGGTAGACGGCAGAGGTGATGGCTGGAGCTACGCCCGCCATACCGATTTCGCCCACTCCGCGCGCTCCGTACTCGTTCACGATCAGGTCAGGATAGTCGAGGAAGGTGACATCGAGATCGGGCAAGTCGGCGCTGGTGGCTACCAGATAGTCTGCAAAGCTGCCGTTGATGGGCTGGCCGAAGCGCGGATCGTAGCGGGTCTCTTCGAGCAATGTCATACCCACGCCCATCACCGCGGCGCCCAGAATCTGGTTGGCGCCGGCCTTTTTGTTGATGATGCGTCCGCAATCGAAGATGGAAAAGATGCGGCTCACGCGCAGGCGAGCGATCTCCGGCTCCCACTCTACTTCAGCAAAGTGCGCGCCGAAGGAGTGCAGGGAGTAGGCCTTCGCCTTGGGATCTTCAAACGAGGGGAAGGTCCGGCCGGTTGCGGTGATTCCGCTGAGCCGTGCGAGGTTGATGACCTCTTCAAAGGGCACGCCGTTTGCGGTTAACTCGCCGCTGGAGTGCAGGGACGCGCCAACGACCTGCGGCTGACCTTTCACATGGATGCGTCCTTGAGCAAGCGTCAGCGTGTCAGGATGCGCGCCGTGGAAAGGCGAGTCCGGGGTGAGAGCGGCGATGTTCATGAGTCGCGTGATGGCTGCATTGGCGGCGTTGGCGGCGGCTGGCATTACTGCGCTGGTGGCCATGGAGCCGCCCGAGGTGGGCCCGTCAGGCAGAGAACTGTCGCCGAGGTTTACATCGATGCGGTCCATGGGGACGCCGGTCTTCTCGTGGATCACCTGCGCAAAGATGGTGTAGGTGCCGGTGCCGATGTCCTGCGTGGCGCAGCGGACGCGAACGCGGCCGTTCGGGCAAAGCTCGACCGTGGCGGTGCAGGGAATGCGTGCGGCGACCCAGGAAGCACCGGCCACGCCCCAGCCAATCACCTTGCCATTGCGGCGCATGGAGCCGGGTGTGGGCGTGCGCTGCTTCCAGCCGATCTTTTCCGCGCCGGTGAGGTAGCACTCCTTCAAGTGACGCGAGGAGAAGGGACGGTTGGTTCCCTCGTCGCGTTCGGCGTCGTTTTTGAGGCGCAGTTCGAGCGGGTCCATCTTGAGTTTGATGGCCAGCTCGTCCATGGCCGACTCGAGCGCGAAGAGGCCGGGCACAGCACCGGGGCCGCGCATGGGCGTGGGCGTACCCACGTTGCGGCGCACCAGTCCGCTGGTGACTTCGAGATTGGCACAGCTATAAAGGAACGGTGTTTGCTCGCCGCAGTGCTCGACGATGTCGTCAATGAGCGAGGTGTGATTTAAAAAGTCGTGGCGGATGGCGGTGAGTTTTCCATCTGGAGTTGAGCCCAGGCGGATGCGCTGCTGTGTGAGCGGGCGGTGGCCGACGTTTGAGAACATCATGCGCCGGTCAACGCTGATCTTGACGGGGCGGCCCAGCTTGCGCGCGGCTACGGCAGCCAGTGTCGATTGCGGCCAGGGGAAGAGCTTTCCACCGAAACCGGAACCGATGTACCGCGAGATTACACGCACGTTTTCGCGGGGAATGCCCAGCACCTCAGCCATGACGATGCGGTGATTCACCACGCCCTGCGAACTTTCATAGAGGGTCACGTTGTCGCCTTCCCATACGGCGACGGTGCCGTGCATCTCCATGGGGTTGTGGGTCTCGACGGGCGTCATGTAGGTTTCGTCGATGACCACGGGCGCTTCACCGAGAGCCTTGTCGGGGTCGCCGCGCTTCCAACTGCTTTCCCGCTTGCCGGTAAAGCCGGTTTCCAGGTCGGTGCGCACATCGGGGGTTTCGGCGTCGTATTCGACGCGCACCGCTTGGGCCGCGGCCGTGGCCTGCTCCAGCGTTTCGGCCACGACGACCGCGACATATTGGCCCCAGTAATAGCTTGTGTTGGCTTCAAAAGGAGGCCGTGACTCGCTGGTCCTTGCGTCGTCCTGGTTGGGGAAAAGGCGGTAGACCTTCTCCATGTTGTGGTGATGAAAGACGAGCAATACGCCTGGCATTTTTTCGGCGGCAGAGGCGTCGAGCTTGCGGATGCGTCCGCTGGCGATGGTGCTCTGCACGGCAACCGCGTGCACCAGGCCAGGGAAGTTGTGATCGACAGCGTATTGCGCGGTCCCCGTGGTCTTCAGGGGGCCGTCGATGCGGGGTACCGCCGTGCCAATGATGCCGGCTGCGTGGGGAAGTGTGGTCGTCGCCATCGGAATCTCCTCTAGTTGGCTCTATGCGGTTGCGAGCTTGAGCGTGCGCACCAGGCAGCGCTTGGCCAGTTCCACTTTGAATGCGTTGTCGGTGCGGGGCTTTGCCTGGGCCAGCGCGGCTTCGGCGGCAGCGCGGAAATTGGTGGCAGTTGCGGCCTTGCCGGCCAACGCGGCCTCAGCCTCATGCGAGCGCCAAGGCTTGGTGCCTACGCCGCCCATGGCTACGCGGACATAGCGAATGTGTCCGCCTTCGACCTTGGCCACCACTGCCGCAGAGGCCAGCGCAAACTCGTAACTGGCGCGATCGCGCAGCTTGAGGTAGATGGACCGCGAGCCCTCTAAAGGCTTGGGCAGATCCACATAAGTGACGAGTTCGCCGGGCTCCAGAGCGTTCTCGATCTGCGGTGTTGAACCGGGCAGCTTGTGGAAGTCGGCGATGGGAATGGTGCGCTTGCCCTTGGGCCCTTCGACGTGAATCACCGCTTCCAATGCGGCCATTGCCACACACATATCAGAGGGATGCGTCGCGATGCATTGGTCGCTGGTGCCCAGGATGGCGTGGATGCGGTTGAAGCCATCGAGAGCCGCGCAGCCCGTGCCCGGCGTGCGCTTGTTGCAGCCGTAGCCGCCCGGCGTGCCTGCACCTGGCTCGCGGAAATACGCGCAACGGGTTCGCTGCAAGAGATTGCCGCCGGTGGTGGCCATGTTGCGCAACTGCGGCGACGCGCCGGAAAGAAGCGCCTGCGAGAGTACCGTATAGGACTTCTTGACTTCAGGGTGCCAGGCCAGGTCGGAGTTGCGCACCATGGCTCCAATGCGCAGCCCGCCCGTGGGCAGCTTTTCAATCTTGTCCAGCGGCAGCAGGTTGATGTCAACCAGCGCCGTGGGCTGCTCGACGCTGAGCTTCATCAGGTCCACCAGCGTGGTGCCCCCGGCGATGAACTTGGCTGTACTCGCGCTGGCCAGCGCCTTGTCGATGCTCGCGGCCTTGACGTAGCTAAAGGTCTCCATGGTTTACCCTCCTCGGTCAGGCCTGCGCCCGAACTTGCCGGACCGCGGCAACGATGTTGGTGTAAGCTCCGCAGCGGCAGATGTTGCCCGCCATGGCGTGCTTGATGTCTTCGTCGGTGGGGCCGACAGGCTCCTTCAACAGGGCTACGGCACTCATGATCTGGCCGCTGGTGCAGTAGCCGCACTGGTAGCCGTCGTGCTCCACAAAGGCCGCCTGCATGGGGTGCAGATTGTCCGGTTGGCCGAGGCCTTCGATGGTGGTGATCTGGTCGCCCTCGTGCATGAGGGCGAACGAGAGGCAACTGTTCACGCGCCGTCCGTTCACGTGCACGGTGCAGGCGCCGCATTGGCCGTGGTCGCAGCCCTTCTTGGTGCCGGTCAGGTGCAGGCGCTCGCGCAGCGTGTCCAGCAGCGTGGCCCGCGGGTCGAGCCCGTGCAGCGTGTAGTCCTTGCCGTTGACGCGCAGAGTGAGTACGCCGGTTCCTGAAGCCTCGGCGGGCTCTTCGGCAGCAGGCGCGACGGTTGGCGTGGCGGCCAGCGGCGCGGCTCCGGCGAGCAATCCGGTGGCTCCCAGGCTCGTCACTCCCAGTCCGGACAGGAACGAGCGGCGGCTCAGGCGGCGGCCGGTGGGCTGCGCTTCCGGCGTCAGAGGTTCCAACTCCAGTGCGTGCTGGTCGGGCGCGAGTTTTTCCCCGGCTTTTTGGGGCGATTGTGGGCGCAGACTTTTGAAGCGCAGATCAGATGTATCTGCCACAGGTGACCTCCTCGAGACAGCATGATTCTTCGATGTATAGGGACTTGGTGGCGCTATGGAGCAGTGGCTAAGGTCTGCGCCGATAGGGGAATCGCCATGCCGTCCCTTTAGCTGTACTGCCCGCGTTCGAACTCAGGCAGGGGTTGTGTTGCCGCGCAGGCGAGGGGATTTCAGCGTGCGCGATGTGCCGATAGAAAATCGAGACGAGGGAAATCGAGCAACTCGTATGACAATTCTACACGTTCAGCAGCGCTTTCATTGCAGGAACATACCGATCGCCGGCGGCCGCATCCGGAGGAAAGACATTTTGCAGTTCCTCCAGAAGCTCAGTGGCGAGCGACACGTCCAAGGCTGCCGCATTCTCCTGCAAATACTTACGGCGTTTGGTGCCGGGAATGGGAACGACGTCCTCACCCTGTGCAAGCACCCATGCCAGGGCAAGCTGGCTGGGAGTGATTCCGGCCGCAGCCGCCAATTGCTTTACTTTCTCAACCAAAACCAGGTTGCGGGTGAAGTTTTCGCCCTGGAAGCGGGGGCTGTTGCGGCGAAAGTCGTCCGGTTCAAAGTCGTCGGGACTCTTGAAGGCGCCTGTCAGGAAGCCTCGGCCGAGCGGGCTGTATGCAACAAAAGCAACGCCCAGACGTCGGCAGGTGGGCAGCACCTCCGGCTCGGGATCGCGCGTCCACAGGGAGTATTCGGTTTGCAGCGCGGTGATGGGATGAATGCGATGTGCGCGCTCCAGCGTGGCAGGCGCGGCCTCTGACAGGCCGAGGAAGCGCACTTTGCCTTCTTCGACCAGGCGGGCCATTGCGCCAACGGTCTCTTCGATGGGGGTCTTGGGGTCCACGCGGTGCTGGTAATAGAGATCGATGGTCTCGATGCCCAGCCGCCGGAGGCTGCCCTCGACCGATTTGCGCACGTAGGCCGGGCTGCCATCCACGCCGCGCCGTTCCGGCTGGGATGGGTCGCGCAGGATGCCGAACTTGGTGGCTACAAAGAAGTTGTTGCGCCGCCCCTTGAGAGCCTTGCCAAGGAGCACTTCGTTGGTGTGGGGGCCGTAGACGTCGGAGGTGTCGAGGAAGTTGATGCCCAGTTCCAGCGCACGATCGATTGTGGCCAGCGACTCCTGATCATCGCGGTCGCCGTAGAAATCGCTCATGCCCATGCAGCCCAGTCCTATGGCTGACACTTCGGGGCCGTTGGAACCCAATCTACGAGTCTTCATGATCTCTCTTCCCAGCGGATTGGCCTGCGCTAGCTGGCCGGAGCAAGCCTGCAATCCACTTCCGGCTCGGCGGGCTGCGGGCCGCCAATGCGGATGCGCTGCTCGATCTTGCGATAGTTGGCGATCTTGTGAGTGAGCAAGGCATGGGCCTGCTGCAGCGCTACGATCTGCGCGGCGATTTCAGCCTGGTGATCCTCGAGAAGTTTGCGCCGCTGCAGCGAGGTCGCGTCGCCCTGTTCGCGCAATTCTGCGTAGCGCTGCATTTCACGGATCGGCATGTTGGTGGCTCGCATGCAATGCAGAAAGTTGATCCAGGCCTCATCGGCCTCAGAGTAACGACGATGACCGTTGCGCGCGCGTTCTACCGGCTGGATCAGCCCCACGCGCTCGTAGTAGCGCAGCGTGTGCGCGGTCATTCCGCACCGCTCTGCCATGCATTGAATGGTGAATCCTGCATCCCGCATATTTCCAACGTACATCTTTGAGCGCACTCGAAGTCAAGATTCTACCGGCGTGGCGAATGTGGCGCGCGCGGCGCGGACAAGAGAAGCACGGATCGTTGCGTGCTCTTTTGATGGCTTATCCTTCACATGTGAGGGATGTTATGACGGAGGCTGGGTTCTACGATCGCATGTTGGCGGTGGCTCTTGAAGAAGCACGGCTGGGACGGGCAGAAGGCGGCATTCCTATTGGTGCAGCGCTTTTTACGAAGGCCGGGGAACTGGTGAGTCGCGGCCACAACCGGCGCGTGCAGGAGGGGGATCCAAGTATCCATGGGGAGACCGATGCGTTTCGGCGTGCCGGCCGCCAACGCAGCTATCGCGACCTGGTGATGGTGACGACACTTGCGCCGTGCTGGTATTGCAGCGGGCTGGTGCGGCAGTTTCGTATCGGCGCAGTGGTGGTTGGCGAGAGCCGGACCTTCCAGGGTGGCGTGGAGTGGCTCAGGGAAAATGGTGTTAAAGTAATCGATCTGGATAGCCGCGAGTGCCGGGAGCTGCTGGAGGGCTATATCGTCGAGCATCCCGAAGTGTGGAACGAAGATATAGGAGAAGAGTAGGGAATTGATTGAGGCGAGCAGCATTTTCGGCCGCCTGCTGTACCCAGACAGGATGCCGTAGCCGGAGGGGCAGTTGATTGAAATAGAATGAGGCTTCACTTGGAGGGAACCATGCAGCGCCGCCAGTTTCTTGCCGCTTCTCTTGCCACATCAGCCGCCGTCCTCGCGCGTGAAGGTGGGGCACAGACCCCAGCTACTCGTGCACGCGAGTTTTACCAGATACGCCGCTACTTTTTACAAACCGGGCCGCAAACGGCGCTGACTGAGAGCTATTTGGGTGATGCGCTCATTCCTGCGCTGACCCGCATGGGCATGGGCCCCGTCGGCGCGTTTCGTCTGGACATTGGACCGGAGACGCCGGTGTTCTATGCGCTGATTCCGGGCTCGTCTGTTGAAGCTCTGGCGCAGTTGGATCTGCGTTTGGCGGCGGATACCGAGTTTCTGAAAGCAGCGGAGCCTTTCTGGAATGCGCCCGCGACGGCACCGGCATTTCAGCGTGTAGAGTCTTCTCTGCTGGCGGCCTTTGAAGGCTGGCCTAAAGTTACGCCACCGTCGGCTGCAGCTACGAAGGGCAAACGCATCTTTCAACTACGAACTTACGAAAGCCCCAGCGATAGAGACCACGTTCGCAAGGTAAAGATGTTTCACTCCGGTGAGTTTGAGATCTTCCTGAATGCAGGTTTTCATCCAGTGTTCTTCGGAGACACGCTGATCGGACCGCGTATGCCGAACTTGACTTACATGTTGAGCTTTGCCGATATGGCGGAACTAGACGCGAGATGGGACGTATTTCGCAACGATCCGGCATGGAAGAAGTTATCCGCAGACTCGCGGTTTAGTTATGAGGCGATTGTGAGCAATATCTCCAACCAGATTCTGAGCCCGCTGGCGGCTTCGCACATATACGGTCAGTCTATTTTAACCGGCGCGGTCGCGCCCGCGCCGTAGGCTGAGCTCGAATTCCCTAATTACTGCACAAACTGGAGTGAGTAAGCTGTGGTCGGGTCGAGCGGCCCGTGCAGGATGCCGAGAGATTGCAGCTGCGCATAGCCGGTCTGCCAGCGCTCGGCGGTCATGCGGCCAGGCTGCGCGCGGCTCGCATCGCCGCCAGTGATGAAGCCGCCATCGCTCAAGGCTTGTGCGGAGTAGGCTTCCTGGGCAGGATTAAGTGCGGGATTCAGTTTGAGCAGGTACGCATTGGTGGGACCGGGGTTACGGAGATATTCCTGCCAGCCGCGAATACTGGCGCGGACGAACTTAGCCACAACATCAGGATGCTGGGCGGCAAAGTCGCGGGTGGTGAACTGGACGCGGTAAGGATCGTACCCGGAAGAACTGATGAGCAGCGTGCGGACCTCGGTGTTGGCCTGTCTGGCAAAGAACGGCTCGCTGGTAACAAATATCTGTTGCACATAAGTTGGATCTGCGAGGAAGTTAGCAATCGATAGCGTAGAAGGAATCTGGCGAACCTGGTGAAGGTTGTAGCGGAGGATCACGTATTTCAGCCAGGTGGCACCGGTCTGCGCGGCGATGGTGTGACCTTCAAGATCTTTGAAGTCGTGGATAGGTGAATTCTTGTGGACCATGATAGCTTGCGGATCGTGCTGCATGGTGGCGGCCACAGCAACCAGCGGCAGGCCGTTGGAGTCCCACTCCAGTATCTGGTCACTCGCGCCGAGGCCGATGTCCACTTTGCCAGTAGCAACAAGTTGGGCAACGCTGCCGTATTGGGGCAGAGGCAGCAGGGTCACATCGAGGCCTTCGGCCTTGTAGTAGCCGCGCAGTTGCGCAGTGTAGAAGCCGCCATGCTCCGGCTGGGGATACCAATCAAGCTGCAGACGAACAGGAGTAAGCCCGCTGCTGGTTGTGGGCTGGCTGCCACGGCAGCCAATGATGACGACAGCAAATACGCCTGCAAGAAAGAGAGCGGCAATGGGGAGAAGCCTGCTTGATCTCAATACTGACCTCGGGGAAATGAAGATCTTGCAATGAAAGTTATCATGCGCGCGGCACTGGAGCCGCTGCATTTCTTCGCGCGCCGAGCAGTGCGGCGAACTGGACCAGCGGTTCATCGCACCCGCGAGCGGCGGCCAATTGCATTCCGCCAGTGGCGCAGGGAATGGTGATCACCGGTACTCCCGCCAGACTGAATGGTGTGGTGTAGCGCAACAGGCGGCCGCGTGTCTGGCTATGATCGGCGCCGGCCGCAAGGCGCGCAACCGGAGCGGCAGGCAGCAGAAGCAGTTGATGCACGGCGAGCAACTCATCCATGCGCGTCATGAAGCTGGCGTGGCGTTGGCGGAACGCCGCAATCTGCTCCGGCGTAATGCATGCGCCCCACTGCAGGCGTTCGCGGATTGAAGGCTCGAAGCGGTCGAAGTAGCCGGCATGAATGCGCGCTGCCTCCCATGCCTGGATGGGAGCAAAGATTTCGAACGACTCGGCCCACCAGTTGGCATTGATGGTGGAGGGTTGCAGACCAAGGGCCTGCAACTCGGCGACACTGGCGTGGAGACTGGCGACGATCTCCGGTTCACAGTCGTGAAGAAAACTGTCAGAAACAACAGCAAAGCGGTTGAAGGCGGGTAGGGCGACAGGTTGCACCGGCGCGAGGATGCTGGCGAGTAGCGGTGCATCTTCAAGATCGCGAAAGAGCCAGCCGATGGTGTCGAACGATTGCGCCAGGTGTGCGCCGCCGCGCCAGTTACCGCGGCCCAGTGACGCTCGATATCCTGCAAGGCCGCAGAGCGCAGCGGGCACGCGAATGGATCCGCCGGTATCGGTGCCGATGGCTGCTACAGCCGAGCCCTCTTGTACACTGGCTGCCGCTCCGCTTGAAGAGCCACCCGTCAGCGCGCTTGGGTCACACGGCTGCAGGCAGTCGCCAAACTCAGGATTCTCGCCGGTGATGCCGTAGGCGAGTGGGTGCAGGTTCGTTTTTCCAGTGATGACGGCGCCGGCGGCACGCATGTGTTCCACGAGCCATGAGTCCTGCGCGGCAGTGCCGTGCAGATCGCGATAGAAACGCACGCCGCAACTGGTGGGTGCGCCAGCTAGGTCAAAGCAATCTTTCACCGAGATGGGCAGTCCCCACAGCGGGCTGCGACCATCGCCGAACAGGCCGCCCTCGCCGTGCGGCAGGGACTCGGCGCGGGTTGCTTCGGCCAGGGTCCATGCTCGGTCCTGCCACAGATAGGTATTGCGACCGGAGTTCCGGTTGGCGCGTGCCAGGGCGATTTCAGACAACTCGGAGGGCCGCACGGATTCGTTCGCCAGTGCGGTGCGCAGGCCGTGGATGGTCCACGAAGGAACGGTCATAAGGAAATTGTAGGCGCTAGCTGCGGGGGCAATTGCGTGCGGTGGAACGTGCAGGCAGAGGGCCACATTTCTTGTGGAGCGCCGGGCATGCGTCATGCTAAGTTCAAGTATGGAAGTTGCTTCAATCTCCGTGCGCCGCCCAGCCGGGAAACCGCAATCGACCTTCGAACAGGATTTGGAGCGCATGACTGCGCTCGTTGTCTTTACGGCGCGGTCCCTGCACACGCCGTGCCCGAGGCCGTTCGGCGCTTCGATCGTTCACACGAAATCCGGCGATGTGCTACTGCGCGCTCTGAACAGAGTGGCACAGGAGTTCGATCCTAGCGCGCATGCTGAAGTGCGTGCGATTCGCCTGGCAACCAAGCGGCTGAAGCGGCTTTCTCTCTCGGGTTATACGCTTTACACCACATGCGAACCCTGCCCCATGTGCATGAGCACCGCGTTGTGGGCACGGCTGGATCGCGTGGTTTATGGCGTTACCATCAAGGACGCGAACCAATACTGCAATCAAATACAGATCCCCGCCACAGAAGTGGCCATGCGTAGCGACATGCAATGCATTGTGGACGGTCCAATTCTGCGCAACGAATGTTATGCTCTGTTTACTCATCCCCAAATGCTGCGGGCTTTTCGTCTCTGGTCCACCCGCAAGCGCAAATAACTGAACGCAGACGCGAGTCGTTTTTAGAGAGGTCTTCCCCATGAACGACGGGCTTGCAGCAGAACTGTCTTTGATCGTCGCCGATCCAGCGCGTGTGTTGACTGCGCCCGCGGTGCTCGAACGACTGTCGCACGACTTCTACTGGTATTCGCCGGTGCTGCGTCCGCGGCTGGCCAGCAAAAGCGGTGATGTGGCCGTGCAACCAGCGAGTGTGGAAGAGGTGTTGGCCGTGCTGCGCTTCGCCGGCCATCATGAGATTCCTGTGACGGTGCGTGGCGCGGGAACGGGCAACTATGGGCAATGTGTTCCGCTCGAAGGCGGCATTGTGCTCGACCTTTCATTGATCGACAAGCTGGAAGAGATAACTCCTGAGGGCGTGGCCGTGTGCCAGCCGGGGCTGCGTCTTGGCGTGCTGGAGACGGAGGCGCGCAAACAAGGCTGGGAGCTGCGCATGTACCCTTCGACGCTGGTGAAGGCCACGGTTGGCGGCTTTCTCGCGGGAGGGTCCGGGGGGATTGGCTCGGTGACGCATTGCGGTCTGCGTGACTTCGATGCAGTGCGCGCTTTCGAGGTTGTGACCATGGAAGAAGAGCCGCGCGTAGTGTTGCACGAAGGCGCGGCGGTCCATGAGATTTTGCACGCGTGGGGCACGAACGGAGTTCTCATGCGGATATGGTTCGCGCTTGCTCCGGCAGATGAGTGGACGCAGATTACTGCAGCCTTTGATACCTACGAGCAGGCCTTTCATTTTACGGAATCAATCGCGGTGGACGCGGCATGGACCAAGCGGCTGGCGACGGTCTTCGAGTGGCCCATTCCCTCATTCTTTACGCCGGTGAAGCAGGTGGTGCGCGAGGGTAAGGCGTTAGCGCTCCTCATGATTGTGACCACGCAGGCGGCAGCATTGCGCGCGAGAGCTGAGGCGGCGGGTGGTGAAGTTACGTTTGCCGGAGCGTATGAGGGACCGCGCACGCAGCCGCTGTTGAGTGACTATACGTGGAACCACACCACGCTATGGGCCATAAAGGCCGATCCGGCATATACGTATTTGCAGTGTGGATTTTCACCCACTGAGTGCAGAGAGCAATTTCGCCTGCTGCGGGAACGCTATGGCGACGAGATTCTCTTCCACATCGAATTTATAAAGAATGGCGATGGTGTGGTCGTTCCGGGTGCGATACCCGTGGTGCGCTTCACGACGGAGGATCGCCTGAACGAGATGATTGCTTATTGCCGGTCAATTGGAGTGTTTGTCGCCAATCCGCATGTGAACTATCTGGAGGATGGTGGCCGATTCCGTGCTGACAACGTTCAACTGATGGCGAAGCAGAAGTACGATCCACGCGGCCTGTTGAATCCCGGCAAGATGATCAGCTTTCATAGAGAGGCGGTGACAAGGTGAAGACGTGGATTCCGGATACGCGTAGTTTTGCTTACCTTACGTGGAAACAAGTAGACGCACTGCCCCGTGCTTCTACGCTGCTTGTCTTGCCCACGGCGGCGATCGAGCAGCATGGTCATCATCTGCCGCTGGCCACGGATACGCTCATCAACAATCTGTTGCTAGGCAAAGCGTTGGCGCAGGTTCCAGCAGAGCTGCCTATCTACGCACTGCCGCCGGTTTGTTATGGCAAGAGCAACGAGCATGTTGGATTTCCCGGCACACTGTCGGTGAGTGCGCAGACATTTCTTGCGGTGGTGCGCGACTTGGGCGCAAGCATTGCAGCCAGTGGATTCAAGAAGGTAGTTCTCTACAACACGCATGGCGGCAACACTTCGTTGGTGGACGTACTGGCGCGCGATTTGCGCGCGGAGTTCGGGTTGCGCACGTTCTCCTTGTTCGGTTCGCCAGGAGTGGCGTTTGAAGGCGTAACCAAGCAAGAGCGTACGTACGGATTTCATGCCGGCGAGATTGAAACTGCATATTTATTGCACGCAACACCTTCGCTTGTGCATGCGGAGGATTACACGGCGAACTACATTGCGCGTGTTGATCAGCCGGAGTTGCTCAAGCCTGAGGGAGGGTTGGCAAACTTTGCGTGGTTGACGAAAGATATCTCGCCCAGTGGCGTGATGGGCGATCCGTCAGCGGCAACGGCAGAGAACGGCGAGCGATGGTCGAACGAAGCAGCGGCGCGCATCGCCGAGATTCTTGTGGCGATGTACAACTTTGAACCGATGTACGGAGCGTAAAGATGGCGCTGGTCGATTGCGGAAGCGGGGTTCGTCTGGAACGTGGAGTCGAGTGCCGGCTGAGCGATGGAATCACACTTGCTTCTGATCATTATTATCCCGCAGGCGAGGGACCTTGGCCCACGCTGCTGATGCGCCAGCCTTACGGGCGCGATATTGCTTCGACGGTGGTCTATGCGCATCCAGTATGGTTTGCACGGCATGGATATCATGTGGCGATTCAGGATGTGCGCGGGCGCGGCGGCTCAGAGGGCGAGTTCTACCCATTTCGCAACGAGAGTCGCGACGGCGCAGAAACGATCGCCTGGTTGCGAACGCATCCAGCAGCGAATGGGTGCATCGGCATGTACGGCTTCTCATATCAGGGCGCTACGCAACTGCTGGCCGCTGCAGAGCAGCCGGAGGGATTGGCGTGCATTGCACCGCACATGACAGCCGCGGATCTTTACCACGGATGGCTCTATCATCATGGTGCACTGCGCCTGAGTTCGAGCATCGGATGGGGCATTCAGATGCTGCGCGAGGATGCGCGGCGCAAGGGACTGCGCGAAGCAAGTGATGAACTGGAGATGGCGTGGGCGAACATCCGCACGCAGGCGCTTCACGCGCCCTATGCGGCGCATCCGGCAATTAACGAGCCCGCACTGCCAGGCTATGTGCGTGACTGGTTTGCGCACCGCGAGGCCGGTGATTACTGGACGAAGCAGGACATCAGTACGAGATACGATCGCATTGAGATTCCAGCACTGCACATTGCGGGTTGGTTTGATACATACCTGGAAGGGGCGATTGCGGGCTATCTCGCGCTCCGCAAGCACGCGGGCACTGCGTTCGCGCGCGACAATCAATATCTGATTGCGGGACCGTGGGTGCATATTCCGTGGGGAGATCGAGTTGGCGATACGAACCTGGGTGAGGCCGCCAATCTTAATACAGATGAAATTCTGCTCCGCTGGTTCAATCACTGGCTCAAGGAGTCAGACGACTTCAGCGGTGAGCCTCGTGTTCGCTATTTCGCGCTTGGCGTCAACGAGTGGCGCAGCGCAGACGATTGGCCGGATGACGTCTTGATTCCGCTGTTTCTTCATAGTGGCGGATACGCAAATTCACGCAAGGGAGACGGTTGCCTGTCGAGTGATGCGCCGGACGGAAATGAGCCGCGCGATGTGTTTGTATACGATCCGGAAGTGCCGGTGATGGCTCCGGGAGGGCCGCAGTCGCTGAGTGGGCCCTTTGATCAAGCCGCGCTTGAGCTGGGAAACAATCTACTGGTCTATACGTCGGACCCGGTTGCGCGCGAGACGGAGATCTTCGGGCAGCCACGCATGCGGTTGTATGCCGCAACGTCGGCGGCTTTTGCGGACTTTACTGCCAAGATTGTGCGCGTGACGCTGCGTGAGCGCGCGGAGTTTTTATCGATCGGGATCGCTCGCAGTACGTGGCTATTTCATGATGTGAAGTACACGGCGGATGAGATTCATGTATGGGAGTTCACTCTGGAACCGATGAGCGTTGTGCTCGCGCCCGGTGAGCAACTGCGTCTGGAGATTGCCAGTTCGGCCTTTCCGCTTTATGACCGCAACCCCTCTACTGATGTGCCGCCGCAGCTTGCGGACATCTGGAACTGGGAGCGCTCGACACAGCAGGTCCTGCATTCGGCTACATATCCTTCCGCACTCTATCTGCCTTTGAAGGGAGCGGTGGAATGGTGACGAAGCCCTCAGGAACCATTCCAGAGATTACGTTGCACGGTGTGAGCAAGCGTTATCGAAACGGTGCGATTGTGCTCCAGGATATCTCTCTCGCGGTTGAACGCGGCGAGTTCATCACGTTTCTTGGGCCATCGGGCTGCGGAAAATCCACACTGCTGCGCGTGATCTCGGGGCTGAGCCCGGTGAGCGACGGCACGGTGCAGGTGAACGGCATGACGCCTGAAAATGCGCGCGAACTGATGAGCTTTATCTTCCAGGATGCGACGCTGTTGCCCTGGAGAACCGTGCAGGAGAACGTCGGCCTTGGTCTGGAGCTGGAGTACGCAGCGCGAGAACTGCGCAAGGAGAGGGTGGCGCGGATGCTGGATTTGGTGGGCTTGGGGGATGTGGCTCGACGCTTTCCGCGGCAGCTCTCCGGGGGCATGAAAATGCGCGTCTCGATTGCGCGTGCACTGGTTAGCAGGCCGCGAATTTTGCTGATGGACGAGCCCTTTGCCGCGCTGGACGAGATGACGCGCGACCGGCTGAATGAGGAGCTGTTGCGCCTGTACGCTGAACAACGGTGGACAGTGCTCTTTGTGACGCACTCCGTGGCAGAAGCGGTCTTCCTTTCATCGCGTGTTGTGATCCTGGCGGCGCATCCGGGGCGCGTGGCGCATGAGATTCCAGTGAACCTGCCTTGGCCGCGCACTGCTGAAACGCGCGAGTCAAAGACGTTCGAGGAGATGGTAACGCAGACGTCGCGGCTGTTGCGGGGGGTGTACCAGGCATGAAGAAGCAGGGCTTACTCGCGATCAATAGCGTGATAGTGTTTACGTGCTTGCTGGGCTTGTGGCAGGTGGTGGTGTGGCTCAATCATTTGCCGGTCTATATTCTTCCGGGGCCGGCAACTGTGGCTACGGCGCTGCGCGAGCGCTATCCATCGTTGCTGAACTCGCTTTGGATCACTACGGAAGAGGCGGCAGGTGGCCTTGTGGCCAGCCTTGTGGTCGGAGTGGCCGTGGCAATGATCTTTGCGCAATGGAGCTGGCTTCGACAGATACTTTACCCTTACACAATCCTGCTGCAAACCGTACCAATCGTGGCCATTGCTCCACTGATTATCAATTGGGCCGGAGCGGGACTTTTCTCGGTCATGATTGTTACGTTCATCATTTGTCTTGCGCCGGTCATCGCCAACACGACGCAGGGGCTGATCAGCGTAGACGAGAATCTGATTCATCTGTTCGTGATGCACAGGGCAACGCCAGCGCAGATTCTTTTCAAGCTGCGGCTGCCGAACGCGCTGCCCAGCCTATTTACGGGCATTCGCATCTCGGCTGGGATCAGCGTTATCGGCGGAATTACCGGCGAGCTGTTTGCCGGTTCTACGCACGTTGGCGAAGGCGGGCTGGGTTACGCGATTCTTTACGCGAGCAATCAGATGGAGACCGGTTACCTGTTTGCGCTGGTGTTTGCGGCAACGGCGTTGGGCTTCTCCTTCTTTTTTATCGTGATGTTTCTGGAGTGGCTGTATCTGCATAACTGGCACGAGTCGAGCCGTCCACAGACGGCTGAATAGGGGGAAGACCGATGTTACGCATGGAATCGGAAACAGGCTGGTGGTTGATTACGCATCCAGACCACGCGCGCCTGGCCGGCGCATTTGCCGCTGCGTGGGGCAATGCGCAGTTTCGCAAGCCGGAGCCGCGCGCCCGCGTGCTGTACGGGATTACCGCGCACGATGACGGCTGGGCGGCGAGAGATGCGCATCCAGCAGTTACGCGCCAGGGCAAGCCATCGGCGTTTTCAAGCGAGTTAGTGGGCAAGTATTCAGCTTTTGAAGAGATTGACATTGAGGACTATCTTGCGGTGCGCGACCGCGCCGTGCGCATCATTGCGGAGAAGGACCCCTACGCTGGATTGCTGATCGCGATGCATACCTATAATCTGTTGACTGCACATGCCGACCGGTCAACGATCAATGCGGTGGGCCTTGAGTTACTGGATGCATTCCTGGAGCGCCAGCGTGCTTATCAGCATGAGCTGCTTACGGCCATTGCGATGGATGAAACGCTCGCGCAGGCCGAAAAGACAGAGCAGGCGATTCTGGAGCACTTTAGATTGTTGCAGGCTTGCGACAATCTTTCGCTGCTGACCTGCGTGGCCTTTGCGTCGCCGGCGCATCTGCTGCACCCTTTGCCACTGAACGATGGAGGGACTGCGGAAGTGAAGGTGGAGCCCGTTGCGCCGCGCTATTTTCGTTTGTCTCCCTGGCCTTTTGCTGAAGATGAGCTTAGTTTCGCGTTTCCGGCGCGGCATGTTCAGGGCAAGGTGTTTGCTTCATCAGGGGAGCTTGAAGCGGCGTTCCATGCAGCTCCACTGGAGCAGTTGACGATGAGGCTTTCGGTATAAGTCATCGTAGAATGCATCCACGCAAAACGGGGCGTCCGCATCTTGCACGGACGCCCCGTTTGTTGTGTTGCGGATGAACCGCCTCAGAATTGTAGATTGAGCGACATCTGGATCTGGCGCGGGCTGCCGATGGTGTGAGTTACGAGGCCCAGCCCCGACGGGCAGGAATAGAAATTGTTGACCTCGCCACTCGTGCCGCAACCGGTAGGTAACACGGGTGTGCCCGTTGCCGGGAAGGCGTCATAGCTCTGATTTTGAGAGACCTCGGCGCCAGGAATATCGAAGCTGGTGGTGTTGGTCAGGTTGTAGACATCGAACGTGTATTTGAGGGCGTACCGCTCGCCAAGTTTGGTGTCCTTGACGAGCGAAGCGTCGGCGCGTTTTTGGAAGGCCTGGCGGAAGATGTTGCGCTGGCCGTTCGTGAAGCCTGTTTCGAATGGATCGGAGCTGGGGATGGCGCCGCCAAGGCCTCCCGCCGGGAGCAGCGGAATGGTGAAGCAAGCGGGATTAAGCGCGGGTACCCCAAAGGCGCCAGAGTGTCCGGTCAGTGCCGACTTCGCCGTGCATCCCTTGGCCAGCGGCACGATGGGATTGGTGATGCCGTCAGCCGTCGAGTAGTAGATGCTGCCGACAGCACCTGAGAAGTCGATGATGCTGTAGGGTTGACCGCTCTGCAGCACGGTAAGGCCGATCAGAGACCACCCGTCGATGAGCTTGCCTCCGAGTGAGTTCAGCTTGGCGAAGTCAGGAACGCGGAAAACGTAGTTGAAGTTGATGACGTGGGTTCGGTCAAAGTCTGACGAGCCGTAGCCGCTGCGCAGGTTGAGGGGGTTGTTACCGCTGTAGAAGAGGCCGAGGCCGCTCTGCTCGTCAATGGCATGCGAATACGTGTAGGAAGCTCCAATCTGGATGCCGTGGCTCATGCGTTTATCAACGTGTGCCTGGAGCGCGTTGTAGTTGTCGATGCCGGCGGCCTTGTAGGAAATGGATTCCGCCGCGTAGCCGATGTACGGAACTCGAAGGTCGACGTTGCCGCCCTCATAGTTCGTCAGATACGGCGTGCCATTGGGGAGGTTGATCGGCGGGCCAAAGTTCGGTTGGCTCACAGCGTAACCGTAACTGTAGTCCTGCTGGTAGGGGCTGCCAGCCAGTAAGGGGCTGGAAGGGGAAGCGATATTCGGCTGATTGAAGGGTACGGGGATGACCTGATGGCGGCCTACATTCCCGACGTAGCCGACTTCGATGGCGATGTCGTTACGCGGCTGCCACTGGACATCCAGGGTGTAATTCATCGTGTAGGGCAGCTTGTTGGCGCGGTCGTAGACACCGAGCGAAATTGGTTGGCCATAGTTCAAGATACCGCTGGCGTTGGGCAGGTACTTGCCGAGGTCTGAAGCCTTGGGATTATTGGGAGGGGGGAGCAGAGAAGTACCGTAGGGATTTTCGAGATTGCCTTGTTCTGCAGTCCCTCCGCAGGTTGGGATGTAGCCTTGGTAAAGGTATTGCGAAGCAACAGGGCAGCTTGAGACGTTCACGAAGGGAAGTTGCTGGTTGACTCCGAAAGGGCCACCTGTGACGGTGCCAATGGCGTAGCCGGGCGAGAAGTAACTGAAGAGTTCTCCACGGTCATAGTACATGCCTCCGCCTGCGCGGATGACTACCTTGCTATGAAAGAGCTCCGGCTGCCACGCGGCGCCAATGCGGGGAGCGATGCCCCACTGACGGCCGGTGAGGGTTGTGGGGCTTACCCCTCTGGTGCCGTTGGTGTTGTTGCCGGCAATGATCAAGCCGGAGTTCTCGATCGTGTCAGAGGCGATGCTGTAGCTGTAGAGTTTGGGGTCGAAGTTGAAGATGCGGCCGTACTTCTCAGTGAGGCCGCCATCCCAGTCATAGCGGACTCCGGCGGTTAGCGAAAGGGTCGGAGTGACCTGGTACTTGTCTTGCAGATACATGCCTAGTTGGTTGGCGCGGTAGTAGCGGTTTGCGTCGCCCTGTAAAAAGGAGCTGACGTAGAAACCGGTGGCCGAACTGCCGGGCGTGACGTAGCCCTGCGCAAACTGGCTGAAGTCGTCTGTGGCAATTGTGCCGGTGCCGGTGCGCTTGTCGATCGTGTTGAGCTGGGTATAGGTGTAGCTGGTGCCGAAGCTGACCGTGTGCTTGCCGAGCGTCCAGATCGCGTTGGCCGAGGGGGCGAGGCGGTTCTGGAAGACGCCGGTATTGGACGCCTGTCCTTCCGCATTGGGACCGATATTCAAGATTGCGGAAGAAATTCCGGATGGCTGGAAGTTGCCCAGCACGTTGTAGACGGACACGCCGGGGAAGTAGTTCGATCCGAACATGTTGATGGATCCAGTGCCTGCCGAACCGCCAGGAATGGAGCCGGGACCGAAGGGCTGCACATTGTCGCCGTAGATTTTCTCGCGCAGAACGCCGATGGTTTGGGTGGTGCTGAGGTTGGACTTGACCAGAAACGTATTTGTGATGGAGCCAACCTGCGCGCCGGAGTCAAGATGCTCAGTGAAGCCGGGGACGCTGGAATAGGCATAGGGCGCGAGGGTTGGATCGTGCTGGTAGAAGTACTTGAAGGCGAGGGTGTCCTTCGTGGTGGCGTTGTAGTCGAGATCGGCGACGGCCAGATCTCCGATAAACCTGCCCGTGCCGGGGATGAAGGCGTTGTCAATGTGCGCAGCTGTGGGAGGTGTGCCTTTGAGGGCGTCGTTGGGGATCAACCACTTGCCGGGCTCGCCGGGAAGTGCCGGAGAGTTGAACAGGACGAGGGCATTATGGTCGATGTTGGCGCCGGTGAGGCTGGTGCCGAAGGAACTATTGGTCACAGCTGCCAACCCCGCGGCGGAGCGGTCGTCGGAGAGGCCAACGGGAACGTCGAGGAATGAGTCGCCGATCTCCTGGTCAGAGACGTGGAGGTGTTGGTAGGAGAGGAAGAAGAAGAGTTTGTCCTTGATGACAGGCCCGCCCACCGTGCCGCCAGCCGTGTAGCGGTGCAATTCCGGGACCTTCATGTTTTGCGGAATGTCCGGATCCTGATTGAAGAAGAAGGGGGCAGAGTTGAGCCAACTGGTGCCGCGATGGACATAGGCAACGCCATGAAAAGTATTTGTGCCGGAGGCGGTGCTCAGATCGATGTGCGCGCCGGAGGTGGAGCCCTGCGTGGCGTCATACATGGAGGCGTTGACACGGACCTCCTCAAGAGTTTCGGGCGCGGGGGTCGGGATCGCATTGCCGATGGAAAGGTAAATGGATGCCGAAGATTGGATGACGCCGCCAGCGCCAGTACTGCTGGAGACGCCCGTGCTGTTGATGACGCGTGCTGAGGAGACCTGGCTGGTGCTCTTGCCATTGAAGAGGTTACTGGCGTCGACGCCATTCAGCGAAAAGCTGTTGCTGGTGTCGCGTTGTCCATTGGCCCAGATCGGCTGGTTGCCCATTCCCGAAACGGACCCGGTTCCGCTGGGCAGTTCGGCACTGACGCCAGTGGATAGAATTGCCACGCCGGTAAAACTGCCGGTCGACAGCGGCACCGCCTGAATTTGCGCTGTGTCCAGGACGTATCCCACCGTGGTATCCACAGCGTTCATGAGGGGCGATGCTTCCACTTCGACGGTGGTAGTGGTTTCACCGACCTTGAGGGAGGCGCTCACCGTGGCTGTGCGATCTGCCTGGACGGCAATGTGCTGGGTCTTCTGTACGTCAAAGCCATCGGCCGAGTAGGTGAGCGTATAGGTGCCGATGGGGAGATTCACAAAGCTGTAGCTGCCCGCATCGTTGGTCTTTGCGATGCGGGTGAGTGAAGTCTGCTCGCCCACGACCGTGATCGTCGCGTTGGGAATTACGCCGCCGGAGGCGTCTGTGACCACGCCAGTGATGCCGCCAAGTGTCTGCTGTGCCAGCGATAGTGAACTGTACAGCGCAGTGACTGCCATGAATATCAGCAGCCGGGGAAGCAACGAAGATGGGATGCGCATTGGATACCTCAAGGAGACGGCCTCGGAAATCTGGGTTTTCCGCATAGTTTGGGTGACGCCAACAAAACGTTCAGATGGAAGAAATTTATGACGTTGCGAGTAATGCAAAAGAGGGAATGAAGGAACCTTTGTGAAGGGTTCTCGTTTTTGTCTGATTCCGCGTGGGATACAGTGTGTATGCGTGTGAATAGAATAGCGAATAGAGCATAAGATTCATCTAAAGATTTTCAGATTCCGGGAAGCATGGTCCGCGCCTGGCCCGGTCAAGCCGGCGGCAACAGGGAAACGTGTGCCTGTACGATGCGCCAGCCCTCGGCAAATCGGACCCAGACCTGGCTTTGCCGGCCGCGGACCTTGCCCGTAGTGCGCTCAAACTCCAGGGTAATGCTGCCAAAGTCGTGGCCGAAGCTCACGATGTCGAGGCGCGTGATGGTGCGCGCCAAGCCTGCCGCGGGCCTGCTTTTGCGAAAGGCTTCGAGCTCTTCGGGGCCGTAGAGGTTCTCCGTCGCGCCAAAGCGCATCACTTGCGGATCGGCCCAAAACATTGCGACCAGGTTTTCCACATCGTTGGTCATGAGGGCCTGCTCATAGAGCGGATAGAGCGCCTGCAACTCAGCCACAACTTCGGGGTCATTGATGATCATCGAATTGGAAACAACTCCCGGTCAGGAAGAATCTGCTTGCTCAGCGCGGCGCTGACGGTGTGGACTGGTTCGTTGACCACTTGGCTGAGCCGCAGTTTGAGCGCCACGCTGCACAGAATGTAAGCGTGAATTTCGCTGAAGCCCCACCGGGTTGCGAGCAGGTCAATCATGCGGCTGGTGGCCGCGCGCGCCGTCTCAGCCAGATCGGTTCCCGTCTCCAGCACTACCCAGGCGTCGGCAGTCGAGTCAGGCGCAATCACATTGCTGGCCTCCACCAGCGGTCCGGCGAGCGGCTGCTGCTTGTGCAATTTGAAGCCGAGTGTTACGTCCAGTGGGCATTCGATGCCATTGATGCAGACCTCGCCATCGCCTTGCGCGGCGTGACCGTCACCGCAACTGAACAGCGCACCCTGGTTATAGACGGGCAGATAAAGCGTGGAGCCCGCGCACAGTTCGCGCACATCCAGATTGCCGCCGAAGGGGCCCGGAGGGCGGGTGCGGAAGGCGCCGTCATCAGCACGCGCTACACCCATCACGCCCAGAAACGGCCGCACTGGCACCACCGCCGGAGCCAGGGACTCTGTGGATTCGCCTTCCAGCAGCCAGTGGAAGAGATACGGCTCGCGAAAGCGATCCTTCAGGAAGCCCATTCCCTCTATGACACTGCTCCAGCCCCATCCGCTGTGCTGTGTGGCCAACACGTCCACTTGCAGCACATCGCCAGGCTCCGCGCCTTCGATCCAGATGGGCCCGGTTAATGCATGAATGCGCGTGCGGTCAATACCAAGGTATTCAGCGGTGGTCATGCCGGGCTTTACCTGGGCTCCGCTGGAATCCACGCACTCGATTTGGACCTTGTCGCCAGGCTCGATGCGCAGGCGTGGCTTCAGCGAGCGGTCCCACACGGAGTGGGTTGGTTCGGCTTGCAGTACATGTTCCCTCATGGTTCCTTCACCCTTACGGTCATTTGCAGTTCTACCAGTGCGTTGCGCGGTAGCGCACTTACGCCTACGGCGGCGCGTACGTGGCGGCCGGCCTCACCAAAGACGCGCACGAGCAAGTCCGAAGCGCCGTTGATAACCGCGGGCGAATCGGCAAAGCCGGCTACCGCGTTCACGTAACCGTTCACAGTGAGCACCTCGGCAACGCGGCCTAGTGAACCGAGTGCGCGCCGCAGCACGGCAAGCTGGGTGAGCGCGCAGGCTTGCGCGGCGGCATAGCCTTGCTCCACAGTGCATCCGGCGCCTGCTGTTCCTGTAATCACGCCGTCAGGGCCGGTCGAGATGGCTCCGGCCAGGTAGACGACCTCGCCCACCTGCTTGGAGGAAACATAATTGCCGCCGGGCGAGGGCAATTGCGGAAGTGTCAATCCGAGTGCGGCCAGGTTTTCTTCTGGAGTCAGAATCTGCGTCATTTGCATTCGACTGTAGCACGGGCGCCGGTGATTCCTCTTGGGTTTTGCGGTCCGGTCAAGTTAGCATGAGCCAAGCCAACGGCCAGTCGGTTGCTGCCGTTCGAAAAAATCCTCCCCTCTGAGGTCGCCATCATGATGACTCGCACGGCAAAGCTGCTGCTGCTGGCAGGTGTTGCCTTCTTTTATACGCTGGTTGTTTTCAACAACCTTACCGATTTTGACTCGAATTATCAGTTCGTCCGTCACGTGCTGATGATGGACACGACATTCCCCGGCAATCACGGCATGGGGCGAGCACTCACTTTTCCCGCTCTTCATCTTGCGTTCTACTGGTGCATCATTGCTTGGGAGATTGCCAACACAATTCTGCTTTGGTGGGGGGCTGCGCGCCTGCTGCGCGCCCTGCGTCTGCCGGCTGCGGCATTCAGTTCAGCCAAACGTATTGCCCTGATGGCGCTTACTCTCTCCATGCTTATGTGGCTGGTGGCCTTCCTGGCAGTGGGCGGAGAGTGGTTTCTGATGTGGCAGTCGCACGCATGGAACGGTCAAGAGGAAGCGTTTCGCATGTTCGTCGTGGTCGGGGTGGTGCTGCTGATTCTGTTGCAGCCGGAGATGGCCACGCAGCCGTAAAGCGTCATGCTTCAACCGAAAGCGGTTTCGCACGTCTGACCGCATACCAGCATATGCCTAACGCGATGTAGCCCAAATAGATGTAGGGGATGCGCGCGTGAATCCTGTCTGCCGTAGATCTGAGGTCAAACGCTGCAATCAGGATCAGGACCACGACGGTAAGCGCACTGGTGGCTGCTACTGCGTGCGAATGTTGGCCCAGGGCGCGCCGCGCAAAAGGCAGCGCAATAGCCACGAGCGCATAGGCGGTCAGGAATCCGAAGACGGCAAGCGAGCCTAGCCAGTCGTACATATCGGAGCCCTCGACGCCTCGCAAAGCCAGCACGACGGTTGCGAGAAGCATGAGCGCGGCCGACACGGTAATCGCTGCTCCCGGCGTCCCATGCCGCCGGCTGGTACGTTCGAGCGCTGCTGGAAGCAAGCCACCATGTGCCATGCGCATCAGCACGCGCGCGGCGGCCGTGATGCAGGCCAGCACGCAGGCGAACATGCTGATACACGCGCCGAAGTCGATGGCTACACCGAGCGGAGAGAGCCCTGCCTTAGCCGCCAGCAGGTGCAGCGGGCTGGTGGACTCACTGAGCTTGCCGGACTCGCCGCGGAAGCCCAGCACCTCAGCATAGGAACAGAGCATGAAGAAGACGCCGGCGAGGATGGCGCATTGCAGCACTGCGCGGGGAATCGTATGCAGCGGATTGCGCGCTTCGCCGCCGAGCGTCGTCGCGCTTTCAAAGCCAACAAAGCTGAACATCGAGAGTACTAAAGCCGGTCCCAGTGCCGTAAGCGAAACTCCCTTGAGCCGAAACTGATCAAGGTCAAAGTGCAGGCCGAAGCGTACCAGCATCATGACCAGCACAATGAGGACGAGGCCGATGGAAATGGCTTCAATCCACAGCATCAACTCGGCGGATAGCTTTACGTCGCGGTGGGCAATGAATGCGGCCGCTGCACAAACCACCACCAGGGTTGGCAAAGCCGGCGGCGCCCAATGCAGAAACTGCCGGCAAAGAAGGTCGGCGTAGTAGAGTGCTCCGCCAGCGACCGAGGCGCCGGTAGCAAGGTAGGCGAGCAACAGTC
>VFSW01001286.1_pt1 | contig 38162 bp, 40 predicted proteins | sample 5358111 | NCBI WGS metagenome assembly VFSW01 (sample SAMN11554181, study PRJNA540505) | mine drainage metagenome | isolation source: sediment from site ElyBrook_90M | place: USA: Ely Copper Mine, Vershire, VT | collected 2017 | reverse complement strand
CCCGCGCCGTTCTCCCGCCCCCCCCCCTCGCCCACCTCCTTCGTTTGTTTTTTTTTTTTTTTCCCGCCCGCCGCCCCCCCCCCGGGCGCGCCCCCCCCTCCCCCAGGGGGACGCTTGCCGTCTTGTGGGATGCCCTGCGCGCTTCGGGAAGGAAGAACAAGCGACAGGGTTCAGATTTTTTCGCGCATGATCCACCACGGGTCGCCGGCCGGTGGGTGGCTGGCGGCCATGCGGTCGAGTAGGCGGGCAGGGTCGTCGTCGACGATCATGGGGGCCAGGCTCGTGGCCTTGATGAACCCCGTTTCGTGGCCTTGGGCGAGGAAATCGAGCAGCGGATCGAAGTAGCCCTGGACATTGAGCAAGCCGAGCGGTTTGTTGTGGTAGCCGAGTTGGCGCCAGGTCCAGGTCTCGAACAATTCCTCCAGCGTGCCGAGGCCACCGGGCATGGTGATGAAGCCATCGGCGATATCGGCCATGGCCTGCTTTCGCTGGTGCATGGTCTGCACCACCGTCAGCGCGGTCAGGCCCGTATGTGCCACTTCACGCTCGACCAGGCGTTCGGTGATTGCACCCATGACGCGGGCTCCACCGGCGAGCGCGGCGTCGGCGACCACGCCCATCAATCCGACCTTTCCCCCGCCGTAGACCAAGGCCATCCCCCGCGCAGCCAGTGCGTGTCCAAGGGACTGCGCGGCGCGCGCGTAAGCCGGGTCGGTGCCGGCGCCGGAACCGCAGTAGACGCAGACGGAATACATGCCAATGCCTCGGAAATGCTCAGCGCAAAAGGTGCGGCAGCAAAATGGCCGACCACACCAGCACGCAAGTCACCAAGGTTAGCAGCACAGCCGCGCTGCCGAGGTCTTTCGCGGTCTTGCTCAGTTCGTGGGATTCGAGCGAAATACGGTCAATTGCGTACTCGATTGCCGTGTTGAGCAGTTCGACGATGACCACGAGCAGTGCCGAGCCCCCGAGCAAGGCGCGTTCGACACCGTCGTGCCCGAGCCACAAGGCCAGGGGCAGCAGCACGGCGCACAGGACGACCTCCTGGCGGAACGCAGCCTCGGTGCGCCAGGCCGTGCGCAGACCGGCGCGAGAGTTGTGCCAGGCCTGGATTACCCGGTCCAGGCCGGTGCGCGTCTTGTAGGGGTTGTGTGCCAAGGGCCGGCAGGCTTGGTCAGAGCGTCAAAGCTCCGGCTGGGCTGCTGGCACGGTCGCTCCGGCATCGGCAGCCTGGCGGAGGTGCTGAAGGAACTGCGCGGTCGCACGTTGCCAGGTGAATTGCCGCGCATGGGCGAGCGCATTTTGTCTGGGAACGCGCAGGGCGGCGAGGCACGCAGCGCGCAGATCTTCCGCCAGCACCCCGGCCGGCGCGTCGCCGATGACATCCAGGGGGCCGGTGACGGGGTAGGCGGCGACGGGGCAGCCGCAGGCAAGCGCCTCGATGAGCACCAGACCGAACGTATCGGTGCGGCTGGGAAATACGAACACGTCGGCGCCAGAGTAGACCTCGGCGAGTCGATCCTGGCTCAGGACCCCAAGGAAGCGCACTCCCGGGTAATCACGCGCGATGCGCGGCAACTCGGGGCCTTCGCCAACCACCCACTTGGTGCCCGGGAGGTCGAGTTCGAGAAAGGCGTCAATATTCTTTTCGACCGCAACCCGTCCCACGTACAGAAAAATGGGCGGCGTGCCGTCGAGGCGCTTGCCTTGACGAGGAAAAAACACCTCTGTATCAACGCCGCGCGACCACAGCGCGAGGTGCTTGAATCCACGCGCAGCAAGATCGGAGCGCACGACCTGGGTCGGCACGAGGGTGACCCGAGAGGCGTTATGGAACCAGCGCAGGTATGCGTAGGTCCATGCCAGCGGCATGCCGAAGCGCGCTTTCACGTACTCGGGGAACCGGGTGTGGTAAGCCGTCGTCAGCGGCACGCCCAAACGCAATGCCGCACGCCGCGCCGCCAGACCCAGCGGCCCCTCGGTGGCGATGTGCACCACATCCGGGCAGAATTCGCGAATGATGCGCATCACGGCGGAGCCGGGTCGCCAGCTGAGTCTGATCTCCGGATAGGTCGGGCATGGCACGGTGCGGAAGCGCCCGGGTTCGATGATCTCGACCTCTTCACCTTCGGCGCGCAGGTGCTCGATGGTGGTTTTCAGGGTGCGGACGACGCCGTTGACTTGTGGACTCCAGGCGTCACTGACGATCAGGATACGCATGTTGCGGGCTCGGGAATCGGGGTGACCGTGGAATGAATAGGCACGGCATGCGGCCGCAGCTCCGACAGGACTTCCGGTACTTGCGCAGCGGACTTCCACATCAACAGCTGCAGCGTGCCATCGTCGTTCTCGGCGATGGCCGTGAGACTCTCGACCCAGTCGCCGCAATTCGCGTAAATCGTCGCATCGATATGCCGCAGCTCAGCGCGATGAATATGGCCGCAGACCACGCCTTCGCACTTTCGCCGCGCTGCCTCTTCCGCCAGGAGTTGTTCGAAGCTGGAGATATAGCTCACCGCATTCTTGACTTTTCCCTTGAGATACTGGGAAAGCGACCAGTAAGAAAATCCAAGGCGGTGGCGTGCGTGGTTGAGCCAGCGGTTGAGTTTGAGAGTGAAGATGTAGAGCGCATCGCCAAGATGGGCCAGCCACTTCGCGTGCATCACCACGCCGTCAAACCAGTCACCGTGCACCACCCACAAGCGGGTTCCGTTCGCAGTGATGTGGATCACGTCAGAGAGAACTTCCACCCCGCCGAAATGCTGCCCGGTGTAGGTGCGGGCGAATTCGTCGTGATTGCCCGGAACAAACACGACGCGGGTGCCTTTGCGCGCCTTGCGCAGAAGTTTCTGCACCACGTCATTGTGAGCTTGCGGCCAGTACCAGCCTTTGCGTAGTTGCCAGCCATCGATGATGTCACCGACGAGATAGATGGTCCCGGCGTGACAATGCTTGAGCAACTCGAGCAACGCCTCTGCCTTGCAGTCGCGCGTGCCGAGATGGATGTCCGACAGCCAGAGGGTGCGGTATTGGTGCGGGGCGAGGAGATCTTCGCCCCCGTCGACCGGACGGGCTTCTGGGGTGGTTGCAGGGGAATCTGGCGGGTGCAGCATGAGCAGCATTGCAGTCGCCCGATGTGACGAGGCTGTGACAATGGCGGAGCGTCACGCATGGGTGCCATCCAATCGTGGCGTTGCGGTCCGGCGAGCAGCTGAGCACGAGGACGGACGCGTCGAGCATGTCTGCCAGTCAGCGCCGGATGCCCGACGCGCAACGCCGCGCGGTCAAGGGTGTACCGGTGCTGAGCCTGGGGCCGGGATGGGAATGTTCGCCGCGTTCATTCCGGCCTTGGAGGCAACCGGCGCAGGGGCAGCAGGAGCGGCGGGTATCGCCGCTGACACGTTCGGGACCGGCGAGGGCGCTGCACTCACAGTCGGTTTGCGCGGTGATGGCTTGTGATGCTTCGCGCCGGCACCGTACTGACCGACGTGGCCAGGTGCGGCGGGCGGTGCCTTTGCTTCCCGCGCGAGTTCATGCTTTTTCGCCTCCGGGAGTTGCTGGTAATGGGTCCACGCTTGTTTGCGCTTTTGCAGCGATGCGCGCCCGGTGGCGAGATAGTTCTCCCGCGCAAGCCTGCGCTGCAGCGGCGTCATCTTGATCCATTCGGCCATGCGGCGGTGGAGGACGTTGCGCTGCGCCGGGCTCATGGCCGGGTAGCGCGCAGCGATGTCGAGCCACTTGCGCTTGCGATTTGCATCGAAACGCGGCCATTCGGACTCCAGCGGCGCCAGAGCCTGTTTCTGCATCACCGTGAGATGGCTCCAGTCCGGCTGCGCCGACGTTGCCCATGCGTTGCTCCACCCCGGACCGAACCAAGCGGCCACGACGAGCAACATGGAGCGGGCGACGACCAGCCAGACCGAGCGACGTCGCGCCATCAGCCCCCCTGCCGCAGGTAGCTGCGGAAACCAGGATCGACATAGGCCTGTGGGGGGAGGTCATCGAGCAGGACCGCAGTGTCGATATCGGCGATGCGATGAACGAAACGCTCCTGCTGGAAGTGTTGCAGCACGTACAGACCGACAAGCAGCGTCGGGATCGCCAACGCCAGTCCGACGCCGAGCCGCCATGGTGCATCGGCGCCAGCCCCAGAGCCGGCCACGGCACCCGCCCGCATCCATACCGGTACGCGAGAGCGCTGGCGCGCCGGCGCGCGGCGCGTCAGCGCGACGCGGCGCGCTGCGTCGAGCCGCTCAGCCACGCCAAGAGGAAGGTCGGCATCACCCTCCGACAGGTGGCTGGCAACCTGGTAGGCAAACCGCGCCTCTGCGGCGGATTGCGCGTGCTTGTCGTTATGTGCGTCCATCATCAAACCCCCGTGCTTTGAGCGCTTTGGCCAACGCATGCGTCGCCCGTGAGCAGTGTGTTTTCACGCTTCCCTCCGAACACCCCATGGCCGCAGCCGTCTCGGCGACGTCGAGACCTTCCCAATAACGCATCAGGAAGGCTTCGCGTTGACGTTCGGGCAATTTCTGGATTTCTGATTCGAGGATGGCGCGGGTCTGGGCGCGTTCAAGGTAGTGATCAGAACCCTCGAGGTGCTGTGCTTCCGACTGCAGGTCGAGCGCGTCGAGGAGATCGAAGTCGGACTCTCCATCGGAGCCCTGGAAGTCGGAAAGGTTGCTGGTCCAGGCGTTTCGCACCTTGCTGCGACGGTGCCAGTCGAGGATCGCGTTGGTGAGGATACGCTGGAACAGCATCGGCCATTCGGCGGGGCCGCGATCACCGTATTTTTCGGCCAGCCGAATCATGGCGTCCTGGACGATGTCCAGCGCGGAATCGGCGTCCCGGGTCGCGAACTGCGCCCGCTTGAAGGCACGCCTGTCGACGCTGCGAAGGAAGTCCGAGAGTTCTTTGTCAGTCGTCACAGCCGGGTCGACGCCGTACGGGGGGAAGGGACCAGCCCGCAATTATGCCCATGCTTTGGACATGGGCAGGCGCTTTCGGCAACTCAGGCCGCGTCCGTGCCGTGGAGCAGGTCGAAATGCTCCACCACCGGGGGCTGCGCAAAGAAGGGAGCGACGATGGCGCGCCACTGCCCGTAGGCCTCGGACTGGCGAAATCCCACAGTATGGTCCGCGAGTGTCGCCCAATGAATGGTCAGCAAATAGCGTTCCGGCGTATCAATCCCTTTGTGGACTTTGTAGCCGAGGAAACCAGTCGCGTGCGCGATGACGCTCTGGATGCCGTGCAGGATGGCGGCGTCGAATTCGGCCTGGCGGCCCGGCTGGATGCGGATGTCTGCGAGTTCGAGGATCATGAGCGGATTCCAGGGTTGAAGGGTCGCGCCTCCAGCGCGGAGGCGTGTGTCACGCACCATTGTGCGACAGGGTTCGCTTCGTCGCCCGGATCCTACCTACAATGCACCTTTGAAGGTCGCGCTGCCAAATCGGCGGTCCACGCATCATGCCCCTGTCCCCCATTCCCGAAATCGTGGCCGAGCTCAAGGCCGGCCGCATGGTCATTCTGGTCGACGAGGAAGACCGCGAGAACGAGGGCGACCTCGTGCTCGCGGCCGATCACGTCACACCCGAGGCCATCAACTTCATGGCCACCCACGGCCGGGGCCTCATCTGCCTGACGTTGACGCGCAAGCGCTGCGAGCAGATCGGCCTCAAACCCATGGTGCAGCACAATGGGTCTTCGCACGGTACGGCGTTCACGGTGTCGATCGAGGCAGCCGAAGGCGTGAGTACTGGTATTTCCGCTGCCGATCGGGCCCACACGACGCGGGTCGCGGTAGCCCGCGACACCGTGCCCGACGATATCGTCCAACCCGGGCATGTTTTTCCATTGATGGCGCAGGACGGTGGCGTACTGATGCGCGCGGGTCACACCGAGGCCGGGTGTGACCTGGCTGGCATGGCCGGGCTCGCACCCGCCGCGGTGATCTGCGAAATCATGAACGATGACGGGACCATGGCGCGGTTGCCTGATCTCGAGGACTTCGCCGTGCGGCATGGTTTGAAGATTGGAGCCATCGCCGATTTGATCGAGTACCGCAGCCGCACCGAGAGTCTCATCGTGCGGGACGGCGCACGCGTCTTTGTCACCGCGGCGGGACCGATGCAGTCGGTGCTGTACCGTGATCGCGCGGGTGGCGGTGTGCACCTGGCTCTGGTGCACGGCGACCCCGCGGCGGCAGCGGGGCCGGTTCTGGTGCGGGTGCATGAACCTTTGTCGGTGCTCGACATGCTCGATGGCGATGCCAGTCAGCACTCCTGGAATTTGCCGCAGGCGCTGGCGAGGGTCCGAAAATCCGAGGCCGGGGTCGTGGTCCTGCTCAACGCCGGCGAGGACGGGACGTCCCTGGCGCAGCGGTTTCACGCCAACGCCCCTGCGCCCCGGCAGCGCGGTGCGGCCGCTGCGCTGCGCACGTATGGCATCGGCGCGCAAATCCTCCGTGACCTCGGGGTGCGGCGCATGCGACTGCTTGCGGTCCCGCGCAAGATGCCGTCGATGACCGGATTCGGCCTTGAGGTGGAGGGTTTCGAGCCGCCGCCTGTCCCGGCGTCCGAGCCTGAAATCATGAAATCCTCAACCTGAGTCACCCGATGCACGACGCCCAAAGACGAGACAATCCAGCGATGCTTCAAGGTGCCGGCCTGCGGGTCGGCATCGTGCAGGCGCGTTTCAATCACCATGTAACCGACGCCATGGCGCAGGCCTGTGTCGAAGCCCTCCGCGGCTTGGGCGTCCGTGATGATGACGTGCGACTGCTGGACGTGCCTGGTGCCCTGGAAATTCCGCAGGCGCTGGCCATGCTCGCCGAGGTGGGTACCGAGGACGCACTCATCGCGATCGGTTGCGTCATTCGTGGCGACACCTACCATTTCGAACTCGTCTGCGACACCTCCGCGGCGGGCGTGCAGCAGGTCGCGCTGGAATATGGCGTGGTGATCGCCAACGGCATCATCACGGTGGAAAATGAAGCGCAGGCGGCCGCGCGGGTGGACAAGGGTATCGACTGCGCCCGCGTCGCCGTAGAAATGGCCAATCTGCGCCGCTCCCTCGCGACGATGGACGGAGACAGCGAATGACCGCGCCGACACCGAAGAGCGCGCGCCGCAAGTCGCGCGAGCTCGCGTTGCAAGGGTTGTTCGAATGGCTGGTGTCGGGTACCGACGCCGGCGCCATCGAAGCTTTTCTGCACGAGCGCTACCCGACCATCAAGCTCGATACCGAGCACTTCCAGTCGGTGCTGCACGGCTGTATTGGTGACGCCGCGGGGCTTGATGCGACGCTGCAGCCCTACCTCGACCGGCCAACACATGAGCTCTCACCGGTGGAGCACGCGCTGCTGCTGCTGGGTGCGTACGAGCTGCGTTCGATGGTTGACGTGCCGTACAAGGTCATCATCAATGAGGCAGTGGATCTGGCCAAGGTCTACGGGGGGACGGACGGCTTCAAGTATGTCAACGGTGTCCTCGATCGGATGGCGGCCGCCCTGCGCCCGCATGAGGCCGTCGCCCGTGATACAGCGTCGCCTCCGGAGCCCGCCGCGGCCCGTGCCGGGCGTGCCCGCGTCAACCCCGCGGCGCGCGTGCCCGTGAGTTTCAAGGCGCCCACCCATGTTGCGGAGCCCGAGCGCAAGCCCATGCGCAGGACGGCAACGAAACGCGAGTCGTCATGAAGGTGGCGTCGCGCATGGCGCGCGTGGAACCCTTCCATGTGATGGAAGTTGTTCGTGCGGCGCAGGAACAGGAAGGCGTGTGGCGTCAGCAGGGGCGGTCGATGATCCACCTCGGCGTCGGAGAACCCGATTTTGGCGCGCCGCCCGAGGTGACGGCGGCGGGCATGCGCGCGCTGCGCGACGAGCGAACCGCCTACACGCTGGCCCAGGGGTTGCCCGCGCTGCGCAGCGCCATCGCGAGCCACTACGCGCAGCGCCACGGGGTCGACCTCGATCCGGGGCGTATTTTCATCACCGCAGGGGCGTCGGGAGCGCTGACCCTGGCGTGTTTGCTGTTGGTCGACGAGGGGGCCGAAGTGCTCATGCCCGACCCGACCTATCCGTGCAACAAGAACTTCGTGGCTGCTGCGGGTGGGCATGCGCGCTTGCTGCCGACGACCGCTGCCACGCGCTTCCAGCCCACTGCGGCGCAAATCGACGCCGCGTGGGGTCCGAGCACCCGCGGTGTGCTGCTGGCCACGCCATCGAACCCCACCGGAACGTCGATTGATGCCACTGAGTTGTCGCGCATCGCCGCGGTCGTGCGGCGCCGCGGCGGCTTTCTTCTGGTTGACGAGATCTACCTGGAACTCAGTTATGGCGACCGGCGCGGCCGCAGCGCGCTGACGCTTGACGACGCCGTGATCAGCATCAACAGTTTTTCCAAGTTCTTCCAGATGACTGGTTGGCGCCTCGGGTGGATGGTGGTGCCGCCGGATTTGGTGGATCCGTTGTCGCGGCTGGCGGGAAATCTTTTCATCTGTCCGAGCAGTCCGGCCCAGCATGCCGCATTGTCCTGCTTCGAGCCATCGACGCTTCAGGAGGCGGAGCATCGGCGTGCTGAGTTTGAACGTCGCCGGGATGTCATCGTGCCAGCCCTGCTGGATCTCGGTTTCGGCGTTCCGGTGGTACCGGACGGTGCGTTTTACGTTTGGGTTGAGTGCGCCCGGCAGTGCGCCGACAGTTGGGACTTCTGTTTTGATGTCATGCGCGAAACCGGTGTCGTGCTGGTCCCCGGGCGGGATTTTTCCACCGCGGCGCCAGAGCGATGGTTTCGCTTGAGTTACGCGAATAGCGTCGACAACCTGCGGGAAGCGGCGCGGCGCCTGGGAGACTATCTGGCAGGAACACGCATCACGGCATGACCCGCGCCCGCCAACGTACGTCGGCGCCGATGCGCTCGATCTCGACATGCTCGAGGTGTACCGCCTGGTCCACCGACATCAGCGGCCCGAACGGGGCAATGCCGGCTCCCTGCCCCAGCAGTTTTGGAGCCAGATAGAGCAGCAACTCGTCGACCAGACCTTCACCAAGCAGCGACGCGTTGAGGCGCGCACCAGCCTCCACATGCAATTCCCCGATCTCGCGCGCGGCGAGCGCGCGCAGGAGCGCGTGCAGGTCGGTCTTGCCGGGCCTGGACCGATCGGGCGGCACGGGGATCAGGGTCGCGCCCCGCGCCAGCAGCGGCGCCGCGCGTCGCTGGGCATCGGACGGCTCGAGTGCATGCGCGATCCAGACGCTGCCGCCGTCCCGAAGCATGTGTGCGTCCGGCGGCATGTCGAGCCGGCTGTCGACGACCACGCGCACAGGCTGCCGGGATGTGGCCACGTGACGAACGTCCAGTCTTGGGTTGTCGTCACGCACGGTGCCAATGCCTGTCAGCACTGCGCACGCGCACGCGCGCCAATGGTGGCCGTCGGCTCGCGCTGCGGGCCCGGTGATCCACTGACTCGCGCCGTTGGGCAAGGCCGTGAACCCGTCGAGCGAGGCCGCCGCCTTGAGCCTGACCCAGGGCCGACCACGCTCGAACCGCGAGAAAAACCCGAGATTGCGTTCGCGCGCCGCATTTTCGAACAGGCCACATTCGACCTTGACTCCCGCTTCGCGAAGGCGTTGGATTCCGCCTCCATCGACGCGTGGATTGGGGTCGCCCACGGCCACGACGACCCGCGCCACGTTCGCGCGGACCAGGGCGTCGGCGCAAGGCGGGGTGCGCCCGAAATGCGCGCAGGGCTCGAGCGTCACGTAGACGGTGGCGCCCGCTACATCGGTGCCGCGGACGCGCGCGTCATCGAGCGCCACGATTTCCGCGTGCCGCCCTCCAGCCGCTTCGGTGGCGCCTTCGGCGACGACCTTGCCGTGACGGGCGATGACGCAGCCCACGCGCGGATTCGGGCTCGTCCGGTACAGGACTCCCGCGGCCAGCGCAAGTGCGCGTCGCATGCATGCCTGATCGAACGCGTCAAACGGACCGGCAGGCGCCGTCATCGGACTTTCGCCGGTCGTCGCAGCGTCCGGGCCGGCTTGCGTGCCATTTCTTCCAGGATCTGCACGAATTGCGCCGGATCGCGAAAACTCCGGTAGACGGAGGCGAAGCGGACGTACGCAACGTCGTCGAGAGACTTTAATTCGTCCATCACCCATTCGCCCAACTGGGAGGATTCCAGCTCGCGCGCGCCACTTTGCAGCAGACGCTCTTCGATGCGACTGATCGCGGCGTCGATGGTTTCCGAGCTCACCGGGCGCTTGCGCAGCGCCAGCGTGAACGACGCCCCCAGCTTGGCACGCGAGTAATCCACACGTCGACCATCTTTTTTGACCACGGCGGGAAAGCTCACTTCAGCGCGTTCATAGGTTGTGAAGCGCTTGTCGCAGCCCGCGCAGCGGCGGCGACGGCGCAACGCAGCCCCATCCTCGACTTCGCGGGTCTCGGCAACCTGGGTTTCCGGGTGTTGGCAAAAAGGACATTTCATCGGGGTTCGCGCGTGCGCCGTGCATGGACCGGGGCCATGGGTTGACGGCATTATCCCCCGAACCGAACGCCTATTCGCACGGCACGGCGTGGAACTGCTATCGTCATTGCATGGATCGTGGAAGAGCAGGATCGCCGGGCGCGCGCCGCGCGACGCAGCACGCATCTGCGCTCGTGGGCATGCTGGCAGCCGCAGCTCTCGTCGCGGTCAGCCTGCCAATGCTGGTGGGCACGGGGCTCGCAGCGCTGCGCGCAGGGGCCGACGCCGAGCTTGTCGAGCGTGCCTCCATGCATGCGTCCAGCATGGCGGCGGCAATGCGTGCCAGTCCGTTCGCATGGGCCATGCGCGAAATGGCATTCAAGGTGCCACACGCCGGGATCGCGGGTGATGCCGCCGCTGTCGACTGCGCACGCACATCGTGTTCTCCGGAGCAGATCGTGGCGTACGACCTGGCGCAGTGGGGCGAGGCATTGCATGAAAGCCTTCCCGGCGCGCTTGGCACCGTGCGCTGCGTGCCGCGCGGGCAATGCCGAGTCGCCGTGCGCTGGGACGCAGCAGGCCGCGCTTCCGTGATCGCGCTCGATGTGGTCGTGCGGGGGCCGACCCGCCCCGAAACCACGGCATGAAACATGGGCGGGTCCGAGGCCTGGCGCTGCTCGACTTCCTCGTGGCGTCCGCCTGTGCGCTGGTGGTCGCCAGCATCGTCCTCGGGGCCTGTTGCGCGCTGGGGCGGGTGCTGGTGTCGCAGGAAGCCGCAGCTGCGCACCGCGCCGAGGCCATGGCGGGGTTGGAGGCGCTGCGCGACGCCATTGAATGGGCGGGATCGCTCGGGGTGGCGGATGCAGCGCTCGCAGTCACCGGGCTTCCGGGTCAAGCGTCGCGTTGGCCCGTTGACCTGCAGTTTTCCCCTGGGCAGGCTATTGCCGGGGGCACGCTGCAGGCGGATGTCTCGCCCCGGGACATCATCGCGGTGCGCGGCGTCGTGCCCGCGGGAGGGGTGCTTCGCGATTGCCCAGCCATCGTCTCCGGGCGCGATGGCGCGCAAGCGCGCGTGAGTCTGTTTGCGGTGCGCAATGGCCACCTGCTGTGCCAGTCCAGCGTTGGGGGACGCGAGGGTACGGTAGCCTTGGCCGCCGCCGTGGCGCTTCGCCTGCGCTATGGGTTGGATCTCAACCACGATGGCGCGGTCGATCGCTACCTCGACGCCGCGCAGGTCGATGCCGCGCATGCGTGGGGTGCGGTGCGCAGTGTGGAGATCACTCTCGACTTCACCGCGGGGCCGCGCGCGCGCGCCAGCAGGTTGCGTCAGATCGTGGCCCTGCGCGCGCGGTTGCCGCCCATGCGCGTGGTGTCATGAAGCACGTGCACGAAGTTCGAAGCAAGTCTGGACAACGCGGGTTCGCCAGCGTACTCGGCGCGGTTCTGTTGCTGGCGTTGGCCGGTTGGCTTGTCACCGCCGCTTGGGAATCCGCGCATTTGCAGCAGCGCATGGCGCGTGCAGCGGCAGTGCGTCAACGCTTGGTGGAGGACGTCGAAAATGCGCTGGTCGTGCAAGAGGCCGTGCTGATCCGTGAGGCAGGTCGCACCGGGCAGTGCCGGGGGACGGTCGTGCTCGAAGAAGCAGCAAGCGAATCCGCAGGCGTGACGGTGCGGGTGCGCGTGACGCTGGGCTTGCGCGAGGTTGTGGCTGCAACGGCTGCCAGCGCGCCGGCACCGGGGCGCTGCCTGGGACGGCGACTGGCCTGGACGCGGCTGGAGTGAGGGGACGGCTACACTGACAGGGATGGACGCAACGCACAAGACTCAGCCGGGACGCATCGTCATCCTGATTTCCGGGCGCGGCACAAACATGGAAGCCATCGTGCGTGCCTGCGCCACCGAAGGGTGGCCGGGGCAGGTGGCAGCGGTGATCAGCAACCGGGGTGGTGCGCCAGGCCTGGCGTTCGCGCGCGCGCAGGGCATCCACACCGACGTGCTCGACCACCGCGAGTTCCGAAACCGCGAGACGTTCGACGCAGCGTTGGCAGCATGCATTGACGCGCATGCCCCCGACGTCGTGGTGTTGGCTGGGTTCATGCGCGTGCTCGGCGCCGCATTTGTTCGACATTACGCCGGGCGACTGCTCAATATTCATCCATCTCTGCTGCCGGCGTTTCCCGGCCTGGCGACGCACCGGCGCGCCATCGATGCCGGGGTGAAGTGGCATGGCGCCACCGTGCACCTGGTGACCCCCGATCTCGACCATGGTCCCATCGTTGCGCAGGCTGTCGTACCGGTTGCCGACGATGACGATGAAAGTTCTCTTGCGGCACGCGTGCTGGAACAGGAACATCGCATCTTCCCCGTCGCGGTGCGTGCCCTGCTCGAGGGGCGCTTGCAGGTTGATGGTTTGCGCGTGCGCACCCTCGCCGTGCAGGGAGCGGCGGTATGAAGCCGCGCGACCTGCTGGCGTCGTTGCGCGAGCTGCTTCGCACGGTGCTTCGTTTCGAGGCGCCCGCCGACGCAACAGTGTCGCGTCATTTCCGCGCGCATCACGAACTTGGCCCGCGAGACCGGCACGTGCTGGCGGAAACCGTCTATGAGGTGCTGCGCAACCTTCGCCTTTACCGCCATCTGGCCGAGGATGGGAGCGGTGCTGAAGACCTGCGTCTCGCCTTGCTTGGCTGGCAGGGTGGCGAGGCGCTGCGGGATGCCGCCTTCGCGCCCGCGCTGCTTGCGTGGGGAGCGCAGGTGCGGGCCGTGGACACAGGGGTGCTTTCGCTGGCAGTGCGCTACAGCTTGCCCGATTGGTTGGCGCAGTCGCTTCAGGCTCGCGGCGACCTCGCTGGCGATGGATTCGAGCGCCTGGCGCAGAGCTTGCTGGAATCGGCGCCGCTGGACCTTCGGGTAAACCTGCCCAAGATCACGCGCGATGCGGCGCGTAGCGCATTGGCGGCGCAAGGCGTCGTCGCGGTGCCGACGCGCCTGTCGCCTTGGGGTCTGCGGGTGGAGGGAAAACCGGCGCTGCACCGCCTGGCGTTGTTCACCGACGGGCAGATCGAGGTGCAGGATGAGGGCAGCCAGTTGCTTGCGCTGCTCCTGGCACCCCGCCGCGGCGAAATGGTGGCTGACTTCTGTGCTGGTGCCGGCGGCAAGACACTCGCATTGGGAGCCATGATGCGCAACACCGGGCGCTTGTACGCATTCGACGTGGCGCAGCACCGGCTCGACAAGCTCCGTCCCCGACTCGCTCGCAGCGGACTCTCAAACGTGTTTCCCGTCGTCATCGACCATGAGCGTGACGATCGGGTCCAGCGACTGTCGGGGAAGCTCGATCGTGTGCTGGTCGATGCGCCGTGCAGTGGCACGGGAACGTTGCGTCGCAACCCGGATCTGAAATGGCGCACGCATGCCGACGCCATCCCGCGTCTGGCGCTGCAGCAGGGTGCGATCCTGACAGCGGCATCGCGTCTGCTCAAGCCGGGCGGGCGCCTGGTATACGCCACCTGCAGCATGCTGGTGCAAGAAAATCAGGAGGTGGTGCAGACGTTTCTGGACCGGCACCCTGATTTCGAGTGCCTCGACGTCGGGCAGGTCCTGGCGCAGCATCAGCTTGCGCTCGGGACGCGAGGACCTATGCTGGAGCTGTTGCCTCACCGCGATGGCACGGATGGTTTTTTCGCGGCCGTGATGCAACGCCGGGACGGCAAGGCTTGAAGGCCATGCGCGCCCATCGCAATCGCATGCAGTCTGATTGGACATGATGATGTTGAATACCCTGTTTGCATGGGCCTCGCATGGCGTGCTGGCCGTCGGTGTCGTCCCGTTGGTGGTGTATACCTTGCTGACCACCCACTTGACCATTATTTCGGTCACGATCTTTCTGCATCGGGCGCAAGCGCACCGGGCACTCGAATTGCATCCGGCCGTGGCCCATGTTTTCCGGTTCTGGCTGTGGCTGACGACCGGCATGGTCACGCGTGAGTGGGTGGCCATTCATCGCAAGCATCATGCGCGCTGCGAAACGGCGGACGATCCGCATAGCCCGGTCGCCCGCGGAATTGGCACCGTCATGTTGCGCGGCTCCGAGCTGTACCGTGAGGAAGCGCGCAACGCCGAGACACTGGCGAAGTTCGGTCAGGGCACACCCGACGATTGGATCGAGCGGCATCTTTATGCGCGTTACGTCTGGCAAGGCGTGGGGCTGCTGCTGATCATCGATGTGCTGCTGTTCGGGGCGATCGGCGCCACCGTCTGGGCCGTACAGATGGCGTGGATTCCGGTCTGGGCTGCTGGCGTGGTGAACGGTCTCGGGCATTGGTGGGGCTACCGCAACTACGCGAGCCGGGACCGCAGTCACAACATCTTCCCCTGGGGAGTTCTGATCGGTGGTGAGGAACTTCACAACAACCACCACACATTTCCGACGTCGCCGCGACTGTCGTCAAAATGGTGGGAGTTCGACCTTGGTTGGGCATATATCCGCATCCTGGCGGCGCTCGGCCTCGCGCGCCCCCGCCACCTGCCGGCGCAGGGTCGCCTCGGGCAACCCAGGGCGCACGTCGATCTGGCACTGCTGCACACGGTGATCGCCAACCGCTACGACGTGATGGCGCGCTACGCACGTGCACTCGAGCGCGTGCTGCGCTCGGAACTGCGCGCCCTCGACGCCGGCGATGCTGGCAAGTCGTCGGCGCTGCGCGCGGTCCGCACCATTATCGGACGTGAGTGGGGAAGTCTGGATGCATCGGCACGTGCTGCGGTCGACGCCGCGGCACAGAGCTGCCCGCGGTTGGCGCGTGTGTTGCACATGCGCGCGGAGCTGGAATCCGTCTGGAGCCATTCGTCGGCGTCTGCCGAGCAATTGCTGCAGCAACTTCAATCTTGGGTGCAAAACGCTGAGCAAAGCGGAATCAAAGCCCTCGAGGAGCTTGCATTGCGCATGCGTCGCTACGCTTGAGGCCCGGAGGCGGGGCAGGGTTGCGCCCCGCCCCTACTGGCTGGCGTTACTGCAGTTGTTGCAGAAGCACCTTCAGGATGTCCTGGGTCGATTCGGCGCTGTCAGCGGTCTGGTGCAAGGGTTGCACGCTGACGCGCGTTGACTTGTCATCGCCCTTGACGAGGATGCGGAATTCCTCGGGCTTGATTTGCGCATCGCCGCCAAAAATCCGGCTGAGGAAGCCGCTGTTGGCCTGAGACGCCTTCAACGCGGATGCGGGATCGACGTAGCGTACGTCGTAGGTTCCCGTGCTGCGGTTCCGGTCGGTGACGGTGAAGCCGGCAGTGCTGACCGCCAGCCCGACACGACGCCAACCTTCGGCGAATCCGTCGGAGAGATCGAGCGCAGAACCGCCGTCGACCAACGTGGCGTGCACTGCACCTGCCGGAGCCGAGGCCGCGGCCATCGCGACCTTGGCCTGCTCGTTCTTCATGCCCAGCTTGACCATCAGCCGACGCAGGAACAGCGCGTCGAGCGTGGGGTCGGATGGCCCAGGCTGCCATGTGGTCTGGGTCTTGCTGGTGTTGGTGTAAACCTCGACCATGGCCTGGTGGGTGATGATGATCTGCGTTCCTCGCCCATCCGGTGTGCGCTCGAACACGGTCCGATAGCGATCGCGCTCCCCAGTGTCATAGACGCTGTCAAACACTTTGCCGAGGTACTTGCGGATGAAATCCTGGGGTAGCTTGGCACGATTTTCAGCCCAGTCGGTTTCCATCTCTCCGGTGGTCGGATCGGCCTTGGCGAGGTAGAGACCATTTTGCTGCCAAAACTCCTTGACCTTGTCCCAGAGCTGGTCGGGTGGCGCATCAACCACCAGCCAGCGCTGGCTGCCCGCCTGTTCAATGTGCATCCCCGGGTATTGCGGCAGCACGGCGTTCGATGAGGCCTGCGCGGCATTTTGCGTGGCCGCAGCCTGGTAACTGCTGGCGCTGACGCTCTGGTGGCCGGTGCCGGAGGGCATCGCGTATTGCTGGTCGCGCGCGAACTGGCTGAGGTCGGGTGGAACGGCAAGGTCGGGGCCGACCTTGGCACTTTCATAGTCGACGCTCTTGCCTTGAACAACAGTGTTGAAGGACGAGCAGCCGCTCGTCACGCCGATGGCTGCGAGGGCCAGCGCGAGCGCCGTCAGGCGCGAAACCGTGGAAGCGGGAGAGGCACGCATGGATCGGGAGGTCAGTGGAGTACGGAGATGCCGAGTTCCGCGAGTGCGGCGCGCAGCGCGTCATGGTGTGCCGACAGTGGCGTCAGTGGCAAGCGCAACGCGCCTCCCATCCGACCCATCGCGGCCAATGCCCATTTCACGGGAATGGGGTTTGGTTCAATAAACAAAAGGCGATTGAGATCCATCAGCGCGAAATGCATCCGCGCTGCGTCGCGCGCATGGCCGGCAATCGCCGCCATGCAAAGCTCGTGCATGCGGCGCGGCACCACGTTGGCCGTGACACTGACGTTGCCTTTACCGCCCAGCAGCATGAGTGCCACCGCAGTTGGATCATCTCCGGAGTACACCGAGAACCCGTCCGGAGCGGCCCGCAGGATCTGCAACGCGCGGTCGATGTTGCCGGTGGCTTCCTTGATGCCGACCACGTTCGGGATTTCGGCCAGACGCAGCGCAGTGTCAGCCTGCATGTCGGCCACGGTGCGCCCGGGGACGTTGTAGAGCACCAGCGGAATATCGCATGCCTCGGCGATGGCGCGGAAGTGCCTGTACATGCCGTCCTGGGTCGGCTTGTTGTAGTAGGGCACGACTTGCAGTGTGCAGTCTGCACCCACCTCCTTGCAGAAGTGGGAAAGCTCAATCGCCTCTGCGGTCGAGTTTGCACCGGCCCCCGCCATCACGGGCACCCTGCCGGCAGCCTGCTCGACAGCGATACGAATGATCTCGAGGTGCTCCTCGACATTGACCGTCGGCGACTCGCCTGTCGTCCCGACGACACCAATGCAGTCGGTGCCCTCCGCGATGTGCCAATCGATCAGTGTGCGCAGGCCGTCAAAATCGACGGTGCCGTCGTCCAACATGGGCGTGACCAGGGCCACGATACTGCCGGTGATGGGCTTCATTCCGAGCGAGGATCAAAAATCACAGATTGTACGCGGCAGGGTCGCCAGTGTCGGCATCCTCTCGCGGGCACACGGCGCAGATGCGTTGCACCAATGCGGGCCGGGGATCATCGATGCGTCCATCCTCGAAGGCAATGACCCGCAATCGAGGTCGCACCGCGTCCAGCAGTTCTCCCGGGCGCAGCAGGAACTCCGGGTTGCGCGGGCTTCCCAGCGCTGCGTTGCCGAACGCGAAGGTCTCGTAGATCAGAATCCCGCCCGGGGCGACGAGTTCCACGATGTTGCGCAACCGTGGACGCCAAAGGTAGTTGGTGACGATGACGCCGTCGAATCGCATCTCCGCATAAGGCCATTCTTCGGTTTCCAGGTTTGCGACCTGGATGTCCGCGAAATCGCGCAGAGGTTCGACCGCCCCGGCGTCGCGATCCACGCCGTGCAAGCGCAAGCCCCGGTTGCGCAGTGCGTGCAAATGACGTCCTCCTCCACAGGCAAGATCGAGCACCGCGCCGCCGGGTGGCAGCAGCGGAGCGAAGCGAAGCACCCATGCTGATGGGGTGGGGAGTACATCGGATCGTGTCGTCATCCCTCTATTCAACCAGACCGGCCGGGGTGGCTCCTAGAATGAAGCAGTCGGCATCGATCGCCTTGGCAAGCATGGTCGTTCAACCGTTTGTCAACCATTTTTTCGGAGAAATTTGCTGATTAATTTTTAGGCAGACCCAAGTTGACCCGCATAAACGCTCGGTCTCCCTGCTTATTTAAGGGTCTCTATCCCCATGCTGTGGGGATAAGTTTTCTGCCCAAGGTTATCCACATTACGCATGGCAACACACACCCCTCCCGCTTATGGTGAAGCCTCGATCCGGGTGCTCAAGGGCCTGGAACCGGTACGGCAGCGACCAGGCATGTACACCTCCACCGTCAATCCTCTGCACATCGTCCAGGAGGTCATCGACAACAGCGCCGACGAAGCCCTGGCGGGCTACGCACATCGCATCGCGGTGATGCTGGGTGTCGACGGTAGCATCGAAGTCCAGGATGATGGGCGCGGTATTCCGATCGGTGTGCATCCCGAAGAAGGGGTATCCGTCGTCGAACTGGTGTTCACCCAGTTGCATGCGGGAGGCAAATTCGACAAGCTTGACGCGGGCGCGGCCTATCAATTCTCCGGTGGCCTGCATGGCGTAGGCGTCAGTGTGACCAACGCGCTGTCGCGTCGCCTGGAGGTGGAGGTGCACCGTGAGGGCCAGGCAGCCACGCTCGTGTTTGCCGATGGCGTGCCGGCGGCGCCGCTGCAGACCCGGATGCTCGCGCGCGGCGAGTGGAAGACCGGAACGCGGGTGCGCGTCTGGCCCAACGCGAAATTCTTCGACAGCCTGCAACTTCCTCACGCCGAGTTGCTTCATTTGCTGCGCAGCAAGGCGGTGCTGTTGAAGGGGCTGGAAGTCAGTCTGACCCTGGAAAAGACTGGTGAGTCACAGTCCTGGCGCTATGACGACGGCGTACGCGGCTATCTGCGCCAGGCCTTGGGCGACGCCCCCGTGCTGCTGGAGTTCGATGGCGATGGGCGGGCCGGGGGGGCGGCAGATGGCTTCGCCCCCGGGGAGGGAGCCGCCTGGTGCGTCGCGTTCAGCGCGGAGGGTGCGTTGCTTCGCGAGTCGTACGTCAATCTCATTCCCACTCCGGCGGGCGGCACGCACGAGGCGGGCTTGCGCGAAGGGTTGTTCCAGGCTGTCAAAGGTTTCATCGAGCTGCATGCTTTGTGCCCGAAGGGGGTGAAGTTGTTGCCCGAGGATGTGTTTTCCCGCGCGTCGTTCGTGTTGTCGGCCAAGGTGCTGGATCCCCAGTTCCAGGGCCAAATGAAGGAGCGCTTGAACAGCCGCGACGCCGTCCGTCTCGTGGCGTCGCTGGTACGACCGGCCCTGGAGCTGTGGCTGGGGCAGCACGTCGAGCAGGGGCGACAGCTGGCCGAACTGGTGATCGCGCAGGCGCAGAGCCGTCAGCGCGCGGCACAGAAGGTCGAGCGACGCCGGGGCTCGGGCATCGCGGTGCTGCCGGGCAAGCTCACGGATTGCGAGAGTCGCGACATTGCCCGCACCGAGCTGTTCCTGGTGGAGGGGGATTCCGCTGGCGGCTCGGCGAAAATGGGGCGCGACAAGGAGTTCCAGGCGGTGCTGCCGTTGCGCGGCAAGGTGCTTAACGCATGGGAGGTCGAGCGGGACCGGTTGTTCGCGAACCAGGAAATCCACGACATCGCGGTGGCGATCGGGCTCGATCCCCACGCCTCCGATGCCGCTGTTGACTTGTCCACTTTGCGCTACGGACGGATCTGCATTCTCAGCGACGCTGACGTCGATGGATCCCACATTCAAGTGCTGCTGCTGACCTTGTTCTACAAGCATTTTCCGCAGTTGGTCGCACGCGGGCATGTTTATGTGGCGCGCCCGCCCTTGTATCGGGTTGACGCGCCGGCGCGGGGCAAAAAGCCCGCGGCGAAGTTTTATGCACTCGACGACGGCGAACTGCAGGCCATTGTTGACCGCCTGCGGCAGGACGGGGTACGCGAGGCGGCCTGGAGCGTGTCGCGGTTCAAGGGTCTGGGAGAAATGAGTGCCGAGCAGTTATGGGAGACAACCCTGAATCCGGACACCCGGCGACTGATGCCGGTCCAACTGGGTGCCCACGGAGAAGCGGCCACGACGGCCTTGTTCGGTCATCTCATGGGCAAGGGCGAGGCGCAGGCGCGCCGTCAGCTGATGGAGGCGTGGGGCGATCGCGTCGACGTCGACATCTGACGCGTGCTGGCGCGCGGCCTGATGGCTGCCTCTCGCCTCCTTCAACGAGCACTACAAGCATTCGCACACGATGACCGCTTCTTTACCTCCCTCGTCTGACCCGACGCCTGACCTGTTCGCCGTGCCGGAGCAAGACCCTGCAGTATCGGCGGATCCCGACAGCCTGGCACTGGCCGACTATGCGCGACAGGCCTATCTCGATTACGCCCTGTCCGTCGTCAAGGGCCGGGCGCTGCCCGACGTGTGCGACGGACTCAAGCCCGTGCAGCGCCGGATCCTGTACGCAATGGATCGCATGGGCCTGGCGGCGGGTGCCAAGCCGGTCAAGTCCGCCCGCGTCGTTGGCGACGTGCTTGGCAAATACCACCCCCACAGCGACCAGGCCGCATACGATGCGCTGGTGCGTCTGGCGCAAGACTTTGCGCAGCGCTACCCGTTGATCGACGGGCAGGGAAACTTCGGTTCGCGCGACGGTGATGGTGCGGCGGCGATGCGCTACACGGAGGCGCGTCTGACGCCGATTGCGCGGTTGTTGCTGGATGAAATCGATCAGGGCACGGTGGACTTCCAGCCCAATTACGACGCCTCGACCGAGGAGCCTCGGTTATTGCCGGCGCGGTTACCGTTTGTGCTGCTCAACGGCGCCAGCGGCATCGCCGTGGGAATGGCCACGGAAATTCCGGCGCATAACCTGCGCGAGCTCGCGTTGGCATGCGTGGCCATGCTCAAGAAGCCCTCGCTTTCGCTCGATGAACTGCTTGCGATCTTGCCAGGGCCGGATTTCGCCACCGGGGGGCAGATCATCAGTCGCGCGGAGGATATCCGTGACGCCTATGCCAGCGGACGCGGAAGCCTGAAGGTGCGTGCGCGGTGGGGTATCGAGGACATGGCGCGCGGGCAGTGGCAGTTGGTGGTGCATGAACTTCCCCCCGGTGTGTCGTCACAGCGCGTGCTGCAGGAAATCGAGGAGCTCAGCGACCCGAAGCCCAAGCTTGGCAAGAAGGCTTTGAGCAGCGAGCAACTGCAGCTGAAGAACACCGTCTTATCCGTGCTCGACGGGGTGCGCGACGAATCCGGCCGCGATGCGGCGGTGCGGCTGGTGTTCGAGCCCAAGAGCTCGCGTATCGCGCAGACGGAGCTGCTCTCGGTGTTGCTGTCAACCACCAGTCTGGAAGTTGGTGTGGCGCTGAACCTTGTGATGATCGGCCGTGACGCCAAGCCGCGGCAGAAACCGCTGCTGGACATCGTCAGCGAATGGTGCGCGTTTCGGCAGGATACGGTGCGGCGTCGCAGCGAGCATCGCCTCGAGCAGGTGCGCGATCGCCTGCATATTCTCGAAGGCCGGCGCGCGGTCTTGCTGAACATTGACGCAGTGATCCGGATCATCCGCGAAAGCGATGAGCCGCGTGCTGCGCTGATGGAGCGCTTCGCGCTGAGCGAGCGCCAGGCCGACGATATTCTTGAGATCCGTCTGCGCCAGCTTGCTCGCCTCGAGGCGATCCGCATTGAACAGGATATCGCGAAGCTGCAAACGGAGCAGACCGAGTTGCAGACCCTGCTGCAAGACTCCAAGGCACTCACGCGGCGGGTGATCAAGGAAATCGAGGCCGATGCCAAGGCTTTCGGCGACGCACGGCGCACCCTGATCCAGGCCGATAGCCGCGCCGCCCTGGAGGTGCGAGTGCCGGATGAGCCGGTCACGGTGGTCGTGTCGGCGAAGGGATGGCTGCGCACCCAGAAAGGCCACGGGCTGGCGCTGGAAAACCTCACGTTCAAGCCTGGAGATGCACTGCGCACGGCGTTTGCGTGCCGCAGCACCGACACCCTGTGGCTGCTGGGTCGCGACGGGCGGACCTACAGCATCGCGGTGGCGCAATTACCAGGGGGGCGTGGCGATGGTCAGCCCGTGACGGCGTTTGTCGAGCTGCCGGGAAGCAGTCTTCCCGAACACGCCTGGGCAGGCCCCGGCGACACGCCGCTGCTGCTGGCTGGCGGTGGTGGCTATGGCTTCGCGGCCCCTGCTGAAGCCTTGAGCAGTCGGCAGAAAGCGGGGAAGACTTTCTTGACCATGGAGGCGGGTGACATGCCGGTGGCCATGCAGCCGTTGCGTTGGACCGCCGCTGACGGCGTGGCACGCGTGGCGGAGCATTTGGCCTTGCTGACCTCCGAAGGTCGGCTGCTGATCTACGGTATCGACGCGGTGCGTGAGCTTCCCCGTGGTGGCCGCGGCCTGCAGCTTATCGCCCTCGACCCCAACGAAACCCTCCTCGCCGTACTCCCCTGTTCAACGAGCGACAGTATCGAAATTCTCGGTACCGGCCGCAGCGGAACGCCAAAGATCCTCCCACTTGGCCCCCGTGCTCAGCAGGATTACCTCGGCAAACGCGCCCGCAAAGGCAAGCTCGTCGGCAACTCCGCTTTCAAACCCACGGGCATGCGTCGCATGCAACCGCCTCCGCCTGCTTTCCGGCCTGAGACGCACTAGAACCCGCAGCCGAAAGGCAAGCCGCCTGGCTCAGCGGGGCTCAAACCTCCACGATCAGTTCGATCTCCACGGCCGCACCCATGGGAATTTGGGTCACCCCGAAGGCGCTGCGCGCGTGTTGGCCTGCGGCACCGAAAACCTCGCCAAACAATTCCGATGCGCCGTTGATCACGAGGTGCTGTTCGGTAAACGTGGGCATGGAATTCACCAGGCCCATCAGTTTGACGATTCGCTTGATGCACCCGAGGTCACCGGTTGCGGCGTGCAGGGTACCCAACAGATCAATGGCGACATTACGCGCCGCGGCCTTGCCCTGCGCGGTGTCGATGTCCCGACCGAGCTGGCCGGCGAGCACGGTGCCGCCGTGCTTGCTGATATGTCCGGAGACAAAGATGAGGTTTCCGGTGCGCACGTAAGGCAGGTAAGCCGCCGCAGGGGCGGCGACTGCGGGCAGCGTGATGCCAAGTTGCTGGAGTTTGTCGTAAATGGAATGATCAGGCATGTTGGATGCTCGGCGCAGAATGGGTTGAGGCCCCACAGCATACGCAGCGTTGACCAGTGGCCCGCGTCTTTCGTGGGGTTGGTCCCGCCGACAGGAATCGAACCTGTATCCCGCGCTTAGGAGGCACGTGTTCTATCCATTGAACTACGGCGAGTGGAGATGCAAGTCTAGCGGGTTCACATGGGCAAGGACTTGGCCGGATCGCTGACAGGCGTCAATGGCCGGCATTGAACGGCCAGTTCCGCGGCGCTGCATCAGCAGATGCGCGGGAGCTGGTCGCCGATCAGCATGTTCATCGCGCGCTCGCCGCCGAATCGCGTGTCCATGCGGACGGAGCCTTGCGGCTCCGCAGTGACGTCCCCGATCATGCAGCTGTGCCGTCCCGACGGGTGGGCACGCATCGCGGCCAGCACGGTGTCGGCGTATTCCGGCGGGACGATGGCGACGAGTTTGCCTTCATTGGCCAGGTAGAGCGGGTCGAGCCCGAGCAGTTCGCACACGCCGCGCACGACGTCGCGGATGGGCAAGGTGTCTTCGCGCAGCCGGATGGCACAAGCGCTGGCGCGCGCGAGCTCGTTGAGGACGGTGGCGACGCCCCCACGCGTTGCGTCGCGCATGCAATGGATGTCGGGGCAGGCCTCGAGCATTGCCGCAACCAGTCCCCCCAGTGGCTGACAGTCGGATCGCACATCCATGTCGAGGGCGAGTTCGCCACGCGCGTCGACAATGGCCGCACCATGGTCACCGATGTGGCCGTTGATGAGCACCACGTCGCCCGGACGCGCGCGGTCGGAACGGATGTCAACGCCACGGGGGATCGCGCCCACGCCTGCGGTATTGACAAACAAGCGGTCGGCCGCGCCGCGCGGGACGACCTTGGTATCGCCCGTGACGATGCAGACCCCGGCCATCGCGGCCGTGGCCTGCATCGACGCCACGATGCGCCTGAGGTCGGCCACGGGAAGGCCTTCCTCGATGATCATGCTGCACGTGAGGTAAAGCGGGCGCGCGCCACCGACCGCGAGGTCGTTCACGGTACCTGCCACCGCGAGCGCGCCGATGTCGCCACCGGGGAAGAACAGCGGGGTGATGACGTAGGAGTCGGTGGTGAGCGCCAGCCGGTCGCCTTTTGCGGTGAGATTCGACAACGCAATGCGCGCCTGGTCCTCCGAGGGCACCAGCAGGTCGTTGCCGAAGCTGCACACGAACAGTTGCTCGATCAGATCATGCATGGCGCGCCCGCCGCTGCCGTGGGCCAGGGTGATCCGGGCGTCGAGCGGCCGGTGCTCTGAGTAGGCTCGGGGGTTCACGGGTGTTCCTTGGCAGCGACGGTGATCCGCGCGTCCGTCGGCGGGTGAGCAGGCGAACGGCCATGGTTGAAACAGGCGGCGCAGGCACCTTCCGACGACACCATCAGCGCCCCCAGAGGGCGGTCCGGCGTGCAAGCATGGCCGTAGGCTTTGCATTCCCACGGTCGCAGCACGCCCTTGAGGACCTCACCGCACTGGCAGCACTTCGGGTCGTCGATGTGCAGATCCGGCACCGCGAATTTGCGCTCGGCATCGAAGTCGGCGTAGGCGTCGCGAATGCGCACGCCCGAATGATCGATCGCGCCGAGGCCACGTAACTCGAAGACGTCACGAAGCTCGAAGACGTCGGCGATCGCCGCCTGGCCGGTTGCGTTTCCAGTCTCGGCCACGACGCGCGCATACTGGTTCTCGACCTCGCAGCGGCCGGTGGCGAATTGATGGAGCAGCATCCACAGCGACTGCAGGACGTCAAGCGGCTCGAATCCGGTGATGACGATCGGGCGGTGGTAGTTTCGGGAGACGAAATCGAATGGCGCCGGGCCGATGACCATGCTGACATGCCCGGGGGCGAGAAACGCGTCGATGCGCATGTCGGGCGCATCGAGAATGGCCTTGATCGTTGGAATCGTCGTGACGTGATTGCAGAACAGCGAGAAGTTTCTCAAGCCTTCGCGGTGCGCCTGTTGCACTGTGAGTGCAGTGGCTGGCATGGTCGTCTCGAAGCCGATGGCGAAGAACACCACCTCCCGCGCAGGGTGGTTGCGCGCCAGCGCCAGGGCATCAAGGGGTGAGTACACCATGCGTACATCGGCGCCGTCAGCTTTGGCCTGCAGCAGGCTTTTGCGCGAACCAGGAACACGCATCGGGTCGCCGAACGTGGTGAATATGACGTCCGGGCGCTCGGCGATGGTGACGCAGTCATCGATCCGTCCTATCGGCAGCACGCACACCGGACAGCCGGGGCCGTGGACCAACTCGATGCATGCGGGCAGCATTTGCTCGATGCCGTAGCGCAAGATGGTGTGGGTGTGGCCGCCGCAAAACTCCATGATCTGGAGCGCCCGCCGGCCCGGAGTCCTGACGTGCCTGGCGAGTTCGGCGATTCGCGCAGTCAGGCAGCGCGCGATGGCGGGATCGCGGAATGCGTCAACGTAGTCCATGATCGATCCGTCCATCGCGCGCGGCACACATGTCGTCGAGTTCGGCCAGCAACGCGAGGGTCCTGCGTGCCGCGTCCACGTTGATGCGACTCATCGCGAAACCTGCGTGCACCAGCACCCAGTCCCCGATGCAGGATGCGCAGGGGTGTTCGAGGTCGACAATGCAGGCGATATTGATCTGGCGCCGGACCCCTGAAACCGCAACAATTGCCAGACACGTCGGCACATCGACGACTTCAACGATGCGGCCAGGAATTCCGAGGCACATTTCAGTGGCTCCTTTCCGGTCGCGGAGGGTGCTGCGCGCGCGCCGCCGCGACGGCAGCCTGGCCGACAGCCAGACCGCCGTCGTTTGCCGGTATCCGGCGGTGCGTCCACACCGGCAGGCCGATGTCCGCGAGTTGATCCAGTATCAGGCGTGTGAACAGTGCATTCTGGAACACACCCCCCGTCAGGACGACGGCAGCGTGGGTCCGGAGCGGCGCTTCGGCGCGGATGCATTGCGCCCACCCAGCCGCCAAGCCGGCGAAAAATCGGCGGGCCACGGCGCCGGGGGCGCAGCCGTCGTCGAGGTCTGTCAGCAGCTCTGGCCACATGGGTGCCGGATCAAGGCGCGGCAGGCCGTCGACGGTGGTGAGGCGGAATGCATAGGCGCCATCGTCGTTGCAGCCGGCAGCAAGTGACTCGAGCGCCATGGCCGCCTGGCCTTCGAAGGACTGTGTGCCCGCGTGCAGGCCCAGAGCTGCGGCGACGGCGTCGACCAGCCGCCCCGTGGACGAGGCCGCTGGCGCATGGGTGACGCCAGTGATCATGTGCGCCAGGGCATTGAGAGGTTGCTCGGCGAGCGCGCGGATCGCCGCCACGCCGGCGTGCCGGGCGAGCAATGAGGGTGCATCGGGGAGGGCGAGAATTTGTGCGGCGAGGTTGCGCCAGGGCTGGCGGCTCGCGATGTCGCCGCCGGGCAGCGGCGTGGACCGAAGGCTGGCCAGACGGCGGCTTGCACGGTAGTCGGCGCACAGCAGTTCACCACCCCAGAGCGTGCCATCGTCGCCGAGGCCGAGGCCGTCGAGCACGAGGGCGAGCACCGGGGCGCCGTCGAGCGGGTGGACGTGGTCGATCATGCAGGCGGCGGCGTGGGCGTGGTGATGCTGGACTTCCTCGATGCGGAGCGTGGCGCGCGCGGCCATCGCCTGGCCGGCAATGGTGGCGTCGTAGCCAGGATGAAGGTCGACCGCGACGATGCTTGGGCGATGCCCGAGCAAACGCGCGAGTCGTGCGTACGCCCGCTGGGCGTTGTCGACGGCACCGGGGGCATCGAGGTCACCGAGATGTGGCGACAACACTGCGCGTCCGCTTTCGAGCAGGCAAAAAGTGTTTTTGCGCTGGGCTCCGAGCGCCGTGATGGCCGGCGCTGCATCGAAGCCTGGCGGCAGCGGCAGTGCGCCCGGCGCGTAGCCCCGGCTGCGGCGCAGGGTCTGCATCGCGTGGCCGACCCGGCGCAGCACCGAATCGTCCAGACGATGAAGGATCGGACGGTCGTGCATCAAAAAGGCATCCGCAATGCCTGCCAGGCGAATGCGGGCGTCGTCGTTGTTGGTACACGGCGTCTCACGGGACGGATTGCCCGAGGTGAATACCAGCGGCGTGGCGAAGCTTTCGAGCAGCAGATGGTGCAAGGGGCTTGGCGGCAGCATGAAGCCGAGCAGTCCGGTGTCGGGCGCGAGCGTGGCGGGCAGCGCCGAGCCTGCTGCCTCGAGCAGCACGACCGGTGCCACCGGGTCACGCAGTGCACCTGCGTCATCCGCGGTAATGGCCGCGTATTGGCGCACCACATCGAGGTCGCGAGCCATCAGCGCCATCGGCTTGTGCGGCCGACGCTTGCGCGTCCGCAGGCGCGCGATGGCGTCGGGCCGGGTCGCGTCCACCACGAGGTGAAAACTGCCGATCCCCTTGATGGCGATGATCATGCCGTCGCGTAGCAGTTCGGCGGCATGGGCGATGCAATCGCCGTCGACGCGAAGCCCGGCGTGTTCCAGCCAGAGTGCCGGTCCGCAGTCAGGGCAGGCGATGGCTTGGGCATGGAAGCGCCGATCACCGGGATCGGCGTACTCGGCGGCACAGCGCGGGCACATTGCGAATCCGGCCATGCCGGTGCGGTGGCGATCGTAGGGCAGGGTGTCAACAATGGAAAAGCGCGGCCCGCAGTGCGTGCAGTTGGCGAATGGGTGGCGCCAGCGTCGTGCGCTGCTGTCGCGCACCTCGGCAAGACAGGCGGGGCAGGTCGCGGCGTCGGGGACCACCTCGGTGGCGACGTCACCGCCCACGCTGGGAGCGATCGTGAAGCTTGCCGGCGGGGGTCCGGGCGGCGCGAATGACAGCTCGATGGCGTCGATGCGCGCGCGTGGCGGACATTGCACGCGCAGCAGCCGCGGCAGGGCTGCCAGGGCGCCGGGGGTACCCCAGGCATCAATCTCGACGCCACGACCGTCGTTGCGCACCACGCCGCGCAGTCCGAGCTCGCGCGCCAGCCGCAACACCAGTGGCCGCATGCCGACGCCCTGGACAACGCCGCGTATCCGCAGGCGCAACTGGGCCTGTTGGAGCGACCCGAGGTCGCTGCCGTCGACCAGGCGCGCGTGCTGGTCCGCCATGGCGAATCAGCCGGCTTCGCGCCGGCGGGTGCCCTGCAGTTGGAGCCGCAGCCAGGCATACCAGCTGCCCAGGCCTTCGCCACTGTGTGCTGACACCTGCAGCACCTGCAGGCCCGGATTCACGCGCTGCGCGGCCTCGATGCAGCGCAGCATCGCGAACTCGACGTGCGGGAGCAGGTCGATCTTGTTGATCAGCATCAGGCCCGCGGCGTGGAACATCCCGGGATATTTGAGCGGCTTGTCCTCTCCCTCGGTCACCGAAAGAATGACGACCTTGTGCGCCTCGCCGAGGTCAAACCCAGCCGGACAGACGAGGTTGCCGACGTTTTCGATGAACAGGATCGAGCGGGGAACCGGATCGAGCGCGCGCAATGCATGGCCGACCGTGTGCGCGTCGAGGTGGCAGCCCTTGCCAGTGTTCAGCTGCACGCTGCGTGCCCCGGTGGCGCGGACGCGGTCCGCGTCGAGGGAGGTCTCCTGGTCACCCTCGATCACCGCCATCGCGACCTCCGCAGCCAGGTCGATGAGTGTGCGCACCAGCAGTGCGGTCTTGCCCGAGCCCGGGCTGGAGACCAGGTTCAGCGCCAGAACTCCGCGCTGCCTGAACAAGCGGCGGTTGCTGCGGGCGTCGGCGTTGTTCCTGCCGAGAATGTCCTGCTCGACTTGCACCATCCGCGACCGGCTCATGCCTGCCGCGTGGGCATGCGCCGGGGTCAAGCCTTGTTGCTGGCGCCCCGCGCCGGCAGTGTGGTGATCATGATCGTGGAGCGTTCGTCCCTCGACCCGGACTTCGCCATCCCGGCAACCGCATACGGTGCACATGTCAGTCGACCTCCAGCTCCTTGATTCTCAACGCATCACCGCTGTCGGTCATCAGCGCGTGGCCACCGCAGCGAGGGCAGGCGTCGCCCCGCTGCGCGATGTCGACGGCGAGCGCGCACGCCTGGCACCAGGCATGCGCAGGCACGACGACAATGTCCAGCGTCGCGCCTCGGGCGACGCCGTGCGCGGCAACGATTTCGAAGCACCAGCGCAGGGCATCGGTGTCGATGGTGGCCAGGGTTCCGATTTCGAGCACGATGCGCCGTACCCGGTGGAACGTCTGGATGCGCGCCTGCGCCTCGATGATCTGGAGGGCGCTTTCGCAGAGGGACATTTCATGCATGGGTCGGTGCTGATGCATCCACAGTTGGATCGTCAGCGGCCAGGCCGTGGCGATCAACCGATAGCAGCTGGGCTCAAGCATACGCGTTGCCGTGCCGGTGACAACGCATGCCCATGCGCGTAACCCAGCTATGTATTATTGTTTTGCAAACTATCGCCTGCTTTGTCCGAGATCCGATCCGAGTTTTGACGATAGTCGCTTTTTGCAACATCGAAAAGATGAGTGTCTGATGACACTGATTTATCCTGCTGGTCAGCAGAAAACCGCGCGGCGTCAAGCTTGACGTTGGAGCGTCCGCCGGATTGGATCACCGTGGGAAGGTTACCGTTGACGCCATGCGCATCCATTTTCTTTAATAACGTCATCTCCGTCGCGCCGTCTATGGAGATTTTTTTCGACTTCCTCAGCTTGCCCCATAATTTTCCAAGTGCGGTTTTGCTTTTTCCAGCGGTTGCTGCCATGTGTGTGTTGCTTGCGCCTGGTTTGATACGCGACCATATCCCACTAAAAAATCGTTTGAATTTCGAGCGCTTGACGCTGGAGTGATCTGAAACCTGCGAATCGTCAATTGAGATGTCGCGATAAGTTTCGGTGAAAGTTGCATGGTCGGAGAGGAGTTGTGAAGAATCGAAACTTTGATCACGTAAGCTATTGTTGTTGACTAGAAATTTTCCGAAATCCTTGGATGTTTGAAGGCCGAAATCTTCACCGGCCATCGCGTGTGCGCCGCTGGTGGCTACGTTGTTGGAGAGGAAGCTCTGATCGTCATGAGATTGTTCATTTTGAATGACGCTCGCGTTGACAACGGCGTCGCGTGTCCTGTCGCTACTGCGGTTCCAGACCTTGACCTGCGCCAGCGTGATCGCCTTGGCATGATGGTCGGCGGCGAAAGCGATTGCGTAAAGTTTTGCGTACGCGCTGGTTTTCTTTGCAAGCCTCTCACCTTTGGTCATCTTTTGGGCATTGGCGTGAATGCCGAGGGAAGCGAGGGTCGGACGATAGCGTTGATCGTCGCAGAGCGCCGTCAGGACGCTTTGGCACCGCGCATGGGTGAGTTTCTTGGCTAATGCGAGCGTGGTTTGAATTTCCTTGACGATGGCCGTCAGATTGCTGGCTGTGGCGGCGGGATCGCTCTTGATGGAACGCTTGATGTCCTTGGCAATGAACTTCTCGATATTTTTTTGATATATCAAGGCTTTTCTCATATTATGCAAGCCGGCTTTGTCCCCCATGGCCGCAATGTGACGGTGGCTGCTTGACATGATCATTCCTCCAGCATGTATGTGACGAGCTTTGCAACATACGCGAGGGAAGCGCTTGCGCTAGATGATCAGTCGTATATATGGCGTTATGGCTTTATGACGTGAGGGTGTTGCAATGCATCCCCGATCTGGAGGGAAATGCGAGGCGCGCACGAGGATGCCGGCGACGCGAATGATCGGCAGCCGCGTGGCGATGGAGTCGGATGTGTCAGCGTGCGTCCGCGTGTATTTGATGCTGCGAAAACAGCATCAGCCGATGTCATTCGGTGGCATTGGCGGTTGCGGCGGGTCGGGCCATGACAGGGGAGATCGGCGCGCACAGTTCACGGGCCATGCAGTGCTGCACCTCCTGCGCCAGCGCGCGGCGCTCGCGACCGTGCACCGGGGGCAGAAAGTGCACGTGTACCCGCAGGGGCGGCGCGGCGGCGATGCGCCGCAGGGTGTCGAGCATGGTGTCGTCGCCCACGTAGGCGGGGGCGGGGCTGATCCTGGCGGTCGTGGCGTCAAGATAGCGAAGCACGACGGGCTGCACGGGCACGCCCGCACTCACGGCCGCCTGAAACAGATTGGCATGCATGGGCAGGAGGGCGGTGCCGTCGGAGGTGGTGCCTTCCGGGAAGACGCTGACGTGGTCACCATTGCCCAGGCAAGCCGCCATCGCGTGCATCACCCGCATGGCGTCGCGCGGGCGTTCGCGTTCCACGAACAGCGTGCCGACGCCGCGCGCCAGGCGCCCGAGTACCGGCCAGTGGTTGACATCCGACTTGGCGACAAAACGCGTCGGATGGGTGGCGTTCAGCGCGATGATGTCCAGCCAGGATATGTGATTGATCGCCAGCAGGCAGGCCTGCGCCGAGGGGGCGCCTGAGACCTCCAGATCCACGCCGCAGGCGCTCAGCGTTGCGCGTGACCAAACGCGGATGGCATGCTTGCGTGCAGCGGCGTCCAACGCGGGAAATTGCCAGGCCATGGTCAGGCTGCCGCGGCCCAGCAGCCACGCCAGCCGGGCCAGCATCAACCCCAGGCGCAGGGGTGCGGTCGCAGACCTGAGCGGTGGCATCGCGCGGCGTCAGGTCGAGGTGATACGGGCCTTGCCCGCATCGTGGACCACGCGACCGTCGATGATGGTGAGGCGCACGCGTCCGCGCAGCTCGACGTCGGCCAGCGGCGTGTTCTTGATGCGGCTGCGCAGCGCGGCGCGCTCGGGTTTCCAGCGTGCTTCGGGTTCGACAACGACGACCTCGGCTGGCGCACCCACGCGCAAGCCCGCCGGTGCGAGGCCGGCGGCGGCGGCCGCGCGGTTGGTGGCGCAGGCCAGGGTGGCTGCCAGCGACAGCCCCGCGCGGTGTCCGAATTCGAGCACTGCGGGCAGCAGCAGCTCAAGGCCCGTTGCGCCGGGATCGGCTTCGGCAAAGGGGAGAATCTTGGCGTCGGTGCCCACGGGGGTGTGATCGGAGCACACGGCGTCGATGGTGCCGTCGGCCAGGCCGGCGACCAGGGCGTCACGGTCAGCCTGCTGGCGCAGCGGCGGGTCCAGGCGCATGCGGGCGTCAAACCAGCCGATGTCAAGGTCGGTAAGCAGGAGATTGTGCAGCGACACGTCGGCAGTGATGGGCAGGCCCTCGGCCTTGGCCTGCCGCAGCAGTTCCACACCAGCGGCGCTGGAGACTTTGCTCAGGTGCACCGCGCAGGCGTTCGCACGCACGAGCTCGATGATGGTGTGCATGGCGATGGTCTCGGCGATCACCGGTACCCCCGCGAGCCCCAACCTCTGGGCGTAGGCCCCGCTGGCGGCCACGCCACGGCCCAGGTGGGCATCGAGCGGACGCAACCAGACCTTGTAGCCGAAGGTGCTGGCGTATTGCATCGCGCGCGACAGCAGCAGCGTGTCGGCCACCGGTGCATCGGCCTGCGACAGACCGATGCAGCTCGCCTTGACCAGCGATGCCATTTCGGCGAGGCGCTCGCCGGCCAGACCTACGGTGAGCGCGCCCAGCGGATAGACGCGCGAGCGCTTGATGCGGCGGGCGCGCCAGCGCAGCATTTCCACGAGGCTAGGCTCGTCGAGCACAGGATCCGTGTCGGGTGGACACACGACGCGGGTGACGCCGCCCGCCGCAGCGGCGGCGAGTTCCGAGTCGAGCAGACCGGCGGCTTCGCCGCCCGGCTCGCCGAGGCGCGCGCACAGGTCGACCAGGCCGGGGATGACCAGACAGTTCGTGGCATCGATGGCGAGGTCGGGCACGAAGCCATCGGGGGCGCATCCGACGGCGATGATGGATTCTCCGGCGATGGCGACGTCACCGCGGACTTCAAGACCGCTGGCCGGGTCGACGATGAGACCGCCGCGCACGAGGATGGAATGGGGCTCGGTCATGGGAAGAGGCAGCGTTCTGAGGGCGTTCGGGGGCGTGGGTTGGTGTCGGGAGCGCTGGATCAAGCAGCGTTGTTGGCGACGATCGACAGCACCGCCATGCGGACCGCGATGCCGAAGCGTACCTGCGGCAGGATGACGCTCTGCGGTCCGTCCGCCACCGCGGAATCGATCTCCACACCACGGTTGATGGGGCCGGGATGCATGACGATCGCGTCGTCGCGCGCCAGGCGCAGTCGCTCAGCGGTGAGACCGTACATCATGTTGAACTCGCTCGCCGATGGCAGGAGACCTCCAGCCATCCGTTCGTTTTGAAGTCGCAACATCATCACGACGTCGGCACCGCGCAATCCCTCGGAGATGTCGTGGCATATCCGCACGCCCATGGAGCGGAGGTCGCCTGGGACCAGGGTCTTGGGGCCGACGGCGCGCACCTCGGGAACCCCCAGAGTGGTGAGGGCATGGATGGCCGAGCGTGCCACACGCGAATGCACGATGTCCCCGACGATGGCCACCGTGAGGGCCGTGAACGCAGGCTTGTAGTGACGAATCGTCATCATGTCCAGCAGGCCCTGGGTGGGATGGGCGTGCCGGCCGTCGCCGGCGTTGACCACGTGGACGTGATCCGGGGTATGGCGCGCAATCAGGAAGGGCGCGCCGCTTTCGCTGTGGCGCACGACAAAGATGTCGGCGTCCATTGCTTCAAGATTGGCGATGGTGTCGAGCAGCGATTCGCCCTTGGCGGTGCTGGAGCGCTGGATGTCGAGGTTGAAAATGTCGGCGGAGAGGCGCTTGGCCGCGATTTCGAACGTCGTACGGGTGCGTGTGGAGTTTTCGAAAAACAGGTTGAAGACGCTTTTGCCGCGCAGCAGAGGAACCTTCTTGACGTCACGGTCGCCAAAACTCACGAAGCCTTGTGCGGTATCCATGATGTGCAGAAGCACGTCGCGGGGCAGCCCTTCGATGGACAGCAGGTGGTGCAGCTCTCCGTGGCGGTTGAGCTGGGGGTGGGCGTATTGCATCAAACCTCCGACGCGATGAATTCAAGGCGCGCATCGCCGCCCGTGCTGGCGTCAGCCCCCGTGTCGGCGCGACGCAGCTCCAGCATGCGTGTGGCATCCAGTGTGATGGTGGCGCCAACGAGGCTTGCGCAGACGGGGAGCTCGCGCCCGCCGCGGTCGACCAATACCGCGAGGTCGACGCGCGAGGGGCGGCCGAAGTCATAGAGCTCGTTGAGCGCCGCGCGGGTTGTGCGACCCGTGTAAAGCACGTCGTCCACGAGAAGGATGGCACGGCCGTTGACGTCGAACGGCAGGTCGGTGCGGTTGCCGCTGGGGTGCAAGCCACGGGTGGCGAAGTCGTCGCGGTGATACGTCGATGACACCACGCCCAGGGGGGTGTGAAGCCCGAGATCGGCATGCAGGCGTTCAGCCAGCCAGGCGCCGCCGGAGTAGATGCCCACGAGGGTCGGCTCGGCGCGCTGCGCCGGCAGCCATGCCCGTACGTGGTCGAGCAGGCGCGCGTACAGCGCTTCGGCGTCGGGAGGAGGTGCGATGTTCATGCGCAGGATCGAAGGTATTGTTCGAGAATCAGGCGGGCGGATTCGGCATCGACATCGACGGCGCCGCCGTCCTCGGCCTCGCGGGATGTCCAGCGCTCATCGACCATCGCCACCGGCACGCCGAAGCGGCCGTGGAGCTGATTGGCGAAATGACGCGCCTGGACGGTGCGCAACTGGACGTGGCCTTCACGCGCCAGCGGCAGTCCGACGATCAGCCCGGCTGGCTGCCATTGGGCGACGAGGTCGGCGATGGCGGCGAACTTGCCGTTGCGCCTGCTGGCGTCGACGCTGCACAACGGGCGTGCACTGGCGGTCAGGGTGTTGCCCACCGCCACGCCGATGCGCTTTTCACCGAAATCGAATCCCATCAGGATGCCGGCGGGCGGTGGCGGCTCAGGCATGTCCTGCGGTTTGCGAAAGACTGAGCGGGGAAATTCCCATCAGCGACATGGCGGCATCGAGCCGCTGCTCGGTGGCGACATCGAACACGACGGACGGATCGGCTTCGACGGTGAGCCAGCCGTTGTGAGCGATTTCCTCCTCCAGCTGGCCCGCGCCCCATCCAGAATACCCGAGCGCGACGAAAAACCGCGTCGGTCCGATGCCGTCGGAGATGTGTTCGAGGACATCCTTTGACGTTGTCATCTGCAGGCCGCCGGGCACCTGAAGCGTGGACGCATAGGTCTGGCTGGTTGGGTCGTGGAGCACGAAACCGCGCTCAGTCTGGACCGGACCGCCGAAATAAACCGTACGCTCGCCAAGCCCCGGCTGATTGAGTTCCAGGTCGATGCGGTCAAACAGCTCCTTGAGCACCACATCCGTCGGGCGATTGATCACCAGTCCCAGAGCGCCACGCGGAGAATGCTCGCAAATGTAGACCACGCTCGCGGCAAAGGATGTGTCGAGCATGCCTGGCATGGCAATCAGGAACTGATTGCTCAGATTCGAGACATCTGCATGCGGGTTCATGGGGTCATATTATCGCTGTCCCGCAATCCTTGGTGGCCTCAGGCACGTGCCGGCTGATTTCTCGATGGACACTCAAACTCGTTTTCATGGTGCGGGGACCGCGCCCGTGCTGGTGTGGCTGCGCCGTGACCTGCGTCTGCATGATTCGGCGGCGCTGCACCACGCGCTGGCGCTGGCGCGTCGCGTTGGCGCGCCGCTGGCGCTTGCCTTCGTGTTCGACGAGGACATTCTCGGGCCGCTGCGCGCGCAAGGCGTACGTGCCGACCGGCGCCTCGCGTTCATCGTCGACAGCCTGTGCGAGATCGAGACGACGCTGCGCGCGGCGGGAAGTGCGCTCTGGGTCGAGCGTGGGCGTGCGCTCGATTGCATCCCGGCGCTGGTACGCAAGCTCGGCGCGCGCGCCGTAGTGGCCAATGGCGACTACGAACCCCAGGCGCTGGCGCGTGACGCCGCCGTGGCCGCGGCGCTGGCAGACCAGGGTGTGGCCTGGACATGTCTGGACGACCATGTGATGGTGGAGCCGTCGTGTCTGCGAACTGCGCAAGGGCGCCCCTACGGTGTCTTCACGCCCTACCGCAATGCCTGGGTACGCCACGTGCAGGCACTGAGCGCATCGCCGCTGGAATGCAGGGCCTGCGACGGACTGGCGGCGCACCTGCTGCCAGTGGCGGGTGCGCAAGCCGGCGGGGTGCCGACGCTGGAGGCGCTTGGCTTCGAGGCAGTGGCGTTACCCGAAGGGCTGCAGGCGGGGGCGCGCGCCGGGCGCGCACGCTTCGAGGCCTTTCTCGGCCGCATCGATGCCTACGCTGACACGCGCGATATCCCGGCGCTCGGTGGAACGAGCGATTTATCGGTGCACCTGCGTTTCGGCACTGTCAGCGTGCGTGAACTCGGGCGTGAGGCCTGGGTGCGTGCGCGCGCCGGCAGCCGCGGTGCCGCATCTTGGCTGGACGAGCTCATCTGGCGCGACTTTTATGCGCAGGTGCTGTTTCATCACCCGCATGTGGAGCGCCGTGCGTTCAAACCCGCATACGACGCCATCGCCTGGGACGAGGCGCCAGCACTGTTCGCGGCCTGGCGGGACGGGCGTACCGGGTATCCGCTGATCGATGCGGGTATGCGTCAACTGGCCACCACCGGCGCGATGCACAATCGGCTTCGCATGGTCGTGGCGAGCTTTCTTTGCAAAGACCTCGGATTGGACTGGCGCGAGGGCGAACGCCTGTTCGCACTGCGCCTGAACGACTTCGACCTCGCATCGAACAACGGCGGGTGGCAGTGGGCGGCATCCACCGGGTGCGATGCGCAACCGTGGTTCCGCATTTTCAACCCGGTGACCCAAAGCGAGAAGTTCGATCCCCACGGGCACTATATCCGCCGTTACGTGCCTGAACTCGCGGACCTCCCGGACGGCGCCCTGCATGCGCCATGGTTGGCGCCGACCGCGGTGCTGGCGCACGCCGGCGTGCGTCTCGGACAGACGTATCCACGCCCGGTGGTCGATCACGCGGCCGCCCGCGCCCGCACCCTGATGCGCTATGCCGCAGCACGCGATGACGCGTAGCGGCGATGCCCGCCGTCAGTGCGTCGCGCGGCGGTCGATGTAACTCCCGATCAGGGCCAGCAAGTCATCTTCGGAATAGGGCTTGCCGAGGTAATGGTCAACGCCAAGTTCCTCAGCGTAGTTCCGGTGCTTGTCAGCGATGCGGGACGTGATCATGATGACAGGCAGATGCAGCGTGCGCGCGTCGGCGCGGATGTTGCGGGTAAGGTCGAACCCATCCATGCGCGGCATTTCGATGTCGGTCAGCACCACGTCCGGTAACGCTCCCTGGAGTTGTTCGAGCGCGTCGATGCCGTCCTTGGCCAGCTGGACCGTATAGCCATTTCGTGCCAGGAAGCGCTGCGTGACGCGGCGTACGGTGATCGAGTCGTCCACCACCAGCACCGTCTGGCCTCGCGTCGAGGCTTGATCGCTCGGTGGCGTCCCGGCGCTCGTCAGACCCGCGGCGTCCGCCGGCCGTGCCGCCATGCGCTGCGCCGCGTCCTCTCCATGGACGGCCGCCAGTGCCACGGGGTTGTAGATCAGCACCAGGGCGCCGTCCGGAAGCATGGAAATGCCGGCCAGCCCCGGTACGCGCGAAAGCTGCGGGCCGAGATTCTTGACCACGACTTCCTGGTTACCCACAACGTCGTCGACCAGCAAGGCCACGCGCTGGGCGGCGCTGTGCACCAGGACCACGGGGACGGTGCGGCCCGGCGCTTCAGCGCTGGCGCCCGATTCCCCGGTCAGTGCCCCGAGCCAGTAAAACGGCAGCATGTCACCGTCGTGCGCCAGCTGCTGCTGGCGCGGGGGGGGGGGGGGGGGGGGGGGGGGGGGGGGGGGGGGGGGGGCGGGGGG
>VFSW01001285.1_pt1 | contig 38196 bp, 39 predicted proteins | sample 5358111 | NCBI WGS metagenome assembly VFSW01 (sample SAMN11554181, study PRJNA540505) | mine drainage metagenome | isolation source: sediment from site ElyBrook_90M | place: USA: Ely Copper Mine, Vershire, VT | collected 2017 | reverse complement strand
ACCCAACGCAAGCCCGCCAACGATGCTCAGCACCACGCCGAGCGTCATCAATGGCAGCAGCAGGAGCACGCCAAGTTCAGCGACGTGTCCGACGAACGGCAACATCTGGTCCGCTTCGCGTGCCGCGCCAGCCGGAAAGGTCAAACCCGCCTTGAGCATGCGTGCCGCTCGCTCGACGATCCATGGACCACCCTTGCTCAGGGCCAATGCGGTTCCGAAGAGCAGCAAGCTGCCCGTGAGGTCGCGCGAGCGCGAAACCTGACCCTTGTCCCGCGCCTGTTGCTGCCGTTTCGCTGAGGCCGGTAATTCCTTGTCTGGTCCACTGTCCTCGGCCATGGCTCAAGCTCCGTGGGCCGCCTGCCGCAGCAGGCTGGTGGAAAGGTCAATACCGATTTCGACGACGTGGCGCACCACGCTTTGCAACACCGGCACCAACAAGTACATCGCGAAAAAACCAAAGGCTAGAAACAGGGGAAAGCCGATTGCAAACAAATTCAACTGCGGCGCAAGTTTGCTCAGCGCGCCCAGACCCAGGTTGGCGATCAGCAGAATGGCCACTGCGGGCGCTGCGAGCGCGACGCCGAGGCTGAACAGAGCCGTGCCTTCCAGCGCGAGGGCATGCCAGCTTTGTGCGTCGATCCCGATCGTCGCCGAAACCGGCAACATGGTGAAACTGCGCGCCAGCACGGCCAGCAGCAGCAAATGCCCATTCAGTGAAAGGAACAGCAGGGTCGTGATCAGGTTCAGGAAACTCGCCAACGACGTGACCTGCACGCCCTGGATGGGATCGAACAACGTCGAAAACCCCAGCCCCATTTGAAGACTGATCACACTGCCAGCGAACTGCACCACGCTCAGAATCAGCGCCATGGACAGGCCGATGACGCCACCGATCAGCAACTGCTGCAGCACCAGCGTCCAGCCCAGCACGCTGCCGAACTCCACGGGTGGCATCGCCGGCAGCGCGGGCGCCAAAGCGATCGCGACCAGCACCGACAGTCCGAGACGGATCTGCATCGTAATTTCGGTGGCACCGAACATCGGTGCCGTTGCGAGCAAGGCAAGCACGCGCAGGAAAGGCCAGAAAAAGGCTCCGATCCATTGCTCGACCTGCAATGCCGTGAAATTGATCATGACGTCAACAATTGCGGAATGCTCTGAAACAGCTGCGTCGTGTAATCCATCATGATGTGCAGCATCCATGGTCCCACGACCACCAGCGTCAGGGAAATGGCAACCGCCTTGGGCACGAAACTCAGGGTCATTTCGTTCAATTGCGTCGCCGCTTGCAGCAAGCTCACCAGCAACCCTGACACGAGAGCCATGCCGAGCACCGGCGCGGCCACGAGAAACGTGATCCAGAGGGCATGCTGCCCCAGCGAAGTAATGGCTTCAGGACTCATGGTCGATCCTTCAACGTACGAAACTCTGTACCAGGGAGCCGATGATCAAGTCCCATCCGTTGACCAGCACGAACAGCATCAACTTGATCGGGAATGACACCGTCACGGGTGACAACATCATCATCCCCATCGACATCAGGACGGTCGCCACCACCATATCGATGATCAGAAATGGAATGAAAATAATGAAGCCGATCTGAAACGCGGTCTTGAGCTCGGACGTCACGAACGCCGGCACCAACAGGCTCAGCGGCACATCCTGCGGCGTCGCCAGGGCCTTGTGACCGGAAATCCGCACGAACAGCGCAAGGTCATCCTTGCGGGTTTGATGCATCATGAAGGTCTTCAGCGGGCCGGCACCCGCCTCCAGCGCCTGGGTCAGGTTGATCTGGTCGCTCATCAAGGGTTTGACCGCCACGTCGTTGACCTTGTCGAGCACCGGGCTCATAACGAAAAAGGTCAGAAACAACGACAGCCCGACGATGACCTGCGATGGCGGCACCGTGGTCGTTCCCAGTGCCTGTTTCAGCAGGGACAGCACGATCACGATCCGTGTGAACGCACTCATCATCAAAATCATGGCGGGCAGGAACGTCAGCACCGTCATGAACAGCAAGGTTTGCAGGTTCAGGCTGTACTGGGTGCCTCCCCCCGCCGCCGGCGTGCTGGTGAAGGCTGGCAATCCCGCTGCGTGCGCCCCGATCGGCAGCAGCAGCGCGATGCCAAGAAAGATCGCTAAAGGTTTGGCGCGCAACGCACTCATGGACTTCGTTCTTCTCGCTCGTTTCGACTCATTGCCCGACGCAGCCAGTCCGCGAACGCCGGGCTCGACTCGATCTTTTGCGGTCCCAACGGCTGGGGCAACACGTGCAGGGTCCGCAGCCCCTGTGGGCCGGTGCCCACCAGGATCTGCTGCTCGCCCACCTGTAGAAGCAAGAGTCGTTCCCGCGCCGAAATCATCAGCGTTGCCACGACACGGAAGTCCGAACGCCCCCCCACAAGGCCTGGTTGTGCCCGCTTAAGTACCCGTAAAACAACGAAAAATATTCCAAGCACCAGCACCAGTGCCGCGAATACGCGCAACATGGACGCCCACGACGTTGGATCGGACACGTTCCTACTCCTTACATTCGACGGATTCTTGACTCGCGAGAGTGGGACTGCCGACCCTTTGACGCGGATGACAGCGGCTGCACCCTGCAGCTTGTGTGGGCAGAGCGAAACATATTCTGCCGCATCGCATGCGGTATTGGGCGCTGCGCATCGGATTGCGGCATTTTGCGTGCGTCGTTGCGCGCACGGGCGGACGTCAGCAGCCGGGAATCTCACCGCGCTGACAGATCAGATCCGCGGCGTCCATCGCGTCCGTGGGGTGCCTGGGTACACTGCAGTCACGTCACCCATGCCCATCGCCTGCTCCGGCCGACCTCCCGTGCTGCACTTTTCGTCCCGTCGCACTGCCCTCACCTGGCTGCTCGCGAGCCTGGGCCCCTTGGTCGCCCGCGCTGCGCTTGCCGACGCGAGCATCACGGGTGCGCACGCACTTGCGCTGCGCCTCGCGGCCGCCACGGGTCTGGACGTCGGTTGGCTCGATGCCCAACTCGCCCTGGCACGGTATCAGCCCGAAGTTGCGCGCCTTGTTCTGCCGGGGCGGCCGATGCAGAAAAACTGGCATGCCTACCGCAGTCTGTTCGTCGAACCGGTGCGCATCAACGCAGGTGCGCGCTTCGCCCGCGCGCATCCGGATGCGCTCGACGCGGCCGAGCAGCGCTTCGGCGTGCCGCGGCAGATCGTACTGGGCATCCTTGGCGTCGAAACCATCTACGGACGAAATATGGGGCAATTCCGCGTGCTCGACGCGCTGGCGACACTGGCGCTTGCCTACCCGCCCGCTGCGCCCAACGATCGCAGCGCCTTCTTTGCACGCCAGCTTGGCGACTTTTTCCGCTGGTGCCGCGCAGCAGGACTCGACCCCACATCCGTGCGCGGCTCATACGCCGGTGCGATTGGCATGCCGCAATTCATGCCCGGCAGCATCCTGCGCTGGGGCACCTCCCGCGTTCCCCAGCGCAGCGCCGATCTGGTGAACAACGCCGATGACGCCATCGCCAGCGTTGCCAATTTCCTTGCCGCCCACGGATGGACACCGGGCATGCCGACAGATTTTCCGCTGCTCATCCCCGACAACATCGCGCCCTCGGCGTTGGCCAGACTCCTCGCTCCCGACATTGTCCCGAGCTTCACGGCCGCGCAGTTGCGGGCCGCGGGTCTGCCACTGCTTCCTCGCGTGCTCGACGATCGCCACCGACTTGCGGTCGTGCAGTTACCGAACGGTGACGCTGCGCCTGATTACATCCTGGGAACGCGCAACTTTTTTGTCATCACACGCTACAACCATTCCGCCTTTTATGCACTGGCGGTGATCGAACTCGGCCGCGCCGTCCTCGACGCGATGGATGGATGACGGCGCACGGCATCGCCGCCCAGACCCGCCGCACACAAGGTGAGTTCCGGAACGCACCCCTCATGCACCCCCGGCGCGCGTACGCGTGCGCAGGGACACATGAATGCCGGCGAAAATCAACGCGGCTCCAGCAACGTGGAACAGACGGATGCCCTGTTGAAGGAACACCCACTGCAGCACCGCCACGAACACGGGCATGAGGTTGGCGAAATAGGATGGAATTTGCGCGCCGGTACGGGCCACCGCGGCGCCCCAGCACATGTAGGCAAGCAGGGAGGCGAGAACAGCGACGTATGCGACCGCCAGCGTCACCGGCGGCGCCCACGGAGGGGCGTCGCCCAGTCCCCAGCGCTCGAAGGCCGCGAAGGGCGCGATCATCAGCGTTCCCAGGCCCATCTGCGCGACGAGCGATGGCAGTGGCTTGAGGCCGAGCGGATGGCGCCGCAAGTCCCAGGTATAGAACCCCCAGCACAGCACGGCCAGCAACATCACCAGATCTCCCATGGCAAAGTGCACCTGCGCCAGGTTCCCGATTTCGCCGCGCGTCACCACCACCCCGACACCTGCCACCGAAAGCGCACTGCCCATCAACGCCTCGGGCCCGACGCGCTCGCCGAGGAACAATGCGCCGATCAGGTTGATGAACACGGGCGACGATGCGCTGATCAACGCCACGTTCAACGGCGTGGTCGTGTGCAGCGCGACATACTGCATCGAGTTGTAGCAGGCGATACCGAGAAAGCTCATGCGCACCAGCGGCCACGCACGCGCCCGCAGCGCCGCGCGGCCACGCCACAGATCACCGGCCGTGAAAGGCAGGGCGATCAGCAACGCGAAAAACCAGCGGTCGAAGCTCAGCGCCAACGGCGCGATATGTCCAACCATGAGACGCCCCACGACCGCATTTCCACCCCAGAACAATGGGGGCAGCAGCAGCAGTGCGAGGGTGACCGGTGTGAGCTTGTGACTGCGTGGATCGGTATGCATCGTGCCATTATTCCAAGACTTTCATGCTTGCGTCGCGCGCAGTCTGGCGCCAGTAGTGTGCATCCATGCGCCGCCAGGCATCGAGACGCCCAGGCTGCGTATCGCGCCAGCGAAGCGCACCGTCGAAATCAGTGCGTCCGACGACGAGACCTGCGGCCGCGTAACGTGCCAGCACTGTCGGGTGCGGATGCCCGTAGCGGTTGAACAAACCTGCCTGCACGGCCACGACCTTCGGCCGCACGGCATCGAGGAAGGCCGTGCTGGACGATGTGGCACTGCCGTGGTGAGGTGCCAGCAGCAGCGCAGCCTCCAGTGCGTGCGGCATCGCCGCCGCCAGCGTGCTCTCCTGCGATCGTTCGATATCGCCGGTCAGCAGCAGACTGCCGTCTGCGGCCCGTACATGCAGTACACAGGAGGTGGCGTTGCGCGCCGACGGCCGCGCGGCCACGGTCAAGACCGGGTGGAGCATGGTGAAACGCACGCCGTCCCATGACCAGGTCTGGCCCGCCTGACACGACTCGGCGGAAGCGAACCCGAGCGCACGCAGCCGTGCCGGCGGCACCGAACCGACCGCTGGTGTCCCCGGAAAGGCGTGCGCAAGTGCGCCGGCGCCACCGATATGATCGGCATCGGCGTGGCTGATCACCATCTGATCGAGGCGCCGGACACCCAGCGCGCGCAGCAGGGGCACCAGCACGCGCGCTCCGGTGTCCGAGCCAGGACCGATCGCCGGTCCGGCGTCGAATACGAGCGTGTGGTGGGTGGTGCGAACCACGATGGCGCTACCCTGCCCCACGTCCGCCATCCAGGCTTCGACGTGGCCATGCGCTGGCGCGCGGCCCGGATTCAACACAAGCGGTGCGATCAGGACCGCGCCACCGACGCGAAGCCGCCATGGCCAGGGAATTGCAATGCTGCAAGCTCCCACGGCAGCCAATCCCAGCAAAAATGCAGACGGCTGGGCCGCGTGCCATTGCGCGCAACCGGCCAGCTGCGTCAGTCCCCAGAGCACCCAGGCATGCACCCCGGCGGCGAAACGCCATGCCCACACATCCAGCGGTGCGGGCAACACAAGCCCTGCGACCGCCAGCGGCACCACACCGAGTGTCACCATCGGAATGGCAAACGCATTGGCCAGTGGTGCGATCAGGGGCGCCTGCCCGAAATACAGCAGCCCGAGCGGCGCCATTCCGGCATTGACAACGCACTGGGCCCTTGCCGCGGCACCCAGACGCGACTGCCAGCCTCCGGGAATGCGTCCATCGTCCGACATGCATAGCAAGGCCACCGCGCAGAACGATAGCCAGAATCCTGCTTGCAGCGGCGCCCAGGGATCGAACGCCAGCACCGCGGCCAGCGCCCAGGCCATGGTTTCGCGCCAGCCGGGACGACGCGCGCGCAGTCGCAACATCGCGGCGACCAGCAGCATCAGCACCGCACGCTGCGCCGGCAACCCGAAGCCTGCCACAAGCGCATACGACAACCCCGCGCCAATGCGTGCCCAGGCCGCGACATCTGGTGCCGGAATCCACAGCGTCAATCGCGCGGACCGCCGCCACGCGGCGCTGGCCAACCACCCCGCAGCAGCGGCCAGCATGCTCACATGCAGACCCGAAATCGCCATCAGGTGTGCCACCCCGGTGTCGCGCCACACCGTCCACTCGCCGGCGCCGACAGCACCCTGGTCCCCGAGCGCAAGCGCGGCGATGGCGCCTGCCCCACCGCGTCCCCGCAAAGCGTCGTCAATCCTGGCGCGCCAACGATCGCGCAGCCGCAACAGACGCGTACCCCGCGCCGGTCCACCCGTCTGCCGTACATTGCGCTCGCGTGCGACCACGCTCGCCTGCGCACCAACGCCCGCCGCCAAAGCGCGCAATTCGGTGTCGAATCCGCCCGGATTCGCCAGACCATGCACGGGTCGCAGGCGCAGCACCAGACTCCAGCGCTCGCCCGCATGGGGCGCGCTCGGAGGGGCCGACCATCCAACACGCACCCGGGCCGGCAACTTCGGCACCGTGCCCGCGCTGGGTGCGAAATCGAACGACACCCGTCTGCCGTCACGCAGCGGAAGGCTCGCCACGACGCCATCCACGCGCATGACCGTACCCCATCGTGACGGTGCAAGTCGATCGTGCATGCGTGCCTGCGCGCGCCATCCCGTGACCGCAAACGCGACACACGCCACCGCCACCATCATGCCGGCACGCGCCATGGCCGGCGACGCGCGCGCCGCGAGCCCCATGCAGGCAGCACCGATCGCGCACACCCAGGTGTACGAAGACGACGCCCAAAGCGCGGCCTGCTGCAGCTGCAGCCAATCTCCGAACAGGAACGCCAGGGCCAGCGCAGGCATGTAGGGGGAGGCGATGCCGTGAGACGCGGCTGCACCGCCGACGCGAATCAGGCATCGGCACGCTCAAGAGGGAGCCACTCCCACATTGAGACTCAACGAAGGCCGATGAATTCCCCCCACGGCCCCGGGCGCGCGATCAGGCCGGGCGCCAATCCAGCGGCCAGGTACCGCCGAGCAGCTTTTCGAGCCAGAAACTGCCGATCACGGTTTTCACATCGGTGACCACGCCCGTGCGCACCCACTCCAGTACATCGCGAGGTTCGACAGTGAACACCTCGAGAAACTCGTGGTTGTCGAGCGCCTGCTGGCCTGCGGTCAACCCCCTCGCGAATGCGAGATGAATGACCTCGTCGGAGTAGGAAATCGCATTGTTGATGGTGCCGATGTAGGCCCATTCGCGTGCGCTGTACCCGGTCTCCTCGCGCAACTCGCGCCGGGCGCATGTGAGCCAATCCTCGCCAGGATCAAGCTTTCCCGCCGGGAATTCAATCATGACCCGCCGCATCGGCGTGCGCCACTGCCGCTCCATCAATACGCGCCCGTCGTCGAGCAGTGGAATGACCATCACCGCGCCCGAATGCTTGATGTACTCGCGCCGGGCCAGCGCGCCGTCCGGCATGCGCACGGTCTCGCGCCAGACACGCAGGAACACCCCGTCGAATACGTGCTCCGATTCGACGGAAATCTCTTCCAGGTCCGGCCGCGTTGTCTGTGTCACTGCAGCCTTACACGGTGACGCGACGTACCAGATACCGTGCGACATAGCCTGGAAATCCGAGCACCAGGAACATCGACGCCGACACCGCGTAAAACTCCCAATGCTGCGGATAAACCTGACCCAGCCGCGCCTCCAGCGCACGGGAAATGAATCCCACGATCAGGAACAGCACGAGCATTTCACCCAGGCGGTGGTACCAGCCCTTCATCTGCTTCATGGGAAGCACAAGAAAATGGCGGTCAGAAAAAAACGGCAGGTTGGCGGCAATGACGGCCATGACCACCACCAGCCAGATTGCGGACGATTCCATGGTGTGACGCTCAGTGCAAAGAATTGGCGACGGCTTGATAGCACAGGGTCATCAAGCCGCCTGGCAGCAGTCCCAGCAACAGAACAGCCAGGCCATTGAGAGACATCACCGCCCACGCCGCTGGCGAAGCCTGGACCCGATGCTCACGCACCGGCTCGTCGAAATACATGGTCTTGACCATACGGAGGTAGTAATACGCACCCACGACCGACAGCAACACGGCCAGCACAACCAGCCAGATGCGCCCGGTGACCATCAGCACCGTCAATACTTCGAACTTTGCATAGAAGCCGGCGAACGGCGGGACACCGGCCAACGAAAACATCAGGAAGGTCATGATGCCGGCCAGCCACGGATGGGTCTTGCCAAGGCCCGCGAAATCGCGGATCTCCTCCGCCTCAAACCCCTGGTTCGCCAAAAACATGATGACACCGAACGTGCCAAGCGTCGTCAGCACGTAAACGACCAGATAAAACGCAGCCGCGCTATAGGCAACCGACGCCGATGTGCCATTGCCGTTGACCATGCCAGACATCAGGCCCAGCAGCATGAAACCGATCTGTGCGATGGTGGAATAAGCCAGCATGCGCTTGAGATTGGTCTGGGCGATGCCGGCGAAGTTGCCGATGATCATCGACAACACCGCGAGCACGACCAACATCTGCTGCCAATCCGGCGCCAATGGGAAAATCCCCTGCACCAGCAGACGGATCGCCATTGCAAACGCCGCCAGCTTCGGCGCGCCGCCAACGAGCAGCACCACAGCAGTAGGCGCCCCCTGGTAGACGTCGGGAATCCACATGTGGAAGGGTGCCGCGCCGAACTTGAACGCTACCCCCGCCACCAGGAACACGATGCCCATGACGAGCGCGGCCCGGTTCACCGGTTCGGTGGCGACGGTCTTGAACACCACCGCCAGGTCCAGCGAGCCGGTAGCGCCGTAAAGCATGCTCATTCCGTAAAGGAGAAACCCCGACGCGAGCGCACCGAGGACGAAGTATTTCATCGCCGCTTCAGTGGCAAGCGCGGAGTCACGCCGCAGTGCCACCAGGGCATACAGTGACAGCGACAACAGCTCAAGGCCCAGATAGAGCATCAGGAGATTGTTGCCCGAGATCATGACGTACTGCCCGAGCAGCGCGAATAACGAGAGGCTGAACAGTTCGCCTCCCCACATGCCGCGATCCATCGCGTAGCGGCGCCCATACAGGAGGCTCATGAGTGTCGCCAGCGCCGTGAAGGACTTCAGCAGCATCGCCATGGGGTCGACCACCACCATGCGTTGCATGGCAAAGGTGGACATTCCCCCGGCGTAATAGGTCAGGCATCCGAACACCAGCACCGCCAGGGTCATGACGGTCAGGCTGTAAGCCAGGCGGTGCTCAGGGTCCTTGGTCCAGAGGTCGGCAAGCATGACCACGCAGGCCATGACCAGCAGGAAGATCTCGGGATAGATCGCGATCCAGTTCATCATTGGGACGGCTCTTTACTGCAGTTTGGATGCAGCCACATGCTGCAGGAGATGCGAGACGCTGGCCTGCATCGGATCGGTGAAGAATTTCGGATACAAACCGAACCACAGCACACTGACGGCGAACAGCGTCAGCACCAGGAACTCGCGAGCACTGATATCGGTCAGCGCGGCGACGTGGTCATTGCGAACCGGTCCGAAGAACACGCGCTTGACCATCCACAGGGTATACCCGGCCGCAAGCACCAACGTGGTGGCTGCGGACAGGCCCAACCAGAAATTGCTCTTGACCGCCGCGAGGATGACCATCCATTCGCCAACGAACCCGCTGGTGCCAGGGAGTCCGGCATTGGCCATCGCAAACAGCACCGCAAATGCGGCAAAGCGCGGCATTGCAGTGGTGACACCGCCGTAGTCGGCAATATTGCGTGTGTGCATGCGGTCGTAAAGCACGCCAATGCTCATGAACATGGCGCCGGAGACGAAACCGTGCGAAATCATCTGCACCAGACTGCCCTGCATGCCGAGATCAGAGAACAGGAACAGCCCCAGTGTCACGAAACCCATGTGAGCGATCGACGAATACGCGACCAGCTTTTTCATGTCGGTCTGGACCATCGCAACCAGGCCGATATAAATCACGGCAATGATCGACAAGGTGATGATGACCGGCGCCAGTTCATGGCTGGCATCAGGCACGATGGGCAGCACGAAGCGGACGAAACCATACGCGCCGAGCTTCAGCATGATCGCCGCCAGCACGATCGAGCCACCGGTGGGCGCCTCGACGTGCGCGTCAGGCAGCCAGGTGTGAACCGGCCACATCGGAATCTTGACGGCAAACGCGAAGAAGAAGGCAATGAACAACAGGATCTGGGAAGCCCTCGACAGCGGCACTGCATACCAGTCCAGAATGTTGAAGCTGCCACCGGACTGGAAGTACAGGTAGATGAGCGCCACCAGCATCAGCAGCGATCCCAGCAAGGTGTACAGGAAGAACTTGAACGCGGCATACACGCGACGCTGACCTCCCCAAATACCGATGATCAGATACATCGGGATCAAGGTCGCCTCGAAGAACATGTAGAACAGCATCCCATCCAGCGCACAGAACACACCCACCATCAGACCGGAGAGGATGAGGAACGAGGCCATGTAGAGGGAGACGCGCTCCGTGATGACCTTCCACCCCGCGATCACGGTCAGCACCGTGATGAACGCGGTCAGCGGCAGGAACCAGAGCGAAATGCCGTCGATTCCGAGGTCGTAGCGAATGTTGAACGGCTGGATCCAAGCGCCCTGTTCGACGAACTGCATCCCCGCCTGGCTGGTCTGGAAATCACCCACCAGCGGCAATGTGACGAGCAGGCTGACCACGGCGCCAAGCAGCGCCAGCCAGCGCATCGCGGCGGCGTTGGACGCGCGCCCGAGCAGAAGAATCAGGATGCCGAAGGCAATGGGCGTCCAGATGGACAGGCTCAGCAAGGGTAGCGATTGCATAGATGTGGATGAAAAGCCGCGGGCCTTGTTGGAGTTATCGGATGAACCAGCCGGACAGCAGCTTGCCCGGGACATACAGCCACATGAACACCACCACGCCACCAATCATCGCCAGCGCGTAGTAGTAGATGAAGCCCGTTTGCAACTGGCGAATCAAATACGCCGCCATGCCGACCGCGCGCGCGGTGCCGTTGACCAGGAACCCATCGATCAGACCCGCGTCGGCGCCTTTCCAAAGGCCGTTGCCGAGCAGCCGTGTACCGGCGGCGATGCCGTGCTCGTTGATCCAGTCGATGTAATACTTGTGATTCAGCACCGCATGGAGGGGACGGAACATGCGGGATACCGCCGCCGGCAACTTCGGGTTGACCAGATAGCCATACCAAGCCACGACACCACCCGCGATGGCGAGCCAGAGCGGAAGTGTCGTGAGCGACGCGAGCGCCATGTCCACGGGGCCGTGAAAGTGTGCCGCGAGATCCGCCATCGCCGGGTGCGCGGGGTTGACGAAAATCGCGCCCTGGAAATATGTCCCGAACAGAAGCGGCTGGATCGTGAAGTAGCCGACGAGCGCCGACGGAACGGCCAGCAGCACCAGCGGCAGGGTCACGACAAACGGCGACTCATGCGGCTCGTGCACGGCGTGGTGATCGTCGTGACCATGGCCGTGTCCATGCCCGTGATCGACATGTCGGAAACGTTCCTCACCATGGAACACCAGGAAATACAGACGGAATGAATACAAGGCGGTCACGAACACGCTTGCGGTCACCGCAAAAGTCGCGAAACCTGCACCTGCGAGATGGCTGCTCGAGACGGCATCGATGATGCTGTCTTTCGAGTAGAAACCCGAGAAAAAGGGAGTGCCGCACAGCGCCAGCGTGCCGATCAGAAACGTCAGCCACGTAACGGGCATGTACTTGCGCAGGCCGCCCATATGCCGGATATCCTGATCGTGATGCATGCCGATGATCACTGAGCCGGCGGCGAGGAACAGCAGTGCCTTGAAAAACGCATGGGTCATCAGGTGAAAAATCGCAACCTGATAGGCGGAGGCGCCCAGCGCCACCGTCATGTAACCGAGTTGCGAAAGCGTCGAGTATGCGATCACGCGCTTGATGTCATTCTGCACCACCCCGAGGAAACCCATGAACAAGGCGGTGATGGAGCCAATGATCATCACGAACGACAGCGCAGTGTCGGACAACTCGAACAACGGCGACATCCGCGAGACCATGAAGATTCCGGCGGTGACCATGGTCGCCGCGTGAATGAGCGCCGAAATCGGTGTCGGACCTTCCATCGAGTCGGGAAGCCAGACATGAAGCGGAAATTGCGCACTCTTGCCCATCGCACCGATGAACAGACAGATGGCAATCACCGTGACCAACGCCCAGCGCGTGCCAGGGAACGTCAGGTTGGCGAGAGCCGGCGCCTTGGCGAAGATGTCCGCGTAATGCAAGCTGCCCGTGTACGACAGCACGAGCCCGATGCCAAGGATGAAGCCGAAGTCGCCGACCCGGTTGACGATGAAGGCCTTCATGTTGGCAAAGACCGCCGACGGCCGTGTGTGCCAGAAGCCGATCAACAGGTAAGACACCAGCCCGACGGCCTCCCAGCCGAAGAACAGTTGCAGCATGTTGTTGCTCATCACCAGCATCAGCATGCTGAACGTAAACAGGCTGATATAGGAGAAAAAGCGCTGGTAGCCGGGGTCGTCCGCCATGTAGCCAATGGTGTAGATGTGGACGCACAGCGACACGAACGTCACCACGACCATCATCAACGCCGACAGACTGTCGATGAGAAACCCGACATTCATCTGCAGGTCACCAACCTGCATCCAGGTATAGACGTTGCCATCGTAGTGCGCGCCGCCAAGCACCTGGAGCAACACCCAGGTCGAAAGTGCACAGGACAGGGCGACACCGGCGATGGTGACGGTGTGCGCGCCCGCGCGGCCAATGGCGCGCCCGAACAGGCCGGCCAGAATGGCGCCGACCAGTGGAGCCAGCGCAATGACCAGCAGCACCGATGGATTGAGCGTGGACGCCATGCTTAGCCCTTCAGATGATCGAGTTCGTCCACATTGATGGTGGACAGGTTACGGAACAACACAACGAGAATCGCCAACCCGATCGCGGACTCCGCGGCTGCGACGGTGAGAATGAAAAACACGAAAACCTGACCCGCCATATCCTGCAGGTAGTGCGAAAACGCGATGAAATTGAGATTCACCGCCAGCAACATCAACTCGATCGCCATCAACAACACGATGAGGTTGCGGCGATTGAGGAAAATACCTACCACCGAGATGGCGAACAGGATGGCGCCCAGAACGAGATAATGGGCAAGCGTGAGGGATCCAAGCATGACTTATTCCTTCGCCTCGACGTTGATCTGAACCAGGCGAACGCGATCTTCGCGCCGAACCCTGATCTGCTCCGAGGCTTGCATGGCCTTGCTGTCCTTGCGGTGTCGCAAGGTCAGCGCAATGGCCGCGATGATGGCAACCACGAGTATGACCGCAGCGATTTCCACGGGGTACAAGTACTGCGTGTAAAGCACCTCGCCGAGCGCATTGGTGTTGGGCACACCCGCCAGCGCGTGCTGCAACGCGGCGCCTCCAACCTGGGCAGCAGCGGTCTGACCGCCGATCTCGAACGCCTGCATCAACACTGCGGCCATTTCGAGCACGATGAATACGCCAACGACCGCCGCCAGGGGAAAGGCCCGCCAGAAACCCTGCCGCATGCGGTCGAGGTTGATGTCCAGCATCATCACCACGAACAGGAACAGCACCATCACCGCCCCGACGTAAACCAGCACCAGGGTGATGGCCAGGAACTCGGCCTCAAGCAGCATCCAGATGGTGGAAGCCTGAAAGAAGGCGAGGACGAGAAACAGCGCCGCGTGCACTGGGTTTCGCGCCGTAATGACGCGGAAACCGGCAAACAGCAGCACGGCCGAAAATACGTAGAACAGCGCGGTTTGGATGGTCATGGCTTGGTTCGTGTTCGACGGCGCGGGCGAGACCCTGGCAGGCGGCTAGGCCGGATACCCTACAGACCCTTTTTGAGCCTGACGGCACCGCGGACGCGAGGTCGCTGCGCTTCGGGTCTCAGCGATATTTCGCGTCGGCCTCCTTGTTGGGCGCGATTTCGTGCTCGTAGCGATCTCCGACCGCCAGCAGCATGTCCTTGGTGAAGTACAGATCACCGCGCTGTTCACCGTGGTACTCGAAAATGTGGGTTTCGACGATCGAGTCGACCGGGCAGCTTTCTTCACAGAACCCGCAGAAAATGCATTTGGTCAAATCAATGTCGTAGCGCGTGGTGCGACGCGTCCCGTCATCGCGCTGTTCGCTTTCAATCGTGATGGCCAGTGCCGGACACACTGCCTCGCAAAGCTTGCAGGCAATGCATCGCTCTTCGCCATTCGGATAGCGGCGCAGAGCGTGGAGGCCGCGGAAACGCGGTGACATGGGGGTCTTCTCTTCCGGGTACTGCACCGTGATCTTGCGCTTGAAGGCATACTTGCCCGTCAGCGCCAGACCCTTGAAGAGTTCGACCAGGAAAAAACTGTTGACGGTGTCGAGGACAGCGGACATGGTTGGGCTCGCGTTTAGTTCCAGATCGACAGCGGGGTCTGCATCCAGGCGGCGATCAGCACCAGCCAGACGAGAGTCACAGGGATGAAAATCTTCCAGCCCAGACGCATGATCTGGTCATAGCGGTAGCGCGGGAAGGTCGCGCGCACCCACAGAAACATCGAGACCACGATAAATGCCTTCGCACCGAGCCAGATCCAGCCCGGAATGAAGTTCAGGAACGACACCGGTGCATCCCACCCGCCAAGGAACATGATCGTGGCCAGGAAGGACACCAGAATCATGTTCGCGTATTCGGCGAGGAAGAACAGCGCGAACGACATCCCCGAATACTCGACCATGTGCCCGGCAACGATTTCCGACTCACCTTCCACCACGTCGAACGGATGACGGTTGGTCTCGGCGATTCCCGAAATGATGTAGACGACGAAAATCGGCAGCAACGGCAGCCAGTTCCAGGACAGGATGTTCAAACCCATGGAAGCGAAGCGACCGTGCTGCTGCGCCTGCACGATTGCGGTGAGATTGAGGCTTCCGGAAACCATCAACACGATCACCAGGCAAAAGCCCATGGCGATTTCGTAGCTCACCATCTGCGCCGATGCGCGCAACGCACCAAGGAACGCATATTTGGAATTCGACGCCCAGCCAGCGATGATCACCCCGTAGACCTCCATCGAAGTGATCGCCATCACCAGCAGCAAGCCCGCGTTGACATTGGCCAACGCAAAATCCGGGCCGAATGGCAGTACGGCCCACGCTGCGAGTGCGGGCGTGATCGTCATGATCGGGCCGAGCACGAACAGGACCTGGTTCGCCTGCGTCGGAACGACGATCTCCTTGAGGACGAACTTCAGGCCGTCGGCAATCGGCTGCAACAGGCCGAAGGGTCCGACGCGGTTCGGGCCGATGCGCACCTGAATCCAGCCGATGAGCTTGCGCTCCCACAGGGTCAGGTAGGCCACCGCACCGAACAGCGGCAGCACGATCACGAGGATCTTGATGATGTTCCAGACGACCGGCCAGGCCAGGGGCCCGAACAGGTTCAGTCCGCCGGAATTGATCGTGTCGAGCATGGATCAGGCCTTGTGCACGGTAACGGAGCCGAACAACGGCCGGAGGGCGGCCGTCGCGGACAATGCGGTGGGAATGCGCACGACGCCGGAAGCCAGCGTCCGGTCATGGCGGGCCGGCAATTCGACGACCACGTCGCCTTGCTGCACCCGCACGTGCGCCCCGGGCTCCAGACCCAGGTCGCGCCACGCATCCGAAGGAAGGCCGATCTGCGCCGCTTCCCTGGCGTCACGGGTACGCTGCAACGCGGCGGCACGACGCACCACCGCGTCGGTGGCATAAATTGGGACCTCGGCCAGCCGTTCCATCACGCCCGTCAGAGGATCGCCACCGACATCGAGCATGTTCGGCAGATCCACCAAAGCTGGCGGCGCAGCACGCACCAGGCCGTCCTCGATCGCGACGCTGGCCAACGCCGCAGCGCGGACCGCTTCGACGCTGTCGTAATCGAATCCGGCCAGACCGAGCTGGTCAGCCAGCACACGCAGCACCTTCCAGGCCGCGCGCGACTGGCCAACCGGCCCAACGACGGCGTTGAAGGTCTGGACACGGCCTTCGCAATTGATCATGGTGCCGCCGTTCTCGCTGAACGGCGCAATCGGCAACAGCACCTGGGCGAACGTCTCGACGCCAGGCTTGTAGGCGCTGAGTGCAACCACGAGGGCCGCTTTCCCGAGGGAGTCCACCCGCGGCAGGTCGAGCTCCGGCTCGATCCCAAGCAGCAGCAGCGCCGCCGGAGGCGAGGCCAGCATGTCCGCGCTCGCGCGACCTGACACGCCCGGTCTGGCGTCCACGAGGTAGGCGCCGAGCGCGTTGGCGCCGTCACCCAGGTGGCCGAATGCAGCGCCAGTGTTTTGCGAGATCCAGCGTGCGAGTGCACGGATGGTCGATGCCTGGGGATGACGCTCCGCCAGTTGCCCGAGCCACACGGCCTTGCGCTCACCGTCCAGCAATGAGCGTGCAATGGACTGCGCCGCTTCCGACGGCACCAGCGCGACCAGTGCCGGGGGGCGCGCGCGACCGGTATGGTCAGCCACCGCGGCGGCAATGCAGGCGAGCTCGCGCACCCAGGCACTTGGCGGCGCTGCGACCGTCGCATGCAACGGCATCAGAAGATCGTCAGCCGCGGCGTGCAACACACTCACGCGCGCACCTGCCTTCGCCGCGCGGCGGAGCCTGGAAGCGAGCAGCGGGTGATCCTTGCGCAAGGTCGTCCCGATCAACAGCGCCGCCTGCAGGCGGGGCACATCGGCGAGGCTCACGCCCAGGGACGGCATCGCGTCGAGGCCGGCTGCATCCGCATGGCGCAAGCGCGTGTCGATGTTCTCGCTGCCGAGAGCGCGAACCAGTTTTGACAGCAGGAACAACTCCTCGACCGTGCTCTGCGGCGAAGCCAACGCTCCGAGCGCCTGCGCACCGTCGCTGGCGATGATGGTCCTGAGCGCCTGCGCCACGTATCCCAGCGCCGTGGGCCAGTCGACCTCGCGCCAGTTGCCGTCATCATGAATCATCGGCACCGTCAACCGCTCGGGGCTGTTCAATCCCTCGTAACTGAAGCGCTCGCGATCGGAAATCCAGCACTCATTGACGTCTTCATTGGTCTCTGGGACGACGCGCAACACCTTGTTGTTCTTGACCTGCATGATCAGGTTCGCGCCAAGGCTGTCGTGGGGACTCACAGATGCACGGCGCGTCAGCTCCCACGTCCGCGCCGCGTAGCGGAACGGCTTGCTCGTCAACGCACCGACGGGGCATACGTCGATCATGTTGCCCGACAGCTCGGAGTCGACGGAACCCTCGAGAAACGTCGTGATCTCGGAATGCTCGCCGCGCATGGCCATGCCGAGCTCCATGATTCCCGCGACTTCCTGACCAAAACGGACACAGCGGGTGCAGTGGATGCAGCGGGTCATCTCTTCCATCGCGATCAGCGGCCCGGCGTTCTTGTGAAACACCACGCGCTTCTCTTCCTGATAGCGCGATGTCGACGCTCCATAGCCGACTGCCAGATCCTGCAGCTGGCATTCGCCACCCTGATCGCAGATGGGGCAATCCAGCGGATGGTTGATCAGCAGGAATTCCATCACGCCCTTTTGCGCCTGCACCGCACGCTCCGACTGCGTGCGAACGATCATGCCTTGCGCCACTGGCGTCGCGCAGGCAGGCAGCGGTTTCGGAGCCTTCTCGACCTCGACCAGACACATGCGGCAGTTCGCCGCGATCGAAAGCTTCGGGTGATAGCAGAAGTGCGGCACGTAGACGTCGAGCTTGCGCGCGGCGTCCATCACCATCGAGCCCTCGGGCACTTCGACCTTGCGGCCGTCGATTTCCAGTTCAACCATGATGTTCAATCAATCTCGGTGGCAGGTGACGGACTCAGAAATACGCCGGCACCATGCAGGTCTTGTGTTCGACGTGATGCTCGAACTCGGCGCGGAAATGCTTGACGAAGGACTTCACCGGCATCGCAGCCGCATCGCCCAGCGCACAAATGGTGCGCCCGGCAATGTTGTCCGACACCGAGTTCAGCAGGTCCAGGTCGTCCGCCCGGCCCTGCCCATGCTCGATGCGGTGCACGACCCGCCAAAGCCAGCCGGTTCCCTCCCGGCACGGCGTGCACTGGCCGCACGATTCGTGTTGATAGAAGTACGACAGCCGTTCCAGGGACTTGACCATGCAGCGGGTATCGTTCAAGACGATCACGGCCCCCGAGCCCAGCATGGAACCAGCCTTGGCGATGGAGTCGTAGTCCATCGTGCAATCCATGATCACCGACGCCGGCAACACAGGGGCTGACGATCCGCCGGGAATGACGGCCTTGAGCGCGCGCCCGTCGCGCATGCCGCCGGCGAGCTCGAGCAGCTGGGCGAAGGGTGTCCCCATCGGCACTTCATAATTGCCCGGACGCGCGACGTCGCCCGACACCGAGTAGATCTTGGTCCCACCGTTATTCGGCTTTCCGACCTCGAGGTAGGCCTGACCGCCGTTGCGGATGATCCAGGGCACAGCCGAGAAGGTCTCGGTGTTGTTGATCGTGGTCGGCTTGCCGTAGAGCCCGAAACTCGCAGGAAACGGCGGCTTGAATCGGGGCTGGCCCTTCTTGCCCTCGAGCGATTCCAGCAACGCGGTTTCCTCACCGCAGATGTAAGCGCCGAACCCGTGCGCGGCGTGCAGTTGAAAGTTGAACCCGCGACCGAGAATGTTGTCACCCAGCAAACCCGCGGCGCGCGCCTCGTCCAGCGCCTCCTCGAAACGTTCGTAGTCTTCGAACACTTCGCCGTGGATGTAGTTGTAGCCGACCGTGGTCCCCATCGCATACGCGGCAATCGCCATCCCCTCGATCAGGATATGCGGATTGAAGCGAACGATATCCCGATCCTTGAATGTCCCGGGCTCCCCCTCATCGGTATTGCAAACGAGGTATTTCTGGCCGGGAAACTGTCGCGGCATGAAACTCCATTTCAGCCCGGTTGGAAAACCGGCACCGCCGCGACCGCGCAAACCCGACAGCTTGACCTCGGCGATCACCTGCTCGGGCGTCATGCCGCCGCCGCCATCAGCACCGAGGATCTTGCGCAGCGCGTCGTAACCGCCGCGCGCGGCATAATCCGTCAAGCGCCAGTTGCGACCATCGAGATCCGCCAGAATCTGCGGGGAAATATGACGGCCGTGAAAACAGCCTTCGGCTCCCGTCGAGCTGAAATTCATGCTGCCCCTCCCTGCGCGCGCGCTTCGTCGCGCAACTGCTCGATCATCGCATCCAGCCGCTCCCTGCTGAGGAAGCTGCACATGCGACGATCGTTGACCAGAGCCACGGGCGCATCTCCGCAGGCCCCGAGGCATTCGCTTTCCTGCAGCGTGAACATGCCGTCGGCGGTCGTCTCGCCCAAGGCAACGCCGAGCTTTTCGCTCAGGTACTGGGCCGCTTGCGCGCCTCCGCCGAGCTGGCAGGGCAGATTGGTACAGATGTTCAGCTTGTAGCGACCGACGGGCCGGGTGTTGAACATGTTGTAGAAAGTGACGACCTCGTGAACCGCGATCGGCGGCATGCCGATGTACTCGGCGATTTCGCGCTCGGATTCAGGCGAGACCCAGCCTCGCTCCTGCTGCACGATGGCCAGCGCCGCAATGACCGCCGACTGGCGCTGGTCGGCCGGGTACTTGGCCAGTTCACGATCGACGCGCTGGCGGGTGGATTCAGACAACATGGAGGTTTACCGATCGATTTCGCCGAACACGATATCCATCGTGCCGATGATCGCCACCGCATCCGCAATCATGTGGCCGCGCGACATTTCGTCCATCGCAGCCAGATGCGGAAAGCCGGGGGCACGGATTTTCATGCGGAATGGCTTGTTTGCACCATCCGAAACAAGATAAATACCGAATTCGCCTTTGGGATGTTCCACCGCAGCATAGGCCTGTCCTTCGGGGACGTGGAAGCCCTCGGAAAACAGCTTGAAGTGATGGATCAGGTCCTCCATGCTCGTTTTCATCTGCACCCGCGACGGCGGCGCAACCTTGTGGTTGTCGGTGATCACGGGGCCAGGGTTGACGCGCAGCCAGTCGACGCATTGCTTGATGATGCGATTGGACTGCCGCATTTCCTCGACACGGACCAAGTAGCGGTCGTAACAGTCGCCGGTCTTCCCGATCGGAATATCGAATTCCATGCGATCGTAGACGTCGTAGGGCTGATTCTTGCGCAAGTCCCAGGCGATGCCGGAGCCACGCAGCATCGGTCCGCTGAAACCGAGTTGCAGCGCGCGCTCAGGCTCCACCACACCGATGCCCACCGTACGCTGCTTCCAGATGCGATTGTCGGTGAGCAAGGTCTCGTACTCATCGACGTAGGCAGGGAAACGCTGCGTGAAATCATCGATGAAGTCGAGCAACGAGCCTTGACGGTTACTGTTGAGCAGTTTGACGTCCTTCGGGCCGTGCACGCTCGAGGTGCGATAGTTCGGCATGCTGTCGGGCAGATCGCGATACACACCGCCCGGACGGAAATAGGCGGCGTGCATGCGCGCACCCGATGCTGCCTCGTAAATATCGAACAGATCCTCACGCTCACGGAAAGCGTAGAGGAAAATGGTCATGGCGCCGCAATCCAGACCGTGTGCACCGATCCACAGCAGGTGGTTCAACAGTCGCGTGATCTCAGCGAACATGACGCGAATGTATTGCGCGCGAACCGGTACCTCAATGCCCAGCAGCTTCTCGATCGACAGCACATAGGCGTGCTCGTTGCACATCATCGAGACATAATCCAGCCGATCCATGTACGGAAGCGCCTGGATGTAGGTTCGCGTTTCGGCGAGTTTCTCGGTGGCGCGATGCAGCAGACCGATATGCGGATCGGCACGCTGGATCACCTCGCCGTCGAGCTCGAGGACCAGACGCAGCACGCCGTGGGCGGCGGGATGCTGAGGCCCGAAGTTGAGGGTGTAGTTCTTGATCTCGGCCATGTTGAGCTCAGTGTTTCAAACCGCCGTAACCTTCCTCGCGCACGATGCGCGGGACGATCTCGCGCGGCTCGATGGTCACAGGCTGGTAAATCACCCGACGCGTCTCGGGGTCATATCGCATCTCGACCGTGCCGCTGACGGGGAAATCCTTGCGGAAGGGATGTCCGATAAACCCGTAGTCGGTCAGCAGGCGGCGCAGATCCTCGTGCCCATCGAAGACGATGCCGTACAGATCGAAGGCTTCGCGCTCGAACCAGTCGGCGCAGCTCCAGACCCCTTTGACCGAGGCGACACGGGGAAGCCCGTCATCTTCGCACCAGACCCGCACGCGAACGCGCTGGTTGCAGTGCACTGAAAGCAGATGCAGCACGACGACGAATCGTCGCCCTTCCCAGGGTTGGTTGGCGTAGCCCTGATAGTCGACGCCGCAAAGATCGATCAACTGCTCGAACTGCAGACCCGGGGTATCCCGCAGCAGCGCACAGGCCTCGAGATAGTGTTGCACAGGGACGTCGATGGTCATTTCACCGCACGCAACCGCGAGCAACGCAATGCGGTCGCCCAGGGTCTGTTGCAGCGCTTGCTGGAGTCGTTCGAGTTTGCTGGACATCGTGGCAGGCCGGGACCGGCGGTGAATTGATCAGCGGGCGATGGTGTTCGTACGACGGATCTTGTTTTGCAACTGGATCAGACCGTACAACAACGCTTCCGCCGTCGGCGGGCAACCCGGCACGTAGACGTCCACCGGAACGATGCGATCGCATCCCCGAACGACCGAGTAGGAGTAATGGTAATAGCCACCTCCGTTGGCGCACGAGCCCATCGACAGCACCCAGCGGGGCTCGGCCATCTGGTCGTAGACCTTGCGCAAGGCCGGAGCCATCTTGTTGCACAGTGTGCCGGCGACGATCATCAGATCGGATTGACGCGGACTGGGGCGAAACACGATGCCGAAACGGTCGAGATCGTAGCGGGCAGCGCCCGCATGCATCATCTCAACCGCACAGCAAGCCAACCCGAATGTCATGGGCCACAACGACCCTGTTCGGGTCCAGTTGATCAGCTTGTCGGCGGAGGTTGTGATGAACCCCTCGTTCAGAATGCCTTCGATACTCATAGTGGATCCCTTGCAGGCCCGGAAGGGATTACTCCCAGTCGAGCGCCCCTTTCTTCCATTCGTAGATAAAGCCCACGACGAGAATGGACAGGAAGATCATCATCGCCCAGAAGCCTGTCGCCCCGATCTTCCTCAATGCGACCGCCCACGGAAACAGGAAGGCGATCTCGAGATCGAAAAGTATGAACAGAATGGCGACCAGGTAATAGCGCACGTCGAACTTCATGCGCGCGTCCTCGAAGGCCTCGAAGCCGCATTCGTATGGGGAGTTCTTGGCGCTGTCGGGCCGGTGCGGACCGATGAGGCGACCGGCAACCAGAGGACCGATGCCAACACCGATTCCCACAAGGATGAAGAGCAACACGGGCAGGTACTGCTCAAGAAACATCTCGCTCTCCTCCGCAGATCCATCGCTTGCAGGCCGGACCCTCCCGACCTGTGGAAACCACCGCACCCCCCGGGTGCACGCGGCCGCTCGTTTTTTACGACACCGGGGCACGCATGTGCCACGGCCAATCAACGTCTGGTGCCGACGGCGAGACTCGAACTCGCACAGCTTTCGCCACTACCCCCTCAAGATAGCGTGTCTACCAATTTCACCACGTCGGCATGCACAACTTCGGCAAATCCAGCAACTCTTCCATTCTCGACTTTACGCAAAACGCTCCCACTTGGGGCAGACATTTTCAGTGTCGTGCACCGGGGTCTTCCGTTCAGCCTTCACCGTTCAGCCTTCAACGCAAACGGATCGTTCATTGAAATCATTGCAATGCAACTAAGCATTCTATCCTGTCACGCGACTGCTCGGCAACGCTTGCAAGGGCCTATTTGCGTAATCACAAATTTCCGGCCCGAGCTGGATTGACACGCTGGATCAATCGTGTTGTGCGTTGCAACATCAATGCTTCGCGGCAGAACCGCCCCCCGTGGGACCGGCCCCCGGGACAGCCGCCATGCCGGCGGGCGCGCTGGCAAGTGCCTTGGGTGTTGCCATCACACGATCCATCACCCCCGCGCTGTCGCTCGGGTGCGAATCCAGATAGCCGAGCGCCAGGGTGGTGACGAAGAACACGGTGGCGGCCACAGCGGTGCTTCGGCTGAGGAAGTTTGCCGAGCCAGTGGCTCCGAACAAACTCCCCGACGCCCCCGAACCAAACGAGGCCCCCATGTCTGCACCCTTGCCATGCTGCAGCAGGATCAGGCCGATCATGGCCATGGCAGCGATGATCTGGATGAGAAGAATGATATTGAAAAGGAATCCCATGATGATGACCAAAAAAGTTAAATCGTGCCAGGATCGGCAGTCGCCGCGGCGACGATGGCCAGGAAATCGGCCGCCTTCAGGGAAGCACCTCCGATCAGACCGCCATCGATGTCCGGCTGCGCGAACAGCTCCCCCGCATTGTCGGGCTTGACGCTGCCGCCATAGAGAACGCGCATCGATTGCGCGTCGACGTGGTGTCTTGCCGCGCGGGTACGAATGAAAGCGTGAACATCCTGCGCCTGCTGTGGCGATGCGGTGCGCCCCGTACCAATGGCCCAGACCGGCTCGTATGCAACAACCAGCTCCGACAGACGGTCACCCAGCAAATGCAAAATGGCGTCAAGCTGCATCCCGATCACGGCTTCGGTCGCGCCAGACTCGCGCTGCGCCAGCGTCTCCCCGACACAGATGATCGGAATCATTCCCGCCAGCAGCGCGAGCCGTGCCTTGGCCGCCACCGCCAGATCCGCTTCGCCGTGATGGGCACGGCGCTCGGAATGTCCGACGATGACGTGGCTGCAACCGAAATCACGCAGCATCGAGACCGAGACTTCACCGGTGTAGGCGCCTTCCGCGTGGATCGAACAATCCTGCGCGCCAAGACCGATGGCTGTGCCCGCGAGACAGGACTGGGCTTGCGCCAGATAGGGAAATGGAACGCAGACGACGACGTCGCATGCGGTTGCCGGCGCGGCGTGAAGCCCGCCGAGCAGGACGGCGTTCGACTGCAGCGAGCCGTGCATTTTCCAGTTACCAGCCACCATCTTGCGGCGCATCGTTGGATCTTCCTCGTCAACGTTGAAAGAGTGAGTGTCTTGCGTCAGCTCGCTGACGCGTCCCAGCGCAACACCACCTTGCCGATCGCCTCGCCAGCTTCCAGGATTTCATGGGCGCGCACGAGTTCAGCCGCAGGCAATACAGCGTGCACGCGCGGCCGTACTGTCCCGGCTGCCAGAAGTGGCCAGACCTTCTCGCGCAGCGCCCGCGCGATCCCGGCCTTGAACGCCAGAGAGCGTGGACGCAGGGTCGAACCGGTGATGGTCAGACGCTTGCGCATCAGCAGCGAAGCGTCGAACCCGGCCTCGCGCCCGCCCTGGACGGCAATGATGACCAATCGCCCATCTTCGGCAAGGCACGCAACATTTCGCGCGACGTAGCCGCCTGCGACCATGTCCAGCACCACGTCGACTCCGCGACCATCGGTTTGACGCAGCACCTCGGCGACGAAATCCGCCTCACGGTAGTTGATCGCACCAGTCGCGCCAAGATCGACACAGGCCCGACATTTCTCGGCCGTACCCGCTGTTGCAAACACGTTCGCACCGTGCGCCACGGCGAGCTGGATCGCTGTCGTGCCGATGCCGCTGGAGCCGCCATGTACCAGCACCGACTCGCCACGGCGCAATGCGCCGCGCTCGAACAGGTTGTGCCACACGGTGAAAAACGTTTCGGGAAGCGCCGCCGCTTCAACGTCATCAAGGTTGTCCGGCACCGGCAGGCACTGCCCGACTGGCGCGAGGCACCAATCGGCATATCCACCCCCCGCCACCAACGCACACACGCGTTGCCCCGGACGCAGATCGCTACCGGCGAGGTCACCCTCGACAATGTCCCCGCACACTTCCAACCCCGGGATATCCGGGGCTCCGGGTGGCGGCGGGTAAAGCCCCTTGCGCTGCAGCAGATCGGGTCTGTTGACACCGAACGCCCGCACCTTGAGCAAAACTTCGCCCGCCCCGGGCGCCGGACGCGCGCGCTCGACCCAGCGCAGCACATCGGGAGTACCCGGCTGGCTGATTTCGGCGACGTGCATGATCATCGACTGCGACATGGTGGTCGTCTCGCGAAGGCAGCAATGGAACTCAAGCGTCGGCGGGAGCCTCAGCCACACTTTCGGATGTGCCGATCAGCGCTTTGATCGACAGCCGGAAGCGCCCCTTGTCGTCCGTCTCGATCACCTTCACGCGCACCTTCTGCCCCTCTTGCAGCACGTCCGATACCTTGTTGATGCGCTCATTGGCGATTTGGGAAATATGCAACAAACCATCCTTGCCGGGCAGTACGTTGACGAGCGCGCCGAAATCAAGCAACTTGACGATGCTGCCGTCGTAGATCTGGCCGACTTCGACCTCGGCGGTCAGGTCCCCGATGCGACGCATCGCCTCCTTGGCGCGGTCCGCGTCGATCGAGGCGATGGTGATGGTTCCATCCTCGCCGATGTCGATCTGGGTGCCCGTCTCCTCGGTGAGCGCGCGAATGACTGCACCACCCTTGCCGATGACATCGCGGATCCGCTCGGGGTTGATCTTCATCGTGTAGAGGCGCGGAGCGTACTGCGAGACCTCCTCGCGCGCACCTCCGACAGCTTGCTGCATCAAACCCAGGATGTGCATGCGCCCTTCTCGCGCCTGCGCCAGCGCCACCTGCATGATTTCACGGGTGATGCCCTGGATCTTGATGTCCATCTGCAGCGCGGTGATGCCGGTCGCGGTGCCAGCGACTTTGAAATCCATGTCGCCAAGGTGATCTTCGTCACCGAGGATGTCGGTCAGCACCGCGAAACGGTTGCCGTCCTTGATCAGACCCATCGCGATGCCGGCGACATGGGCCTTCAGCGGCACCCCGGCGTCCAGCATGCTCAAGCAACCACCGCATACTGAGGCCATCGACGACGAACCATTGGATTCGGTGATTTCGGACACCAGTCGCATGGTGTAGGCGAAATCTTCCTTTTTCGGAAGTACGGCCAGCAGCGCGCGCTTGGCCAGGCGGCCATGTCCGACCTCGCGGCGCTTGGGCGCACCCATGCGGCCGGTCTCACCCGTCGCGAACGGCGGCATGTTGTAGTGGAGCAGGAATCGGTCCCGGTATTCACCCGAGAGCGCGTCGATAATCTGCGAGTCCTGGTCGGTCCCCAGCGTGGCCACAACCAGCGCCTGGGTTTCACCGCGGGTGAACAGTGCGCTGCCGTGGGTGCGTGGCAAAACCCCGGTGCGGATCTCGATGGGACGTACGGTACGGGTGTCGCGTCCGTCGATCCGCGGATCACCGTTGAGGATCTGGCCACGCACGATGCGCGCTTCCATGTCGAACAGAATCTGCTCGACCTTGGTGCCGTCGACCTCGCCACCATCGGCCGCCAGCGCCGCGTGCACCTGGGCATACGCCTGCCGCAGGGCATCGGTGCGCGCCTGCTTGCTGGTGATTTTGTAAGCGGCGCGCAGCGCATCGCCACCGGCGGCATCGATGCGCGCAATCAGGGCCTCGTCGCGCGGCGCCGGCACCCAATCCCACGCCGGCTTGCCGCCTTCACGCACGAGCGCATGGATGGCGTCGATCGCCACCTGCATCTGCTGGTGCCCGAACATCACGGCTTCGAGCATCACGTCCTCGGACAACTGGTCAGCCTCGGACTCGACCATCAGCACCGCAGACTCGGTCCCGGCAACGACGAGGTTCAAGCGCGAGTCAGCCTGTTGCGCCTTGGTCGGGTTGAGCAGGTACTGGCCATTCGCATAACCGACGCGCGCGGCACCGATCGGGCCGTCGAACGGAATGCCCGAGACGGAGAGCGCGGCGCTCGCCGCGATCATCGCGGGAATGTCTGCATCCACGTCCGGATTCAAGGACATGACGTGAATGACAACCTGCACCTCGTTGTAGAAGCCTTCGGGAAACAGGGGGCGGATCGGGCGGTCGATGAGACGCGAAGTCAGGGTCTCGCCTTCACTGAGGCGTCCTTCGCGCTTGAAAAAGCCTCCCGGAATCTTGCCCGCGGCATAGGTTTTTTCAACGTAATCCACCGTCAGGGGGAAAAAGTCCTGACCCGGCTTCGGGGTTTTTTGCGCAACCACGGTGGCCAGCACCACGGTGTCGTCCATGTTGAGCAGCACAGCGCCGCCGGCCTGACGGGCAACTTCGCCCGTTTCCATCGTCACCGTGTTGTTGCCCCACTGGAAAGATTTGGTCACCTTGTTGAACATTGACATTGCGTTCTCCGGTTCTGGGCGCTCTCGGCGCCGGTTATCCTCGATGCGCAACGGCGTATCGCCGCGCGTCGCGCGCGGACGCTGCACAAGGGAAGCACAATGCCATTCCAGCGCGGCTCGCATTCGCAACCGCCCTGGAATGACACAGCAGCACCTCCCGCCGGCCTCGTCCATCCTGGACGCGCGCGAAACGCGCACGCCGAACAGCAACAAGGCGCCTGATCGACACGTCGACGCAGGCGCCCCGTTGCATGTGAAACACTTACTTGCGCAGACCCAGCTTGCCGATCAGGGCACGGTAACGGTCAGCGTCACGGTCTTTGAGGTAGTCGAGCAGCTTGCGGCGGCGGCTGACCATCTTGAGCAGACCACGGCGGCCATGGTGATCCTTGGCGTGGGTCTTGAAGTGACCCGTCAGCTGGTTGATGCGCGCGGTCAGCAGCGCAACCTGGACCTCGGGGGACCCGGTGTCCTTGCTGGCACGGGCATTGTCGGCGACGATCTGCGCCGTTGCGTTTTTGTCGAGACTCATATGTCGGGTTCCAATGAAAAAGACAGGCGAACGCGGAAGAACCATTCCACGCCGTGGGATGAAAGGTGCATAGTTTAACCGATCCGATGGCAACGCTCGTAACCGCGCTTGCGACGTGACAGATTTCACGCCGCGGGCCGGTTTGCACGAACCCCTGAGCCTGCTGACAGGCTGCGCGCCGTATTTGCGGCTAAAGTCCAGCGTTGCGGAGCGAGACACGCGCCGCGTGATCCTGCCATGCGCATCCAACTGCTTTCAGATCTTCACCTCGAATCCGAAACCTTTGCGCCCCGCCCCGCCCCCGACGCGGACGTCCTGGTGCTTGCCGGCGACATCGACGCCCGTCACGTGGGCCTGGAGAGCTTCGCCAATTGGCCTGTCCCGGTCCTCTACATCGCGGGAAACCACGAGTTCGATGATCGTGACTTCGACGACACGCACGCTGCACTGCGCGCGCGGTGCACAGCGGCCGGCATTCGCATGCTCGAACGTGAAAGTCTGATCCTGGAAGCCGGTGACAGGCGCGTGCGCTTTCTTGGTACCACCCTCTGGACGGATTTCGATCTGTTCGGGGCGCGCGAGCGCACGCGATGCCAGCGGGCCGGGAAATACTACTTCGAGAGGATCCAGCGCTCCTCGCGGGGCGGATCGCCGATGGACACCCATGCGATCCGCACCGAGAGCGTGATCTGCCGCGATTGGTTGCAAACACAGCTGCAGCAGGTCGCCAGCGGCGCCGGATCCTATGACCGCACCGTGGTCATCACCCACTTCGCACCCACGCTGCGCAGCAACGATCCCCGCTATCCGATCAACGCCGCAACGGCCAGCTTCTGCAATGCCCTCGACACCCTGGCGGAGCGCTGCGACCTGTGGTTGCATGGTCACCTCCACTGCCGCCACGACTATCGCGTGGGCACTGCCCGGGTCGTGTGCAATGCCCGCGGGCACGCGTCCAAAGGCGAGGACTTCGACTTCCGGCCCATGCTGACCCTCGACATTTGACGCGCTTCGCCTCGATCGCGCTCAGTCCGCCAGGTCTGTCAGGTCCCACCGTGGACGCACATCAAAAGCGTAATCGCGCCTTGGGTGTGCAAGCCCTGCCACGACGCGCCGGCACGCGGCGTGGGCGATCATGGGGCCATTGTCCGTACACCACTGCAGATCGGGGTAGCGCACGCGTGCCCCGATCCGGGAACAGGCGATGTCAAGTTTGTCGCGCAGGCGCCGGTTCGCCCCCACGCCTCCCGCCACCACGAGGGTGTCGCGCCCGGCAGCGGCCAGCGCATCCACGGCTTTCGCGGCGAGCACGTCAGTGATGGCCTCCTGCGTTGACGCCGCCAGGTCGGCACGCCGTTGCGCCGTCAAGTCCCCGCCGATTCGGTTCACCTGGGTAAGGACTGCGGTTTTCAAGCCTGCGAATGAAAAATCCAGATCGGCACTATGCAATTTCGGCCGTGGCAGCGCGAACGCCCGCGGGTTGCCCTCCGCGGCCAGGCGCGCCAGAGCCGGCCCCCCAGGGTAGCCGAGACCGAGCAATTTCGCGGATTTATCGAACGCTTCGCCCGCCGCATCGTCGACGGTTTCACCCAGCAACCGGTAGTGGCCCAACGCCCGCACATCGAGGAGCATGGTGTGGCCACCCGAAACCAGCAGCGCCACGAAGGGGAAGTCCAGACCGGGGTCGGACAGCAAGGGCGACAACAAATGCCCCTCGAGATGATGCACACCGAGCACCGGCTTGTCTGTCGCCATCGCCAGCGCGCACGCCAGCCCCGCGCCGACCAGCAGCGCGCCCGCCAGACCGGGTCCGCGCGTGTAGGCGATCACGTCGATTTCCGCCATTCCGCACTGCGCCAGCTCCAGCGTCTGCGCCAGCAAGGGCAGCGTGCGGGCGATGTGATCGCGCGACGCCAGCTCGGGCACGACGCCGCCGTAGGCTTGGTGCATCGCGACCTGTGAATGCAGCGCATCCCCCAGCAGGCCGCGATGACTGTCGTACACGGCGACGCCCGTTTCGTCGCAGGAACTCTCGATGCCAAGCACGCGCAGCCGGGGTAAGTCGTTGTTGAATTGGAACATTCCAGAAATTTTCACCCCAGACCTGCGGCGTTGCTGACGGCGATACGCAGCAAGCCAGACCAAAAACGCTATACTTTACCGGTTTCGTCCGTCCAACTGCTGCACGAGGCGCCCAAGGTGCCGTGCAGCCATGATTTCGAGCCATGATTTCGGATTCCAGGTTTTGGATTCGAGTTTTGAAAGGTAGCTGCTTGCAATGACCATGATTCGCGTGAAAGAGAACGAACCCTTCGACGTCGCCCTGCGCCGCTTCAAGCGCACGATCGAGAAGCTGGGCCTGCTGACCGATCTGCGTGCCCGCCAGTTCTATGAAAAGCCCACAGCAGAGCGCAAGCGCAAGAAGGCTGCCGCAGTCAAGCGCCACTACAAGCGCATCCGTTCGCACATGCTGCCCAAGCGTCTGTACTGAGCCGAGTCAGCCGAGCCGAGCCGGGCAAGGCCCAGCCCCGGCGATGCGATGCAACTGCAGCCCGCTGCGCTCATGCGCACGCGGGCTTTTGGTTTGATCGTCTCAACACGTTGAATCTGAAATCATGCGCACAATCAAGACCCGCGTCCAGGACGACATGAAGAACGCCATGCGCGCCAAGGATAGCGCGCGCCTCGGCACCATTCGCATGCTGATGGCGGCCATCAAGCAGCGTGAAGTCGATGAGCGCATCGAGCTCGACGATACCGCCGTCATCGCCGTCATCGACAAGATGATCAAGCAGCGCCGCGATGCCATCGCCCAGTTCCAGGCCGGCGGTCGCGACGACCTCGCCGCGACCGAAGCGGCGGAGATCACGACGCTGGAGCCCTACCTCCCCGCGCGGCTCACGGCAGAGGAGCTCGACGCCGAAATTCACGCAGTCATCGCCGAAGTCGGCGCTGCCGGACCGCAAGCGCTGGGCAAGCTCATGGGCCCGCTCAAGGTGCGCCTCGCCGGCCGCGCCGACATGGGGCAGGCATCGGCACGCGCCAAGGCACTGCTGGCCGGAACGTAAGCCGCAGCTTCGCGTCGCGCAGCCTGCGCTGCTCAGCCCTCGATGCGTGCGTATGCCGAGTGGTTGTGGATGGATTCGAAGTTCTCGGCCTCGACCACGAAGCCTTCGATGCGTGGATCGGCAGTCACTCGCCCCGCCACGTCACGCACCAGATCCTCGACGAACTTGGGGTTCAGATACGCCCGCTCAGTGACGTATTTTTCATCCGGGCGCTTGAGCAGGCCCCAAAGTTCACACGATGCCTCTTCCTCCGCCATGCGGATGAGTTGCTCGAACGCCACCGGTGCGGCGAGCCTGGCGGTAATGATGACGTGGGAGCGCTGGTTGTGTGCGCCATACTCGGAGATTTCCTTCGAACACGGGCACAACGCCTTCACCGGCACCAGCACTCTTGCGGTGATGCTGGTCCCCCGGGGACCAGCATCCGCAATCCAGTCGATCTCGTAGTCCATGAGGCTGGACACGCCGCTGACCGGCGCCGACTTCCGAATGAACAAAGTGAAGCGAAAGGCGAGGCGGCCGCTTTCCGCCTGCAGTCGCATCAGCATTTCCCGCGACAACGCATCGAACGCGGCATGATCGAGCGGAGCGGGCATCCGCTCCAGGACCTCGACAAAGCGCGACATATGCGTGCCCTTCTTGTCGGCAGGCAACGCCACATCGGCGTCGACCGTGGCAACCGTGGACTGCTCGGTACCGTCGGCCATCCGCACGCGCAAAGGGTAGCGCAGGCTCTTGATGCCGACGCGCTGGATGGGCAGTCGGCGATGGTCTGCGCTGCTTTGAATGTCAGGGATGCTCTGCACTGCTTGGTCCATGCTGTATCGTGAAGGGCGCGAAGGTCCGCCCCGCTTTGTTGACTAAAACGTTCAACATTATCCGCGAAGCGAAGCCGGCGCGCAGGGCCTCGTCGCGCGAGCACAGATACCGCGCCACGACGCTCATCCGGCTTGCGTCGCCGCCAGCGCCGGAAAGCGGGCACGGATTGCGCGCAGGAGCCCATCTGCGTCGAGGCTGATGGCCGCGCATACCTGCGCCGGATCCCCATGTTCGAGCCAGACGTCGGGCAGACCGAGCGTCAGCACGGGGATGCATACGCCCATGGCCTGCAATGCCTCCAGGCAGGCTGATCCCGCCCCCCCGAGCACCGAACCCTCCTCGAGGGTGACCAGCATGTCGTGCTCCGCGGCAATGCGGCGCAGCAGATCGAGGTCCAGCGGCTTGATGAAACGCATGTCGGCCACCGTCGCGTCCAACGCCTCCGCCGCTTGCAACGCCGCGTGGACCAAAGGTCCGAACGCGAGCATGCCAACGCGCTGCCCGGCAGACGCGTGCGAGGCGCGACGGACCGTGCCGCGCCCCAGCGGCAAGGGTTCGAGACGCATGCGATCGATGGCAGCGCCAGTTCCTGCGCCGCGCGGATAGCGCACCGCGCTCGGCCCATCAAGCGCCCAGGCCGTGCACAGCAGGCGCCGACATTCAAGTTCATCGGACGGTGCCATGAGGGTGAGGTTGGGAACGCAGCGCAAGGCCGCGATATCGAACGCGCCCGTATGGGTGGCACCGTCCGCCCCGACCACGCCCGCGCGATCAATGGCGAACAACACCGGCAGATTCTGGATCGCCACATCATGGATGACCTGATCCCATGCGCGCTGCAAGAATGTCGAGTAGATCGCCACCACCGGCTTCAGTCCCTCGCATGCCAGCCCCGCTGCGAACGTTACCGCATGCTGCTCCGCGATACCGACATCGTGATAGCGACCTGGAAACCGGCGCGCGAACTCAACCATGCCAGACCCCTCACACATGGCGGGGGTAATAGCCATCAAACGCGTGTCGGTGTTGGCCATATCGCACAACCAGTCGCCGAACACCTGCGCAAACGTGGGCTTGGGAGCAATCGCGGGCGGTTGCACCCCTTCAGCTGGATTGAAACGACCGGGCCCGTGATAGGTGATTGGATCAGCCTCGGCCAGCTTGTAGCCGTAGCCCTTCCTGGTCACCACGTGCAGCAGTCGCGGACCGGTGCGCGCGCGCAGGTTCTGCAAGGTCGGAATCAGCGACTGCAGGTCATGGCCATCAATGGGGCCGACGTAGTCGAGCCCGAACTCCTCGAACAGCGTACCGGGCGCAACCATGCCTTTCGCATGCTCCTCCAGACGGCGCGCCAACTCGAACAGCGGCGGCGGCGCAACCCTCAGCACCTGCTTGGCCGCGTCGCGCGCACTGGCATAGAACCGCCCCGACAACAGGCGAGCCAGGTAGCGATTGAGTGCGCCCACCGGTGCGGAAATCGACATATCGTTGTCGTTGAGCACGACCAGCAGGTCGGCCTCGGGGTGCACTCCGGCGTTGTTCAACGCCTCGAACGCCATGCCACCGGTCATCGCGCCATCACCGATGACAGCGACCACCTTGCGCTTTTCACCTTTGGCGTTGGCCGCCAGCGCCATGCCCAGCGCCGCGGATATCGACGTTGACGCGTGCGCCGTGCCGAAGGTGTCATAGAGCGACTCGTCGCGCCGCGGAAATCCCGAGAGGCCGCCGTACTGGCGCAGCGTGCTCATGCGGTCACGCCGGCCGGTGAGAATCTTGTGCGCGTACGTCTGGTGACCGACATCCCAAACCACCCGGTCATGGGGCGTATCGAACACATAGTGGAGAGCCAGCGTGAGGTCCACCGTACCGAGGTTTGACGACAAATGCCCCCCGGTGCGTGAAACGCTCTCGAGCAGGAAGGCACGCAACTGCTCGGCCAACGCCGGCAACTGTTCCGCCGGCAGGCGCCGCAAGTCTCGCGGTTCGTGAATGGTGTCGAGCAGATTCATGGTTTCAATGGCCGCGCGCGACAATGCGCCGCGCCAATTCCGACAAATATCCGGCGCGTTCTCGCTGCAACCGCGGCAGTGTTTCAAGGGCGTTCTCGGCTTCGATTGCCAGACGTTGGGCCAGACCACGCGCGGCATCCAACCCCATGGTTGTCACGAAAGTCGCCTTGTTCTGGCGCGCGTCCTTGCCCGCAGTCTTGCCCAGTGTGGCCGAATCGACGCTGGCGTCGAGTACGTCGTCAACGACCTGAAACGCCAACCCGATCGCGTCTGCATACACATCGAGCGCTCGCGCGCAGGCTGCCGCGCAATCGGGCGCCAGCGCCGGCGCGCACGCCAAACCCATGCGTACGCTGGCGGCGAGCAATGCGCCGGTCTTGCGCCGATGCATATCCGTCAGCGCTTCCTCGGACAGCACGCGTCCGGTGGCGGTCAGATCGATGGCCTGCCCGCCCGCCATGCCCTGGGCACCGGAGGCGACGGCAAGCAATGCGCACAAGCGCGCCCGCAGCGCCGGCGCAATGGCCTGGTCGCACGCGACGACCTCGAACGCGCGCGTCTGCAACGCATCACCGGCGAGAAGCGCCATGGCCTCGCCGAACTTCACATGGGTCGTGGGAAGACCCCTGCGCAGGACATCGTTGTCCATGCAGGGAAGATCGTCGTGCACCAACGAATAGGCATGCACGAGTTCAACGGCGCAGGCCGCAGCGTCCAGGGCGGATGCGTCGCCATCGACGCAATCGCCGACGGCCCAGACCAGCATCGGCCGCATGCGCTTGCCGCCAAGCGCCGCCGCATAATGCATGGCGTCGGAGAGCACCGGGCTTGCTCCCTCGCCAGCCGGAACATGACGTCCGATCAGGTCGCGGATACGCTGCGCGCAAGCGGCCGCCCAGGCGTCAAAATCGACTGGCGCGCGGTCAGTCGCCGCTGCCGGGTGGGGTTCCACCATCTGCATAAGGTTTGAGTTCGCCGCCGTCAAGCACCTGGATCTGCTGCTCCACCGCATGCAGTCGCTCCCGGCACGAACGCAAGAGTGCCGCTCCCCGCGCGTAGGCGCCGAGGGTTTCATCCAGGCTCATCTGGCCGGACTCGAGTCGCTGCACCAAGGTCTCGAGCTCGGCCAGGGCGTCTTCGTAACGGGCCGGGATCACACCGGCACCGGCGGCATCCGCGGCAGGGCTGAGGGAGGAGTTGCGCGAGCTGGCAGTCATTGGCGTGATTTTAACGTTTTTTGCTCTTACCCATCCCCTGCGAGCGGCATATGGGTTTCAAAATCAGCCCGGCCGTCTACAATGGCGCCCCTGGTTACATATTTGATTTTTCAGGAGATTGTGGCGCCATCATGTCGGATTTGAGCGTGCAGAACGTGGACAGCATGGACAGCCTGGGTCTTGCCCCGCGCAAAACCCAGTTGCCGGTAACGGCCTATTTCGATGTCGATCTGTATGCGAAGGAGCAACGTCTCATCTTCGATGCCGGCCCGCGCTACCTCGGCCACACCCTCGCCGTGCCGAACGACGGCGACTACTACGCACTGCCCCAGGAGGGTGAGGGGCGTGCGCTTGTGCGTAACCCCGACGGCATCGATCTCATTTCGAATGTGTGTCGGCACCGGCAAGCCGTGATGCTCAGGGGTCGTGGTCAGACGGGTCGCAACATTGTGTGCCCGCTACACCGCTGGACCTACAAGACCGACGGCAGGTTGATAGGCGCCCCGCATTTTTCAAAGGATCCTTGCCTGCACCTGCAGCGCTTCGAACGCCCGCAGGAATGGAACGGCCTGCTGTTCGAGCGCAATGGATTTGATCTTGCGCGCGGGCTTGCCGGCGTGCAGCTGCGTGAGGAACTCGACTTCAGCGGCTACGTGCTTGACCATGTCGAACAACACGTTTGCGACTACAACTGGAAAACCTTCATCGAGGTGTACCTTGAGGACTACCACGTGGGGCCGTTCCATCCCGGCCTGGGCGGTGTCGTCACCTGCGATGACCTCGCCTGGCAATTCGATGCCGAGTACAGCGTGCAGTCGGTTGGCGTCAACGATGCCTTGCGCCGCCCCGACGGCCGTGGCGGCAGCAAAGCCTACGAGCGTTGGCGCAAGGCATTGCTGGACTACCGTCAGGGTGTCCCGCCAGAGCGCGGAGCGATCTGGCTGACGCTCTATCCGACCGTCATGGTCGAGTGGTACCCGCACGTCCTCGTGGTGTCGGCGCTCTACCCGCAAGGCCCGCAAAAGACCTTGAACGTGGTCGAGTTCTATTACCCGGAGGAAATCGCCGCCTTCGAGCGCGAGTTCATTGACGCGGAACGCGCCGCTTACATGGAAACCTGTGTGGAGGACGATGAAATCGCGCTGCGCATGGATGCCGGGCGCAAGGCCTTGATGGAGCGCGGGGTCAACGAGGTCGGGCCTTACCAGTCACCGATGGAGGACGGCATGCTCCATTTCCACGCGTGGTACCGTCGCAAGATGGGGATGCCCGCGGACTGAGCGAGGTGAAAGTACACCTGCAGGGCCGGGAGGCGATAATCGCTTCCTGGTGATTTTCTTGAAATGGGTTTGCTCATGCCACGTCATTCCACGCTGATTCCGGTTTCCGCACTGAAGGCGGAGCTGTCCGACGTGTTCATCGCCGATTGCAGTCACGACCTCGCGGCGCCGGCTGCCGGTGAAAACGCGTACGCCGAGTCCCACATCCCGGGGGCGCTCCACTTTCATCTCGATCGCGACCTCTCCGGGCGCTCCGACGGGCGGCGCGGTCGTCACCCCCTGCCCACCCGCGAAGCGCTGACCGCAACGCTCGCTGCGCGCGGCCTGCGCGACGGACAGCAAGTCGTGGCCTATGACAGCAGCCAGGGCGTTTACGCAGCGCGCCTGTGGTGGTTGCTGCGCTGGCTCGGCCATGCCAACGCTGCCGTGCTCGATGGCGGCCTGCAGGCATGGACCGCTGCCGGGGGTGCGACCGAAGCGGGAGCTGCGGCGCCGCGACCCGCGGGCGATTTTCGCGCGCGCGAGCCCCTGGTCGCGTTCGTCGAGGTGGACGCCGTACTGGCCAACGTCCGGACGGGCGCGCATCTGGTGATCGACGCCAGGTCGGCGCAACGCTACGCGGGTATCGGCGAGACTCTCGATCCGGTTGCCGGTCACATTCCAGGGGCGGTGTGCAGATTTTTCCGGGACAACCTGACCGATGATGGCTGCTTCAAGCCTGCGTCCGAACTGCGCGATGCGTGGCGAGCGCGGTTGGATGGGCGCGATCCAGCCACGGTGATCCATCAATGCGGATCGGGAGTGTCGGCGTGCCACAACCTGCTGGCAATGCAGCACGCCGGACTTTCAGGCTCCGTGCTTTATCCCGGATCCTGGAGCGAATGGTGTTCGGATCCGGGGCGCCCTGTGGCGACAGGGCCGGAATCCGCCACCTAACCTTGCACGAGATCAAACCACGACAACCCGACGCGCTGCACGATATCCTTGTGTCTGTCGCCAATTTTCACAAGGAGAAGAAGATGTACAAAAAGATCCTGGTTCCCACGGACGGGTCGGACACCGCGGCGAAGGCCATCGGCCCCGCGGTCGAACTCGCGCGGCTGTGCCAGGCCAGCATCGTGGGTGTATCGGTCAGCGATCCGTATCCATACACGGGGCTTGCCGACTCGGTGCCCGTCACTGCCGACGCCTATCGCGCCAGCACCTCCCGCGCCGCTGAGGAGGCCTTGCTGCCGCTGCAGGAAGCCTGCAGGGCTGCCGGTGTGGCGTGCGAGTGCCTGGTATCCGAAGATATGCATCCGTGGAAGGCCCTGCTCGATGCCGCAGTGGAAAAAACATGCGACCTCGTCGTCATGGCGTCCCATGGACGACGCGGGGTACAAGCGGTGCTGCTTGGCAGCGAAACCCAGAAGCTTCTCACCCACTCCAACCTGCCCGTGCTCGTGGGGGGGGGGGGGCCGCCCCCCCCCGGGGGGTGTTAACAAAAAACAACCCCCCCCCCCAAAGGGGGGGGAGGGGGTGGGGGGGGGGGGGGGGAAAA
>VFSW01001284.1_pt1 | contig 38217 bp, 33 predicted proteins | sample 5358111 | NCBI WGS metagenome assembly VFSW01 (sample SAMN11554181, study PRJNA540505) | mine drainage metagenome | isolation source: sediment from site ElyBrook_90M | place: USA: Ely Copper Mine, Vershire, VT | collected 2017 | reverse complement strand
GTCAACAGGAACTTTCTACTTGGCTCAAAGCGGAACTTTCCACTTGGCCGCGACAGGATGAATTTGGGCCGCCTGACTGCGCGGAAGCTGATACTATTCAAACTTCGTCGGCCACTCAAATGCAAACCCGTATCCTCGGCAGTACCGGACTGCGCGTACCCGTCGTCAGCCTTGGCGGCTCGGCCTTGGGTGGAGTGTTCGGCCCCGTAGAGGAAAGCGAGGCGGTGCGCGCGGTCCACGCCGCGCTCGACTGTGGCATGAACTTCATCGACACGTCGCCCTTCTACGCCCTCACCCGCGCCGAAACCGTGCTCGGCCACGCGCTGCGCGGCGTCCCGCGGGACCGTTATCTGCTTGCCACCAAAACCGGCCGCTACGGCCAGAACGAATTCGATTTTTCCGCCGCACGAACCATCACAAGCCTCGACGAGAGCCTGGCCCGGCTCGGCGTGGATTATGTCGACGTGCTTCACTGCCACGACATCGAGTTCGGCTCGCTCCACCAGGTCATCGACGAAACGCTACCCGCGCTGCGCAGGCTCCAGCAGGCCGGCAAGGTACGTTTCATAGGCGTCACCGGCCTTCCCCTTCGCATCTTCGAACACGTGCTTACGCGCACCAGCGTCGACGTGATTCTCTCCTACTGCCGCTACAACCTCAACGATACATCGCTGCTGCGCCTGCTGCCGCTGGCTGAGAGCGCTGGGGCCGGTGTCATCCACGCCGCACCGTTCGGCATGGGTCTGCTGACTCACCAGGGCCCGCCCGACTGGCATCCCGCGCCGGCCCCATTGCGCGAGGCCTGCCGCCGGGCCGCCGTCTGGTGCGAATCCCAAGGCCTCAACCTCGCCCGCATCGCCCTGCAATTTTCCGCCGCCAACCCACGCATCCACACCGTCGTCGCCGGGGCGTCGAGCGCGGCCGAGGTGCTGGCCAACGCCGCGGCCGCCGAAGAGCCTCTGGATGAGCAGGTGCTCAAGTCCCTCGAGGAAATCTTCGCGCCCGTCCGTGACCTGACCTGGCCCAGCGGCCGTCCGGAGAACCAGGACGTCTGAGGAGGCGGAGACCTCAGTTCCCGATGTATCGCGCGTAGAGGCTGCGGGCCAGCGACGCGTCTGTCGTCCCTTTCACAATTACGCGGCCGTCGGGAAAAACAGTTAGTAAGTACGGCGGCGTCTCGAAGCGCAACGCGAAGCCGTTGGCGCGGACGTCTCCTAGACGCTCCAGGCGTCGGGCTAGAGCGTCGAGGTCCACCGCGCGCCGGGTGTCGTGGATCTGCACGGCGTTGCGCCCGCAGAGGCTCACCGGAGCGCGCAGCCGTCCCTCAAGATACGCGAAGTCGCGCTGGCCACAGGCGCGGCAGGAAGGGTCCGGCGCGTGCCCGTGGATTTGCCGGATCTCGCCCGTCCAGACATCGGCCGTCGTGATGCGCATATCTGTTTCCGCGCCGCAGAGCAGACGCATCGCCGCCGCGGCCTGCAGGCTCGCGATCAGAGCCGTCGCCGGTCCGAGGACTCCCGCCGTTTCGCAGGTCGGCTGCGCCTCGGTCGGCGGTGTGGGATAGAGACAAGCCAGACACGCCGTTTCTCCCGGTTTGACCGTCATCGTGAGGCCGTAGCTAGCCACCGCCGCGCCATAGATCCATGGCGTGCCGCTTTCCACCGAGTAATCGTTCATCAGATAACGCGTGTCGAAGTTATCGGTGCCGTCGAGAATCAGATCCGTACCTTCGAGTAACTCGTGAATGTTGGTGGCGTTGAGGTCCGTAACACAAGGCTCCACTTCAACCGAAGAATTTATCGCGGCCACACGCCGGCACGCTGCTTCGGCCTTCGGCAGAGCCTCGCGCGCGTCCTCTTCCTCAAACAGCCACTGTCGCTGCAGGTTACTCCACTCCACGTAGTCGCGGTCGATGATGCGCAAGCGTCCAACGCCGGCCCGCGCCAGCGCTCCGGCCTGAAAACTGCCGAGCGCGCCGCAGCCCACGATCGCGACCCGCGCGGCATGGAGACGCTCTTGCCCGGCTTCGCCGATGCCCGGGAACAGGATCTGTCTCGAATAGCGGTCGAGTTCGTCCGTCGTCATGCTCACCTCGATCGTAACAGCGGCGCGCTAAATCACGTCGGCGAAGTTCTTCCGCAGCTTGTAAAACCAAGCGTGGCCGAGAAGGAACAACACGGCGGCGAGCGCGGTGAACGCGGCAAAGGCATGCCCCTGCGGCGCTTGCCCTTCCAGGAACACCGCACGATAGGCACGCACCAGAAACAGCATCGGATTCTTGCCGAGAATCGCCGCGGCCCCGTGCGGGACGCCGGACTCGGGGTAGCAGATCGGCGTAAGGAAGAACCACAGCGTCAGCAGAAACCCGATAATCTGCCCAAGATCCCGCATAAAAGCGCCCAACGCCGCCAGAAACCAGCACAGCCCCAGCGTGAACAGCACCTGCACCGCAACCAGGGCGGGCAGCCACACAAGGCTCGACGGCAAGCGCCCGCGCACCGCCCACAAACCACAAACGAAGATCGCCATGCCCATCACTTCGGTCACGACGCCGCTCAGCACCTGCACCGCACTCAGCGTCTCCACCGGGAAAACGAGCTTTTTCACAAAGCCGCGGTACTCCGCGATGACATTCGGCGCCCGGCCCGCCGCTTCGCTCACCGCCAGCCACGGCAGCATGCCGGCGAGGAAATACAGAACATAGCCCGAGCCGCTCGAGTCGTTGCCGAAACGCGTGCGCAGCACCACGCCGAAAACGAAAAAGTATGTGGCCATCAGTAGCAGCGGATTGAGCAGCGTCCAGAACGCCCCGGCGAACGAGCCGCGGTAGCGGCCCAGAATGTCGCGCCGCGTCAGCGAGCCGATCAGCCGGCGATTGCGCCACAACGAAGTAAACGGCCCGGCCAGCAGCGCGGGCGCCACCCGGCGCAGGCCGCGCAGGCGCACATTGGCGCCCGTGACCAGTTCCGATTTCCGCACCGCGACGTTGCCCCGTTCGACCACCGCTTCGATACGAAGGAACTTGCCCCCGCTCCTGTAGCCCCACTCCCCGGCCGGATCGAGCGGCGACACGTAGACGTCATACCCTCCCGGCTCGGGCGCGAATGCAACACGCAGATCGAATGTCGCCGTCTCGCCGGGCGCGACCTCGTTCTGTGACTGCGTCCACTCTCCATGCGCGAGGAATCGCCCCGTCGCCGGGTCGAACAGTTGCCAGCCGGCGGCGAAATTCGCGGCGGTCCACATCTGCCGGGATCGGTTCTCGATCTCGACGCGAATCCGCAGTTCCCCGCCCGCGGCCTCGACGTCGTAGCCGCGCCACGCGTATTTCATTGATACAGCCACGCCGGATAGCGCTCGCGCACCGGACCCGCCTTCCGGCCCAACACGAAGATATCCTCGCCGCGCAACTCACGCGGGCATTGATATCTCTCGAGCATGTGCAGCACCCATTCAAATTCCGGATGCGGCGCGTCGCAGAACTCCCCGGTTTCCAACCGTTCCACTTCGAACCCCGCGTCCTCCAGCAGCCGCCGGATTTCGGCGGGCGTATATTCCCGGTTGTGCCGCGCCTCGACTTCACCTTCCGGCCGCGGACGCATGTAAGCCTGAAAGAACCCCGGATGCCCGCCGCCGAGGATCGACTCGATCGCCCTTAACGAGGCCGCGTTCGGCGTCGTGAGCACCAGGTGTCCGCCCGGAGCGAGGATGCGGTGGACCTCACTGAGCAGATACATCGGGTCCGAGGACAGATGCTCGAGTAACTCGCAACAAAGCACGGTGGAAAAATATCCGTCCGGATAGGGATACACGTCGCGCTCGGCATCGAACAGATCGATGTCGCAGATAAATTCGTCGCCGTTCACATGCCGCGCTGAACGCCGATCCGTGCGCCCTGCGCGGCCGTAGTAACACCCGCGCACTTCTTCGTAGCCCAGCCGGAAGCGCAGCGCGGGCGTGATCTGCAGATACGCGCCCATCTCCAGCACGCGCCGGCCGGCCCCACCGGGTGGCGTCATATCGAGCGTCTTGCGCAAACGCGCGATGTGCTGCCGCATGTAGAAACGGCTCTCGTCGTTCTTCGCCCAACCAAGCAGCCACGCTTCTTCCGCATCCAGCTCCGGATCGGGGGCTTCCTCCGCTTCAACCGTAGCCGGTTCCTCGACCTTCACGGGAGCCGCAACCGGTGCTTCGCCCTTCACCACCTGCTCAAGAAACGCCGCGTACTGCCGTGCCACCGAAGCCCAGTTACATTCCCGCTCAACCCACGTGCGCGCCCGTTCCCCGAGTGCCCGCGCCAGTTCCGGCCGCGAAACCAGCAGGTCGACATACTCGAACAAAACGTCTTCCTCGGCTGCATCCACCGGCGCTTTCAAACAGACATCATCGGGCAACTCGCGAAACGAGCCATTGTCGGAAACCACCACGGCTTTCCCCAAACCGAGCGCCCGCATCAGCGTTCCAGAATTCTCGCCCACCGTCGGATGGCGCAGGTTCAGCACGATGTCGCAGGCGGCGATTGCGGAGACAAAGTCCTCCATGGGAAGAAAGCCCAGCGCCCGCACCTGCGCGCCGAGGCCGCACGAGGCGATCAGCGAGTCAAGCGGAACCTCCGGATGGACCTCGCCCGCCAGGATCATGCGTACTTGCGAATGATGTTTGACGAGCCTCGACATCGCGCGGAGCGACTCCGCGATGCGCTTGTACGGCTTCAGGAACCCGAAGATGCCAATCAGCGGCGTCTGCGCGGTGAGCCCGAGGCGCTCGCGCATCGCCGCGCCCGAAGTGGGAGGAATCCACGCCCCGTGCGGGATGCGAGCCACCGCTCCGGTGTAACCCGCCGCGCGCGCCGCATCCTCCACACAGCCGCTATGCACAATCACTCCGCGCGAACCCCCCAGCAGACGCCGCAGCATTGGTACGCCTTCGTAATCGGGCCCGCGCTTGCGCGTCACAACATATTCGCGCGCGTACTTCAGCGCCGCATCGCCCGCGTCGAACTCGACTTCGCGCAGGTATCCGTCCCAGTCGCCGCGCTTGATCGTCAGCTCCGCGATCAGATGATGCAGGTTCGCCTCATGCAGCACCACAACCCCGGGATTTCGCAGTGCCTCTTCGTAGCAGAACTGATGATAGCCGTTGTTGCCGATCTGGTAGAGGGCGACATCGTGCCCGCCCGTGGCGCCGGCATCGGAGTACACGTCCACCTCGGCCAGCTTACGAAGCTCCTCCAGCAGCGTGGCCGAGTAATCGGCGATGCCGCTCTTGGCCGGAGGAAGAGGGGAAAAGAAAGCGACGCGCATTCGAGGGCGGGCAGGAAGCGCTACCGGTCAACCACCATCGAGAACGTGCCGAGCGAAAGCGGCACTTTGACCAGCGCCAGAGTGCGGGAAGGATCTTTGAGGAAGTACATCTCGAACTGAATGCTCGAAGCTTCGCCTTGCGCGGTAGCGGAGAGCTTGTCGGCCTCCACCATCTTGCCGGCGACCTGAATCTGTTCGGTTCCCGAAAACTCCAAATGAATTCGATAGGCCGCGCCGAAGTACACGCTCTCATCGGCCGGCAGCCGTCCTTGGCTCAGCTCACTGCGCACGAAGAACAGATAGGTCAACGCATCCCGCGCGCAGGAGGCGGTGCTGAACGTCGAATCGCCGCCATACAACGTCTTGCGCGTCGCCGAACCATCGCTTGAAAACGATGTCGTCTCATTGGTCTTGCGCGAGCCATGCCGCACATGCTTGTCAAACGATGCGGAACAGAACTCCGGCGATGCCTCGGAGCGATACTGGTCCGACACGGTGAAGCCCGGCACGGAAGCATCGACCTGAAAACCCAACACAAGCTTTGCGCCCGTACGCGTGCCGCTGAGGTTAGCCTCGCCCAGGCTCAACCCGCTCGGCCAGTCAATGGTGTAGTGAAGCTGCTCGCCGCCCGCCGGAGGAATCTGCGTGCCGGTCGCGCCGCCCACCGGCACCGAGCAAACCAGCAACCCAGCACAAACCGCGCCGAACAGGCCACGCTTCATAGCCCGGCAACCTGCGCCTGCGCTACCGGAGCCGCCGCTTCCCTCCCCGCCACGTCGTAATAAACCTCCAGCGTCTGCCGCGCCGCACGCTCCCAACTGAATTGCGCCGCCCGCGCCAGCGCCAACCGCTCCATGCGCGCGCGCAGTTGCGCATCCACTAGCAGGTCCCGCATCGCCCGCGCCATCTCCGGCGCCGAATCGGGATCGAAAAGTAGCGCGGCCGAATCGGCCACTTCGGGAATCGCCGACGTGTTCGAGCACGCCCCCGCGCGACCGCATGCCATCGCTTCAAGAATCGGCAACCCAAATCCTTCGTAGAACGATGGGAAGACAAACAGGTCGCAGGCGCCGTAAAAGCCTACCAGGTCCTCGTCACTGACAAATCCGGTGAAACGGATCCGGCCAGCCAGAGGGGAGCGCGCCGCGGCCTCGTGAACTTCCTTCGAGTGCCAGGTGTCCTTGCCCACAAAAACAAGCTGGTGGTGAAGCCGGGGCTCGGCTCGCATCAGGTTTTCGAAGGCGCGGATCAAGCCGAGATGATTCTTGCGCGGCTGCAGATCACCCACGGTCAGCACGAAAGGTCCTACACTGCCAAAGCGCTCACGCACTGCCGCGGCTGCCGCTTCGCGCACCATCGGCCGGAACCGGCCGGAGGCGGCATTCGGTACTACCACTACTTTGCTCTCGTCGATCCCGTAGGCATCCAGAATCGCCTTGCGCGAAAACTCGCTCACCGCCAACACCTTCGCCGCGCGCCGCACCGTCCTCCGCACAGTCATCCGCAACTGCCTCCGTCGGAACGCCGCGAAATATTGCGGATGCGAAAGATAGCTTACATCATGCACCGTGACCACCAGCGGAACTCCCGCACAGGCGAGCGGCGCCGTGTACTGCACATGGAGAATTGCCGGACGGTCTTCGCGAATCCGGCGCGGTAAGTCGTACCCCAAACGGACATAGGGATTCACGGATACCAGACGCGTGTTGACCGTGGAAGGAATCTCGGCCGCCGCGGCGGGCCGCGAAATGTAGGCGTAAAACTCCGCGTCCTCATCCAGCGCCATAAAGCTCTGCAGCAGATTCCGGACGTATGTCTCGTTGCCAGTTAGCTTTTGTCCGATCGCGTGGGCGTCAACGGAAAAACGCATGTCCTAATTTCCAGTATAAGGATTCCCCACCGTAAGCGTTGGTCCGGAAATCCCCAATCGTATGGGGCTCATCCGGCGGAGAGCGTTTCGTCGAGCATGCGCCACCCCACCTCCCACGTGAACCGCTCCTCATAAAGTGATCTCCCCGCCTCACCCAGCTTCCGGCGTAAGCCTTGGGATGCCAATAACACCGATACCGTTTCGGTAAATTGCACGGGAGAATCGGCCACCAGCAGATGCTCGCCCGGTCGAGCGCCCAAGCCTTCAGCCCCCAAGCTGGTCGAGACCACCGGCGTCCCGGCGGCCCAGGCTTCGAGGATCTTCACCCGCGTCCCGCTTCCCGCCAGGACTGGAACCACAACGACGCGCGCCCGCGCCAGCTCCGCGACCGCATCATCCACCGGCCCCGCTATTTCAATGTAGTCTCCGGGGCACACATATCTTTCAATTGCCGAAGGGTTCTTCCCGATGATCCGCAAAACCAGCCCCGGCCACCGCGCTCGCAGCAGCGGCCAGACTTCTCCGGCGAAGTACCGCACCGCTTCCGTGTTGGGCCGATATGCTAGGTTCCCGCTGAAAGCAAGGATATTCTCTTCAACCCGGAGCGGCGCTGGATGATGCGGAATGGTGTTCGGAAAAATCACGGTCCGTGAACCGGGCGCCAGCCGTCGCACTGCACCGGCGTCCACCTCGGAAGTCACCAGCACACGGTCGAACCGCGGCAGCAGGTCGCCTTCTAGCGCTTCGTAGGCGGTGGCGAACCGGAGGAAGCCGAGCCTGGTGGGAGCCGAGGCCGCCTCCGCTTCCCTTCCCTGCAGCACGGATTCGATATTGTGGAGGTCCAGCCAGACTTCGTCGCAGCAGGCGCGCAGCAATGGAAGGTACGGTGCACACCAGAAGTGTTCTATGACGCCGATGCGATACCGCCGCCCGGCCAGGAGGCGCGCGATTGCGCCGTCGAAGCCACCAAACCGGTCAATCAAGGGCGGCGTTCCCCGCAAGGCGCGCAGGGCATTCCGCCAAATTCGCGCCGGGCCGTGCCGGGCATGATGGCTCAACGGCAGAACGAACCGTTCGCCCCTCACGGAACCGGGAACCGCCGCCGCCGGATCCGTCTCACCCGCCTGGCGGAACAGAATCAGGTCCACCGGCCACCGGCGCTCGAAGTAATGAACCAGCGACGCCGTCCGCAGCGCGCCGCCGCCGATCGCAGGAAACGGCGCCTCCGGCGAGAGCATCAGCACGCCGGCCGATTCAGCGCGTCCACCTTCAGCCGCGGGCGAACCGCCGTTGTGCTTCGGCATAAACCTCCCGCGTGAGCTCCGCAGAACGAACCCAGGAAAACAACGCGGATCGAGCCAGTGCCCTCTCGCGCCAGCAACGAACCCATCCCGCATCGCTCGCCGCGCGCGCCAACGCCTCAACCCAGGCCCTTGTGTCCGTCGCCTCCAAACACAACGCCGCATCGCCCGCCACTTCCGCTATCGCGGCGTCACGCGAGGTGATCACCATCGCGCCGCATTGCATCGCCTCGAGCACCGGGAGTCCGAACCCCTCGTAAAGCGAAGGATACATGCTCGCCACCGCGCCCGAGTACAACGCGGGTAGCTGCTCCTCCGCCACCACACCGGGGAAGATCATCCCCGGAGCCACCGGCAACGGCCCGAAGTCGCGGCGCACGCGTCCGGCCAGCACCAGATCCACGGCATACTTCTTCCGCACCTCCCGCCAGGCGTCGATCAGCATCCGCAAATTTTTCCGTGGCTCGAGAGTTCCTACGTAGAGAAAATAGGGCGCCCGCGTCGGAGCCGCCTCCACCGGACGAAACCGCGGGTTGGCTCCGTGCGGCACCGCGACGATGCGGCCCGGCGAAATGTGAAAGCTCTCGATCGCCGCCTTCCGCACCGCTTCGGTCGGTGTCACCACCATCGTGGCGCGGCCCAGGCGCAGCAGCAGCGGCGTGCGCCGGCGGATGCGTGCGGCGTCCACCTGCCAGCGCGGGTCGAGCCACGGCGACAAATCGTGCAAGGTCATCACGCTGGGCCGAACGGGCAGGTAGGGAACGGAGAAATCGGTGCCGTGGAACACGTCGATGCGATGCCGGCGGATCGCACCTGGTAAGCCCCACAGCCACCACCGCCGCTCGATCATGCTCGCCGGGCCGGTGCCTCGTTTCAGGTTCGCGATCTCGTCTCCGGGGTAGGGGTAAGCCTGGTCCGACAGCAGCCAGTATTCGTCCTCGGGAAAACGCGTCGCCAGCGCCCGGCTGAGTTCGTAAGTGTAACGCGCCACCCCGCCCGAAACGGAGGTCAGCGGCGTCGCGTCAAGCCCGGCTCGCATCGTGGGACGCACGGCCCGGCCTGCTCTTCGCGCAAGCGTCGGTCATCCTCCGATGATACGATCTTGGAGGAGCCGCCCGAGGGCGCGGTCATGAACAAGGACGACATACTTCTCGCTCATACGAGTTTCATTTTCCCCGCGGTTTTTCACTATTTCAAGGAGCCGCTGCTGGTCACCCGGGCCAAGGATCAATACGTCTGGGACGCCGACGGCAATCAGTATCTCGACTTTTTCGGCGGCATCGTCACCGTCAGTGTCGGCCACTGCAACGACGAAGTGAACGCGAAGATCCACAAGCAGATGGATATTCTGCAGCACGTCTCCACCGTCTTCGCCAACGCGCCCCAGGCCGAACTCGCCGCCAGGCTCGCCACCATCACGCCCGGGCGCGCGCTGACCAAATCGTTCTTCACCAACAGCGGCACCGAGGCGAATGAAACCGCGATTCTTACCGCCCGCTGCTACACCGGTTCCACCGAAATCGTCGCGCTTCGCCACGCCTACCACGGCCGCAGCGCGCTGATGATGACCGCCACCGCGCATCACAACTGGCGGCTTGGCCCGGTCCAGCCCGGCTTTGTGCATGCCCCGAATGCCTACTGCTACCGCTGCCCGTTCGGCCTCGAGTATCCATCCTGTGAGTTGAAGTGCGCCCACGACGTGGAGGAAGTCATCCGCACCACCACGTCGGGCCGCATCGCGGGTATGATCGCCGAGCCGATCCAGGGCGTCGGCGGCTTCATCACGCCCCCGCCGGAGTACTTCGGCATCGTCGCCCGCATCATTCGCAACTACGGCGGCGTCTTTATCAGCGATGAAGTGCAAACCGCCTGGGGACGCACCGGCGGCAAGTGGTTCGGCATCGAGCAGTGGGGAGTGACGCCCGACCTCATCACCAGCGCGAAGGGCCTCGCCAACGGCGCCCCAATCGGAGTCACGATCGCCCGGCCCGAAATCGCCGACGCACTGAAAGGGGCAACCATCTCCACCTTCGGCGGCAACCCGATCGCCACCACCGCGGCCAAGGCCGTGCTCGACTTCATCGACGAACACCGCCTCCGCGACAACGTCACCAGCGTCGGCGCATACCTCCGCGAAACTCTGCTCGGCCTCAAGGAGAAGCATCCTGTCATCGGCGACGTCCGAGGCATGGGTCTGCTGCAGGCCATCGAATTCGTCGAGGACCGCCGCTCGAAGAAACCGGCCACCCCGCTCACCCTCGCCGTTTTGGAAGCCGCCCGCGACAACCGCCTCATGATCGGCCGCGGCGGCTTGAACGGTAACGTCGTGCGGCTCTCCCCGCCCATGAACATCTCCAACAGCGACGTCGACGAGTTTGCCATCCGCCTGGACGCCAGCATCGGCGCAGCCGTCGCCAAATTGCAACTACAGGCGGTCTAGCCGAATCCTATGGACGAACGCGCTTTTTACAAAGAATCCCAGACCACCAAGCCGGCCACACTCAACTGCCCGTACTGCCGCTCCGCCGAGACCTACGATCTGCGTTGGCTCGTGCGGACCAAGGTCGCCAAACTGCCCAGCCACGCCGACGAACGCGATCGCGCCAAGTTCGCTAAGGCGGCCAGCTACATGGTGCTGCTCGACGACAAGGTCGGCTGCAAAAACATGCGCTGCCGAAAGCAGTTCGAAATCTCGGGGGTCAAGACAACCGCGTTTCTGTAGCCACACGACGCCGGAACCAGCCCGTGCCGGTGGAACGATCGCTACCGAATAAGAGTTCCGAAGCATCACCCAGGCGCACGACAACGCGATGCATGGCCTCCGATCTGGGACGGTCCGGCGACGGCCTCGCGGGCCTCCTACACGCCGACCCGGTCGGGAACGGGGAACGCGATTCAACCGCTGAACCTGGGCCAGAACGGGCACTACGTCAACCATTACGTCCCATACGGCACGTTCGGCCGCAACAGATTCCGCGGCCCGGACATGGCAAACCTCGATCTGTCCATCTCAAAGCCCTTTTTCGTCATGAAAGGCAATCTCGATGTCGATTTGCGCGGCGATGCGTTCAACGTGCTCAACCAAGCCGAGTTCCTCAATCCCTATACCAACATCCTCGATCCGGCTTCGGGCCGAACTCCGGCGCCGAGCGGCCGCGCATCCTGCAGGTGGCTTTGCACCTCCAGCTTTAACAAGCGCAACGGCGAAGCCGGCTGCCGGCGTAACACGCGAGCCGGCTCTCCATCCATGTGGTACTTTGTAGGCGGCGCCATGAGCGGCAACCTCGACACACTCAAAAGCGAAATCGAAGACTATCTCGCACGGGAAGGCTTCGTCGTCTATCACGGATACGCGCGGGGCATGGACCCGTCCCAGATGATCTTCTGGGACTCTGAGCGCTATGAAGACTATCGCGCCTTTCTCACCGTCGCCCATGCGGTGAGCGTGGGCATGATCGTATTTCACCGCCGCGAGATGACCTCGGAGATGATCGACGAAGCGCTCGACCGTTTGGAGAGTTCCGGCCTCGACCCCGACGACTACCGCCTCACCGAAAACCGTCTCGAGGAATTACGCCGCTACGAGGGCTTTACCTGCGCCATCGAACTGTCGTTCGACTACCAGAGCCGTGTCTACGTCTACGAACGGCACGCACCTTGGTTCGATGAGCTGACGGACATCATGGACGAACTCGAGTACGGCGAATCCGGCGGCGAGGACGAGGAAGAGCCCCCCATGGGCGGCTACTTCTCGAAGAACTGACCCTTCGTGATGTCCGCACGCTGGCTGTTGCGGGACTCCGACCCCGCGACGGAGCGCAAGCTTTCCCATGGCCTGGGACTCCATCCTCTGCCGGCGCGCGTGCTCGCGGCCCGAGGCTTCGTGGATCCGGACGCCGCGCACGCCTTTCTCCATCCCACGCTGGACGGCTTAAACGACCCTTACTCACTGGCGGGCATGGGCGAAGCCGTCGCACGTCTGCGCAAGGCGATCGCCGCGAACGAGAAAATCCTTGTCTTCGGCGACTACGATGTCGACGGCACGCTCGCCGTGGTCATCCTGATCAAAGCGATCGAGCTGGCCGGCGGCACAGCCCAGCCTTACGTGCCTCACCGTCTCCGTGACGGCTACGGCATGCGCTCGGATGCGGTCTCTTCCGCGGCCGCGTCTGGCTTCAAGCTGATCGTCAGCGTCGACACCGGCATCCGTGCGAGTGAGGCCGTGCGCGCGGCGCGTGAGTTGGGCCTCGACGTCATCGTCACCGATCATCATCTCCCCGGCGAAGAGTTGCCGCCAGCGGTCGCTGTGCTGAATCCGAACCGCGCCGATTGCAGCTACCCAAACAAATACCTCTGCGGCGCCGGCGTTGCCCTGCAACTGGCTCGGGCACTGCTCGCCACACTAGGTTGGCCGCCGCGGCGTCTCGACCGTGTTGTCGCTTCGCTTCTGAAGATGGCCGCGATCGCGACCGTCGCCGACGTGGTGCCACTTACGGGCGAGAACCGGATCTTAGTGCGCCATGGACTCGCGGGCCTGGCGCAGGTTCACAACGCCGGCCTGCGCGCTCTGCTCGAGGTAAGTGGCATCGCCGAGGGGACCGCGCCCGAAGCTTCGAAAGTGGCGTTTCAGATCGGGCCGCGCATCAACGCCTCAGGCCGCATGGACACCGCCGACCGAGTCATCGAGTTGTTCCTTACCGCCGGCGAAGCCAGGGCGCGCGCGATCGCCGCCGAACTCGACACGATCAACCGCGAGCGCCGCCGCGCCGAACAGGACATCCTCAAACAGGTTCTCGACAGCCTCGAGCATGACCCTGCTTCGGGCAGCCAAGCCGCGCTGGTATTCTCCGGCGAAGGATGGCATCGTGGTGTCCTCGGCATCGTCGCCGGAAGATTGACGGAACGCCTGCATCGTCCCGTGTTCGTTCTCGGCTCAGAAGCAGGCGAGGCAACCGGCTCCGGCCGCAGCATCGAGAACTTTCATCTGCTCGGAGCGCTCGAGTCGATGCCCGATCTCTTCCGCCGCTTCGGTGGCCACAAGCAGGCCGCCGGCGTTATGCTCGACGCCGCGCGCATCGACGAGTTCCGCGAGCGCCTGCGCGCCTATGCCGCGGCACGCCTCACCGCCGAGGATTTTCAACCTCTCTTGCGGCTCGATGCCGAGGCTCGCTTCGACGAGTTCGACGAGACCTCCGTGGAAGCGCTCGACGCGCTGGCGCCGTTCGGCTTCGGCAACCCGCGGCCACTGTTCTGCATACACGGGGTGGAAGTTGCGGGCGTTCCGGCTTCGTTTCGCGAGAACGATTTGAAGCTGACTCTTCGGCAGGGACCCGCGGCCGCGCCCACGGTAGCTTGGGGACTCGGATCCCGCAAGGAAGAGTTGCTCGCCGGCGGCCGATTCGATGTGGCGCTCTCCGTCGAACCGGATGCTTACAGCCGTTCGCGAGGCTGGCCGGCATGGAAAGCTACCCTCCGCGACTGGCGTCCTGCCTCCTAGACCTGTCGCTTGAAGTTACCAGCGCGTTATTATGGATAAGAGAACCCCCCAAACATGGTCTCGGTCGTTATCCCGATTCACAATGAGGAGCCGTCTATCCTGCCGCTCTATGACCGGCTCACGGCGGTCATGGAAGGCATGCGGCGCCCTTACGAAGTCCTCTTCGTCGATGACGCCTCCACCGATCGCAGCTTCGACCTGCTAGCGAACCTGGTAGAGACCGACGGCCGCTTGAAGGTGATCCGCCTGCGCCGGAACTTCGGCCAGACCGCGGCGCTCGCCGCGGGTTTCGATGAAGCGCAGGGCAGCGTGATCGTCTCGCTCGACGGCGATTTGCAGCACGCACCCGAGGACATCCCCGCCCTTCTCACCAAGATCGACGAGGGCTATGACATCGCCAGCGGGTGGCGCAAGAACCGGGTTGATAACGCCATCACCCGCAAGATTCCGTCACAAATCGCCAACTGGCTGATGAAGAAGGTTTCGGACGTCGATCTGCACGATTTCGGCACGACGTTCAAGGCCTACCGCTCCGAAGTGCTCAAGGAAATTCACCTTTACGGTGAACTACACCGCTTCATCCCGGCGCTGGCCAGCTTCTACGGCGCGCGCATCGTCGAGGTGCCGATCCTCAACATCCCCCGCGCCAGCGGTGCTTCGCATTACGGCCTGGGCCGGACGTTCAACGTATTATTCGACATATTGACGATCAAATTCCTGTTGAAATACTTCACACGTCCGATGCATTTCTTCGGTAGAATCGGACTCGCCAGCGGGGCTCTCGGCGGCCTGATCCTCGTGTTTCTCGGCGCCGCGAAACTGCTCGGGCAGGACGTCATCGCCGAACATGGTCCCCTGCTGCTGCTCGGCGCGCTGCTCGCCCTCGCCGGCCTGATGATGTTCTCCACCGGGCTGTTGGGCGAGGTGCTGATGCGCACCTATTTCGAAAGCCAGGGACGCAGGATTTACGCGGTCCGCGAGGTACGTTGCCGGCGCGAACCGGTGGCTCCGGCCTAAGATATCCCCGGCTGTGGCTGCGCCCGCGAGCGCACAAGTCGGGTTCCATCTGAGGCTTATCGCACAGGGCGGCTGTCGTGTGCTGAGGAGCCTTTTCAAATTATCGCGATCGAGTGCTGCGTGACTGGTCCCTCGATTGCCCATATTCCCGCTTAATGGAAAAATCCGATTCGTCAAGAGGCGAAAGGGTTCGTGGTTCAGGAGGTTTCATGCGTTTTCGTGGCTTCGTTTTCTCAATAGTGCTCGCGACGGCAGGCGCCACCTCGCTGTCCGCGCAGATGGTCGCGGTCAACGGCGCTTCCTATAATCCTTCGGCGCCGATCGCTCCGGATTCCTTCGCCTCAATCTTCGGCTCGAACCTCTGCGGGCAAACGGCGCAAGGGACATGGGTCGGCCCCGGGCAACTGCCGCTCACTCTTGGCGGCTGCTCGCTGCAGATCAACGGCTCTGGCGCCATGATGCAATACGTCTCGGCGGGCCAGATCAACTTCGTCATGCCGATGGGCATCGTCGCGGGCAAAGCGACGTTCGTCGTCAGCAACGGGACCGCCACGCAGACCGGCACGCTCACGGTCGGCTCAGCCGGCCCAGGCGTATTCACCTCGATGGGCACCGGCATGGGGCCGGGAGCGATGCTGCTTGGCACCAACTTCACGATGGTTCCCTTCAGCCCAACCACCAACGGCCAGCCGACGCCGGTCTCCATCTTCATGACCGGCCTCGATCTCTCCACCCCGCCACAGGTCAGCCTTGGCGGCATGCCGATGACCGTCACCTGGTACGGAAACGCGCCGGGTTATGTCGGCCTTCAGCAGATCAACGTGACGGTTCCCGCGGGTGCGGCCGGCGCAGGACGCGTGCCGGTGATGATCACGTCCAACGGCGTCAACAGCAATGTGACCTTCATGCAGGTTCTTCCGACCACGGCGATGATGCAGGGTATGCCCGGCTGGGGCGCCTCGATGATGGTGGGGGAAAACATGATGCGCGGCCGGGAAGCGAGTTACATGGCTTGGAACGCGGCCAACGGCACCGTGCTGGTGACCGATGAAAATGACGATGCGGTGCGCGTGATGACGCTCGGCTCGACTTCGAACACCGTGACCGTCACGCTTCCTTCCGGCTCGCAGGCGCATGAGATCGCCGTGAACTCCACCGGAACAATGGCCGCGATAAGCCTGAGCACGCTGAACTCGGTGGCACTGATGGACCTGACCAAGAACCAGGTGACTTCAGTGATAGGCACCGGCACATATCCGAGCAGCCTCGTGTTTGCGGGCTCGAATCTGTTGGTCGCCAACGGAGGATCCGGAAGCGTGTCGGTGATTAACACAAGCACAGGAGCTGTGACGAACACGGTGCAGGTGGGCTTCGGCCCGTCTGGGATGGCCGCGTCGGGCAACACGGCGGTCGTGGCCAACATGCAGGACGGTTCGGTCTCTCTTATCAACCTGACCAACTTCCAGGTGACGACAATCCCGCTGGCCGCCGGTGCGCGGCCGCATCAGCTTGCCATCTCGACCACGTTGAACAAGGCCGTGATCGGCATGCCGTTCGATGACGGTCTTGTGGTACTTGATCTCGGCACACAGGCGATGACGAAGATCACCTTCGATTCCGCCATCTGCATGGGGCCAGGCTCGCTGGCCGTCAACGGCTCCACGGCTTATGTGGCCGGCCAGTTGTCGGGCGGCATCCTGGCTGTCGACCTGAACAGCGGCAGCGTGATGCACTCCCTCCCGGCCGATCCCGGACCGGTGTCCCTCGCCGTCGATCCCACCGGCAACCGCATGATGGTGCTGTCGGAGGGTACCGGCGTGCTCGACGTCGTCGACCTCGGCTCGAACACCATCACAATGCGCATGAACGCCGTGAGCACGGAGCGCGTCGGCACGTTTGTTATGCCGCTGATCAGCTCCATCTCGCCGTCGAGCGCGGCGCCCGGCAGCACGTTTACGTTGACCATCACGGGAGTGAACCTGCAGAACGTTTCCGGCATCGAGTTCGATCTCGGCAATGCCATCGGCGGCGGCATGATGGGTGGAGGCATGATGGGCGGTGGCGGGGCCTCCTCGGGAAACCAGGACGCCAATATCCAAGTGTCGAACTTCCAGGCCAGCAGCACCGGCACGACGATCACGGCGACCGTGAAGATCCTCTCCGCGGCCACGGCGGGCGTGCGGCAGATCCGCTTACAGACCGGATACGGCGTGATCGCCCCGATGATGAGCCGGGCGCAGTTCACCGTCACGCAGTAGGAGGCGAACGAAACAACGCACCGCCAGACCGCCGCTCGTGATATCTTGCGAGTGACCATGAACAGTCCTATATCCCGGCGCGGATTCTGCTCGCTGGCCGCCGCGCCGCTTCTCGCCGCGGCCGGCTCGAAAGCCATCCCAATCGGTCTCGAGATGTACTCGGTACGCGACCGGCTGACTAATCAACTCGACGAAACCATCCGCGCACTCGCGAAGATGGGCTATCAGGACGTCGAGTTCTTTTCCCCGTACTTCGACTGGACCCCGGAGCACGCCAGACAGGTGCGCTCTCTGCTCGACAGCACCGGCTTGCGGTGCCTTTCCACGCACAACGGCCCGAAGTCGTTTACCGAAGACGGACTGAAGCACGCCGCGGAGTTGAACGACATCCTCGGCGCCCACTTCGTCGTGTTCGCCAGCGCGGGGAACGTGAAAACCGTGGACGGCTGGAAAAAGGTCGCCGCGACGCTTTCGCACGCCGAGGAGGCTCTGAAATCTTCCGGCCTGCACACCGGCTATCACAACCACCAACTCGAGTTCCGGAAGATTGAAGGCGTCCTGCCGATGGCGATCCTCGCCGACAACACGCCATCGACGGTGATGCTTCAGCTCGACGTCGGCACGTGTGTCGAATCCGGTGTCGACCCGGTGGAGTGGATCAATTCGCATCCGGGCCGCATCCGCTCCCTGCACTTGAAGGAATGGTCGCCCGAACAGGGCTACCGCCCCCTGTTCGGCGAGGGCGTGGTGCACTGGAAGCAGGTCCTCGCCGCGGCGGAGAAGACCGGCGGCGTGGAGTTCTATCTCATCGAGCAGGAAGGGAGCCGGTTCGATTCGCTGGAGACCGCACGCCGCTGCCTGGAGAATTATCGAAAGATTCAGCCGGCCTGAGTGGGCGCGGGCCGAAGGGAATCCCTCTCCTCACCGGTTGAGATTCGCGCGACAATGAGCTCACGGGTGTCTTGCTTGCGGTTTTCTCTGTGGTTCGGGCTAGTTTCGCTACTCGGAGGGCTTGGCGGAGGCAGCCTCCTCGCGCAGGAACACGCTTCCACACCGCCGCCTTCGCTGCGTGAGTTCAGCGCTTCGCTAGAGGAGCTCTCTGGCCGCGTTCGGCAATCGGTGGTGCAGGTGTTCTCGATCGGATACGCTCCGGTGGACGGCTCCTCCGACAGCGACACCAGCGATCCGATTGTCTCAAAGCAGCACAGTAGCGGATCGGGGATCATTCTATCCGCCGACGGCTATCTGGTCACCAACGCCCACGTGGTTCAGGGCGCGCGGCGCATTCAGGTGAAGCTTCCCGCTCCGGCCGCCTCGGCGTCGGTGAGCGGCGTCGAGCCGGCACAGGTTAAGATCGATGCGAAACTCGTGGGCCTCGACCACGAGACGGACCTCGCGGTGCTGAAGGTCGACCGCACTGGGCTTCAGCCGCTGGAGTTCGGCAATTCGGATGAGCTGCGGCAAGGCCAGCTTGTGTTGGCCTTCGGCAATCCGTTCGGTCTTGAGGGATCGGTCACCTTAGGCATTATCAGCTCCGTGTCGCGTCAAATCCGTCCGGACGACACGACAACGTACATCCAGACCGATGCGCCCATCAACCCAGGCAACAGCGGCGGCCCGCTGGTGGACGACATGGGACGGCTGGTGGGCGTGAACACGCTCATTCTTTCGCAGTCTGGCGGAAGCGAGGGGATCGGCTTCGCCGTTCCGAGCAACCTCGTTCAGGCGATTTACGCGCAGATTCGCAAGAACGGCCACGTGCATCGCGGGCAGATCGGCATCTACGCCCAAACCATCACGCCGGCGATTGCCAGCGGTCTCGGCCTGTTGCAGGACTGGGGTGTAGTGGTCAGCGATGTGGACCCCGACAGCCCGGCGAGTGATGCAGGCATTCGGATCGGCGACATCATCTCGGCCATCGACGGCCACAAGGTGCTGAACCTGCGGCAACTCGAGCTGGCGATCTTCCGCTACTCGCCAAACGATCGCGCGCACATCCGCATCCTGCGCGGCCAGAAGACGCTCGATCTTTCCGTTCGGGTCATCGAGCGCAGCGACGACCCCGAGCGCTTCGCCGACCTTGCCACCAGCGAGGACAACCTCATCCCAAAGCTGGGCGTTCTCGGCGTCACGATCGACCGCCGGCTCACTGACCTGCTTCCCGATCTCCGCTCGCCGGGAGGCGTGGTGGTGGCCGCGCTGTCGCCGGACGCCGATCCTGACGCAACCGGGCTCGAAACCGGCGACGTCATTCATGCTGTGAATACGCACCGCGTGACCAGTGTGGCCGTCCTCAATGAGCTGCTGAAGGACTTCACCAGCGGCGACAACGTCGTGCTGCAGGTCGAGCGGGACGACAGGCTCATGTTTCTCACTGTCGAGGTGGAGTAGACTCGCGTGCGCCGCCTGGTTCCTCTGCTTGCCCTCGCCGCCCTGCTCGCCGAGCCCGCCGCGCCGCAGTCGGCGAAGAAGCATCCCGCCGCGACACCCGCCCCGAACGCGCAAACGGACAGCTTCCCCATCCTCAGCCTCGACGTCCGCGGCAATCAAATCTTCAGCGCCGCCCAGATTCTCGGTGTGGCGGGGCTGAAGAAGGGAGATCACGTCAAGGCCGCGGACTTTGAAACCGCGCGCCAGCGTCTGCTCGCCACCGGCGCCTTCGAGCAGGCCGGCTTCGAATACCGGTTCGGCTCGGACTCGAACGGACCCGGATTCCTCGCCTCCTTCGAAGTGAAAGAGGATTCGCAGTTCTATGCCATGTCGTTTGAGGACTTCCCTGCTTCGGACAACGAGATCCGAAAATGCCTTCAGCAGAAGGACCCCCTCTACGGCCTTAGGATTCCCGTCACGCAGATGTTCCTGGACCGCTATTCGACCTATATCGAACAGTGCCTTGCACCATATAACTTCAAGCACCACGTGAAAGCAATGTTGTCAGCCGACTACTCCCCAGACCTCACCATTCTGTTCCGGCCTTCCACCCCGCGGCCCAATATCGCCGAGGTGTTCTTCACTGGCGCCGGCGAGATTCTTCCCGCCGCGCTGCAAACCGCCATCGCCGGGGCGGCCATCGGGCTTGGTTACACCGAACAGCGTTTCCGCGCCATTCTCGATTCGACCATCCGTCCGATGTACGAGGCCAAAGGCTATGTTCGCGTGTCTTTTCCGGCGATCACAACGAAACCGTCGGACAACGTCAAGGGACTCGCGGTCACCGTGAAGGTGGAACCGGGCCCGGTTTACAAGCTCATGTCGGTGCGCGTTTCCGGCGCGGAAGACATTCCCGGGCTTTTGAAATACAAGCCGGGCGAAGTGGCGAATTTCGACAAGGTGAAAGCAGCGCAGGCGCGGCTCGACGACATCCTTCGCCGTCGCGGCTACCTGCACGAGACTACGCAGGAGTTGCGCACGATCGATGATTCCGGCCACACCGTCTCTGTGACTCTTCGCGCCACCCCCGGGCCGCAGTATCTCACCGGCAAGCTGACCATCACCGGTCTCGATGTGATCGCCGAACCGGCCATCCGCAAGATCTGGGGACTCGCGCCCGGCCAGCCGTTCAACGTGTCCTATCCGGATCATTTCCTTAAGGTTGTGCGCGACGAGGGACTGTTCGATAACCTCGGTGCGACGAGCTCGGAAACCAAGATCCACGAAGACACCAAGACGGTGGATGTGACGCTCCGTTTCTCGGGCCCGAAGAAGAAGCAGGACTGGGAGACGCACCCGACCGGCGCGGACCCCGTGCAGCCCGATCTCGGCGTTCCGTTTCCTCCTTATCTGCGCTAGCGCCACGCGGCCCGAGAGGGCGGGCCGCGGCGCCGAGCGCATGCTATCGTGAGGGAAGTGTCTCTGCCGTTGAATTTTCAGGTCGCGCAGTATGAGGGACCGCTCGATGTTCTGCTTGATCTGATCCGTAAGCAACAGATCAACATCTACGACATCCCGATCGCGCAGATCACGGCCCAGTACCTGGACTATATGCAGAAGGCGCTCGAGATGGACATCGAGTTGGGCGCCGACTTTGTCTACATGGCGGCGACGCTGATCCACATCAAGTCGAAGATGCTGCTGCCGAGCGATCCGGAACTGGAGAAGATCTCCCCGACCGAAGATCCCCGCGCCGAACTTGTGGATCGGCTACTCGAGCACGAACGGTTCAAGAATGCAGCCGAGATGCTCCAGCAGAAGCGTCTGCTCGAAGAGGCGGTTTGGTCGAACCCGCAGCTTGAGACATTCGCCAGCGCGGAAGACGCTCCGGCGTTGGCCGCGACGTTGGTGGACTTGGTGAAGGCGTTTCAACAGGTGCTGGAGCGCACGCGCTCGCGGCCGGTCTACGACATCACGAAGGAAGATGTAACGATACCGGACATGATCCGCTATCTCGAGGCCAAGCTGAGGCGCTCGCGTTCGTCCGAGGATCTTTCCTTCGTGGGTTTGCTCGAAGCCCAGCACAGCCGCCGCGCCATGATCTGCCTGTTTCTGGCGATACTGGAATTAGTACGTCGGCAGGCGGTGGTGCTCACGCAGCGGGAAGCTTTCGGCGACATCGGACTCAAAAAACACCCGGACTTCGAGCAGGCCCTGGCACAGGGCGCGGCGCTCGAGTCGATCGAACAGGAATACAGCTAGACAAGCATGGAACCAGTGGAACCCCAGACCGCTCCGCTCGATACGGAGGAGCGGGAAACGGATCGTCCCCCCGAGCAAACGCCCGTCGAAGAGGTCATCTCGGCGGAGATGTTGGTCGAAGACGAGCAACAGGAGGATGGCGAGTACGACCAGTCCCCGCTGAAGGCGCTGATCGAGGCCGTCATCTACATCACTGACGAACCCCTTTCGGCCCAGCAGATCGCCGCCGCGCTCGAGCAGCCGATTGAAAGCGTCGTCGGCATCCTCGAGGAGTTGACGCGCGAGTACCAGCATCCCTCGCGCGGGTTGAGCCTTCGTGAGTTGGCGGGCGGCTACAAAATGTCGACCAAGCCAGAGCATCACGAGGCGATCCGGCAGTTCGTGAAGAACCTGAAGCCCGCGTTGAAATTGTCGCTGGCGGCGCTGGAAACGCTGGCTGTCATCGCTTACAAGCAGCCGATTACGGCGCCCGAGATCATGGAGATCCGCGGCGTGCAGGGTGCTGGCGTCCTGAAGACGCTCATCGAGCGGAAGTTGGTGGCCCCGGCAGGCCGCAAAGCGGTGGTCGGCAAGCCGATTCTCTACAAGACGACGAAGGACTTCCTGATCCAGTTCGGGCTCAAGGATCTGGCCGAGTTGCCCACGCTGAAGGAGTTCGAGGAGCTGAACCGGTTTGCGCTCGGCGAAAGCGAGGGGGAAGCGCGGCAGGAGACGGCGGCAGACGCTTCGGAAGCAACGGAGCGGAATGAACTGTGGTCGGACGCGGAGTCCGGGCAGGAAGGCCAATACGCCGCCGCGGCGCAGGAAACAGCGGCTGGACCGGACGTGAACCCGGCGGCCGATCCGGTGGCGGAGACCGGGTACGAAGCGCCGTCCGATGCTGCTGCCGCTCCGAATGGCGAAAAGGCGGTGCCCGCCGCTGAATCCGAAACAGCGGCCGGCGAGAATAATGAAACACCGCCGGAGTCCGCGGAGACGATCTAACCTTGCCCGAAGAGCGCCTCCAGAAAATTCTCGCTCACGCCGGCGTCGCCAGCCGGCGGCACGCCGAAGAACTCATCACCGAAGGCCGCGTGAGGGTCAACGGCGCGGTGGTTACAGAGCTCGGCACGAAGGCCGACATCGCACGCGACCACATCAAGGTGGACGGCAAGCTAATTCACGCCCCCGAGCGGCTGGTGTACCTGGCGCTGCACAAGCCAAAGAGCTGCCTCACCACGGTTTCCGATCCGCAGGGCCGCGAGACGGTGATGAAGTTTGTCCGCGGCGCGCGTGCTCGCCTCTATCCGGTCGGCCGGCTCGACTATGCGAGCGAAGGGCTGCTGCTGATGACCAACGACGGCGAGTTCGCCAATCGCATCACCGCGGCCCGCAGCCACGTCGTGAAGCTGTATCACGTGAAGGTGAACGGAGCGCTTACCACCGAGCAGGAAGATCAGTTCCGCGAAGGGATTCGCCTGCAGGGGCGGATGACCGCGCCGGCCGGCCTGCGGCTGCTGCGCCCGGCCGCGAATCCGTGGTACGAAGTGCGTTTGTCGGAAGGACGGCAGAATCAGATTCGTTTGATGTTCCGCCATTTCGGGAAACTGGTCGAGAAGCTCCGCCGCGTGAAGATCGGCTTTCTCGAACTGGGGAACCTGCCCGCCGGCGCGTTCCGCCCTCTCTCACCCGCCGAACTCGCCCGGTTCCGGCAAACGCTTGGGCTTGAGGAGGGCCAGGCACATGCCCGCGGCCCGGAATGAAATCGCGGACCTGCTCCGCTCCAGCCGCGTGATCGCGGTGGTTGGGCTTTCTAGCAACCCCCTGCGCCCAAGCCACGGCGTCGCCGAGTATCTCCAGCAGCGCGGTTATCGCATCCTGCCGGTGAATCCGCAGGAGACCCACGTGCTCGGCGAGAAGGCATACCCGAGCCTCGACCAAATTCCAGAGAAAGTGGACATTGTCAATATCTTCCGGCGGAGCGAGTTCGTTCCTCCGATCGTGGAAGATGCGATGCGCCTAGGCGCTCGCGGCGTCTGGATGCAGGAAGGCGTCGTGCACGAAGACGCCGCCGCGCGGGCGCGCGCCGCGGGCCTCGTGGTGGTGATGGACCGCTGCATTCTCAAGGAACACTTGCGACTGGTCCGCTAAACGCCTGCCGGAAGGCGACTGCTCCTACAACCAATACTCCCAATGCCGCGTTGCAATCACGTAGCCGCAAAGGCAGGCGTTGGTGACGGCGTGTACGAGGATGCAATCCCCCAGAGACCGCGTGCGCACCATCCAGGCGTTGTAGATCAGCCCGGTTGCCAGACCAACATCCCAGTAGGGCCCGTGTTCAAGGCCAAACAGGACGGCGGTGGCCAGAAACGAGAACAGGCGGAAGGCGCCCAGGGGGACCGCTTCAAAATCCGGCGAGATCATCCACCGCATCAGCCACGCGCGCCAGAACAATTCCTCGATCACGGGTACAATCAGGACGGCCCGGGCGCAACGGCAGAAAAGAATCCACGGGTCATGGCGCAGACTCTCCGGAATCGAGATGTGTAGCATTCCGGTGAATTGATTCTGAAACAGCCAGAAATCCCGATAGCCGGGGATGAGCACATCCGGAGCGATCCAAAGGAGGAATACGGCGACGCCGAGGCCCGCGCTGAGAAGCACGTTCCGGGCTTTGTACGTAATCACGCGGCGGGAGAAGAACCAAAGCGCAAGGGCCGGCAGGGCGAGCCGCAGCGGAGCGTCAATCTGCGGCGGCAGCACGTCGCCCAACGGCAGCAGCAGCAGGAATAATACGAAGGGGGCGACGTAGGCCACGCTGGGCCCCTGAACGAGCGCGGAGAGATTCACTTGAGACGCCGTCAGCTCGCCTTGGCCATCAGTTCCTTGATCCGCCGCTGTTCGTCCGCGTTCGGCTTGTCGCCCAGCGCGGTGTCCAGTTCCTTGCGCGCCGACATCTTGTCGCCCTTCTGCAGCAACGCCATGGCCAGGTGGATTCGGAATGTGGCGCTATTCGGGTTCTTGGCCACAATATCTTTCAACATCTGCAGGCCGGCATCGGTCAGGCCTTTCCGCGTGTAGATGTAGGCAAGCGTATCTTTGATATTCGGATCGTTCGGCGCCTGTTGGCTGGCGCGTTGCGCCATCGTCAAGGCCTGGTCGAGATCGGTTCCGGATTCGGCCTTCATGAAGGCGAGATTGTTCAGGGCCACGGCCTGATTCGGCTCGATTTTCAGGACCGCCTCGTACTGTTGCCGCGCATCGTCGGCCCGGCCGAGGCTCTGGTAAATCATACCCAGCCGTAACATCGGGAACGTGTTGTTGGGCGCAAGCTCATGCGCCTTCTGAAAGCTCTGAACCCCAGGTTCCATCTGTCCGGCGCGGAGTTGCGTCTCTCCGAGGCGCAGAAAAAGATCTTCCGCCTTCGGATTCGCCGCAATGAGCTGGTTGTAGTTCTGGATCGCCGGGGCGTACTGTCCCGCCTCGGCTTGCGTATTGGCCAGCATGTAACGGAAAAAGTCGCTGCTTTTCCCCTTGGCCATCTCGCCCTGCAGCATCTGGATCGCCTCAGCGTACTTTCCCTGGCGGTTCTTCGAGTCGATCAGGCCCAGCAGGCCCCGCTCATCGCCTTGCTTGATCAGGGCTTGAAATCCCTCGTCGGCTGCAGGGTACCTTCCGTCCAGGAAATCGGTCATCGCCAACTGGTAGACCGCATTGCGGTCATTCGGGCGCGCCTTGAGAACCGTTTGGAGATCCACCCGCGCGTCATCGTACTTCTGCAAGTTCATCTCGGCCGAACTTCGCATCATGATCGCGGAGAGATTCCCCGGTTCGTTTGACAGCACCTCAGTCATGAGTTGCGCGGCGCGCGCCGGTTCGTCCCGGTAGATAAGGACCTGCGCCAGCGCCAATTGGGCCGCCGTGAAATGGACGCCCCGTTTGTCGCGAGCCGTCTGGATCGCCTGCTCCATCTGAATGCGGGCCTGATCGAGATCGGAGAGCAGGGTGGTCTTATCCGCGTCTCTCCGCTCGAGTTGATATTTCGCCAGGTAAGCCCGGCCCAAGCTGAAGTGAATTTCCGCCACGTTTGTGGTATCCGGCAGCTTGGTCAACACACTTTGAAGGTCTGAAATGGCGCTGTTCACATCGGGAAGCGTGCCCTTCTGCAACCGCAGGGCCGCGCGCATCGAAATCGCTTCGCTGTCCTTCGGATCCTTTTGGATGGTCTGGTCCACCAAACGGGTCGCGTCCGCGGTCTTGCCCTCTGCCGCGAGCACCTGCGCTTCCCTCTTCCAGTACAACGTCCGACGATCGGATTGCGCGTTCTCTCCCTTTCGGTACTCAGCGAGCGCGGCGTCGGCCTGCCGGGCGCGGATATAGAAGTCGCCGGCAATCAGGTAGGCATCGGGGATGGTCTGCACCGACCCCGTCAATTGATTGATTACCGCCGTCATCTTGTCCGGCTGCTTGGTGGTGAAATAGAATCCGGCAAGTTCGGCCACATAGTTTCCGTTCTTCGGGTTCTTGGCACACTTCGTCTTCAGGATCTGTTCGGCATCGGCGAGCCGATTGGTTCTCGCGTAGAGGTTGACGAGAAAGTCATAGGCTTGCCCGAAATCCGGCCGGGCCGCGATCAGTTGCTTCGTGGCGGCCTCGGCCTCGGCGGGGTGATTGTTGGCTAACAAGGTCTGGCTTAAATCCAGCACCAGGTCCGGCGGATTCGGCTTCACCTTCTGGGCTGCCTGCATCGCCGCAATCGCCTCAGGCAGCTTGTGATCGGTTAGCGCCAGAAACCCTTTCAACCGCAGGCCGTCGTAGGAATTGGGATTCCTCTTGAGCAGGGTACTCTCAATCGAACGGACTTCGTCGAGCTCCCCCTTGCGCTGTGGCGGATTTTGTATGTAGCTGGCGAAGTATAGATCCGCCAACTTGGCTGCCGCATCCGCGTTCGAAGGGTCGAGCTGGACGGCGCGCTGCAGGGAATGCGCCGCCTCAGCGAACTGGTTTTGTTTCAGATCCACCAGCGCCAGCCGGTAATAGGCGTCCGGATTTTTCAGGTCCTTCTGCAACGCGCGCCGGTACATGATCGACGCTTCCTTATACTTTTGCCGCGCGAAGTATTTATTGCCGGTCTCGACGTACTTCCGGCTCGCTTCCTTTGGATCTCGATTGCACGCCCCCAAGACCGCCGCGAGCAGGAGAAGGAGAGCCGTACCGCCCATCCGGACTTTCCTGAGACTCATATCATTCATCATAGTTCGCTGTGGCGCGCTCGACCGGCGCGCTCCCCTTTCATCGGCGGTATCGGCGCAAAACCTTATCTTAGAGCAGCAAGCAAGCCGCCGGATTGCTTCAGCATCTGCAACCGGGCAGCTTCCAGATCCCGTTCCGCACCATAGTACGCCATCCACTTCTCCTGCTCTTCCACGCGGGCGAGGTCCACCTGCTGGGAAGTCGCCCGGCCCTCGTCCGTCTGCGCCAGCAGCACGGAGAGCTGTTCGCGGGACACTTCGAGGTCGAGTTTCGCCAGGTTTCTCGCATCCCGCAGATCCTTCATCTGGGCGTAGGCGCGCCGCGCCTCGAGCGACACGCGGTCCCGCTCGAGCTTCACCTGCTGCCGTAACTTTTCGACGTCGGCCTCCGCTTGCGCGGCCTGGGCTGAGCTAGCCGAGCCGACCAGCACAGGGAATATGACATCCACACCCAACTGCGCGTTGTTTCGCTGAAACTTGCCGAAGTAGGCTTGGTACGAGCTCTTGGCGAACAGGGAGTACTGCGCGACCAAGTTGACCGTCGGCAGGCGCATCGCCCTCTGGCTGCGAATCTCGAGCGACTTCGCGGCAAGCTGCGACTGCAGAGAACGCAGCGACCGGCTGGAGGACATGGCCGAGGTCACTGCCGCGTCCTCGTTGTCCGGTTGGGATTTTGACAGCGTCGCCGCGAGGGCGTCGTCATCGGCGATGGCGCGCACGCGATCCCCCGGGGCATAGCCTAGCACCATGGACAGGGATCCCTCCGTGTAAGCCTCGTCGGAGCTGAGCGTCCCTTCGCGCTGGCGGGCCCGCGCGAGGTCCACGTCGGCGCGGCGGCCGGCGAGAGAGAGTTCGCGTCCCTCACCCACGCGCGAAGCCACGATGGCGCGCACTCGCTCGTAACTTTCCCGTTCGTGCTGCGCCAGTTCCACGTCCCGCGCCGCCTGCTCGGCGTCGAGAAACAGGCTGGCCGTCCGGTAGACGATGTCTTCGGTTTTGGCCTGCGCATCGATGCCCGCACCACGCGCGGTCTCGCGCGCTTCGGCGAGGGCGTAACTCTTGGTACGGTTATAAATCGCCATGTCAGTGCGCATCTGAATGATGGCGGGCGCGGCGCCGTCGATCGAGTTGGGATACCCGTAGGTGTAGGCGTCCCCGCTGCCGGCATAGACCTTGGGAATGAACGGGTCCTTGGCCACGCGGACGCCGAACTGCGCCTTCTCTTCGTCGAGACGCGCCATGATGACTTCGGGATTCTGACGCAAGGCCCGATCAATCGCCTGCTTGAGAGTTAACTCGTGCACCTCGGCGCGCAGGAGACAAGGAATGAGGGGAAGGAGCCACAGCCGCTTCATACCCCTTCAGAGTACCTTGCTCCCGCAAGCCCGGCGCAGAAAACGACGGAAAACTGGTGCGGTCGTGGTGGGCGCGCAGGGACTCGAACCCCGGACCTCTTCCGTGTGAAGGAAGCGCTCTAACCAACTGAGCTACGCGCCCGAACGAGAAATTCCCAGTCTACTACGGCGCGGGGCCGCATCGCTCAGCTTCGGTGCCGGTCGAGGATCTGCTCTTTCCAGAAGTGCGGGAAACCGCGCAGATCGAGTGCCCGCCGGATCAGCTCGCGGTCTGCGCTAGCCCCCGTCGCCAGCCTCACGATATCCAGCACGCTGACGCCGTCAACCGGGCCGGCGATGCGCTCGATGCGATCCCCCACGCCGATCAGGCCCTCCTCGACCACGGCGAGATAGAACCCGATCCGGCCGCTGTCCAGGAATCGCAGCGGGAAGTCCCGGCGGTTCATTTTTGTGGCCAGCTTGAAGCACGGATACCGCGGCTGCGTGACGCGGAGGCGCGCCCCACCGACGGCAAATTCGTCGCCGATCCGGACGCCGTCCTCGCTCAAGCCGCCCGTGGTCAGGTTCTCGCCGAAAGCGCCCCAGGGCAGTTCGACATCCGGCAACTCCGGCGTCCAGAACCAGTAGTGTTCCGAAGGGTAGGCGTAGATCGCTTTGAGCGGCCCGCCGTGCACGCGCCGGTCTGCCTGCTCGTCGCCGTCAAGGTTCAACTTTCGCGCCATCACCGGCCCACCTACCGGCCGCTTGTAAATCCCCGTCGACACCGGTTGCCCGCGGAGGGTCCAGTGGGGCTCGGCCCGGCCCGTGTTCAACGACACTATGGTTGCCTCACTCATCGCTCTTTCTTCCCCAGCATAGCGCCGCGGCCTGCCTCAGCCCGCTTCCCTCTCCGCGCTATAATCGCCCCCGCATGACCGTTCACGAAACACGCCTCCGGGTACGCTACGCCGAGACGGACCAGATGGGCCTGGTCTACTACGCGAACTACTTCGTTTGGATGGAAGTCGGACGAGCCGAATATTGCCGGGCGGCAGGAATTGTCTACCGTGATCTTGAACTGGAAACCGGTTTGTACCTGGCGGTAGCCGGAGCCCAGTGCCGCTATCTCGCCCCCGCGCGCTACGACGAAGAAATCGCCGTTCACACCAGCATCGGGAACGCGCACCGGCGCATGATCGAGTTTCAATACGAAATCCGGCGTGAGCAGGAACTGCTCGCCACCGGCTCAACGCGCCACATTTTCCTGAACCGGAATATGAAGCCGGCCAGCCTGCCAGAGCGTTACTGGCCTGGCTTCGGCATCCCGGTCAGGGGCCAAACGTCACGTTAGTGTCGGCGCCAAACTGGTGATAATTGCGAAACTCGATGACGTTGCGCGTGCAGATGGGGGAGCCGCGCTGGCACATCAGCACCTCGGAGCGAACCGGGAGCAGCACCCGGTGGGTCCCGATGGCGACGTAGTCGTAATCCACCGCCGTTTCCGCCGTATCGAGCGGAAAATCCTTCGGTAGCCCAACCGCCGAGCTCTCAATGCGCAGCGTCTTTCCTTCCTTTTTGTCCACCCAAATCGAGCCGCGGGAGGCCGGGTTGTACGTCTGCCCCGTTGCCTGAATCATCCAATGGGAGCGCGGCTGCTCAACCGAGTAGTCGTAAACGGCGGAGGAAATGCCGTGGATCTGCGCTTCAGTGGCGTAGTGGAAGCGCGCCGCGGTGGACGGGTCGAACAGGTCCCGGAGCACGGTTCCAAATTCCCCCTTGGACCAGGCCCCGTTCTCGCCGTCGAAGAAGTCCTTCATGGGGCGGCCGTTGACGGAGATGTTCTGATAACTTTCCTTGCCATCCTCGTAGACCACCTTGGCCGATACGACGTCCTGCGCGGTCCACTGCGGCGGATTCGTTTGACTCATATAGCGCGTCGTGAACTGCTCGCAGACGAAGTTGGGCAGTTTCTCTGTCGTATCGGACGCTACTTCCCGGGCCTTCTCGATCAGCACCATCCGGGGATCCGTAATCCGCGGCGCTGGCGCCTGCGCTCTCGGAGAGGGACTACCGGGATCGAACGGCTTGTCGGGCGGCGTCAGGCCGGGGCGAGGATAGTCGGCCGCCGAGGTCTGGGCCGGAGCGGCGTTTGCATCCTGAGCCACTTCCTGCTCCAGGTCATGGTCGTGCGCCGAGGAAGCCGGCTTGCCGCGGTGCAGTTTCGGTGCACCCTCGTCGGCATCCTCGTCGGGTGTCACGACAGTGGACGGCGGCGCGGCATCCTGCCCGGGCGCCGCGGCCGCCTCCGGGTGCGACGCAGAAGGGGCCGGCGGAGGCGCGTTGTGGGCCATCGTCGGCTGGCTGGAGGCCTGCTTCGAGGCCGCTGGCGTAACCTGGACCGTCTTGGCCAGGTAATGGCCCTTTTCGTCCTCGGTGGACGTTACATCCACGCGCTGACCGGTCTGAAAGTCGTCCAGCTTAGCGTCTTTGCCCTGGTCGTCCAGATACTTGGTGTCTTTATCGATCTTGAACGTGAAGACACGCTTGTCTGCGGTCTCCACCAGCAATTCCTTGCTTTTTTTCTGCTTGATGACGCCGCTGGTCTTCTTGGTGTCGTCGTCGTTGTTCTGGTCCTGGTCGGTCTTTTTGCTCTTTTTGTGCGGGATAGGAAGGCCGACGCCGACTCCAGGCGGGTACATCACCGGCGGATATCCGCCGGGATACGTCCCTGGCATCGGGCCGCCAGGATAGGGCCCACCGATGACCTGTGCGGCAAGCGGGGCCAACGCCATGGCGGCGCCCAGGCTCAGGCGCCCAATCGGTCCAACCATATTGTTCATGACGTGAGCGAGTCGTCGAGAAGTTTCAATTTCTCGTCGAGGTAGGCGAGGGAGGCCTTCAACAGCTTCCGATACCGCGGATTGCTGGCCTTCTCAAGATCGTTCAACACCCGCCGGCGCGAAAGTTCGAGACCTTCCCGTTCCCGCATCGTGGCGATTTCCGTTTCGCTCAGGTCGAGCGCAGCACCCCTGTCAAGGGGGCTTTCAGTGGCCTCGACCTGCATCTCCACGGACTTGCTTTCCCAACCACGAGCCATTTTTGCACCTCTGGATTGCGGCCGCTGGTGAGGGCGGGCCGCGGCGTCGCCCGGATACCCGCTACTAAAGTATACGTCGAAGGAACATCGCGCACAACGCTCGAAGTGCTCGGAACGCGCCTGTCAAGGCCAAGGAGAAATGTCGCCCCCAGCCTGGACGCCCTGGGAGCGCTTGTTAATCTGCGTCTGCCAATGCCGCGGCGTCGAGAAAAACGTAGACGGGACATCTTAGCGTCGTCGTCTGGGGTTGCGGAAAAACGGGCTGGCGGGGAAAGAGCCTCGGCATTTCTCCCGCGTTGAAAATTGGGCTACATGCCGGTTTCCCGGACTCGTTCGCCTGCTGCCGCAGACGTCGTGAACAGATAGCGCGCGCGGCGTGTCGTGTAATGATCCGGCTGGCCTCATGTCGCTTCCCCTATGTTGACGTTGCATTTCGCGGGGGGCCACCACGGGTTTGTGCGATGTTCACCAACTCCCGGTGTTGCTTGCGTCGGTTGGCGGAAATCGAGCCGGGGCTGCGTAGAATCACGCATCCGCGCCGTCCTTGTCGGGCTCTCCGCCGGGGGAATGGCTCCAAACCCTCAGATGTCGCCGCGGGTGGCCGCCGCCACGGCAAATGCCACGTCTGGAGCGCATTCGCCGGGCCTTGCCCAGCAATCAATCGGCACCGCTCTCCCCATCACAGTCCAATTTGCGTTCTCCAGTTCGCGATCAGCAATCGCAGGCCGCTGGGCCGCACCGTCGACTCACGCCACGCCCACAGTGGGTTCCCGCTCGGCCGGATGAACCGGCGCCTGCGCCCGGTCGTTGCCCCGGCCGGCACACAATGAATCCGCTGGGACACGGCATGCTCGATCCCAACACGAGTGCCTTTCGAAACCGTCTCCGCTCGGAAGCCTATCCTGACCCCTTCGGCGCCGGAATCGGCCGCGTAGCGTATCGCGCGGATGACATTGGCCTATCCGATCAGCTGTCATCCGGGAACGCGATCCACGGCAGGATCCCGGACTGGGGACGAATGAAATCATTGAAAATGATTGAGTTCGTCTTCGCCGGCGCCGTGCTCGTTGCCGGGATAATAGCCTATTGTCGACCCCAAGGGGCGAAAGGAGAACGACGTGCTCGAATAGTTTCGGGACTCCACTACGATGGGGAACACAGAAAGCGCCGGGGAGCCTAATACTTATGAAGGTTCTGTTAGCCGTAGACGGTTCGCAGTTTAGCGAGGCGGCGATTGAAGAAGTGATCCGCCGGCCGTGGCCTCCCTCGACGGAAGTCAGAATCCTTTCCGTTGTGCATCCATTTCCGTTTCCGCTCCTTCCCGATCCCTTTAACGTCGGAGCTGCCTGTTACTACGAGTCTCTCGGCGAGGAAAAGAAACGGGCGTCATGCGCTATCGATAAGGCCGCCCAACAGGTCCGCGAGGGGGCACCGCACCTGACGGTTTCCGCCGAACGCCTCGAAGGGTCTCCTAAGAAAATGATCGTCGAAGAAGCCGAACGCTGGGGTGCGGATCTCATCGTTCTCGGGTCGCATGGGCACGGGCCCGCGATGCGGTTCCTGCTCGGATCGGTAGCTCAAGCGGTCGTCGTTCACGCTCATTGTTCCGTTGAAGTCGTGCGCAGTCCGCAAACCTCGTGACGGCCATGGAATGAGTGGAATTTCGCCTTGGGCCCGGGCCTCCGGGGAGTGCATGTTAACTTGCGCGTTCGGTTGAAGCCGCTTCGTCCGCCGCCGTTCGCGCCCCTGTGCACTCCTGCGGTGGATATACTGGCTTGACATGGCCTGGTTTGCCTCCTCTCCTCAAGTCTTCGACGCCGTCGTCGTCGGCTCCGGCGCTACCGGCGGATGGGCCGCCAAGCAACTCACCGAAGCCGGCCTGAACGTCGCTCTGCTCGAAGCCGGCAAGAAGGTCACGCCGCGCGATTTCACCGAGCACAAGCAACCGTGGACGGTTCCTTACCTCGGCCATTCTCCCCGGATCGCCCAGGACCGTCCGATCCAGTCCACCTGCCCGGCCTGCAACGAGTTCAACTACCGGTGGTTCGTCAATGACCTGGAAAACCCATACACGCAGGCCAAGCCGTTCCGGTGGATTCGCCAGCGCGCGCTCGGCGGACGCTCGCTAAGCTGGGGCCGGCAGAGCTATCGTCTGAGCCCGATCGATTTCAAGGCCGCCTCCCACGACGGCTACGGCACAGACTGGCCCGTCACCTACGAGGAGATGGTCCCCTACTACGAGCGGGTCGAGCGTTACGTCGGCATCAGCGGCCAGGCTGAGGGCTTGATGCAACTGCCCGACAGCATCTTCCTGCCTCCGATGCCGATGACCTGCGGCGAGCTGCTGCTGCGCAAAGCGGCGATCGAGAAGATGAAGCGCGTGGTCACCATCGGCCGTACCGCGGTCCTCACCCGCGCGCAGAACGGTCGCCAGGCCTGCCACTACTGCGGCCCCTGCGAACGCGGCTGCACGACGTTCTCCTACTTCAATAGCGTTACCACCACGATTCCCGATGCGGTCCGCACCGGCCGCCTCACGCTGCTCACCGATTCCATCGCCGCCCGCGTGAATTCCAAAGACGGCAAGGCGACCAGTGTGACCTACATCGACGCCGCCACGCGCGAAGAGCACGAAGCGCACGGCAAGGTGATCGTGCTCTGCGCCTCGACGCTTGAGTCCACGCGGCTGCTGTTGAACTCGGGTCTGGCGAACTCGAGCGGCGTACTCGGCCACTACCTGATGGACCACATCTTCCACGGCGGCGCCGACGGAGTTTTGCCCACGCTCGAGGCCCGCCCGTGGGCCGGTCCGCCCAGACGCCCGAACGGCGTCTACGTCCCGCGCTTCCGGAATGTGACGGAAAAATCCACGAACGGCTTCATCCGCGGCTATGGCTATCAGGGCGGCAGCGCGCCGGAGTTCGACTTCGCGGCGCCGGGCTTCGGGCAGACGTACAAGGACGCCGTGCGCAAGGGCCGCTGGCGCATGTCGCTGGGACTTTGGGGCGAGTGTCTCGCGCAGCGCGAAAACTATGTCGAGATCGATCCCACCCGCACCGACGCCTGGGGCATCCCGATTTTGAAGGTTTCCGCCGAGTGGTCGGAAAACGAAAAGCGGCTCTGGCAGGACGGCCGGGAACAGGCCGCCGCCATGCTCGAAGCCGCCGGCGCCAAGGACGTCCGCATCACCGGCGAGTACTCCTACCCCGGCCAGTGCATCCACGAAATCGGCGCCGCTCGCATGGGCGACAACCCGAAGACAAGCGTGCTCAACAAGCACAACCAATGCCACGATGTCCCGAATCTGTTCGTCACCGACGGCGCGGCATTCGTCTCGAGCGGCTGCCAGAACCCCACGTTGACCATGATGGCGCTCACCGTCCGCGCCTGCGACTACATCGTGAACGAATACCGGAAGCAGGTCGTATGATCTCATCCACATTGAGCCTCAGCCGCCGCACGTTTCTCGCCGCAGCCGCGGCCGGGACTCTGCGCGCCGCGCCCACGCCCATCCTCCTTGGCGGGCCGGTGTTTCTTTCCACCGACGATCCCGAGGCACTCGCGCGTGAGCATCGCCGCCTGGGCTACCGCGCCGCGTATTGTCCAAAGGCGGAGGCGACGGACACCGCCCGCATTCGCGCCATCGAGAAAGCCTTCGCCGCGCAGAACGTCGTCATCGCCGAAGTGGGCGCCTGGAAGAACATGCTCGACCCCGACGACGCAAAACGCCGCGCCAACCTCGCCTACGTCATCGACCGCTGCCATCTGGCCGACGAAGTTGGCGCGCGGTGCTGCGTCGACATCGCCGGCTCGTACAATCCAACTGTCTGGTACGGCCCGAACCCGAAGAATCTTTCGCCGGAATTCTTTGATGCGACGGTCGCCAACTGCCGCAAAATCCTCGATACGGTGAAGCCCACACGCACCAAGTTCACCATCGAGATGATGGGCTGGAGTATCCCCGACAGCCCGGACTCCTACTTGAAGCTCATCCGCGCCGTCGACCGCAAGAGCTTCGGCGTCCACCTTGACGTCTGCAACGGCATCAACTGCCCGGAGCGCTTCTACCATAGCGCCGCCTACATCAACGAGTGTTTCACCAAGCTCGGCCGCTACATCGTTTCCTGCCATGCGAAGGATCTGCAGTGGATCACCGAGCTGAACGTGCATTTTCTTGAAACCGTACCCGGCCGCGGGCAGGTGGATTACCGCGCGTATCTCACCGCGCTTTCGCGTCTGCCCGCCCCCGCGCCGCTGATGCTCGAACATCTCAAGTCCGCCGCCGAATACGACGAGGGACGCGAGTATATAATGCACACCGGCCGCGCCGCCGGACTCAGCTTCGCATGAATCGGCGCACCCAAAACACAATCATGTCCCTACGTTTTGCGCTTCTCTGCCTGCTCGCGCCCTTCGCTGCGGCCCAACCGCTGGCGCTCGAAGGCATCGGCCACGTCGGCCTTCTCGTCTCCAATCTCGAACAAGCCCGCTCCTTTTACACGGGAAAGCTCGGCTTCGCCGACGCGTTCGAGATGAAAAACAGCGCCGGAGCCGTCGCCGCCGCCTTCTTCAAGATCAATGACGAACAGTTCCTGGAAATCATGCCCGGCGACGTCGCCGACAAGCCGGCGCTGCTAACCCACGTCGCCATCGAAGCCTCCGACATCAGGCAGGTCTGGAGCCGCCTGAACACCGCCGGCCTCCACGCTCCGGAGCCCGCGCGCGGCGCCGACGGCAATCTCTCCTTCAACGTCAACGACCCCGACGGTTTCCGCATCCAGTTCGTCCAGTACCTCCCCGGCTCGCTCCACTCGAACACAAAAGGCAAGTCCCTCGATGGCGGCCGCATCTCCACCCACCTCCAGCACGCCGGCATTCCGGTCCCCGCCGAAAAGCTCGACGCGGTGATGCACTTTTATGACGATCAACTCGGCCTCGAAGAATTCTGGCGCTACGCCCCCGGCGGCGAACTCCGCCTCATCAAGTTGCTCATCCCCGGCCAGCGCCGCGACATGCTCGAACTGATGATCTACCACAAACCTCCCACGGGCGCCGAAATGGCCTCGATGGGCCACATCAACTTCGAGGTGCCGGAAATTACGCCGCCGTTCCGCACCCTGCTCGCTCGCGGCGCCGGCGAGCCCTATCCGCTGCGGCCGGTCGTGAACGCCGAAAATCTGTGGGCGATGGACCTGCACGATCCCGACGGCACGCGCGTTGAAATTCAGGATCTGAAGAAAGTGCCGGTGGTTCGCATCGCTATCGCCGGACTTGTGCACAACCACGTGGCTGGTTTGCTGCCTCGTCTGCCCGGCCGCTACGATGTGCAACTGGTGGGCATCGCCGAGCCTGATGCCTCGCTCGCTCAACGCTACGCCGCGAAATATCATCTTCCTGCTTCGCTCTTTCATTCGAGCCTGGACGAGATGCTCGACAAAGTAAAACCGCAGGCGGTGGTCATCTACACCGACACGCTCGATCACCTGAAGGTGGTTGAAGCCTGCGCCGCTCGCCATATCGACGTGATGATGGAAAAACCGCTCAGTGTGGACCTCGATCAGGCGCACGCGATGCAGGCCGCGGCCCGGCGCGGGCACATTCAGGTGATGGTTAACTACGAAACCACCTGGTACAGCAGCAACGCGATGGCGTTCTCCGAAGCCACCACGAAGGGAAGCCTCGGGCCGATTCGCAAGATGGTCGCGCACGACGGACACCGCGGCCCGAAAGAGATCGGTGTCTCACCGGAGTTTCTCGACTGGCTAACCGACCCCGTCCGCAACGGCGCCGGCGCGCTCTACGACTTCGGCTGCTACGGCGCGGATCTGATGACGTGGTTGATGCGCGGCGAGCGCCCCGTCGCGGTCACCGCCGTCGTTGGCCACGACAAGCCCGCCATCTACCCGAAGGTGGACGACGAGGCCACCATCGTCGTCACCTACCCTCACGCCCAGGGCATTATTCAGGCATCGTGGAACTGGCCCTTCGACCGGAAAGACCTGGAGGTCTACGGCGCGGACGGATCGCTCACCACCATCCTGTCGGACCGGGTTCGCCTTCACCTTCCGGGCCGGAACGAGGAAGAAGTGGAAGCGCCGCCGCTCGACCCGCGCGAAGCCGATTCGCTCTCGCACTTGAGCGCAGTGGTGCGCGGCGAGATGGCGCCTGCCGGACTTTCGGCGCTCGATCTGAACGTAACGGTGATGGAGATTCTCACCGCCGCGCGCGAGTCGGCGGCGTCGGGCCATACGGTGCGCTTGGCAAATTCTGTGCGCGACCAGTAATCCGAAGTTCTTGCCTACAGGACCGGGCTCAATTTGCCCGGCGAGTGACGCCGGGCAAATCCAGGGCGCGCTGCTGAATTGCGGTGGGCTGCGTGAGCATGTCGAAGGCGTGGACATTTTTATCGGTGGCTTGAATTCTGTTATTGACGATCGTCGCCAGATCGCCGGGCAGAGTTTGAAAGCTCTGTACCGTGCTTCCGCCGGCGGTGTGTCTGGTCAGGGCCTTGCGCCTTGCAGCAACGGAGCGTTGCGCGGGAGCGGAGCCAGAAGTTGGCGCATGTGCCATCCCACGGAATAAGCCAACAGGCAAACCAGGATGTGGGCGCGGACGCGGTCACGCAAGCGGTGATGGATAGGCCGCACCTGCAGATCGACGGTCTTCAGGCTGCGGAA
>VFSW01001283.1_pt1 | contig 38221 bp, 32 predicted proteins | sample 5358111 | NCBI WGS metagenome assembly VFSW01 (sample SAMN11554181, study PRJNA540505) | mine drainage metagenome | isolation source: sediment from site ElyBrook_90M | place: USA: Ely Copper Mine, Vershire, VT | collected 2017 | reverse complement strand
GCCCGACACCGTCCCGCCCAGGGAGAGGACCTTGTCGTACAGTTCGCTGAAAAAGGCGTGGACGTTGGCGATCTCCTTGGCGTTGCGCTCGTCGGTGGCGGCCGTCGGGTGGAGGTTGCCGTCCCCGGCGTGGCCGTAGGTGGCTACCCGGACGCAGTATTTTTCCTTGAGTCGTTCGATCTCGGCGAAGGTCTCTGCCAGGCAGCTCCGGGGGACCGTGGCGTCCTCGATGATCGTGGTCGGCGAGACGCGGGCCACGGCCGACAGGGCCGTCCGCCTGGCAGCGGCGAGTCGTGCGGCCTCGGCGGCGTTCGCGGCCTGGTGCACCTCGTCCGCTTTTACCTCCGCGAGGATCCGCCGGACACCTTCGGCCTCCTCGGCAACCACGGCGGGGTGGCCGTCGACCTCGATCAGGAGGAGCGCCGCCATATCCCGGGGCAGGCCGATCGCGGCGTAGTCTTCGACGCAGTTGATCGTCATCTTGTCCATGATCTCGAGTGTCGCCGGGATGATCCGGGCGGCGATGATCTTGGAAACGGCCTCGCCGGCGGTGCGGATGTCCCGGAAATAGGCCAGGAGGGTGCGCTTATCCTGCGGCGGGGTGATCAGGCGGACCGTTGCCTCGGTGATGATCCCGAGGGTCCCTTCGCTGCCCACGAGGAGGTCGCGTAGCGAATAGCCGGCCACGTCCTTGACGCACTTCCCCCCGGTGAAAAACTCCGTGCCGTCGTACAGGAGGCCCGAGAGTGCCATGACGTAGTTCCGCGTGACGCCATATTTGAGCCCCCGGAGGCCGCCCGCGTTTTCGGCAATATTCCCGCCCAGCGTGGAAACATTCTGGGAGCCGGGGTCGGGTGGGTAGAAGAGCCCCCGGCCGGCCACGGCGTTGAACAGATCGACCGTGATGACGCCGGCTTCGGCGGTCGCGGTCAGGTTCTCCTCATCGATCTCGACGATGCGGTTCATCCGCGTAAGACCGAGGACCATGCCGCCCTTGACAGGCGCGCTCCCGCCCGAGATTCCCGTGGCCGCGCCGCGGGGGGTGACGGAGAGGCCCTCTTCGCGGCAGACACCAAGTGCGGCCTTAACACCTTCGACGTTCACCGGGAAGACGGCCACATCGGGAAGGCCGCTGGTTTGCGGGGTAGCGTCATATCCGTATACGAGGAGGTCTTCCCGTTCGTGGTAGACGTTTCCGGCCCCGACCTCCTGCCGGAGATGATCGATTACCGCTTTAGTCAGCATGGCGCACCCCGTGGATGTATGGAGAAAAACGTTCTTAGCTTGCCGGTATATAGTGGCAAGGAGAGCCGGTGTCAAGACGAAAGAACGGTCGGAAAAATGGGTTGACAGCTTCGGCAAAGCTTGTTAGAAATCTGCGTCATCATGGGGGGACCACCGGTGGCGCCCATTTACCCCGCCCTGCCGCATTCACGTCGGCCGCCGCAGGAAGACCGTATTGGCCATCCCGACAGAGTATGCACATATACATATTTTTCTGTTTATATCCGAAGGGTCTCTGTGTTAACCCGTCCGCGGTATGCGCGGGTCCGGGTTGATATAGGAACAAAAAGGGGGATAGCATGATAGACGCCGGACAGTTCCTGGAGCCGCTCCTCGCCGGGGAAACGGATACGGTTGTACAAAGGACGAAGGCAGCGCTCGACGCAGGGACGGCGGCGGAGCATGTCCTCAAAGAGGGTCTGATTCCGGCGATGGGGGAGGTCGGCGAGAAGTTCAGGATCGGCGAAGTCTACATCCCGGAGGTCATGCTCGCGGCACGCGCCATGAAGGCGGCGATGGAAGTCCTGAAGCCCATTCTCACCCGTTCGAGCGGGACCGCGGCGGGAAAGGTCGTCATCGGCACCGTCAAGGGCGATCTCCACGACATCGGCAAGAATCTCGTCGTCATGATGATGGAGGGCGGAGGGTTCGAGGTGGTCGACCTGGGGGCGGACGTCTCGGCGGAGCGGTTCATCGATGCGGTCCGGAACCACCGGCCGGCCTTTGTCGGCCTTTCGGCCCTCCTCACGACGACGATGAGGGAGATGCGCCAGACCATCCTGGCCCTCGAGAAGGCGGGCCTCCGCAGTACAGTCCGGGTCATCGTCGGGGGAGCGCCGGTCACGGAACGATTCGCCAAAGAGATCGGCGCCGACGGGTATGCCCCGGACGCCACGTCCGTCGTGGCCATGATGCAGTCACTCCTCTGATTCGGCCGGGAATCGGGCGGCGCGATTCGATCCATACGGAAGGGAGAGGTGAGGTGACCCGATGGACATGAAGCGCGATTACTACGAAGACGTCAAGCTCTTCGAAAGCGGGGTGGTTCTTTTCTGGTCGGCGGCACTGCTGCTCCTTCTCGTAACGATTCCCTTGTTTACCCCGAACTACTACATCTATCTGCTCAACATCATCATGGTTCACGTCATATTGGCCGTGGGCCTGAACATCCTCGTCGGTTCCACGGGCCAGATATCCCTCGGCCATGCCGGTTTTTTTGCCATCGGCGCCTACGGGACGGCCCTCTTGATGGCCAAGCTTCAGATCCCCTTTCTCTTTGCCATCATCATCGCCGGATTCATCGCGGCCTTTTTCGGATTCATCCTTGGCTTGCCGGCCTTGCGCTTGGAGGGTCCCTACCTGGCGATCGTCTCGCTGGGCTTCGGGCTGACGATCATGCATGTCATCGGGGGCGTGGAGGTGTTCGGCGGCCGCATGGGGATCAAGGCGCCGCCCCTCGATTTGGGGATGAAACAACTGAGCCTCAGATGGATCTTGAAAACCGACTTCCAAAAGTACTACCTGATCCTGCTCACAACCGTCCTCATGGTGGTCGGTGCACGGAATATCCTCAAAACCCGGGTGGGACGATCATTCGTGGCGATTAGGGACAGCGATATCGCCGCGGAGGTGATCGGGGTGAATCTGACCGTTTACAAGACCCTGGCCTTTGCCGTGAGCGCCTTTTATGCCGGCATCGCCGGCGGCCTGTTCGGCTTCGTCCTGGGATTCTTCGACCCCTTTACCTTCAACCTGATCCTCTCCATCATCTTTCTGGTGATGGTGGTGGTCGGCGGGTTGGGCACGATCTCGGGGGCCATCATGGGCGCCACCCTGATCACCTACCTTCAGTACGACCTCTTGAAGAACATCGCCGAGGTTCCCTATTTCGGCGCCCTCATGGTCGCCGTATCGAAGCAGTGGTTCACTATGGTCGGGCTGGAGAATTTCGGCAGTATCGCCATCGGGCTCATCATGATCGGGATCATCATCTTTGAGCCGCTCGGGATGTTTGGCGTATGGATACGCCTGAAGAAGTACTGGATGACGTGGCCGTTCTGATTATTGGAGAGGTGAGCGAAGATGCCGTTTGGACAGCTTTTGGTCGAAGGACTGGCGATTGGCGCCTGTTACGGGCTCTTTGCCACGGCAGTGGTGATCATTTATAAGACCTCCGAGGTGGTCAATTTCGCCCAGGGCGAGATGGCCATGTTCTCGGCCTTCGTGGCTTATCATATCCTGACGGTGTATCAATGGCCCTTCTGGGCGGCCTTTATCGTCACCATGCTCTTTGCGATAATTCTGGGGATCCTGATCGAGTACCTCTTCCTCAGACCGGCCAAGCACCCCAGCATCCTGGGGCTGATCGTCATCACCCTCGGGGCGGAAATGCTCCTGATGGGGGTGGCAGGCTGGAAATGGGGGGCCGAGCAGAAAAATTTTTCCCTCCCCCTGAATCCCGGAGTGACCTATGAGCCGATAAAGGGGATGATCCTCACCAATTGGGCCATCGCCGTATTTGCCGTGACCGCCTTCATCATGCTGTTCCTCTATCTTTTCTTCAGGTACAGCAAGCTGGGGGTGGCCATGCGGGCGACCCAGCAGAACAAGCATGCAGCCAAGATCATGGGTATCCGCACCGAACGGGTCTTTTCCTTCGCCTGGGGATTCAGCTCGCTCATCGGCGCAATCGCGGGGATGTTTTTCGCCTCCCGTGCCACCCTGGACCCGGCTTCCCTGATGGCGCCGTGTATGCGCGCCTTTGCCGCCGCGGTGCTGGGGGGGCTCATGAGCATACCGGGGGTGATCATCGGCGGTGGTCTCCTGGGGTTGATCGAGAACTTTTTCGGCTACTACTGGCCCCATTGGAAGCCGATCATCGCCTTTATCGTGATCATCCTCGTCCTGTGCCTGCGGCCGAGCGGGCTTTTTGCCAAGCATTACGTGAAGAAGGTGTAGAACCCGTGCGGGTTTGGCGGGAAAGGTATTCGGTTCTTTCCATGAATTCTGACGATCATCAAAAAGGAGGATGCCATGTTGCTCAGAAAGAAGATGCTCGTATCCATGATCGCGGTATTGGCCGTCCTGTTCGTTGCCGACATGTCGTGGGCAGCGCAACCGGCGGGGTTCGACGATAACGAAATCCGCATCGGCCAGTGGGGGCCCCAGACAGGACCGGCGGCGCCCTGGGGATCGGTGGCCCGGGGCAGCAAGCTGCTGTTCGACATTATCAACGAAGAGGGGGGAATCAACGGCCGGAAGATCAAATACTTCATCCGGGACGACATGTACAACCCCGCCCAGACCGTCGCGGTAGTGAAGGAGCTCGTGGAGCGTCAGGGCGTCTTCGCCTTTGTCGGCGGAGTCTCCGCAGCGGGAGGTCTTGCGGTGAAGGATTACCTGGCCCAGAATAAGGTGATCTGGGTGGGCCCGGCTACCTCCGTCAAGGAGTACGTCTTCCCCGTCCAGCCCTATCTCTTCAGCGTCTATCCCCTGTACGAGGACGAGGCCAGCATCCTGACGAAATACATCGTCGATGCGCTCAAAATGAAGAAGATCGGGATCCTCTACCAGAATGATTCCTACGGGAAAAACGGCCTCGAAGGCTGCAAGCAGCGGCTTGCCACGTACAAACTGGCGCTCGCAGCCGAGATCCCGATCGAGCCCACGGAGAAGGACCTGGGGTCGCAGATACTCAGGCTCAAGAGCTCGGGGGCGGAGGCGGTTCTGATGTACGTAAACCCGACATCGGCGGTGATCGCCTTGAAGACCGCGGCGAATGTCGGGTTCAAGCCCCAGTGGGTATCGTCCAACACCCTCTCCGATTACCCGTTGATGTTCAAGATCTCCGGCGGGCTCTGGGAGGGTGTCATCACGGGGGGATTCAGCGACATCCCGGATTCCAAGAACCCCCTGATGGTCAAATATCGCGAAGCCGCCAAGAGGCTAGCGCCGGAGGAGCGTTGGGGCACCTTCTATTATGCCGGCATCCTCTTCGCCGACCCGCTCGTGGAGGCCCTGAAGAAGGTGGGGCGGAATCTCAGCACCGATGCGGCCCTGAAGGCCTTGAACTCGATCAGGAACTACCAGACCATCGGCCCCAAGATCAACTGGTCGGAAAAGCAGCATCAAGGAACGGATTCTGTCATTATCCAGAAATGCGGCCCCGATGGGAGCTACATCGAGCTGCAGGGTTGGACGTCGAACGATCTCGCCACCTGGAAGAAATAAATGGATCATTTCAAGGTCGAAAACCTGGGCATCAGCTTCGGCGGCCTGAAGGCTGTCGACAACGTCAGTTTCAGCGTGGAGAAGAATTCCATCTTTTCCATAATCGGCCCCAACGGTTCGGGAAAGACCACGATCTTCAACATGATCAGCGGCATCTACAAGCCGAACTCGGGCCGGATCATCTGCGACGGGGAGGATCTCGTCGGGCTGACTCCTGACCGGATCGCGTGCCGGGGCGTTGCCCGCACCTTTCAGAACATCGAGCTCTTCTCCAACGCAACGGTCATGGACAATCTCCTCCTGGGCCGGCATATCCACATGAAAACAGGGGTATTTACCGGCGCCTTCCTGTGGGGAAGAGGATCGAAGGCCGCCCGGGAAGAGATCCTGAACCGGGAGATCGTCGAGGGGATCATCGATTTTCTCGACCTGCAATCGGTGCGGGACCAGTTCGTTGCAAGCCTTCCCTACGGCAAGAGAAAGCTCGTCGAGCTGGGGCGGGCGCTGGCGCTGGAACCGAAGATCCTCCTCCTCGACGAGCCTTCCGCCGGGATGAATACGGAAGAAAAGCAGGACCTCAACATCTGGATCAAGGACATCCAGACCGACTATAAGGTTACGGTCCTTTTGATCGAGCACGATATGAACATGATCATGGGCATCTCCGACCGGATATTCGCCATGAGCCAGGGCGAAAAGATCGTCGAGGGTCTGCCGACGGAGGTGCAGAGCCACCCGGAGGTGATCAGGGCCTACCTGGGGGAGGAGTACCGATGCTGAAGGTGAACAATATCGAAACCTGGTACGACCTGATTTGCGCCCTTCACGGCATCTCCTTTGAAGTCAAGGAGGGCGATATCGTGGCCCTCCTGGGCTCGAACGGGGCGGGGAAATCGACGACCCTCAAGACCATCATGCGGCTCCTCTACGACCTCAAGGAGGAACAGCCGGAAAAGGGGACCATCGAGTTCATGGGGGAGCGGATCGACCGGAAGGACACGGACGAGATCGTGCGGATGGGGATCAGCTACGTCCCCGAGGGGCGCGAGGTGTTCCCGGAGCTCTCCGTGCTGGAGAACATCATGATGGGCGCCTATACCCGGCGGGACCGGAAGGAAATCAAGGGTGACATGGAGAATGTCTTCACTCACTTCCCCATCCTCAAGGAGCGGACGCACCAGGAGGCCGGCCATCTCAGCGGCGGCGAGCAGCAGATGCTTGCCATCGGCCGGGCGCTTATGAGCCGTCCGAAGCTTCTCATGCTGGACGAGCCGTCGCTCGGCCTCTCGCCGCTTCTGACCCGGGATATCTTCCAGATCATCCGGGAGATCAATCAGCAGGACGGCGTGACGATCCTCCTGGTTGAACAGAACGTGAACATGGCCCTGAAATACGCGAATTTCGCCTTTCTCATGGAGAACGGCCGGATCGTCCGTGCCGACCGCCCCGAGGTCCTCCGCGAGGACGAAGACGTCAAGGAATTTTATCTTGGCATCGCCAAGGAAACCTCGGTCAAGGGGTACAAGCGATATCGCAGAAAGGTCCGGTTCCGTTAGGAGAAGAGTAGGGAGAAACCATGGTCGTCGATACACTGCCGAAAGCACTGATTAAGATGGTTGCCGCTGATCCCGGACGGGTTGCGATGCGGAGGAAAGACCTCGGCATCTGGCACGACATCCGCTGGTCGGAATACCTGGAGAAGGTGCGTGAGGTGGCACTCGGCCTGCACAGCCTCAGTGTTCGCAAAGGGGACCACGTGGCCATTATCGGCGAGAATCAGCCCGAATGGCTCTATTCGGCACTGGGGGCGATGTCCGCCGGGGCGGCCTTCGTCGGCATCTACACGACGAATCCGGTGAAGGAATGCGAATACGTGGTGGGCCATTCGGGCGCGGTGATCTACATCTGTGAAGACGAGGAGCAGCTCGACAAGGCCCTGGCCTTTCGGGAGAATACTCCGGCGCTTCGAAAGATGATCGTGTGGGACATGGAGGGGTTAAGACATTTCAAAGACCCGATGGTGATGAGTTTCGAGGAACTCCTCGCCCTGGGCCGAAAGAATGCCGAAGAGGACCCTTGCCGCTTCGAGAACCTCGTGGCCCAGGGGCGCGGTGAGGACATCGCCGGGATCATCTACACCTCGGGGACGACGGGCCCCCCTAAGGGGGCGATGCTCGCCCACGAGGGGTATCTCTGGGTCGGGAAGCAGGCGAACGCCGTAAGCCGGGGGACCAGGGACGACGAGACCATCTCCTTCCTCCCCCTGAACCACGTCTACGAGCAGATCTACGACCTGATGATCCATCTGACGATCGGTCACATCATCAATTTCACCGAGAATACCGATACGGTCATGATGGACATGCGGGACGTCTCGCCCACGCTCTTCCATGCCGTTCCCCGGATCTGGGAGAAATACTACTCCGGGATCGTCCTGAAGATGGCCGACGCGACCCGGTTCAAGCAGTTCGCTTACCGGACTGCCCTCGGGATCGGCAGCCGTTACAACGACAGGAAGCTCGCCGGGGTCGCTCCCTCCGTTCTCTTGAGCCTTGCCTATCATCTCGCCTACTTTGCCGTCTTCCGGAAGCTCAAGGAGCGGCTCGGGTTCGACCGGGTTCGGCTTGGGTTCTCCGGCGCTGCGCCCATCTCTCACAACATCCTCAAGTATTTCCAGAGTATCGGGATTCCCATCCGGGAAGGGTACGGGATGACCGAGACGACGGGGATCACCCACATGTCCGAAGAGAGCTGTTTCAAGCTGGGGACCGTGGGAAAGCCCCTGCCCGAGACCGAGGTGCGGATCGCCGAGGACGGCGAGATTCTCGTCCGCCACAAGGGGATCTTTAAGGGCTACTACAAGGACGAGGAGACCACCCGCGAGGCGCTCCACGACGGCTGGATGCACACCGGCGATGTGGGCGAGGTCGATGAGGAGGGGTTCCTCAAGATCACCGACCGGAAGAAGGACCTGATCATCACCGCGGGCGGAAAGAATATCGCCCCGCAGTATATCGAGAACCTCCTGAAGTTTTCCCCCTACATCAACGATGCGGTGGTCATTGGCGACAATCGGAAATTCATCAGCGCGATCATCGTCATCGACGAGGAGAACGTGGTGAAGTTCGCCCAGGACCGGAAGGTCCAGTTCACCACCTTTGCCAGCCTGACACGCTCCGAGGAGGTGGTCCAACTGATTCAGGAGGAGGTCGGCAAGGTGAACGCCCAGCTCGCACGGGTGGAGAATATCCGGAAATTCCGGATTCTCGACAAGAAGCTCTATACGGAAGACGGAGAAGTGACCCCCACGATGAAGGTGAAGCGCAAGTTCATCAACGCCCAGTACCGGGACCTGATCGAATCGATGTACCGGGAGTAGTGGAGAGAGAGGCGTCAATATGGCAAAGGACACTGTCGGGACGGGAGATTCATCAAAACGGACAACCGATTCAGGGAACGGCTTATCCATACACGCGGACGCCAGAATCATCTTTGAGCATGTTTTGGCCTGTGTGTTGCCCGAACCGGCCTTGAGACGGTATGTGCACCTGGATGAAGCCGCGAACACGTTGATGGTGGCAGGGAGAATATATCAGCTACGCGATTACAACAGAATACTGGTCGTTGGCGGCGGAAAGGCCGGGCGGCGCACCGGTTCGGAATTGGTGAATATCTTGGGCGGCAGGATCACCGCCGGCGTATTGAACGTCTATCAGGAGCAGGCACGGGAGGCGATCTCCGGCAACATACAACTTTTTGCGGCAGACCATCCGACGCCGAACGAAGCGGGTGTAAAGGGGGCCCGGCGAATGGTCGATCTTTTAACGAGCGCCGATTCTCGAACCCTGGTGATCGCCCTGATTTCCGGCGGCGGATCTTCTCTCATGGCCCTGCCGGTACCAGGTATCAGCCTGGATGATTATCAGCAGATCAGCAATTTGCTGTTGACGATTCCGGCCACCATCGATGAAATCAACGCGCTGCGCAAGCAGCTCGACCCGTGAACAGGCGGGGGGACGCGGAAAATGGCGAACGGCGCAGGGGGCTTCATCTCTCTCGTTCTGTCCGATGTCCCGGTGACGAAAACCGGCGTGGTGGATGATCCGTCGGTCATTGCCTCGGGGCCGACGGTCGGCGATGATTCCACGTTCGAGTCGGCCAAAAAGGTCCTGACCAGCCAAAACATCTGGGATCGGGCCCCTGCTGCGGTTAAAAGGTATATTCAAGAGAATCTAGGCGAAGAGGACAATGAAACATTGCCGAAAGACTCTCCGCTCCTAACTGCGGAAAAAAGTCAATACGTCATCATTGCCAACAACGACCTGGCCATGGAAGCCGCCAAGGAAAAGGCGGAACAACTGGGATATGCGGCACATCTCATCGGCTGCAAAACCGGCTCCGTGGCGGATAAGATCAAGGCGGAAGTCAACCGGGAAGTAGAAAATATCTGGAAGGTTATTTCGCATTACCTGATCGATCGTGACCTCGTCAGCTTTGCCAGTTTCTCAACGGACGGCGTAGACGGCCATTCCGCCCTGGCCGGAGCTGTTGCGGATCAGGATACGCTTGCGATAGCTCGGGAAAGAGGGATTGATTACCGGAAATATCTGGCAAACTACGACTCCGCCACGTTCTTTAAAAAGCTGGGTCTCGGGATTAAAACCGGTCCGACGGGCACCAATGTGGCGGATGTGAGCATCGCCCTCATTACCAATCCGGAGAAGCCGTCCCGCAAGATCGCAATTATCTTCGGGGGCGAGGCGACGGTCAACGTCGCCGTGCCGAAAGGTCAAAGACCGGGTTACGGTGGCAGAAACACCCACCTTGTCCTGCTTACCGCCCAAAAATTAGACCATCGTAATTAAAATTTCCTTGACACACCGCCATTGCCTTGACGGCGGCCCATCACAGGACTCCTTTCCGTAGCATCATCCGTAGCATCATCCATGGAAAAGCAACATCTTTTCATTTCAATGGATAAGAGAACAACCTCAAGCAGCATGGTGTTTTTTGCGGCATTGAACTTGCATTAATGGCTGAGGATGAAGAACGTATTCCGTGAAAAGGATGAAGCGGGTCATTTGTCAAGGAGGAATGGCTTTACCTTGATCGAGGTAGTGGCGGTCATTGTCATCATATCCATCATAGCCGCCTATGCCGTTTCGAGAATAAGCTTCGATACCAATCTTCAGGCTGAAGTGGATAAAATGAAGTCCCATTTGCGTTATGTCCAGCACATTGCGTTATGCGGAAACAATACCTACACGTGGAGGATAAACGTAAACGCCAATTCATACACCTTTACGCGCTGGGATGGCGCAAACAACGTGGCCATGCCCCTTCCCGGCGTAACGGGCGTTGCGAATAATACCGTCAATTTGCCGCCAGGCATAACCGTGATCGCCGGGACCGGTACCATTAACTTCGATCAGTGGGGCAGTCCCGGTACAAGCGACATTAACATAAATTTATCGGATGGAAGCACAAATCGCGGCATTACCGTTACCAGGAATACGGGGTTTATCCCATGAAAAGCGGAAGGGAGGAAGGATTCACGCTCATTGAAATTATCATCGCGCTGGTGGTATTTTCCATATTGGCGGCGATGATCGTTTCCTTCAGCATCAATATACCCCAGAGCGCCAGTTCTGTCATAACCCTGAGCAGGTCCGCCGATCTTCAGAGGGGCATGGATAATATTACCCGTGCGTATTATAATTATAACTCTGGGTCGAAAATCGATCACACGGATCTTGTTACCTTCCGCGCAAATCTTGCCACTTATATTACTAACGAAATCGAAGTAGGCGTCAGCGTCGATGCCGGCAGAACGAAATTCGTGACCTTCATCTACAACGCGGGCACCGGCTATTATGAGGAAAATGAAGATACGAGTGCGCCAAATCTCAAGGTAACACTCGTTAACGGCGAGGGGCAAAGCGTATCAACGATATTTACAACAAGATGATTGTGCAGCCATGACAAGAAACAGGGAAAAGGGATTCACGTTAATAGAGGTTATCATCGTACTGATCCTCCTCGGCATCGTTTCGGCGATTGCCGGGATGGGGTTGGTGGTGCTCGCACAAGGCTACGTTTTTACAAATGTGAATTCCACTGCGGTCGAAAAAGGGCAGACTGCAATCACCCGGATCGTGAAAGAACTTGGCGATTGCACGATCACCGCGGGAAATGCAACATCGGTGACTTTCAACCGCCGCAAGGTCAACGACATCACTTCACATACTTTTTCCTGGGGGGGGACGCCCGGCGACCCTCTTATACTCACCGATCCCGGCAATGACAGCGCTGTCCTGATAGATAACGTGCGCAGTTTTGCCCTTGTCTATTATGACAACGGAGGTAATACCGTCACAGTGACTGCCGCTGCGCAGGTTCAAAGCACGTTGCAATTAATCGCCGCCGATAATTCAGTCCAGACCTTTACCAACCGGGTATATATAACGCAATGAACGAGTGGTCATTCAGGAGAAATTGGGCTGATTTTAGATAATATCTGGAGAGTAAATATGTATAAACAAAGGGGAGATATATTGTTGACCCTCATTATAGCCCTGTTGGTGACATCCGTCCTGACGACCGGCATCATAGTCATCAATGTAACATCGGGCATAAGCGCGGCGAAATCCACGAATTTTACCAAGGCTCTTTATCTTGCGGAAGCCGGCGTCAGGTATGGGGCGGATCTTCCGGAAGGGAGTCATACATATACAATGTCCGACAGCTATCAGCAGATGAATGTCAGCAAACAGTCAGGCGGCAAGATCTGGTCTTCTACCGGCATCGTGTATCCCGGGACGGTTTTTGAGGCGCGGATGACGATAAGCCGTGGACCTGGTACCAATCCGTCGCCCATTAATGACACGCGTGATAATAACCGTAACCTACTGCCGCTCAATCCCGCAACGTTCACCGGCGGCGACTTAAGCGCTTTCAACCTTGCCGGCATCAGCGATCGGGTGGCAAGTCAGGCTTATCTGACGGGGAGTGGGTCCCATGCCTACTGGGCGGCGCTGAAGAATTTTACCGCCCACCTTACCGCGGACAGTGAGAATCTCGGCTGCAATTTCAGTGCGTTATTTGTTCCTATCAATCAAACCTATGTAGATTATCTCCGCGATGCCTACAACACGTACGGCAATGTATCATACTCGATGCAGACGAAACTCGGCTGGCTCAATACTCTGAATTATGCCGCCCAGGGGATCAATTTCCGCTGGCACGAACACCCGTTCTTCGCGGGCAAATATCAGGGGTACGCGGTAAGCTATATGATATTCCACAGTCAGGCGGGGTGCAGCGATGATTTTATCCCGAACAGCATAAAACCGGGTGCGTCGGATACCCTCTCAGGGAGGCTTTTGCTGGTCTTGTGGAAACAGTGGGTGGACGGCTCAGGCGCGGAAAGAAGAAAATGGCTGGCCTATGCGGAGCTGGGAAGACCTGCCGGTGTTTGCACTCCTCCGGGCTGCACCCGAAGCCCTGCCGATACCGATCCGATGGTCACCGGCTGGCAGGACGGTTACGATGGAAGGGTTAATGACGATGCCACGATAGGCGTGCGCATTGAAGATGTGGTTTGGGGAGGAGTTCATCACAACGAGATAAAGGCTTTTTACGCCGACGCCTCGCCATATTTTGATGCAAGCGCACGACGAGTAGCCGACGCCAACGCGACAAATACAAACCGGCAGAAGTATTCCCCCCAATGGATAGATGACGTGTATTTCACCACCTGGCCGTCGCATTATTTTGAAAACTTATCTTCGACCGATAACACGCTGACCTATTGGTCATACTGCGGCTGGCTCAGTTCAACTCCCTATACGACAGTGGATGGCCCGGGAGGCAACCCCGAGGTCGTCATACCGACGATGAGAATGGCGTCGGATAATCAGCCCCATCACTACGCTGTTCACAAAGACGGTACTTCGGGGTTGACAGAGCCGATCTGGCCTACCTTGCCCAGCAATAAAGTCGACGACGGCGATGCTCTCGTGTGGAAGGAAGAGGGCACCGAGCGTCCCTCAACCGTGTATGATTATTTTACGGTATTGAATACGAACCCTCAGGGGACAAATCATTTGGTCCGGTGGGTGCTCAATCCGTTGGCCGCGGAAATCACCCTGGGAAGCGATAACAGCACCATTAAAACATACGAGTTTCCCCTGGACTCCTTTCCCGCCGGGCGAAAGGAAATCGGCATGCACGGCATGGTCAATGCAGACACAGTGCCGCTTGCCTTCGACGATTTGTCCATAATAATTATGGGAAAGAAGGAATAGGCGAGGAGGTTGGATGCATGCGAAAAAGTATCATGATGATTTTATGCGCCGCGATGACGGTTTTGTTCTTTTCATCCGTGCCATGCTCCGCGCTCGTGGCATTGCCGCAAGACGCAGGCATAGACTATAGAACGATGAGGGTTGCCGATCCGTCCAAACTCAAGGCAAAAGGCATGAAAACGGCGCAGATCGGCGACATGGTGACTTTGGGACCGCTCGATGCTGGAGGACTGCCGATCATCAACAAGAGGACGGGGGAAAAAATAAAATGGAACTATACGAAATGATTTTTTGCACTATTCCCGATGATCGTCAAATGAAAAGCCTCATAAGGTACGTTCATGGATGATTCCAGAGAAAGACCGAAGGGAGAAGCTGCCGGATCCGGGAAGCCGGTCGAAAACCCCCCGTCGGTCGAGTCAAAAGAGTTATTATACATCATCACTGCCCTGAATCTGGTCAGGATGAATCTCGAAATGTACCCGCCCGGCCACTCGCGAATCGCGGAAAGCATCGATTCTGCCTTTGCTATCATACAGAAGAGCCTCCGGGAGAAGGGCGAATTACTCATCGGTTTCACCGGGGATACAAACACATTCGGCGAAACCGCCCCGGATAGAGAGAAGAACAATGCCGCCTTCAGGGACTATGCCCGCAGCCTGAACAATCTCCGTATTGTCTGTTTCACGTTGAACCGCGGCCTGAAAAAGGAGGAACTGAGAGAGTTCAACCGCATTCTCTCCGCTAAACCGGCGGATATCTGGGCTCTGGGGAAAATTGAATCGGTCATTGCCCGTGCCGGAATCACGGCCATCAAGGTTAAGGTCATCGATGCGGATCATTTTCGGCTCGGCGAGAAGAAGACGATCATCCAGGCCAAGGTCGATAAGCAGGAAAAGGATGAACGCTTTTGGGAGGAATTCTTTGCCCGTCTGAAGTCGGAAGCATTGAAGAAGGGCCAAAGCGAAGGCTCCCCGATGGATCAGCAAAAATTGGCCACGGTCGAGGCCATCCGTCTTCTCAACAGAGGACAAGAGCACTGGCCTTCGGCCGTCTTCAGTTATGAGAAGATGGTCCATGAGTATTTTTCTGAAACGCCAAAAGGAAAGGAGAGCAGCACCGAAAAGTTTGAAGCACTGACCAATGTCGGTTCTCTCGTCGGTAATCTCCATCCCGCCTTAAAGAAACAGATGATCGACGTTGTCGAACGGCAGATGATTCTCCATCCGGATACGGCGCTCGTAGAAGAGAATTTGCAGTGCTTTCCCCATGACATATTCATGGAGATTATCCATCATACGAACGAAAGAGGGGCTCAGATCTCTCCCACTCTCGTCAATCTCCTCAAGAAAATGGCAGGTATCCAGGAAGAGCCGGCCGCGGCCGATCGCGAAGGGGAAAAGGACTTCTCATCCAAGGATATGGAAACCCTTCTCAAACGCGAAGATTACGAGCATTACGTCCCCGAGGCCTACGACAAGATTTTAAAAATGGCGACGGAAACGTCTTCATCCAACGGAGAGATCGATGAATCTCAATTTCCCCTCCAGGAGTATCTGAAAACCCTCACTCATGAATATATCGATTTCCAAATCTGTCAATTGATCCATTCCTTGATGGACGAGGAGATTGCCGAAGAAGATTATCTCGCCTGTGCCCAGAAAATGGCAATGTCCATACCGGAACTTCTCAAGGCGGGAAAATTTCCATTTCTTACCGCCTTCATGGAAACGCTTCGCCGCCATGCTGAGGAAAAGCCCATCGATACGATCCGCCAGAAAGCCCTGTTCCTTCTGAGGGCACTATCGGAGAAGAAAACCATCGCCAGGCATGTTACGCCGCATATCCTCAACGGAACAGGGGAACCCGCTGTGCTGACGACATTTCTTGTCTCCAGCGGTGAACAGAACCTCGCTTGGCTTTTCGATCTGTACCTTGACCCGAAGGTGCCTTTGTCGGCGGCGATCATGGGGATTATCAAGGGGTTTGGCAGAAGCGCAACCGAGGAGGCTCTAAAGCGGCTTCCCGACCAGGATTCGCGGACGATCATCCGTTTATTGACTGTTATCCGCGAAATGAACGACAGATCCGTTGCGCCATCATTGAATAACCTCTTCCATCATCAGGATTGGACGGTCAGGAGGGAGGTCATCAAGACGCTTAATCTGTTTGCCGATCCTGCCGTCATAGAACTTTTGCGGAGAAGCTTGAAAGCCGAAAATCGGGACGAGGTTTTTGAGGCTGTGGGATTGTCCTGCCAGGGCCCGGTTGCCGATTTGCTGGAGGATTTGACGGCCATGCTCAAGATCGTTGTCATACGAGAGGAGAATGCCATACTCAACGAATGGATCGTCGGTGAACTTGCGAAAACAGGGCATCCATCGGTCATCCCTTATTTAGAGAAGATCGCGGCAACAAGGTTTACCTTCGCTCCGAAATCTCTTTCCCGGATGAAAGTCGCACTCTACCGGAACCTCCGTCATTTTCCGAAAGATGCAATCCTGAAGCTTCTCCAAAAAGGAAATAGATCGCGCAACAGAGAGATCAGGGCTCTCTGTGCAAAGATTGGAAAAAGCAAGGAATAGAACATGGATTCAGCCGAGTTTCAAAAAATGATGGGCACGGTCTTGACCCAATTCACGGCGGCCGTCCAGAATGCCGGTATCTATCCGGCTGACCATCCCCAGGTCCTCTCCTATATCCAAGAGACCCATCGCCTCCTGGAGGAGCTCTTTGAAGCGAAAAGAGAAATCACCCTCCTTCTGATCGGTGACAGCCTGATGGTGGATAAGCGCCCCCTTACCATTGCCGGTGCCTGCGAAACAGCGTTCATCCAAATACTCCGGAATAATGCGATAGAGCGTGTGACTTTCCTCAGAGGGCTTTCCCTTGCCCAGCTTGATGAGTTTATCAGAAACCTGTCCTCGGCAAGTGTTTCCGCCATGCAGGCAGTGCGGTATATCAAGTTCGGAAAGCTCGAGATCAAGGACCAGGACGATCGCGACGCGGTCGACGACAGTTCCGCAGGGGAGAGTGATAGGATCTACGACATGCAGCCGCAGACCACCGAGGAGAGAATCAAGAACATCTACCAAAACACCTTGGCCGGGGGAAAAATCAATCTGGAGGATACAGACGAGATCGTCCATCATTTCACGGACAGCATCCACAGGGAAGCGAACCCTCTGCGGCTCCTCGCGGAAACCAAATCGAACGACGAATACACCTTCACCCACACGGCCAATGTCGGTATCCTGACGTTGTTTTTCGCTGAACATCTCGGTTTTAGAGGATCTTACCTCAACAAGATCGGAGTGGCGGCTATTCTGCATGATGTGGGGAAGGTCACGACGCCCGCGGGGATCCTGTCAAAACCGGGGCCTCTCACGCCTGATGAACGGGCGGTGATGGAGACGCATTCGCTCAAAGGGGCCCTCAACCTGATGGAACAGGCAAATATCACGAATCTTGCCGTTCTTGCAGCCTTTGAGCATCACATGAAATATGACGGCACCGGTTATCCCCGCGTCAAGGGGAGATGGGAACAGTGTATCGTCAGTCAGATCATTTCCATCACCGATGTGTACGATGCCCTGCGGACGATACGGCCCTACCGTCCGGATCCCATGCCGATGGACCGGATTATCGGAATCTTCCGGAGTGGCAGCGGCACTGCCTTTAATCCCTATCTTGTCGAGCTCTTTCTCAATCTGGTGGGCAATTAGAATGGACTATTTCAAGATACTCAACCTCAAACGGGAACCCTTCGGGAATTCTCCCGCACCGGAGTTCTTCTTCCTGTCAACGGAACATGTGGACTGCCTCCAGCAGCTTGAGTTGGCAGTCCGTTTGCGCCGGGGTCTCAACGTCGTCATGGGCGATGTCGGAACGGGTAAGACGACCCTCTGCCGACAGCTCATCCTCCGATTGTCGGAATCGGAAGAAGACTGCAATGAGTTCCAGACCCACCTCATCCTCGATCCAAATTTCAGCACTCCCCGCGAATTTCTCTCCGCGGTGGCCATGACCTTCTGTCTTCCCGGGGTGGAGGCGGCGGAGAGCGAGTGGCAACTCAAGGAACTCATCAAAAAATATCTTTTTCAGAAGGGAGTAGACGAAAAAAAAACCGTTGTCCTGATTATCGACGAGGGGCAGAAAATCCCCGACTTCTGCAGGGAAATCCTCCGCGAGTTCCTGAACTATGAAACGAACGAAAACAAGCTCCTCCAAATCATCATCTTCGCTCAGAACGAATTCAGCCAGATCCTGAAAGATCATGCCAATTTCGCCGACCGTGTCAATCAGTTCTCTTTTCTTAAACCTCTCAACTTTCGTGAAACGAAGGCATTGATCCGCTTCCGGCTGTCCCGCGCGGGCCGGCCGGCGGACATGCCGGCCCTCTTCACTCCCCTCGGTTTGTGGGCGATATACAGAGCCACGGACGGATATCCGCGCAGGATCATTACCCTCTGCCATCAGATCCTGCTTGCCCTGATCATTCAGAATGAGGTCGGGGCCGGGTGGACGATTGTCCGCTCCGTATCCGGTCGGCTGATACCCGACACCACCCGGAAGATGCGGTGGGCAACGGCTGCTCTCCTCTCCGTTCTGGCCTTTACGCTGGCTGCATTCATCTCTTTTTCCCCCAAACCGCCGAACATCACCCCCCCAGCTACTGCCGTACAGCCGCTTCAGAATCGGGTAGAATCTGCACCGTTGGCCATGTCGCCCGGAGCAGCGTATTCGGATGGGATGTCGGGGCAGCCGCACACCCGGCCGGAGAAGCTCCCGGCGGTGCGCCGGCAGTCTGCGGCGGTAAGGGACACAACTATCGAATTTACAAAGAATGAATCGCCTGATGAAACGAAATCCACACCGGCGATGCCCACTCGCCTGGGGAATCTCAAAATCCGCGAAGGCGATACGGTCCTTCTGTTGTTACTGCAGATTTACGGAAACACCGAGACGAACCGTTTCAAAGCGGTCGTAAGGGCAAATCCACATGTCAAAGACATGAATAGGGTCCGAGCGGGGGAGACGATCGCCTTCCCCGCCATTCCGGCAGAGGCCGGTTCCCTGGAGTCTGCGAGTCATTGGGTGCAGATTGCGAAAAAAAGCAGTCTCGCGGAGGCATATCAGATCTTCAAAAGATACCCGGCGGATCAGCCGCCTATACGCGTCATTCCCTCGTGGAACAGAAGAGACGGCCTGGTTTTTTCCATTATCCTGCGGAAGGGTTTTAACGATGAGCAAGGGGCTCAGGATGCCATTCGGAACCTGCCCGCGGAGTTTGCGATGGGTTCGGAAATCATGCAGAAACCGGAAAAGGATACCGTCTATTTCGCTTATTAAAAGGAACCCATGAGAATCCGGTCGCTATTTTCTCTCCTGATCCTGCTCATCGTCGTTTTCCTGATCGTCAAGCTCGACCTCTTCACGAAGGTGAAGATCGGTGTGACGAATATGATCTACGGCAATGAAATTGCGGAAATGAAGAGTCTTCGCGTGGAGGTTGAGCCGCTGCCCGCCGATCTGGAAAAGGAGGGGCTGACGCGCGGGACGATCCGCCGCGAGCTGTCGGCCGCGCTGGAGATCGCCGGGGTCGGGAAGCTTGCGGAGGAGGAGTGGCAGATAATGCCGGACAGGCCGACGCTGAACGCCATGATTGACGCGACAAAAGTGGCCGAAGGCAGGTATCAATACAGCGTGGTGCTCGAGGTCATCAGGCGGGAGCCCCCGGACCCCGGGGGATATGGCGCCAAACACAAGATCATCTGGTCCTCCTCCGGGATGGGTGAGGGTGATGTCTCCGACATCCGCGCCAGGATTACCCAGGAAATGGGGATTTTTCTCAAGGCTCGCGAAAACTAATGTCTCCTTCACTGCGCATCAGTCCCAATATCCTGATAATGCTCCTGTTGTCATTGGCAAATCTGATTTTGTATTGGTACGTTCAGAACTTCGAATTTATCATTTATGACGATTACGCCTACGTCGTCTCGAATCCCATGGTCCAGAATGGCTTGACCATGGATGGACTAAAATGGGCCTTTACGGCGTTTGATCACAATGCGCCCATGTGGCATCCGCTCACCTGGCTTTCCCTCATGCTCGACAAACAGTTCTATGGCATGAATGCCGGCGGTTTCCATTGGACCAATCTGTTTTTTCATATGGCAAATACGCTATTGCTCTTTTTCACGTTGCGCCGAATGACCGATGCATTTTGGCGAAGCGCATTCGTTGCGACCCTCTTTGCCGTTCATCCGCTTCACATTGAATCAGTCGCCTGGATTTCCGAACGGAAAGATGTCCTGTGCATGTTTTTTTGGCTCCTCGCAACATGGTCGTATTTGCACTATATCGAGCGCCTCCATTACCGGTGGTATTTTTTTACCCTTATGTCGTTCGTGCTGGCTCTTATGGCGAAACCTATGGCCGTTACATTTCCCTTCGTCCTTCTGCTTTTAGACTACTGGCCGCTCTGTCGCTTTCGACGACAGGCGCAGGGCATCCAATGCGGTATCCGCCACCGCATGGCTTCCTCTCGTTCTTTTCAGCGATCCGCCTTCTCGCTGTTTATGGAAAAGGTACCGTTCTTTCTCGTTTCGCTGCTCACCTCGATCGTCACCTTTCTGGCCCAGGAAAGCGGTGAAGCCGTACAGTCATTGATCAAAGTACCGCTCACACTTCGGGCTGCCAATGCCCTTGTCGCCTATCTAACGTACATCGAAAAGACGGTATGGCCTCATGATCTGGCCGTATTTTACCCCCTGCCGAATGCTTGGCCGCTCTGGCAGATAGTTTTCGCATTCGTCCTGGTCATCGGCATAACCGCAACGATCGCACACCTGTCAAAGAACCATCCCTACCTTTTTACCGGATGGTTCTGGTATGTGGGAACCCTGGTGCCGGTCATCGGTCTGGTTCAGGTGGGCTCGCAATCCATGGCCGACCGGTACACCTACATCCCCCTGACGGGTCTGTTCATCATCATTGCCTGGGGCGCTGCCGATATCTTCAGCAAGCGATCTTCATTGAACATTTATCTTTATCTGCTTTCAGCTTCCCTGATCTGTGCATTCATGGTTGTGTCATGGTTTCAAATTCACTATTGGCAGAACAGTGTCACACTATTCAAACATGCACTCGCGGCAACGAAGGAGAGCCCGATGGCCCATAACAGCCTGGGCGTAGCCCTCCGAATGCGCGGCGATTCCCGAGGCGCTGAATTCCATTTCAAGGAAGCACTGCGAATTCGCCCCCGTTTTGCGGAGGCTCACGCGAACCTCGGCATTATGGACTACGAGCATCATAAGCTGGATCTTGCAGCGACTCACTTCCGTGAAGCGATTCGAATTTCTCCCCGTTATGAAGACGCCCACTTCAATCTCGGGAATGTTTATCTCAGGCAAGAAAAATATAGCGAAGCTGCTGCAGAATACAACCTTGTCTTAGGGGGAAATCCGGATCATGCCGAAGCCCACAATTATCTCGGCGTTGCCCTCATCTGCCAGAACAATATTGAGGGGGCTATAGGGGAATTCGCAGCGGCATTGCGCATCGAACCGAAATATGCGAAGGCAAGGATCAATTTATCCAACGCACGGGAAATAAGAAATATATGTGCCATGCCCCCCAATGGGAAGCCCTTGACCGGGAGCGCAGCCCGCAAGCCCCGCCCTGTGGGCGGGTAGCTTCAATTCGCCGGATTCTCACGAAACGTCCGTCCCGGGAATATCCGACATGAAGGCATCGCGATGATAGAGAGAAAACTAATGGATTACGAAGAGCCATTGGGACGCATCAAGACGATCCTGATTATGCTGGCCCTTACCATTGCAACCCTTGCCGTGTATTGGCAGGTACAGTACCATGATTTTATCGGCTACGATGATCCTTTGTACGTGGGCAACCCCGTCGTCCGGAATGGGTTGTCCTGGGAGGGCGTCCGCTGGGCATTCCAGAGCACAATGGCCACCAACTGGCATCCGCTGACATGGCTTTCCCATATGCTGGACTTTCAATTGTTCGGCAGGCAGCCATCAGCTCACCATCTGACAAACCTTTTCTTTCACATTGCCAGCACATTACTTCTTTTTCTCACGCTGAAAGAGATGACGGCCGCATTCTGGCGCAGCGCATTTGTCGCGGCCATGTTTGCGCTCCACCCCCTGCATGTGGAATCGGTGGCCTGGGTGGCGGAACGAAAGGATGTCTTATCAGCGGTCTTCTGGTTTCTTACCTTGGCCGTTTATGTCGAATATGTAAAAAGACCGGCAAAAGGGAAATACCTGGCAGTCCTCTTCTGCTACATCCTGGGGCTCATGGCCAAACCCATGCTGGTGACGCTGCCTTTCGTCCTCGTCCTTCTGGATTTCTGGCCCCTGAGACGCATACCCTTGGACGGGATCGAAAGACATGGGTTCTGGTTGGCCATAAAACCCCTGCTGCTGGAAAAAATTCCTTTTTTTGCGTGCAGCCTTTTTTCTTCCGTCATTACGTATTATGTCCAGCAAAAAGGGGGCGCCGTCAGTTCTCTCCAAATCGTACCCGTTAGTGTGCGGATCACCAACGCCCTTATCTCCTACGCCGAGTATCTCGACAAGACCCTCTGGCCGCGGGAGCTCGCCGTTTTCTATCCCTATCCCGACACCGTCTTACTGTCGAAGGCCCTCGGGGCGGCCTTGATAGTCCTCTTTATCTCGATTTTCGCCATCTATTTGATCAAGCGGGTTCCCTATCTTTTTGTCGGCTGGTTCTGGTATCTGGGCACCCTCATTCCGGTGATCGGTCTCGTGCAGGTTGGCATACAGGCTTCGGCGGATCGCTACACCTATTTGCCGCTCATCGGGATCTTTCTGATCGTTTCCTGGGGAGTTGAGGAAATGTCCCGCAGGCTGCCCTTTCGACGGATCATTCTTTCCGTCTGCGCCTTACTGCTTTTGGTTCATTGGTCATTTAGCTCCTGGTGCCAGGTTTCCCATTGGAAAAACGACATATCTCTATTCGAACATGCCCTTTCCGTCACCCGCGACAATGCCGTGGCACACAACAATCTCGGCGGTGCTCTGGCAAAAGCGGGAAGGCACGATGAAGCGATGCGGCATTACCGGGAAGCGGTGCGCATTAATCCATCCTACTCTTCTGCAATCAATAATGTGGGGACCCAGTTGGTGCGTCGTGGACAATCCGCGGAGGCCATACACTATTTCCGCAGGGCGATTCAAACGAATCCTCACAATGAAACCGCTTACATCAATCTGGCCGTTCAACTTTCCAAAGCCGGGAACCCGGAAAGCCGGGCGGAAGCCTCACGGCAGTTATTTGAAGCCTTGAGAATCGACCCGTTTTCGTTTGTTGCCCATTATCACCTTGGCCTGCTATTATTACCGACGAATACACGGGATGCGATCGTCCATTTCGAGGATGCGATTCGCCTGAATCCCGAATATGGCATGGCCCATTACCAGTTAGGCGTCATCTATTCCCGGAAAAACGTTCCGGAAAAAGCACTCTATCATTATCGCGAAGCCTTGAAGTGTGACAGCGATCCCCAACTGGATTTCCTGCACAAAAGCCTGGCGGATCAACTGCTCCTCCAGGGGAAAAGGGATGAGGCCCTAAGCCAGATGGAAACGGCCCTGAGGATAAATCCGTTGTCTCCGGCGAACCATTTCACTACCGGGAATGTTCTGATGATGCAGGGTCGGATGGAAGAAGCCCGCCATCGCTTTGCGGAGGCCTTGCGCCTGGATCCAGCAGATCGGAAAGTGACCGAAGCCTTGAAAGAGGCCAATTCCCTTCTTCCGGGAGAGAAAAAAATTCCACAGAAATGAAAAGGGTGGTGTTCATCTTTACGAAAACCACCCTTTTGGGTCACAGTGAACGCATAGATTACTGAGCCGAGCGGGACATGGAGCGGGGTGATTTTCGCGCACGCATCCACATTACGCCGCAAGCGGCGGAGATTAAACCCTACGGGTTTCAGATCGCTTAATCAAATAGCCTTACATCTTTTGTAACAGGTGTTCCTAACGCGCCCGCTCCACCCGTTCCTGCCGAAGTAACGGTAATCTTTATCCCCGTTGTACCCGCGGCGGCGTAGGTATACTGATAATCCCCCAATGTTTGCGAACTCGCCGTCAATGCCGTTACTAAATCTGTCTGTGTAGGCTTCGAAGCGGATGTCAGGATCATGTTGGCATACCTCATGGATACTTCACCCGCCGCGGCTCCGAGCGCGCCCTCGGTCGCTTTATTCTTTGCCGTTGTCTGCATGTCAAAGTACTTGGGGATGGCGACGGCAGCCAGGATCCCCAGGATGACGAGAACCGCGATGATTTCGATAAGGGTAAAACCTTTTTGATCTCTCTTCTTTAACACGTTCATTCTCCCTTCGTTTCATGAAATTGATGGATGGATTGCTCCATTCGTTTTCTTTGTTTACCACCTCAGATCGACGTCAATCTTCACCTCCTTCCGCACATATTTCTCCGTTATTCACCGCATATACCGTGCCAGAAGCGGGAGAAATAATGGATCGGGCCCGCTTCTTTTCTCTACTTAACCATCTTGGTCAGATCCCACATGGGAAGGAAGACAGCCATGGCGAAAAAGCCGACAACGCCGGCCAATCCGACGATCAGAACGGGACCGATCATGTCGGAGAGCTGTTTGACGGCATAGGCGACCTCGTCGTCGTAATGGATGGAGATCTGCCGGAGCATGTCTTCGATATTGCCGGATTCCTCACCGATGGCAACCATGTCCACGACCATCGGTGTGAAGAATTTGGCCGAACCCAGGGGGCCTGCGATTCCCTCTCCCTCCTGAACCTTTTCGCGAACCTTGTCAAACTCGGTGGAGATGGCCACATTGCCGATCGTTCCGGAGAGGATCTCCATCGCCTGGATAACCGGAACGCCGCTGGCCTGGAGAATGGCGAAGATGCTGGCGAAACGAGACATGGCCGCCTTCTGGAAGAGGGGGCCGAACAGGGGCAGGTGAAGGATGAGGGTGTCCCGGGTGTACCGCCCTTGGGGCGTCTTGAGGTAGAGCCTCGCGGCGACAATGATGCCTACCACCGCTGCGATCAGGATGTACCAGTAATTGGCCAGGCCCTGGTACATCAGCATGGCGATCTTTGTCGGCAGGGGGAGGGTCAGACCGGCCTTGGCGAAGATGTTCACGAACTTGGGGATGACGAAGGTCAGAAGTACAAAAAAGGCGATGCCCAGGGTAACAAGAACCATGATCGGATACTGCATCGCGGACTTGATGTCCGACTTGATCTTCGCCTCATGCTCGATGATGTTGATCAACCTTCCCATGATATCGGGAACGGTGCCGCTGACCTCGCCGGCGTTGACCATGCTGAGATAGAGCGAGGAAAATACGGTCGGATGCTTCTTCATCGACTCATAAAGTGACGAACCTGCCCTGATGTCCTGACCCATCTGGGCGACCAGCGACTTCAGGGTCTTGTTCTCGGACTGATTTTCGAGGACCTGGAGGAGGCGGAGAATGGGGACGCCGGCCTGCATCATCGAGCGAAACTGCTTGGTGAAGAGGATCAGGTCGGCGATCTTCACATCACTCATGCTCTCTCTGATCCGTGCGAATATCGAGCCTCCCATGGATGCGCCTGCATTCATCGCCCTGACCCGGGAAGGGAAGTAGCCTTTCGCAAGCAGGTAGTTCTCTGCCATTTCGACGGACTCGGCCTCGACCGTTCCGGAGATGTTTCGGCCGCTTTCGGTGATCGCCTGGTAGCTAAAGTTTATCATTCATTTACCAATCGCCCATCGTTATGAGGGAGTAGTGACGTTTACACCATGACCGCCGAGGCGGCCTCCTCGAGGGTGGTGATGCCCTGGAGGACTTTGCCGGCGGCGTCATCCTTCAGCGTCCTGAGTTTTCCCTGCGCTACTGCCGCGCGCGTTATATCTTGCGCCGATCTGCGCTGCAGGATCATCTCCTGGATGTCTTCATCGTTCACCAAAACCTCGAAGATCCCCGTCCGCCCCTTGTACCCCGTATTCAGACACTGATAGCAGCCCTTGCCGCGCTGAAAGTTGGCCGTCTCGACCGCTTCAAGGCCCCAGGCGGCCAGTGCTTTTTCCGTGGGGGTGTAGGGTTCCTTGCAGTAGGGGCAAACGGTCCGGACGAGGCGCTGGGCGAAGGAGACCAGCAATGCCGAGGCGACGAGAAACGGTTCGATCCCCATGTCGACAAAACGGGTGATTGCCCCCGCCGCATCGTTCGTATGGATCGTACTCAGCAGACGGTGCCCTGTCTGGGCCGCCTGGATGGAAATTGCCGCCGTTTCGGAGTCGCGGATCTCCCCCACCATGATGATGTCCGGGTCCTGACGAAGGATCGAGCGAAGCCCTCCCGCGAAGGTCATCCCCGCTTTCCGGTTGAGCTGGACCTGGCGGATATTGTCGATCCGATATTCCACTGGATCTTCGAGTGTAATGATGTTCGTGTCGGTCTGGTTGAGGTCGTTCAGGATGGCGTAGAGGCTGGTGCTCTTGCCGCTGCCCGTCGGACCGGTGCTCAGGATCATGCCGTAGGCCTTGCGCATCATCGTTTCGAGTTTGATCCGGTCCGACTTGACCATCCCCAGCCGGTCAAGCGAATAGACCCCCGAGCTCATGTCCAGAAGCCTGAGGACGACATTCTCCCCGTAAATCGTCGGCATGGAAGAGACTCGGACGTTGATCTCCTTCCGCTCCATCTTCAGGGTGAAGCGTCCGTCCTGGGGGATCCGGGAGACGGTGATGTCCATATTGGCGAGGATCTTCAATCGAGCCACGATCGGCAGAAACAGGGATTTTGGGGGCGACGGCACCTCGTGGAGTTTCCCGTCGATCCGGAAACGCACCTGGATAGTAGTCTGCTGGGGGCTGATGTGGACATCGCTTGCCCCTTCGCGGATTGCCTGGGCGAAGATGGAGTTGACGAGCCGAATCACCGGGGCCTCACCGGCCATGTCCTGCAGGGTAGCCACCTGAATCTCTTCGGCCGCCTGATCCGCAGGCCGATCCGTTTCGGTCTGGGATTCGGTTTCCATGCTCTCCAGGACGCCGCCTACCCCTGACTGTGTCCCGTAAACCCCGTTGATCAATTGGTTGATCTCGCGCTCGGTGCAGACGACCGGTTCTACCTCGGAATTGGACATGATCTCGACGGTATCCAGGGCGTTGATGTCCAGGGGGTCCGTAGTGGCGACCGTCAGGAGCCGCCCCTTTATCCGGAGGGGCGCCACCTGGAGCTTCTGCGCGGTCTCAATGGGGATCAGGCGCGCCAGACTCACGTCGATAGGATACCGGTCGGGATGGTATTTTTCGATCTTGAGCTGTTGGCTCAGCGTCTCGACAATCTGGCTTTCGCTGATCACCCCCTGCCGGGAGAGGAACTGCCCCAGCTTCAGGCCCGCCTTCCGGTGTTCGGCAAGGGCCTGCCGGAGTTGCTCCTCCGTCAGGAGTTTGGACTGAACCAGCATCTCACCCAATCGTTTTTTCACAGCCATGGCTATAAACCTACCAGTAAATAATCCGGGCCGCATCGCCCCCATTGAGTGCGCCGGGGATTGTCGCCTGGATAACGGTCTCGCCGGGGCCCGCGCCGCCGGGACCGGTATAGTTCACCCAGGCATCTCCCTGCGTATCGGTCACGGCTGTCAGGGCCGAGAGCGACCCCGCACCGGAGAAGATGGAGAAGGTTACCGTCTCGCCGACGACGGCCGTGATCAGATCGTTCCTGGTCACCCGGACCTTCAGGAGACAGTTGCTGTCCGTTGTCGGGAGTCGTGTTGCTGCCGTTGTTTCCGGGGTTTCCGTGAAGGAGATAATCCGGTTCCCTGTTTCCTCCAACGAAAACCGTGTGAGGATCACCGCACCGACGGAGCCGGGAACGGTGGCGGATACCGCGTCCTGAACGGTCTCGGCCGGCGAGTTGCTTCCTGCCCGGTAGGTGGCCAGCGCCTTGCCGTTCGCGTCGGTCGTTGCGTTCACCGTGGTCAGGGTGGCGCCGCTGTTGTTGCTCACGAAGGCGAAGGTCACGGTCTGGCCTGCCACCGGCCCGGTGGCGTTCGCGACGGTGGCCGTAATGACGCTGAGCGCTCCGGCGTTGAGGGAGGTCGGCACCGCAGTGACGACCATCCCGACGCCTTCGCCCCCACCGCCGCCCGCGGCCGTGCGCGTCATGACGAGGGCGCCCGTGGAGCCCGTAACGGAGGCCTGGATCGTATCCTGGAGGCTCGATGCGGGTGTGTTCGCCCCAGCGGTATAGACGGCGATGGCCTTGCCTCCCGCATCGGTCACACCGCCGTTCAGGGTGGTGAGGGTGGCGCCGCTGGTGTTGCTCAGGAGGATGAAGGTGACGGTTTCGCCGCCAACGGGAGACCCCGAGGCGTTCATGACGGTGGCCGTGATGACGCCGTTCTGTCCCGCCGCCAGAGAGGCAAGATCCGATGTCAGCCCGAGTCGATTGCCCGTGGCCGGGACGGCGGTGCTGGACGTCCTGGTGATGTTGACTGCTCCGGCGGCCGTCCCGGCGATGCCGGCCGACACGATGTCTTGCACCCCGACGGTCGGGGTGAGGCCTCCGGCCTTGTGGACGGCGATGGCACGGCCGCTCGCGTCGGTGATGCCGCCGTTGAGCGTTGTCAGGGTGGCGCCGCTCAGGTTCGCGATGTAGGAGAAGGAGACGAACTGACCCATGACGGGGTTTCCGTCGTCGTCCGTCACCGTGGCAGTGAGGATGCTGTTCTGGCCGGCCGAAAGCTCCGTCGGCGTTCCGTCGAGGGTGATCTTCCGTCCCGCGCCGACGGTGATGTTCGTTTCCATCTGGGACCCGTTGGAGATGGAGGCCCGGACGGTGTCGAACCCGAAGTTCGGCCCGGCGTGGTAGATGACCACTGCCTCTCCGGCCCCGTCGGTGTTGGCCTGGGAGACGTTGATCGTTGCACCGCTCGTGTTGGACTTGAACATGAAGGCGACCTCCCTTCCGACGACGGCACTGCCGGAGGCGTTTTTCACCTTTGCCGTCAATACCGCTGTCGCTCCCGTGTTGACCTGCAGGGCCATGGACCAGTCGGTGCCATCCACGTTGTTCTTATGGCCGAACGTGATGCTGTCCGTTCCAAGGGGATCGGCGCTGGTGCCTTCGCTTCCGCCGCCGCACCCGGCGATTCCCACTGCGATCATCATCGCGAGCGATGAGAGGATGAATAATCTGCGCATAAGACTTGGTCCTTTCTCCATTCAAATCACCTTCCGAGGCTGCCCCCGAAACTCATCCCTGACGCTTCCATCGTAACCGGCATCGCCGGTTCAAGGCCTCTGGGCCGCTTTAGCATTCGGTTCCCCCCCCACGGGCGCCGCCGCGATCGACGGAGCGAGGATCTTCGGGGTGATGAAGATGAGGACCTCCTCCATGGAGGAACTCGTTCCCTCACCCCTGAAGAGCCAGCCGAGGACCGGGATGTCTTTCACCCAAGGGACGCCGCTGTCCGAGCTTGCTCCCCGCTGCTTCGTCAACCCCGAGATGACGATCGTCTCGCCGTTCTCGACAATCAGCGAAGTTTGTGTCTGCTTCTTGATGATGAAGGGATTCCCTTCGACGGTCCGGGTAGTATCCACCTCGTCCTTCTTCACCACGATAGTCATCATGAGTTTCCGGCCGTCGATCACATGGGGGGTGATCTCCAGGCGGAGGACGGCATCTTCGAATTTAACCGTTCGCACGGGTGGAGTGACGCTGGTATCGATTGTCGAAAAGGGAACTCTCTCCCCGTTTTCCGTGAAGGCCTTCTGGTTGTCGAGTGTGGTGATGGAGGGGCTCGACAGGATATTGAGTTTGCCGTCCTTCTGGAGGGCGCTCAACTGGAGGTCCAAGATGTTGCCCCCGATGCTGCCGATCAGCAGGCCCAGGGAGGCCGCCCCGCCGGCGGCGGCCATGGCGGTTTCGGCGACCGGGAAGTTCACGCCGTAGCCCTGGCCGCTGATTCCCGAGGTCCCGGATATGGGGCTGTAGGCTCCCGACAGGGCGCTGCCCGGCGGGACGGCGCTCCCGGAGGACCCCCCCGGGGTGATGAAGAGGTTGTCGTTGCCGATCCTGCGGGAGTACATGCCGCCCCACTGGATTCCCAGGTTACGGGCCGTGTCCTTAGAGGTCTCCACGATGTTCGCCTTGATCTGGATCTGGGGCGTTGGCCTGTCGATCTTCTCGATGACCGGAATCATCCGGGCAATGTCGTCATGGATCGCCGAGATGATCAGGGAATTGCTGTGCTCGTCGACGCGGATCGAGCCGCGGGGCTTGTCCTCCTTGGTCCTGGTGAGGAAAGTTTCAAGGTTGTCCTTGAGTTCCTTGGGCTTTGCGTAATCGATCGGGATGACGACGGTCAGGAGCGGTTCGACCCAGCGGATTCCCTGCTCCTGGGTCTTGCGTTTCAGGTCGTTTTCCCTATCCTCCAGGGTCATTACCCGCAGGATCTCGCCCTCCCAGGCGTAGGTCAGGCCCTGGGTGCGCAGGAGGCTATTGAAGGCCTGGTTCCAGGGAATGTCCTTGAAATCGATCGTGATCTCCCCTTTGATCTCGTTTTTCACCAGGATGTTCTTGTCAATGATCCGGGCAAGCGAGCGCAGGACAGCCTTGATATCCGCCTGACGCATCTTCAGGCTGACCAACTGCGTCGGGAGCTCCCGGATGGTCTCGGATTTCACTTCTCTGCCGGTTTCCCCGGGCCCTTTGAGGAGTTCCCGCGCCAGATCTGCGCTCCTGGGCCGCGGCGCCGGCGAGTGGCCGGTTGACGCCTCGGCCATCGCGCTCCATTTCTCGAAAGGGAACTCCTTCCGGACGGATTCGTTGCTGGCGCAACCCAGGATCAGCAGGGCGGACAGCAGGACGCCGGCCAGGCCTCCCCAGGGGTAGGTTCGATTGTGGTAATCCATTGGCGCCTCCATTACTCCTGCAGGGAAACCTTCTGCTCTGCCCCGGTCGCCCGGTTCACGATCACGACGCTCGCCGGGGAAACACTCGCCAGGACGTATCCCTTAATGTCCAGGGCCTCGCCCTCTTTGTATTCGTTACCGTTAACGATGGCCATCCGCTTCCCACCCACTTCGATGCAGCCGGTATAGGTGAATTCAATCTTCGGGGCGGCGATGGCGACCTTTTCCTTCTCTTTCACTGCGGTTTTGGCCTGGATCCAGGACCGGTGGGATTTCTCGTCCAGAAAGGGATCCTGCGTCCACGCCCTCTCCGCTCGGCTGAATATGAGGGGGCCGAGGTTCTTGGGTATGTTCTTTCCCAATGTCGCCGTCATGGTGGCCACGAACGTGTTGAGCTCCTCCTGTTTTTGCTTCAGGCCGACCGCAGGGTTCATCTTTTTTGCGGTGAGAAAATCGGCGGCGGCATAGAGGATCGCGATGGTCATGATTCCGAAAATGATCTTCTGTCTCGTTCCCAGGTTTCCCATATTCGTTTCCATTCAGCCTATGGCCATCCAGAGCTTCAGCCGGTACTCCTTACCATCCGGTTTGGCCTGTATCGTGATCTCCTCGATATGCTCCAGGTAGGGAATGCCGCCAAGAGTGATCAGGAATTTCCGGAAATTGATAAAATTGCCGTGGAGGAGGATGTCCATCTCGATGAACCGGGCGTCGCCGGTCAGCCCCGCAAGGTTCGGAACCGCCGAGACGAGGGTCATGCCGCTGGATTTGACTGCGGCTTCGATGACCCTCGGCAGCGTTTCAATCTTGTCCTTGGGCAGCTTGCCCTTTTCGGGGAGCGGCAGGATCGCCGATTCCTTCTTGCCGTTCGTTTCCTGGAGGGTTTGATAGAGAGGGGCGAGCGTCTTTTGCTCCTCGATCCGGTATTGGATGACCGCGGTATCCGCTTCCAGGTCTGCCAGTGTCCCCTTGGCCGGCAGTATCCCGGCCAGGAGGAAGATCATGATGCCGGTCAGGCAGAGGCCGATGTAGACGATGCTCTGCCGCGGAAATTTGATCTCCAGCTTCTGCTCAGCCATGGACCTGCTCCTCGACCTTTAGGTAGATGATGAAGCGGAGCGCCTCTCCCTTCATGTAGGGCTCTACGGTGTTCTTCTGGATCTTCACTTGCTGGAACAGCGGGGAGCTCTCCAGGGTCATAAGGTATCTGGCGATGGAGGTTTCGAACATCTGCCGTTCGCCCAGGATAAGCCCCTCCACCGTGACCTCCTCGACCCGGGGCTTCGACGTTGCCTTATCAGCGGGTGCATCCCTGGGTACATCCTTCATGGGTGCGGCGGGTGCAGCAGCGGGTGCCGGGCCGAGGTTGATATTCAGGTCGAGGATACGGAAGTTGGACGGGGTCAATGTCGCTATCTCACTGAGCAGGACCATTCCCAGGTACCGGTCGGCGTAGACCCGGGAAAGCTGCCGCCGCTGGCTGACCTGGGCCGCCAACTTCGCGAGTTGCTCCCGATTGACGGGCCTGCCGAGTCCGGCAAACTGCGTCTCGAGATTTGCATTGACGCCTCTTCGTTGGGCGACGGCGATGTTCTGATAGATGAATAAACCCGAACAGATGAGAACCGATGCGATGAAAATCGCGAAGACCATGCGGTTGATCCGAATGATGCTGGCCTCCTGATCCTTGTCCTTGTATGTGAACATCAGGTTCGGCGTGTGGTCATTGGCCGAAAGGGCGAGGCCCAAGGCCGGTGCGAAGGCGATCCGTTCGGAAATGCTGGGGGTGTCGATTTCATCCGGAAGACGGGTATCCGACATATGCCGGTCCCCCTCATTCATCAGCGTGGACACGTAGTCGCTATCATCCAGTAGGCAGGTATCCGACGTGCGACCAGCCAGAGGATCCAGGACGGCACTGACGACGCCAAGTTGGTTGCCGACATAATTGACGATGGGCTGGTAGACGTTCATGGCGCCTGAGACAAAGATCCGGGTAATCGGGCTGCCGGGCATCGTCGTGGCGTAGTGTTCGAAGGTCCGCTCCACCTGGCGTGCCAGTCTCTCCAAGGCGGGCTCGATCATCTCGAATATCGTCTCTTTCGCAAGGCCGAATCCTGCGTCTGTCTTCATTAGCGGGGGAGTGTCCGGGCTCAGGCTCCGGACGATTTTCCGGCCCTGCTCCAGCGTCAGGGAAGAGGGAGCTGCCGGATCGGGATTCCGCTCGCTGAAGCGGTCCACGAGGGCTTCCACCATGCTGGAGAGTCCCGCCTTGATGCCCCGGGTCATAACGAGGTTGCCATCGGCATAGATGTCGATGCGGGAAAAATCGTTCCCGATGAAGAGGCTGGCGATGGTCCCCTCTTGGGTGGGTATCCAGCCGGTTCGGAAGAGGTTCTGGATGGAGAATGGAATGATGGATATCCCGGTCAAGGGCCAGCCGATCCGCGAGAATCGGAGCTTGAGATCGTCAATTTCTTGGCGAGGCACCGTGTAGACCATGACATCCAGTTTGGGAATACCCTGCTCGATGGCCTCGCCCTGGGGCTCAAAATCGAAAATCAACTCCCGTTCGTCGAAGGGGGCCTCCTTTTTGGCGGTCCAGTAAACGACGTTACCAAGTTGCTTCTTTGAGACCTTGGGAACGCGGACATGGCGAACATCGACCTTAGCCGTGGACACGGTCGCCCAGAGGTTCGTCTTTTTCGGCGAACTACAGAAGGAGGCCAGCGAAGTCTTCAGGAAAGCGGAAAATTCCGGTGCTTCGCGGGGTGTCTTCGATGGGAGGGCCAGCTTCCTCTGATCGAGAATATGCCAGCTTCCGTCATAATTTCTCATGGTCCGCACCATCCGGAGATAGTCATGACCGATGTCGATGCCGACGGTAGCCTTTTTCTTCAGGGAAACCAGCTTTGGCAGGGGAGGAATGGGGAATCTAAAAAACCCCCTGTTCGGTTGCTGGGGTTCAAGAGCCCCGGCAGAGGAGGGTGGTTCTTCCGTTCTGCTGCGGATCACGTTGAGGAGCTTTTCCGTTGATGTGATATCCCTGCTGCGCGCCAATGCAAATACCTCTGTTTTTTAAACCTCTGTCCTGGATTAAGCAATCCGGATGCCATCTACAACGCGGCTGGATAAAAGATTCCATGAAGGCGCCGTACAACCCCACGGACCGGACGCTCAGCCGTAATTGACAACCTGATAGTTATCAAGGAGGTCTTTTGCCCTGCTCATATAGTCCGGAGGAAAATGCTTGATCGTGCGGACCCCGTACCGGACGACAGGAGGGACAGGGATGATGCCCTTTTCGATGTACCCGCGAATCGTCTTTGCGGACACCCCGAGCGTCTTTGATGCATCGACAATGGTAAAGTAGGTTTCACCTTTTACAATAATCATACCGTCCTCATTGGTTTGCGTTCGGAACATGCCCTACTTCCGGTAGGTGCGAACCCAAGCATACGTTAATCCCGTTATCGGCATTCTGCGGAGAAACTTGAATCCAGCCGCGAGCGCGAACCCCGCGGCTTGCTGCGGGCTTGCGAGCATAAATGGGATGGTTTATTTCTCCGAAGGATCGAAGATTCTCCGCAGCTTGACGCGGAGAGCATCAATCGAATGGCGCAGGGAATGGGCGGACCCGGGAAGCGGCGGATTACCAGGCTGAGTCCCGGGGTGGTGTTGAGACGTTCACGCAGATGCGAACGGGCCGGTCAAGACCGACTACCAGCCCCGCGGCTCCTTGCGGAGCGCATCGATTGCGTCGATCTTCACGGCAAGTTTCTCCTGATCGTCGGCGCCGAACGGGTCGAGCGGCGGGCGCGGTTCTCCACACTCGCGCATCATGGCCCGCAGACCACCTTTGAGCCCGGCGATGCCGGCGGGTTTGACCGCCTGTCGCAACGCGGCGAGCGCCTCCTGGAGAGACCGCGCCTCTTCGTAGAGCTCCTTCATGCAGAGCTCCCAGAGTGTGCGCACCGCCACGGGAGCGATCCCCGCGAGCGACGAGAACATGCCCGTCGCCCCGATGGCGCCCGCCGAAATCAGGTACTCGACCCCGGTCAGGAGTTGGAAATCGGGCCGGACTCGCCGAGCGCTCGAGAGCACCTCGATCATGAATTGCCAGTCGAGGCTCGCGTCGACCACCCCGGCGAAGTTCTCGAGCCTGTCGATCAGCTTGAGCGCGAGGTCGGTCGTCACCTTGACTCCGCCCATCTCGCCCGGGCTGTTATAAACAAAAAACGGGATGCCGGCATCCCGGCCGATCTGCGTGAAATGTTCGAGCAGCATCCCCGCCGGAGGCGTCCAGTAATAGGGTGTCGCCGCCACGACCGCCGCGGCACCGGCCTGGGCGGCGTGGCTGGCAAGCGCGGCTGCGATGCCCGTCCCCGATTGGCTGGCGTGGGCGATGAGCGGAACGCGCCCGTTCACCCGCTCCAGTGCAAACTCGAGCAGGTCCCGGCGCTCGGTGTCGGTCAGGCTGACCGACTCGCCGGCATGCATGGGCAGCGCAAGCGTCTCCGCGCCGTTACTCAGGTGAAACTCGATCAGTTTCGCGTACGTATCGTAATCGATCCGTCCATCGCGGGTAAAGGGCGTGACCGGCGTGTGGACGAGACCCGGTTTGAAGGTTGCCATCTTCTGAAGCCTCCGTATCGATTGATTGCCCGCTTTACCCCCTACCAGCCGTGCGGTTCGGTTTGCAGGATGCCCATTTCCTCGAGCTGGCCGCGGATGTACTCCTGCCGCTCCTTGGTCGCCGTGGGCAGTGGCGGCCGCGTCTGCCCCACGGGGCGGCCCATCATCACCATCCCCAACTTGAGGGACGAAGGGTACTGGTCGCGGAAGATCATCCAAAGCCGCGAGATTGTGTACTGGCACTCGCGCGCCCTGGCCCAGTTCCCGGCCGCGCATGCGTCGGAGAGCTGAAGCACGAGGTTCGGACAGATGGCGCCGGCCGACGAATAGGAGCCCTTTCCACCCAACGGAATCGAGGGGAGGAGGTATTCAACACCCGCGATCATCGCGAAATCGGGCCGCAACGCGAGCGCCACGCGCGACAGTTCGAGGAACTTCTCGCTGTTGAAGCTCGCCTCCTTCACACCGATCAGGTTGGGAAGCCGCTCGATGAGCCGTGCGAGCAGGTCGCCGGTGATCTCGACGCCGGAGAGATACCCCGGCGAATTGTAGGCCAGAAGTGGCAGATCGATCGACGTGCCGAGCTTGACGAAGTAGTCGAAGATCGCCTGCGGCGACGGATTCCAGAAGTAAGGGGTGATCGCGACCACGCAGTCGGCGCCGATCGACTGCGCGTGTCGTGCCAGTTCCAGCGAATCGTCGACCGCCAGAGCGCTGACATGGATCGCGACCGGTACGCGGCCACCCACCGCCTTGACTACCGCCTCGCCGCCCGCTTTGCGCTCGGCAACGGTCATATTGAGCGATTCGGACTTGTGGTAGGGCCAGGTGATCCCCGTTGCGCCGGTCCGCACGTGAAAATCGGCGATCTTCTCGAGCGTCGCCAGGTCGAGGCTGAAATCCTCCCTGAGCGGCGTCACCGGAGCCTGCATGACCCCCTTGAGAACAAGCGGCATGACGTCTCCCCTTTCATCAGACCGGCGCGCTGCCGATGCGATAATCCGGAGCGCGACGGTGCGACGCTGTGTTTACTCCGTCTTGATCCCGCCCTCTTTGACGACCTTGGCCCATTTGGCGACGTCGTTCCGGATCAGGGCAGCGAAGTCCTCGGGGGTCTTGCTCGGGGTGATGTCCGCTCCCTCGCTGCTGAAATGCTTCTTCACGGCGGGATCCTGCAGCGCGCGGAGGATCGCGGCGTGGAGCTTCAGGATGATTTCGCGCGGCACTCCGGCCGGAGCGAGGACGCCGAACCACTGCACCGCCTCGTAACCGGTGACCCCTTGCTCGGCGATTGTCGGGATGTCGGGTGCGGCCGCGGACCGGGTTGCGCTCGTCACACCGAAGGCGTGCAGCCGTCCGGCCCTGACCAGGGGCAGTGTCGTCAGTGTCGAAGCGATGGTAAGCGGAACGTAACCGGCGATGGTATCCGTCAGCGCAGGGTTCGTTGCCTTATAGGGAACGTGGAGCATCTTCGTTCCCGTCATGTTCAGGAAGAGTTCCATGGCCATGTGCTGGATCGAGCCGATGCCGCCGGACGCATACTCGAGCTTGCCGGGCTCGGACTTGGCAAGCGCGATCAGTTCCTTCACAGTCTTGGCCGGGAGCGACGGATTCCCGACCAGAACATTGGGCAGCGTCACCAAACGCGTGATCGGGGTGAAGTCGCGCGTCAGGTCAAACGGGACCTGCTTCTGGAGGGCGACGTTGCTCGTGTTCGAGGCGATACACGACCCCACCGTGTACCCGTCCGGCGCTGCCTTGGCTACGACCGCCACGCCGATGTTACCGCTCGCCCCGGGACGATTCTCGACGACGATCGGCTGCCCCAGGATTTCGCTCACTTTGGGGACGACGATCCGGGTCGTCGTATCGGTTCCCCCGCCGGGCGTCGAAGGGACAATCCAGCGGATCGGCTTGTCGGGGTAGGCGGCAAAGGCCGGCGATAGGACGACAAAGACCGTGAGAATGGCTGCGATACCGACAGCCAAACGCCGGCATGTCGAAGCCCCTGGGTAACTCCTTTTTGATTTCATACATTCCTCCTTCATTTTTCTAACCTGTAACGATGGCCCGCGGTGCGTATGTACCGGGAGTTCTACCAGCCGCGCGGCTCGTTCTGCAAAAATTCCATTCCCTCGATCGCCTTTCCGAGCTTCCCGCATTCCCCCGGTCCCAGGGGCCGCACCGGCGGTCGGGGCAGGCCGCAGTCGCGCCCCATGCAAGCCATGGCGGTCTTGATTCCGGCCAGGCCATCCTTCAGCCCGGATGCCCCTGCTTCCGTGACGGCGTGGTGCAGCGCCGCAATCGCTTCCTGGAGCGGGCGCGCCGCGATGTACTTTTCTTCGCGGCAAAGTTCGTAGAGTGTGCGAATCAGCCGCGGCGCAATCCCCGAAAGCGGGGAAAAGGCCCCTGTCCCGCCCACCGCAGAGGCCGGAACCATAAACTCGGCGCCGGGCAGGAGCTGAAATTCGCGACGGATGCGCCGCCCGTTCGATAATGCCTCCACCATGAAAACCCAGTCGAAGCTCGAATCCACCACACCCGCGAGGTTGGGCAAGCGCTCGATCAACTGGATGACGATGTCCGTGGTCAGGGATGTGCCGGCGGTCTCGACGGGGGGATTACAGATGAAAAAGGGGAGTCCCACCGCCCTGCCGATCTGCACGAGATGCTCGACGACGGAAGCAGGTTTGGGGTGCCAGAAGTACGGGGGGTGCGAGACGATGGCCGCCGCGCCCGCCTTCTCGGCATGAACGGCGCGATCCACCGCCAGGGCAGTGCCAGCGTCGCTCGCATGGGCGA
>VFSW01001282.1_pt1 | contig 38223 bp, 39 predicted proteins | sample 5358111 | NCBI WGS metagenome assembly VFSW01 (sample SAMN11554181, study PRJNA540505) | mine drainage metagenome | isolation source: sediment from site ElyBrook_90M | place: USA: Ely Copper Mine, Vershire, VT | collected 2017 | reverse complement strand
CTCCGCCGCCGTCTCCGCCGCCCCCATCCCCGACTACAAAATCCTCATTCCAGGTGAGATCCTCGCACCCGCCTTCGCCCTCCGCCTCCGCATCCAGGCCGAAACGGCCCTCCCAGCCACTCCCGGTCACACACCCCGGAATACCGCCAGCCTCCGCAACTGGAAGCCCGGCGATCGCGTCCGCCTGCGCCACTCCGCCGGCTCGCGCAAAGTCAAGGAAGTCCTGGAGCGTCTGGGTGTTACCGGCGCCGACCGCGCTCTCTGGCCGGTCCTCGAAATCGATGGCCGCATCGTCTGGATGAAGGGAGTGGAACTGGAGCCGGAGCAGGGAATTGCCATTGCCGCCTCGCTCCTCGATTAAACCCTTGCTCCCCGGCCAGGCCGAATGCCTGCCAGCATGGCACTTTCGCGTCAGCCGCAATGGCCCAAATACCTGACCTGATTCGTCGTTTCTGCGGTTCCAGTTCGCCCTCGTTGAGCGTACAATCTGAGTTACTGCTCATCCAGGCGGCATGAGGTCTGTGTCGGCCGCGGGGTCGTTGTGTGCTGGAAGCGACTTTGGCCATGCTTCAAGCGTCTAAGGGTGATGTGGGCGGATACGGAGATCCAGTGCTGGATTTCCCCCGCCGGGAAAGAGGGATCCTGGTGAATTCGACCGTTAAAACCGTCATGTTCTGGGTGTTTATTCTCGTCTGCCTGCTGCTGCTTTGGACCGTGGTGGAGAGAAGCTCCAGCGTGGGCAAATCCACGGATATCGGTTACTCCGATCTGCTCGACAAGATCGAGGCCGGACAGGTGCAGGACGCCACCATCCAGGGTGACGATGTGCATGGCCATCTGAAGGGCGCAAAGGACGAGTTCCATACCACCATCTCGGCCAACCTGGTTGACAGTCTCACCAAGGAACTCCGCGCCGCCAAGGTCAGCACCAACATCAAGCCCCCGCAGAACAACGGCCTCCTGTTGCAGCTCCTCTTCAACGTCGGCCCCTTCGTCCTGCTCGGCGCCATCTGGTTCTTCATGCTCCGCCAGATGCAGTCCGGCGGCAACAAGGCCCTTTCCTTCGGCAAGAGCCGCGCCCGCCTGCTCTCCATGCAGCAGAAGAAAATCACCTTCAAAGACGTGGCCGGCGTGGATGAGGCCAAGGAAGAGCTGAAGGAGATCATCGAATACCTGCGCGAGCCGCAGAAGTTTCAAAAGCTCGGAGGCCGCATCCCCAAGGGCGTGCTGCTCGTCGGACCTCCCGGAACGGGCAAGACGCTGCTGGCCCGCGCTGTGGCCGGCGAGGCGAACGTCCCGTTCTTCTCCATCTCCGGTTCGGACTTTGTGGAAATGTTTGTCGGCGTCGGCGCCAGCCGCGTGCGCGACCTCTTCGAGCAGGGCAAGAAGAACGCCCCCTGCATCATCTTCATCGACGAAATTGACGCCGTCGGCCGCCATCGCGGCGCGGGCCTGGGCGGCGGACACGACGAGCGCGAGCAGACGCTGAACCAATTGCTCGTCGAGATGGACGGCTTTGAATCGAACGACGGCGTCATCCTGGTGGCCGCCACCAACCGGCCCGACGTGCTGGACCCGGCGCTCCTGCGCCCCGGTCGTTTCGATCGCCGCGTGGTGGTGGGGCTGCCCGACGTCCGTGGCCGCGAGGAGATCCTCCGCGTGCATGTCAAGAAGGTTCCCGTCTCCGACGACACCAACTTGAACGTGCTGGCGCGTGGAACACCGGGCTTCAGCGGAGCAGATCTTGCCAACATGGTCAACGAGGCCGCGCTCAGCGCAGCCCGCATGAATCGCAAGCAGGTCACCATGTACGACTTCGAGGTGGCCAAGGACAAGGTGCTCATGGGCGCCGAGCGCAAATCCATGCTGCTGACCGAGGAGGAAAAGCGGGTCACCGCCTATCACGAGGCGGGCCACGCGCTGGTCTCGATCATGCGCGAGCACTCCGACCCCATCCACAAGGTCACCATCATTCCCCGCGGCATGGCCCTGGGCGTCACTATATTCCTGCCCGGCGACCGGCATAATTACACGCGGGAATATCTGGAAACCCGGCTGGCGATTGCCTATGGCGGCCGCGTGGCCGAGGAGATCTTCCTGCAGCAGATGTCCACCGGCGCGGGCAGCGACATCGAGACGGCCACCGATCTGGCCCGGCGCATGGTTTGCGAGTATGGCATGAGCCGCCTGGGTCCGCTCACCTTCGGCAAGAAAGAGGAGCAGATATTCCTGGGCCGCGAGATCGCCCAGCACCGCGATTTCAGCGAAGAGACGGCGCGGCAGATTGACCTCGAAGTTCGCCGCCTGATCGACGAGGCCTACCAGTCTGCGCATTCGCTGGTCGAATCACACTCCGACGCCATGCACCGCATCGCCGCCGCTCTGCTGGAGCGCGAAACGATCGATGCCGATGAGGTCAAGATGCTCATCGAGGGCCAGGAATTGCCGCCTTTACGCTCCGCTCTTGCATCGCCCAGCGATCCGGGCGGCGGCGACGTGCAGCAGGTGCTCAAGCCGGAGAGCCGCAGCGGGCCAAGCTACCCCGAAGGCTCGCCCTCCCCGGCATAACCACCACCTGCGGTGGGACCAACTGCTCTCTATTCGCTGTCTTTTGGGATTTGTGTGGCCCTCCTAAGTTTATGGGAAGCTTACTGCCACTCATCGATGCGAAGCATCCAGATGACGAGATACCTGGGTATGCGGCGTACGCGTTCAACTACATCGACTGTGGTGTGGCAGGGGAGGAGAGGTGACTCTCCCCCCTATGCCGATTTGGGAGAAGACAGTAATCAGGACAATGCGGTCTTGCTACAATGTTCGGACTATGGAAAAAGCCATCTGGGAGACGATTGAGCTGTATTGCCCGGTCTGCGAGACGACCTTCAATCAGTTGGTGGTTCTGCACAAGGCGCCCATGGGATTCAAAATCGACAAGTATCTGGCGGGCATGGTGGAGAATCACGACCACCAGGCGTACCAGGCTTTTCAGGCCGCCCAGGCGCGGGCCAAGCCTGTCGAGGACGGAACGCCCCCGGCGGAGCCTGAAGACGACGGCCCGCGCAGGCCGGAGAACACCCGGTAAAATCATATTTATATGCAATCATCCGACGTGAACCCGAATCCCGCCCCTGAAACCGAAACCATTCTCGACGGCTCGCGCTTTGTCCGCGCCTGCCTGCGCCAGCCCGTGGACCGCACTCCGGTCTGGTTTCTGCGCCAGGCCGGCCGCTACATGCAGGAATACCGCGACGTGCGCAAGCATCACACGCTGGTGGAGATCTGCAAGCAGCCGGAGATTGCCGCCGAGGTCACTATCACCGCCGCCGAAAAGCTGGGCGTGGACGCGGCCATCATCTTCGCCGATCTGCTGTTGCCGCTGGAGCCCATGGGGCTGGACTTCGAGTTTCAGGCCGGCGAGGGGCCGGTGGTGCATCATCCGGTGCGAACCGCCGACGACGTGCGCGCTCTGCGCACCGACCGCGCCGCCGAACTGATTTACGTCTCCCGGGCCATCGAAAAAGTCGCCGCGCACTTTAATACGCCGGGGGGGCGCAACCGCCTGGGCATCATCGGCTTTTGCGGCGCGCCGTTCACCCTGGCCAGCTACATGATCGAGGGCGGCGGCTCTAAAAACTACATCCACACCAAGCAGATGATGTACTCCGACCCCACTGCGTGGCGCATGCTGCTGGACAAGATCGTGGTGGTACTGGAGGAGTATTGCCGCCAGCAGGTGGAGGCCGGCGCGGACGTGATTCAAATCTTCGACAGTTGGGTCGGTTCGCTCTGTCTGGCCGACTACCGCGACTACGCCTTTGAGGCCTCAGAGCGGCTGGTCCGCGCTGTACAGCAGATGGGCGTGCCGGTGATCTATTTCGGCGTGGAGACGGCGGGCCTGCTGACGGATATGGCCGCTACCGGCGCGGATGTGATTGGCCTGGACTGGCGGCAGCCGCTCGACGAGGGGTGGCGCGCGGTGGGCCACGGCCACGCGGTGCAGGGAAATCTGGACCCCATCACGCTCTTTGCTCCGCTGGAAATTTTGGAGCAGCGCGTACATGAGATTCTGCACGCGGCCAATGGCAGACCCGGCCATATCTTCAACCTGGGCCACGGTATTGTGCCGACCACGCCGGTGGAGAATGTACTGGCGGTGGTGCGCATGGTGAAGGAGTTTCGGCTGGAGAAAGTCAATGCCTAAGCAAGCCGTCCTCCTTTTGGCCCACGGCACGCCGGAGACCATCGAGCAGATTCCCGAGTATCTGGGCAACGTCACCGGCGGCCGGCTGCTGCCCGTGCATCTGATTGAAGAGATTCAGCGGCGCTACGCGCTGATCGGCCACAGCCCGCTGACGGAAATCACGCTGGAACAGGCCCGGCTGGTGGAGGACGAACTGGCCGCGGCAGACCAACCGGTTCGCGTCTACGTAGGCATGCGCAACTGGAGCCCGTACATTGCCGACGTGGTGCGCGAGATGCGTGCCAACGGCGTGGAAGAAGCTGCCGTCCTTTGCCTGGCGCCGCAGAACTCGCGCACCAGCGTGGGGCTTTATCGCCGCGCCGTGGAAGAGGCGGCCGCCGAGGCGGGCGGGCTGCGCATCGACTTCACCGCGGGCTGGGCGCAGCACCCGCTGCTGATTGAAGCCTTTGCCGAGCGGCTGCGCGCAGCGCAGGAAAAACTCACCGTCGAAATCGGCGCGCCGGTTCCGGTGCTGTTCACGGCGCACAGCGTCCCATGCCGGACAGTTCTCGCTTCCGAAGGCAAGCCCGCCGATCGCTACGCCGAAGAGGCCAGGCGCACCGCGGCTCTGGTGGCCGAGCGCGTTGTGGAGATTCCGCAGTGGTGGTTTGCCTTTCAGAGCCAGGGAGCGAGCGGGGGGCCCGGTTCCGACGTAACTTGGATCGGGCCGACCGTCGAGGAGACGCTGGAATCGATTGCCGCCTCTGGGGTCCGCACGCTGCTGCTGCAGCCCATCGGCTTTCTCTGCGATCACGTCGAGATACTGTACGACGTGGACCTTCTCTTCCGTCCGTTTGCCGCCCGGCTGAATCTGCGGCTGGAGCGGCCGGAGTCGCTGAATGCGTCTGGAACGCTGGCCCGTGCGGTTGCGGATCTGGCGCGGCGGGGGCTGGAGCGGCTGCAAAGCCGCTGAGGGTTCCAAGCCGCTCATCTGTTTCTGGCTCATTTCATGAAACTACAGCTCACGTTCTGCGTCTAACTGGCGGAAGTCTGTCTGGAGTCGTACACTCCTGGCACGGAGGTTTTTCAGATGAAAAGTCCGGGAATTGCACTTGCGGCGCTCGGCGCGCTGCTGCTGACGGCTGCGCCGGGGTTTTCTCAAAGCGGAAACGATCAGGGCCATGGGAAGGCTGTTGTGACCATTCTCCCCAAAAAGGACGGCGCGGCGGTTCCCGGCGTTGCGATGCAGGATCTGTCGGTTGCATTGAATGGGAAGAAAGCCAGAGTCACGGCGTGGACGCCCCTAAACGGTCCGGGGAACAGTCTGGAAGTGGTGGTGCTGATCGATGGATCGGCGCGCAACAGCCTGGGAACCCAGTTGAGCGACATCGCCAATTTCATCAAAGGCCTGCCGCCGAACGCCATGTCCGCAATCGCCTATATGGAGGAGGGGCGGGCTGTTTTCGTGAGCGCGCTTTCCGCGGATCATGCGCAGGTGCTGCGCGCGCTTCGTCTTCCCGGAGGCATTCAGGGCTCCAATGCCAGTCCCTATTTCTGCCTCTCCGATCTGGCGCAACACTGGCCTTCCGCCAATCCGGAAGCGCGGCGCGAAGTGGTGATGATAACCGATGGCGTGGATTACTACCAGTTGCAGTACAATCCCGATGACCCGTATGTTCAGAACGCGATTAACGACTCCATCCGCGCCAATTTGGTTGTCTATTCGATTTACTGGCTCAATCAAGGCCGCATTGACAGAACCTATTACGAGAACAATGCCGGGCAGAACCTGTTGAGCCTGGTGACCGCGGCGACAGGCGGCGAAACCTTCTGGTTTGGGATGGGCAATCCGGTTTCCTTCAAGCCGTATCTTGACGAGATCACCCGCCGATTTCAGAATCAGTACTTGCTTGAGTTCACGGGCCAGTTGAGCGGCAAACCGCACGTCGAAAGCCTGAAGATGAAGCTTCGCGTGCCAGGCGCCAAGGCCGATGCGCCGGAGCAGGCGATGGTTTTCCCGAACGGCTCCGTTGAGAACCAGAGGCCTTAGCCGCAACAGGAGAACTTTTTTAGACGCGGCGGCGTGGGCTGAATCGGTCCGCGTAGAGCCGGGCCAGCAGCTTGGCGTAGTCCCAGCCGACTTTGAAGTTGGCTTTGCTGGCGCCCCGCGAACGCAGGCCGAAGGCAAAGGGCACCTCGGCGACGGTGTGGATGTGGCCGCGCACCAGAACCTCCAGCAGCAGCTTGAAGCCGGTGGGCTGAAACTGGATTCCTTCGACGCACTCGCGGCGCACCAGAAAGAAGCCGGTCATGGGGTCATGGGCGCGGATGCCGGCTCGTTGAATCGGCCAGGTGGCCCAGACGGCCGCGGATGAAAGCAGCTTGCGGGCCAGGTTCCAATCTCCCAGATCGCCGCCCGGAGTATAGCGGCTGCCAATGGCAATCTCGTTGCCGGCAAGAATGGCCGCGAGCAGCTTGGCAAGCAGTTCGGGCGGGTGCTGCAGGTCGGCGTCCATCACGCCGAGAATCGTCGCATCGCTGTTCCGCCAGCCGTGCAGAATGGCTCCGGAGAGGCCGCGCTCGCCTTTGCGCACCAGCAGGCGCACACGCGGGTCCTTCTGGGCCATCGCGAAGACGATCTCCTCGGTGCCATCGCGGCTGTCATCATCGACAACCAGAATCTCGTAGGGAATTTCCGTCGGGTCGAGGACGCGGCGCACATGGTCCAGCAAGCCGGGCAGGTTGGCGGCTTCGCGCAGGGCGGGAATCGTCAGCCCCAGTTTCTGTGCAAGGTGCGGCTCGGAGTCTGGCTGAACACTGATTGGCTGAACGCACATTGCCGCGCCGGTCAGTGGCGTGTAGGATGGAGTTAACGCTGTTGGCGACATACTGAGCTAAAGTATACGGGGTTTATCCAGTTGAAGCGTAACGTTACGGTCAACTTATTGTTGACTCTCTTTTTTACGATGCTGGGTCTGGCTGTGATGGGCTACCATCCCGGCATCGAAGACGACGGCATTTATCTTACAGCGGTCAAGAGCGACCTGAATCCGGCGCTTTACCCCCACGATTCCGACTTTTTCCGTGTCCAGCTTCAGGCCACTTTCTTCGACAAATGGGTGGCCGGGTTTGTGCATTTGACCGGCATTCCGGTTGCAATCACGGAGTTTCTCTTCCAGTTTGCCTCGATTCTGCTGATTGTCTTTGCCTGCTGGTCGATTGCGCGCCTGTTGTTCCCGGAGGCGCGGGCGCAATGGGCCGGCGTGGCTCTGGTGACCGCCATGTTCACCCTGCCGGTGGCGGGGACGGCGCTCTACCTGGTGGATCAGCATCTGCACCCGCGCAATATGGCTACGGCGCTCATTTTGCTGGCGGTTGCCCGGATTCTGGCGGACAAAAGGGCGCAGGCGGTTCCGCTGCTGCTGGTGGCGTTTGTGCTGCATCCGATTATGGGAGCGATGGGTCTCTCCTTCTGCTTCTTTCTGACCATCACCCTGCTGGAGCCGGTTCATGTCTGGATGCGCTCCTGGCGCGGAGCTGAGCAGCGCGCGGAGGAAGGTTCGTTGGTGGCCGGCGCGGTCCCGCTGGGCTGGATCTTCGAGCCGCCGACGCCTGCCTGGCGCGCGGCGCTGAAGACCCGCACCTACTTCTTTCTCTATAAATGGGCCTGGTACGAGTGGCTGGGCGCCGTGGCCCCGCTGCTGCTCTTCGGGCTGCTCTGGCGCTTTGCCCGCAAGCAGGGAAATACCCTGTTGGCGCGCTTTTCCCTGGCCGTATTGCTTTATGGCGTCTTTCAACTGGCAGTGGCCATGGTCATGCTGGGAATTCCGGCCCTGATCCGGCTGGCTCCCCTGCAACCCATGCGCTTCCTTCAACTGGTCTACTTCTTCATGACCCTGATGGGCGGCTGTCTGCTGGGCAAATACCTGTTGAAGGCCAAGGTCTGGCGCTGGGCGGTCTTCCTGGTGGCCATCAATGCCGGGATGTACATCTCGCAACAGATGCTGTTTGCCAGCAGCGAGCACCTGGAACTGCCCGGACGGAGCACCGGGAATGAGTGGCTGCAGGCCTTCGACTGGATTCGCCTGAATACGCCGGCGGACGCCTATTTTGCCCTTGATCCGCGCTATCTGGCCGCGCCGGGAGAGGACTATCACAGCTTCCGCGCGCTGGCCGAGCGCAGCCAGTTGGCCGACGACATCAAGGACACGGCGGTGGTGACACAGGTTCCGGAACTGGCTCCGGTGTGGGAGCGGCAGACCAAGGCTGAAGGCTGTGAGCCGGGGCCAGGAGCGTGCTCGGCATGGGCCCACTTCCGGCTGGCCGATTTTGAGCGGCTGAAAACGGAGTTTGGCGTGGACTGGGTGCTGGTTTCCTATCCGCAGCCGGCGGGGCTGGACTGCCGCTGGCACAGTCGAGCTCTTGCGGTTTGCAAAGTTCCGTAAATGCCGCGATACGTCCGGCCGGTATTACCGGGGCGCGGGATCTGCCACACAGTCGAGTTCTTGTTTCATGCTATTTTTGAGTTTCAGGCAGGAAGAAATTTGCGACCCAAAGGAAGCACTTTCCCAGGGAGTCTCTGATGAAGCGCCATTTTTTAGCGAGCAATCCCCCGCGGCTCAAGCCCGTGTCAATTTGCTCGACTCAACGTACGGGATGAAGCCCGTACCCTTCAAAACATCGAACACTTCAGAGGTTGGTTGGCTCTGAAGCCTGATCTCTGATCCATTTTCCGGCACGGAGGCCGGATCATGCTGAACTTTACCCAGCGACTGATTCTGAGTTGCGTTATTGTTGCCGCCCTCACCGCGGGGCTGGTGATGGTCACGCACAAAGCCCTGGCGGCGGCTGGGCAGACCGGTCTTGCGTACCTGTTTGTTGCGGCCCTGGTGGTGGTTGGAGCGGGGACTGTCTTTTTCATCCTGCGGCCCATTCGCATGCTGGCGCGCGCCGCTCGTGCGATCGCCCAGGGTAACCTGGAGCGTCGTGTGGAATGGATGAGCCACGACAGCTTCGGCGTGATAGCCAGCGAGCTGAACCGGATCGCGGTCCGGCTGCGCGAGCTGCGCGACTCCGAGGCGGGACGCCGGCAGATGGAGTTTCAACTCTCCGATGCCGTGCTGCAATCGATCTTCGAGCCGATCATCGTCACCGACGGCAAAGGCCACATCCTCAAAGTGAACCAGGCCGCGGCCGAGCTGCTGGGCGACGCCGCCACGGATCGCCTGGCGCTGGCCAACACGCCCGGCGGCGACAAGATTCTGAGCGCGATTCGCGATGCCGTCTCCATGCAGAAAGCGGTGGCTGCCGAGGACGAGGCATCGCTTTTGCCCATGCGCATAGGCAAACTGGAGCGCAGCTACCGGCTGCGCACCACCCCGATGCGCGACTCCGACGGGCGGCTGCTGGGCACCGTGACCACGCTGGAAGATGTGACCACGCTGCAGGACACCGACCGTTTCAAGACGCAGTTCATCAGCGTGGCCAGCCGCAAGCTGCGCGATCCGCTGCTGCAGTTGCGGCGCGGCCTCTACGCGCTCGGCCAGGGTTTTGGCGGTGAGTTGCTTCCTTTGCAGACCGAGCTGGTGGTCGCGGCCAGCGGTGAGTCGGAAAAACTGGACGATCTGATGAGTGACCTGATCGAAGTGGCCGAGCTGGATGCCGGGCGGCGTGAGTTCACGCTGGAGCGGCTCCGCCCGTTGCAGGCGCTCAACGAGGCCCGCGACCGCTTCTGCGACGATGCGGCGCAAAAACGCATTCGCATCGATGTCACCGGGTATGCCGACCTCTCCTTTGTGCAAGCCGACCGGCGGGCGATGCATTCCATTTTGGACAACCTGCTTTCGAATGCCCTGCGTTACACGCCGCAAGATGGGGAAATCCTGCTGGCCGCCGAGGAGATCAAGGAATTTGTGCACTTCACGGTGCGCGATTCCGGCCGCGGCATTGAGGCGGAACGGCTGGGCAACATCTTCAACCGCTTCAACGCATTCTCGGAGCGAGGCACCGGACTGGGCCTGGCGCTGGTGCGCCGGCTGGTGGAGTCGCTGGGCGGCCAGATTGCCGTCGAGAGCCGTCTGGGCCATGGCGCCACCTTCCGCTTTTCACTTCCCGTGGCGGTCGTTCAGGATGATCGTCACCCCGTGGAGGTTGGCTGAGTCATGGCAGAGATTCAATTTGAACGGCAGCAGGAACCCGCCAAACTCCGCATCTACATCGGCGCCGCACCGGGCGTGGGCAAGACCTATCACATGCTCGACGACGCCTACCGGATGAAGCACCAGCAGGGCGTCGATGTGGTCATCGGCCTGGTGGAGTCGCATGGCCGCAAGGAGACCGAAGAGCAGGTTCGCGACCTGGAAATCGTTCCCCAGCGCGTGATTCCGTATCGCAGCGTCGAGTTGAAAGAGATGGATGTGGACGCCATTGTGGCGCGTCATCCGCACACTGTGCTGGTGGACGAGCTGGCCCACACCAACGTTCCCGGCAGCAAGAACCGCAAGCGCTACGAAGATGTGCTGGAGCTGCTGGAGGCGGGCATCAACGTGATGACCGCGGTCAACATTCAGCACCTGGAGACGCTGAACGACGCCGTCAACCGCTCGGCCAACACCATCATCCGCGAAACCGTTCCTGACAATTTCCTCAAGCGCGCCAACGAAGTGGTGAACATCGACATCACGGTGGACGAGCTGCGCTCGCGGCTGCGCCAGGGGAAGATCTACGCGGCGGAAAAGGTGGAACAGTCGCTGGCCAACTTCTTCCGCAAGGGCAACCTGAACATGCTGCGCGAGCTGTCGTTGCGCACCACCGCCGAGCAGGTGAGCAATCGCGCCAGCGAGTACCGCCGCACCCAGGGGCTGGAGCAGGCGCCGATTCCGGAGAAGGTGATGGTCTGCCTCAGCACCCGGCCCGGCACCGAGCGCCTGTTGCGCGTCGGCTCGCGCATCGCCGGCCGTCTGGCCACCAACTGGTACGCCGTGTACGTCTCGCGCCACGACGACAAGGGCCACGGCGCCCCGGACGCGCATCAGCGGTTGGAGGAATTTCAGCGCATGGCCCGCGATCTGGGCGCGCAGGTCGTCACGCTCGCCGACCGCAATGTTTCCGACGCCCTGATTCGCTTTGCGCAGCAGGAGAGCATCTCTCACGTGGTCTTCGGTCAGCCGGTTCGCTCACGCTGGGACATCTTCCTGCGCGGCTCGGTCATCAACCGCTTCCTCGCCGAAGTCCGCGACGTTACCGTGCAGGTAGTCCCCATGCACAAGCCATTGCGCCGCCCCTGAGACGATTCATTTCACGAGCCGGATTCATCGGGCGATTCCCACGCGGAGCTGGTTTCCCACGCCGGGCCGGCTTCTCGCTGCGGATCGGGAGCGCTGGCAATGTGCTTGAGCTTGCCGCGATCCATCCAGACCAGGAAGCACTGATCGCAGGAATCGACGACGACGTTGCCCGGACCGCAATAGAAATGGGCGTCCATGCGGCCGTGGCATTGTGGGCAGTCCACAACATAGGCAATCATGGTCATTGTCGAACGCCGGTCATCGCTCCCAACTCCAGAAACTCCTGAAACACATCGTTGGAGAGCAAGCGGCCCCGCGCGGTCAGCCGGACAGTCTCGTTGTGGGGACGGCCTTCGGAGGTCAGCAGCCCATCATCGACCAGCCGCTGAACAGCCTGCAATGCCGGAGCCACCATCGCCGCGCCAAACTCCTGTTCGAGCGCGGCGACATCAACGCCCGCGTTCAGCCGCAGGCCCAGAAACCAGGCCTCCTCGTGCTGCTGCTCGGCGCTCAGCCAGTTTGTTTCTACCGGCTCCGCGCCCAGCAGAAATGCTTGCAAATCGTCGGTTGTGGTCCAGCGCGGCAGGCGGTTGGGATGAGAATTTCGCTGCGTCTCGGAAGGGCCTGCTGCCTGCAATGCCATCGACGACGCGTCCACGCCCAGCCCCAGATAGGGCCGCCGCTGCCAGTAGCGCAGATTGTGGCGCGACTCCATGCCGGGACGGCAGAAGTTCGAGATTTCGTACTGCTGGAGTCCCGCCTGTTGCAGCTTTTCGATGGCCCGGCCGTACATCTGCGCAATCGCGTCGTCCGTAGGCACCAGCTCTGCATGGTAGCGGAGGCCGTGCGCAAGCAGCTCACGGCCCAGCCGCGAGTCCTCGTCCACCTCCAGCATATACACGCTGGCGTGGGGAACGGCTGCCTCCGCGAGCACCTTCAGCGACTCCTCCCAGGAGGCGAGGCTCTGTCCGGCGAGGCCTGCAATCAGGTCCAGATTCAGATTGTCAATGCCGGCCGCGCGCAGACGGCGCAAATCTTCGAGCACCACGGCGCGGCTGTGCAGCCGTCCGCTGCCGGCGGCCTCGCGGTCGATGAACGATTGCACGCCCCGGCTGACGCGGTTCACTCCGGCATGGACCATTGCCACGAGGGTTTCGTCCGGAAGTTGGCCGGGCGCGCATTCCACGGTAATCTCCGCGTCCGTTTCCAGATTGAACTCCGCCCGCACCGCGGCAAAGAGACGCTCGATCAGCTCGGGGGCCAGCAGGCTGGGGGTTCCGCCGCCCAGGTAAACCGTGTCCACGCGGCGGAGAAGTTCCACGCCCAGGCGCGCTGCCCAGGCCGGGGAGGCGCGCAGATCCGCAATTAAACGATCAACGTAGCGCGTGTGCTCGCTGGCCGGATAGACCCCCGAGGCAAAGTTGCAATAGGTGCACTTCGAACGGCAGAAGGGAATCGAGATGTAAAGGCCGAGCGCGTCGCCGTGAGAAGCATGCATGAAGAGATTGTTTCACGGCGCCTGGCGCCTGCGGTGCGGCCGCGGCACATGCGATGCGATACGTGCTTGCAGACTTTCTTCGCGGTTGTCCCGGAACGGAAAGAGCATTTTTTGCGCGAAAGTGAATTTTGGGACGGTCGCTGCTCATGCAAGAATTGAAGACAAGGAGAAACCCTTTTGAAAGCCTGGCCCTTGGTGGGCATTGCGATGATGCAGGCGCTCTTGCTTGCGGCCCATTGGTTTTTGTATCACACCTGGATCGCTTTCTGGGGGCCGCTCAGCTCGTCGGCCACGCTGGGGCTGCGAGCGGCGCTCGTGCTGCTGGCCTTCAGCTTCATCGCCGCCGCCCTGCTCGGTTTTTACTCGGCCCACAGGCTGGTCACGCTGCTGTATCGGCTGGCCGCGGTCTGGCTGGGATTTCTGAACTTCCTGCTCCTGGCTGCCTGCCTGTGCTGGCTGACTGCATTGCTTTTCCGCCTTGCGGGCGGGCCGCTGAACCGGCCCCTGACTGCAGTTGTGTGCCTGGCTCTGGCGCTCGCAGCCGGCCTGTACGGCCTGCTCAACGCACGCTGGGTTCGCACGCGCCGCATTGCCGTCCGGCTGCCCGGCCTGCCCGCCTCTTGGCATGGCCGCACTGCCCTGGTGGTCAGCGATCTGCATCTGGGCCACGTGAACGGCCCCGGCTTCAGTCGCCGCATCGTCCGGATGGCCAACCGCCTCAAGCCGGATGTGATTCTCATCCCCGGCGATCTCTTTGACGGCGCTCGCTTCGACGCCCACACGCTGGCCGCGCCCTTCCGTCAGCTTGCTCCGCCCTTTGGAATTTACTTCTGCTCCGGAAATCACGACGAGTTCGGCGACACGGCCCACTACGCCGAGGTGCTCCAGCAGATCGGCATCCGCGCCCTGAACAACGAAAAAATCACCGTCGAAGGCCTGGAGATTGCGGGCGTCAGCTACGGCGACTCCAGCTCGCCGATCCGCTTGCGCGCCATGCTCGAGAGCCTGCGCCTGACGCCTGGAGGGGCCAGCATCCTGCTCAACCATGTGCCCAACCGGCTGCCCATCGTGGAAGAGGCCGGCATCACCCTGCTGCTCGCCGGTCACACCCACGCCGGACAGCTCTTTCCTTTCACTTGGCTCACCCGCCGTGCCTTTGGCAGGTTCACCTACGGACTGCAAAAGTTTGGCAATCTCCAAGTGTATACCTCGAGCGGCGCAGGCACCTGGGGCCCTCCGATGCGCGTCGGAACCCGGCCGGAGATTGTTTTGTTGGATTTCTCTTCTTAAGCCCCTCATTTATTTACGCAAAATTCCTTATATGTCTTTGATTCTATACAGCATGTTCGTAAAGTCGCTGCGCGTTTATGCTCTTCAGTAAGGACTGTACCTTTCCTCCGCCCCGCCTCAGCGTCCTGGCATCGGTGCGACAGCTTCTCTTCCAGCCTCCATAAGTCCTCCCCCACGATAGATGGAGTCCCGGTCCGGTTCACCCTATTCGCCGGACCTGAACCCAATCAAGAAGGCTTGGTCCAAACTCAAACCGCTGCTTCGCACGGCCAAAGCCCGAACCAGAGAGAAGTACAACAAAGTCTGATAACGTATATTCTGTATACTGGACGCGGTTTGCCAACTCCAAGCTTAAAACAAGGCTAAATCTCTGATTCTTCATTGTTTCTCAGACGCTCTTCCCTGCAGAGCGGCAAGTTCCGCCGATTCAGTCTCAATAAATTCAGCGATCATTGCGCGGTAGACCTGTTCTGTAACGGCTGGGTTTGCGCCCAGTTCGCCAGCCAGTGCCTTCACCTTCGCAATGATCTGCTCAACACGTTGCGGGGCCTGCACGTCGTTCGTGGTCTTCTTGAATTGCGCAGCTTGGCGCACATATCCGCCGCGCTCGGCCAGCAGCGTCACAATGCCGCGATCGACGCGGTCGATATTGGCCCGGGCCTCCTCAATCGAGGCGCATTGTCTTTTTTGGGTCATAACAGTCCAGAAACTACATCTTGTAGCGGCCCAGATCCTCGTCGTTCAAGCCTTCCAGCCAGCCACGCAACTGCTCGGCGGTTGGCCCTTCCGGCGGGCCTGAGGTGTTCAGCTTGGCGGTCTGCATCACCTGCTCGGCCACGAAGATGGGGCAATCCGCACGCAAGGCCAACGCAATGGCGTCCGAGGGGCGGGCGTCGATCGCGAGCGGTTCGCCGGCCTGCCGAAGCCATAGCGTTGCCATGAACGTATCATCTCTAAGTTCTGAAATCACAACACGTTCCAGTTGCGCATTCAAGTGGCGGATAAGGTTTCTAGTCAGGTCGTGGGTCATGGGACGGGGCGCGGCAATCTTCTCGATCTCAATGGCGATGGCGTTGGCCTCGAAGATTCCCACCCAGATAGGCATCACCGTGTCGGAGGCGATGTCCTTGAGCACGATGATCGGCATACTGGTGGCCGGGTCCATCATCAGTCCGCGTATCCGTACCTCAACGTCCATGACTTCCCTTTCTGTATTCGTTCTAATCTGCTCTATATTAGACCGCTTCGCCCACCAAACTGTTGGGATGCGTCGCCGTTATTTTCACTTGCAGGTAGTTTCCCGGTGCGGGGGCGATGGGCTGGGCGCAGGTGAAGTTGACTGGCTTGTTCTGCGTGCTGCGCCCGGCAATCTGCCCACGCTCCGGATGTGCGCCTTCAACCATTACCTCCATTACCTGCCCGATATGCTTGGCGTAATTGACTCTTTGAATCTCGCGCTGGCGATCAAGAACCACTTGAAGCCGGGCCGACTTCTCCGCGTCCGGGATGGAATCGATCATGGTCAAGGCCGGCGTATTGGGCCGTCCCGAATACTTGAAGCAGAAGACGCAATCGTATTGAACCTCGTCCAGAAGGTTCATGGTCTGGATGAAATCGTCCGCGGTCTCTCCGGGAAAGCCAACAATAATATCCGACGAGATGGAGATCGGACGGCGCGCGGCTTTGATCCAGGCGATCCGCTCCAGGTACCAATCGCTGGTGTACTCCCGGGCCATCATCTTGAGCACGCGCGAGGAGCCGGATTGCACCGGCAGATGCACGTGGTCGCAGAGCGTGGGCACGGCGTCAATGGCCTCGATGATGTCGCGGGTAAAGTCGCGCGGATGGCTGGTGGTGAAGCGCACGCGGCGAATGCCCCCAACCTGGCCCACGGCCGCAAGCAACTCCGCAAAGCTCTGCTTCCCTTCCGGGTCGCGGTAGCTGTTCACGTTCTGGCCCAGCAACTGAATCTCGGTAAAGCCCTGATCGGCGATGCGCCGCGCCTCATCCAAAACCGAAACCGAACCCCGGCTGCGCTCCTTGCCGCGGGTGTACGGCACCACGCAGTAGGAGCAGAATTTGTCGCAGCCTTCGATGATGGTGATGTAGCCGCGATAGGGGTTCTGGCGGGCGGTGAACTCGGTCTCGAAGGTCTCGTCGGTCTGGCGGTCGTCCAGGCCGGTAATCCGCGTTTCGCCGGCTTCCAGGCGCGCCAGCATCTCCGGCAGTTTGCGATAAGAGGCCGAGCCGGAGACCAGCGAGACGTACGGCGCACGCTCGAATATCTTTTCGCCCTCTTGCTGCGCCACGCAGCCCAGCACGGCAAAGCGCTTGCCCGCCTTGTGCAGCTTCTTGTAGTCGTTGAGCCGGTTGAAGACTTTTTGCTCCGCCTTGTCGCGGATGGAGCAGGTGTTGTAGAGGATCAGGCTGGCTTCCTCTTCGGTTTCGACTTGCCGGTAGCCCTGCTGCTGCAATGTGCCAATGACCTTTTCCGAGTCATGGGCATTCATCTGGCAGCCGAAGGTCTCAAGATGGAAGGTTTTTTCGGTTGCCATGGCAAGATTCAGTATACCTTGATGGGCAAAATTATTTCTGCGGTCATTGGGGTGCAGCCGGGTATGGAGCCGGTCGCAGTTTATCTCTAACCCGTGCCTGAATAGATACCCGAGGGGACGCGCCAGGCTGGTTGCCGGTCTCAGGCATGAAAATGGATGCAGGTGGCAGGTGATTCCTTGATCAACGGAAAACGCATCGCGGTGGTAATGCCGGCATATAACGCCGAGAAGACGCTGGAAATGACGGTGCTCGAGCTGTCCGACGTTGTGGACATCAAAATTCTTGTCGACGACTCCAGCAAGGACCAGACCGCGCCGCTCTCAAAAAAACTTGGAATTCGGACGTTTATCCACGATGCCAACTACGGTTATGGCCGCAACCAGCAGACCTGCTATCGCGAGGCTCTTGCGGCCGGCGCCGACATCGTGGTCATGTTGCACCCTGATTACCAGTACACCCCCTCCCTTGTTCCAGCCATGGCGGGCATGATCGCCAGCGGCGTCTACGACATGGTTCTCGGTTCGCGCATTCTTGGAGGAGGCGCTTTGAAAGGGGGAATGCCGTACTACAAGTACATCGCCAATCGCTTGCTCACCGCATTTCAAAATCTGTTTCTTGGAGTCAAGCTGTCGGAATACCACACCGGGTTCAGAGCATTTTCACGGGAATTGCTCGATGCTCTTCCCCTGCTCGAAAATTCCGACGACTTTATCTTCGACAACCAGATGATTGCCCAGGCCGTCATCTTCGGCTTCCGCATTGGAGAAATCTCCTGCCCGACGAAATACTTCCCGGAAGCCTCCTCCATCAATTTCAAGCGCAGTGTGAAATACGGGTTCGGCGTGCTCAGCACCACGGCCAGCTTCGTCGCGCATAAATGGGGCATCGCGCGCATACCGAGATTCGACTCGACGGGAAGAAAAATCACCCAGCAGTACTATTCCTAGTTTGGAAGCCAACCCTGAGGAGAGTAAGGATGAAAATGTCAAAAGCACGGGTCGACGGCCTGTACATGCTGCTGCTGGGGGCGATTCCTGTCTTTCTTTTGCTGGGTTCCCTATTCATGACTACCGCTCCTTTCCCGATGCAGGATCTCAAAGTGGTCTACTACCCGGCACGTTGCCTGATTCAACATTGTGACCCCTACCGGGAAAGTGAGGTATTGCGCATCTATCGGGCGGAGGGGGGAGAGTACCCGTCGGAGACTGCGGCGGATCGTCTGATTGTGACGCGGAGTGTCTATCCGCCTACCGTATTTACTATCACCGTTCCTCTCGCCATGCTTCCCTGGGGGACGGCGCGCAACCTCTGGATGATGATCAACGCCGGGAGCCTCCTGCTCGCCTCCTATCTGGCCTGGGATCTTGGAGCAACCTATGCGCCAATCCTCTCCGGCATCCTGATCGGCTTTCTTCTCGCCAACAGCGAAGTGCTCCTGGTTCTTGGCAATCTATCCGGAATTGCGATCAGCCTTTGCGTGGTGGCGGTCTGGTGCTTTCTTCGCGAGCGGTTTGTTTCTGCCGGCATCCTGTGCCTTGCGGTCAGCCTGGCAGTCAAGCCGCAAGATGCGGGACTGATCTGGCTCTACTTCTTGTTGGCGGGAGGTGTTTATTGCAAACGCGCACTGCAAGTCCTCTTCGCGACGGTTGCAATCAGTCTGCCGGGAGTCCTTTGGGTCTGGCGGATAGCGCCACATTGGATGCAGGAATTGCACGCGAATATTCTGGCATTTTCCGTACATGGCGGCCTGATCGACCCCGGCCCTGCTTCAACGGGTACGCATGGCGCCGGCATGATGATCAACCTGCAAACTGTCATCAGCGTCTTCAGGGATGATCCGCGCATCTATAATCCGGTCAGCTATCTTATATGCGCGATCCTCCTGCTGGCATGGATGTCTGTCACTGTGCGATCCCACTTCTCGCCGGCCAGAGCCTGGCTGGCAATTGCAGTTGTTGCGCCGCTTGCCATGCTGCCGGTTTATCACCATCTCTATGACACCAAACTGCTGCTGCTCACGGTTCCCGCTTGCGCCATGCTGTGGGCCGAGGGCGGACTGATCGGCCGGCTCGCACTCTGTGTGAATAGCGCGGTCCTGGTGCTGACCGGCGATGTTTCGCTGACGATTCTTCTCCGGCTCAGCGACCGTCTGCACCTGTCCAAGACGGGAACGGAAGGATGGATACTGACCGCAATCCAGGTATTTTCTGTTCCGCTGATCTTGCTGCTCATGAGCGTTTTTCATCTGGTGGTCTACGCGCGCCGATACTCCACTCGGAGGCGCCTGCGGTGCGGCTAAGCGCCTGCGCTGCGGCCAAGCACCTGCGGTGCGGCAAACTGCTTTCGGCGTGGCCGGGTGCCCCATGTCCGGATTTTCGGACATGGGAAAACACACAGCCCCCGCGAGCGAACAGCGCGGCTGGCCGCCACCTGCAAGATTCCTTCGATAAGGAAAGCACAACAGCCCCCGCGAGCGAACAGCGAGCAATTGGCCCCACCGCAGGTGGTTAGGCGGGCAGCTTGCTGAACAGGTCGTTCTGCGAGGAGTTCAACTGCGCGATCACATCCTCCAGCGCCGTCTGCTGGGTTTCGGCCAGTGAAAGCTGCGTGGAAATCGTCGGTATATCGGCCTGCATCAGGTTGGTCTGCGCTGTGGTCAGTTGGGTCTGGACGTTGGTCACGGCACTGGAGGCGGCCGTCACCTGGGTAATGGAGTTGTCGATAGTCACACGCTGCTGGGAAACAAAATTCAACGCCGTGCTCAGTGCCTGCGTATCGCTCACCGCCTGGGTGGTGTTCACCGCGCCGGTGGAATAATCGGCAATCAGGCTGTTCAGCGCCCCGAAGACGCTGTTCGAGCCGCTGCCCAGAAAGATCTGGTTGCCGGGGACATTCAACTGAATCTTTTGCCCATTGGGCGTTTGAAGATAGTTCACGTCCTGGTCGCCGTTGTAGCTGGTGACGGCCGGTGAAGTGCCGGTCGAGGTGGAGAACGGCGCCGTGGTAGTCTTGCCTCCGGCAAAGATGTATTGTCCCTGATAGTTGGTGTTGGCCAGCGAGGTCACCTCGTCCAGAATTCCGGAGATCTGATTGGAGACCGACCGCACGTCGCTCGCATTCATGGTGCCGTTATTGGCGCTGGTGGCCAGCGAGATGGCCGACGTCAGCTCGCTGACCACAGAGCCCAGGGAGGAATCGGCCACCTGCAACTGGCCCGTCACCAGGCTGGAACTCTGCGTGAAGGAATCATCCTGCTGAATCTGATTGAGCAGCAGTACATTTTCTCCCGAGGCCACCGGATTCTGGCCCAGCGAGGTAACGCTCACGCCGCTCGACAGCTCTGCTGTCAACTGCTGTTCGCTGGATTGGGCCTGATCGAGCGAACCCACCAGGTTGGTGACGTAAAAAGGATCCACACGCATTGCATTCCTCCACCGGCGTGATAACTTCTTTGCCCGCTCACCCTGCGGCATGCGCGGGAACAGCCTCAGGCTACCGCTGTTGTATCGCCCAGGTTCAGCGCCGAGGACATGATGGTATTGATCATCGTAAACACCTGGGAAGCCGCCTGATAACTGCGCTCGAATGTGGTCATCATTGCGGCCTCGTCGTTCAGATTGACGCCGGAAAGAGCATTGTTCTGCGTCTGCAACTGCGTCACCGAGGCATTCTGCGCGGTGTTTTCCGTCTGCACGCCGGAGACCGTCGCGCCCAGTGTGGTCACAAAGTTGGAATAGAAGTTGATCGGCGTCTGACCGTTCACGATCGATGAATTGGCCAGATTGGCCATGGCCCTGGCATTCGAGTTGTCGCCGGTTCCATCCCCGGCGCCGGCCGCTGCAATCTGATTCGGATCGGTCATCACCACGCTCATGTGGTCCGCGCTGCCCGCCACTATCGTGGGCTGAGCGAAGATGTACAGCGGATTACCCGCCGAGCCGGACACTCCATTCAGATTGGTTCCCGCATTGTTCTGCGTATTGACCGAGGTGGAGATGTTATAGGCCAGTTGATCGAGCGAGTTGAGCGCGCTGGGTATGTCCTGGTCGCGCGCTGTCAGATAGCCGCCCAGCGAGCCGCCGCCCGAGGTCAATTGCGAGGTGATGTCTTGATTCCCCAGAAAGAAGTCGGTGGCCCCATTCACCGTGCCCGTGGTCAGTTGATAGCTGGTGTTGCCGGAGAGCAGCAGTTGCCCCGAGGTGGTGGTGATAGCCAGGCCGTTATTTTCCGTCGTGATCTGGTTGATGCCGATCAGTTGCGAAAGCTGGCTCAGATCCTGCTGCCGCTGGTCTTCCAGCGTGCCCGCGTCGGCGTTGGGTGAGATGGTTTGTATCCGCTGGTTCAATTGCGAGATGGCCCCGGTCAGTGAGTTCACCTGGCTGGTCACCCCGGCGGCTTCCTGGTCCAGAGCCGACCGCTGCGAGTTCAAGCTGGCCGCCGCGTTGGAAATATCGCCAGAGAGTGTGCCGGCCTTGGAAAGCACGCTCTGACGCAGCGCGTTGTTGGTGGGATTGGCTTCCAGAGAAGCAAAGGAACTGAAAAAACTGGTAATATCGCTGCCGATGTCTCCCGCTGTCGCGCTGGACGAACCCGAGTCCGGCGTGAACAGAGCCTGCAGCGTATTGAGTGAGGTCAGCCGCGAACCGGAGGATGCCGCCAGTTGCTGCTGCTGATACAGCCGGGCCTCCAGCACCCGATCACGCACCGAGGTGGACCCGGTCTCCGTCACCCCCTGCCCATACGAAACGCCGCTCACATAGAGCGGCTGATTCTCCTGCCAATTGGGCGTCTCCCGCGTATAACCGGGGGTGTTGGCATTGGCCACATTGTTGGCCACCACATTGAGCGCCTGCTGATCGGCCTCCAGCGCACCGGACATGATGCTGAATGCGGAGTTAATTGTCCCCATGGCTGCTCTCCGTCGGCGGCCATCCCGGCGCTTGCGGATCGGCAAATTCAGACCGTCCTGCGCGATACTCCAGCCGGCCAGCGCGCAGATCCCGCAGCCGGTTCATTACCTCCAGATTCACGCGTGTCGCCTCCAGCACCCGGTCCAATACGGCCATATCTCCGGAAGCTTCCTTCACTTCACAGGCCAGCGCCGCGCGCGCGCTCCCATCCAGCAGCGACAGATCGCCATCTCCCAGATCGCGGTTGAGAGCCTGGCAGGAGAGCGCCAGCTCCTCCAGCCGGTCCGCATCCAGCCGCGCCAGCGCCTGCGAAGCCTCTACCACCAGCTCCTTCAGCTTCGGATGTTCCCAGCCTGCTTGAAAATCCCGCAATGCTCTCGCTCCTATCATCCCGCCAGACAACTGCGCGCAACCGCCAGACACCGCACCCTCAGGACCAGGGAAATCGTTTTTCGCGGAGATCTGCTGCCCGCGTTACGCCTGGCTGCTCATCATCGAATCCACGACTTTGGAGGCCACGGCCGATGCCGAGACGTTGTAGTTGCCCGACGCCAGCAACGCTTGGATGCCGGAGACCTTGTCCATGCGGACGCCCATGTCTGAAGCCGTCTGGGAGACTTCGTTGCCCGCGCTGCTGAATGTGGCCCGGTCGTTGCCTAGCGCGCTGCTGCCCGAGGTGGTCGCGCCGCTCTTCGGCGGTTGCGGGGTGGTTGAAGCAGCCGCGTTGGTTCCCAGAAGCGATTTCAAACCTTCCAGACTGTTGCGAATGTCCATGTCCTGCTACTCCTTGACCGGTTCATCGGCATCCCTGCTAATCACTGTAGTCATTTATGGGAGTTCATGACGGTATTAATGTGCAGATTGCCGGTTACTTGCGTGGTTACTGGATGATTACCCTGCGACGATAGTTGCTTGATAATTCCCGTGGCAATCCCAAATCCTCCCTGTTCGCTCAGCGCCTGTCCCAACGCCTCGGAGGCAAACTGCCCCAGCGCGCCGGTGGAACCCGCAGCCGCGTCGCCATCCTGGCCATCGAGCCCGTTGTCGCTGGTCAAAGGCTTCAGCAGCTCCTGCATCATCTGCGCCTCAAACTCGTGGGCCGCATGAACCAGTTTGGGAGATGGCGTGGAAGAAGCTGTTCCGCCCGCCGCTACTGCCGCCGCTGCTGCCGCTATCGAAGTCATCGTAATGCTCCCTTTCGTTGGACGAATCTAATGAGCCGGCCGCTTTCTGGCCCCTTATTCGGCCCTTATTGGACCCTTATTCGACCTTCATTCGGCCCTTATTGGATCTCCAGGTCGGCCTCCAGAGCGCCGGCTTCCTTCATCGCTTCCAAAATCGAGATCACATCCCGCGCACCTGCCCCTGTCTCTTGCAATTCCTGCACCAAATCCTGCACCGTCGCCCCTTCTTTCAGATCGATGCGGTTCACCGGTTTATCCACGGCCTGCACGGTGGTCTGCTGCACCACCTGGGTAGTCCCGGAGGAGAACGGGCCGGGCTGCGAAACCTCATTCTCGGAGATGACGTTGACCGTCAGTCCGCCGTGCAGAATCGAAACCGGCTGCAGCCGCACCATGCCCCCGATCACCACCGTCCCGGTGCGTTCGTTCACCACCACCCGCGCCCGCGGATACACGTCCACCTGGACTCCCTCCACCTTGTCCAACAGCGCCGCAATGTCCTCGCCCGGCGTCGCGGTGATCCGCACCCGGCGGCTGTCGACGGCGTGCGCCCGGTCGCCGCCCAGCGTCTTGTCAATGGCCGCGGCCATCTGCTCCGCCGTATGAAAGTCGGCATCGTTCAATAGCACGTTGACCACCCGCATCTTCTCCAGATCAAAATGCACGCCCCGCTCCACCAACGCCCCATTGGGAATCCGCCCGGTGGTGGGATGGTTGGAGAGCCGCGCATTGCCGCCGGCCGCGGCCAGATAGCCCCCCAGCACGATCCCTCCCTGGGCCTGCGCATAGATCTGCCCGTCCGGCCCGTAGAGCGGGGTCATCAGCAGGATGCCTCCCTCGAGCGAGCGCGCATCGCCGGCCGAGGAAATGGTCACGTCGATCTTGTAGCCGGGCTGGCTGAAGGGCGGCAGGGTGGCCACCACAAAGACCGCGGCCATATTCTTCACCTGCATATTGGCGGCGCTGTTGGCCCCGGTCTGGGGAACCGCGATGCCCATCCGCTCCAGCGTGGAAATCAAGGTCTGCGCCGGAAAGACCGTCTGCGAGCTGTCTCCGGTGCCGCGCAACCCCACCACCAGCCCGTAGCCCACCAGTTGATTGTCGCGAATCCCTTCGATTGTCGCCACGTCCTTGATGCGCGCCAACTGGCCGGTGCTGGCCGCACGCGCCGGCTCAGAGACCAAAAGGGAGAGCAGCATCGAGGCCGCGAGCAGCGCCCGGACCATCGTCGGCCAAACCGGGAGGCTGACACTCCGCAGGCTGTCGGCCTTTCTCTTGTACTCAACTCGCGTCGCCAATCGCATCCTGCTCCCTAGTCCCTATTCCCTGTTCCCTGCTTTTAGAAGATCACCAGCTTCTCCAGGAGGCGTACGATCGGGTTCTGCCGGTAGGTGGAGTCGTTCACGATGCCCTTGCCGGTCACCTCCAGCTCCAGATCGGTCATGGCCGACGATTGCACCTGATTCTGCGCATTCACATCCTCCGGACGCACCAGGCCGCGCAGCTTGATCAGTTGCGTCTGCTGCGAGAAGGTCAACTGACGCGTGGCCTGCACCACCAGCATCCCGTTCGGCAGCACATCCACCACCTCGGCGCCGAAGGTGGTGAGCAGGCTGGAGTTGGTGGTGCTCTGGCCTTGCGCGGTCAGCCCGGAAGCAGCGGTCATGCCGACCAGGTTCTGCAAGGCGTTCGCGGTTTTGAGAGCGCCGAAGAGCGAAGTCAATGCGGAACTGGCGTTGGAGGCGCGGGAGTTCTTCACCTGGCCGTCGGTCGAGGCTTGCAGGCTCTCGCTCACCACGATCGAAACCACGTCGTGCAGCCGGACGGCCTTGGCGTCGGTGCTCAGCCGCACCAGCCTGCCCTCCGGGCTCCAGATTGATCCGGTGGTCAGCACTTCAGCCGCCTGCTGCGCCCGCACCCGCTCAATGTAAGTCGCCAGAGCCATTTCGGGAGGGGTCCCTTTGCTGGCCGTCGCCGGCGCCGTCTTCTTCTTGCCGAAAGCATGTGCCGGCAAGTCCGGCAGCAGCCCAGCCAGGGCCAGGCCCAGCAGCGCCAACACCGTTCCCGCCCGCGGACATCTTGGCCTCATTGCTGCACCCCATTCTGCGGCTCAAGCTCGGCGTGGCCCGGCCCCAGAGCCATGGCCCGCATCACCCGCCCGCCGATGGTCAGACGCACGTCGAAGGACGCCCCGCGCACGGCTGGAGCCAGCGCGCGGGCCTCGAGTACCGCATCGACCACCGCCGTATGCTCGACGACAATCAGCCGGTCGCCGGCGCGTATGACGGGAAGAACCGTGACCGATGCGGTCGCGCCGCCAGCTTCGGACTGCTGCGGCAAGAGGCCGGCGGCGCGGTTCCGGGAAGTTCCGGCCAGCACCAGACGACCCGGCCCGCCCGGAATCTGGCCATTGCGCACCAGCAGCCAGCGGTCTCCGGTGTTGGGATCGTCGATCTCGCGCAGGATCTGTCCTTCCGAGCCCCCCTCCGCCACAGCCAAGGAAGAAACCGGCCCGGACGATACGATCACCATGCGCGCGCCGGGAGCACTCTGGGCACAGGCCGAGCAAGCCGCCAACACAGCCAGCCACCCCGCGCCCGGCAATCGGCCCAGCCCCCATCTCCACCCAGTTTTCATCCCGTCCCGCTCCCTCTGCGGTTTTTTCGCAAATACTGCATGTGCAACTTTCATTTTAGTGAGTCATGTTGTTGACTTGAGAGTACATGTCGTCGGACGCCTTGATCACCTTAGAGTTCGATTCGTAGGCTCGCTGAGCCAGCACCATCTGCACGAACATGCTCACCACATCCACATTGGAGTTTTCCAGATAGCCCTGTTGCAGGGTTCCCAGCCCTTCAGCCCCGCCGGGGTTTCCAAGCACCGCGTCGCCGGAGCTGAGCGTGGCCTGCAGCAGGTTGGAGCCCATGCTCTCCAGGCCGCCGGGGTTAGGGAAGGTGGCCAACTGGAGCTGGCCCAGTTGCGAGGGGTTCTGCTGCCCCGGCAGGGTGGCGTTGACCACCCCGTATTGGGTAATGGTGACCGCCGTCGCGTTGGGGGGAATGGTGATGGTGGGAATGATCGGGTCGCCGTCGGTGGTCACGATCGTTCCCTGGTTGTTCAACTGAAACTGCCCGGCGCGGGTGTATTCGATGGTTCCATCCGGCCGCTGCACCTGAAAAAAGCCACTGCCCTCGATGGCTACGTCCAGCGGGTTCGAGGTCTGATTCAACGGACCCTGGGTCATGATGACCTCGGTAGCCGACGGCAGGGTTCCCAGCCCAACCTGCAGCCCGGCCGAGACCGTGGTTTGGCTCTCGGCCGCCCCTGGCGTCACCAGGTTCTGGTAGACCATGTCCTGAAACTCCAGGCGCAACTGGCGGAAGCCGGTGGTCGAGGAGTTGGCCAGGTTGTTGGCGATGGTGTCCAGATTCAACTGCTGCGCTTCCATGCCGCTGGCCGCTGTGTACAAAGCTCGAATCATCGAGAACCTCCTGAAGGGGTAGTCCCTAGTCCCTGTTCCCTGCCCTTTACACCCGGGGCAGGTCCTCGGTGGCGGTCTTGTTGAAATCCGTATAGAAGATGGTGAGCGCCTTCTGCATCATCTCCGCCTCGCGCTGCGCCAGGATCAAATTCAGCGTTCCCTGGATCACGCTTTGATTGGCGCCCTCAAGAGCGCCCTGATGGATCGTGCTGTTTTTGGAGAGCGCCGGCTTCACGCCCTGTGGCGCGCTATAGAGGTTGGTGCCCTCCGGGGTCAACTGGTCGCTGTTGGGAAAGGTGAAGACGCCGATCGTGGCCACCACGCCGCCGGCCACCGAGAGCGAGCCGTCGGCGCCGATCGAGACCTCGCCCGGAGGCACGGGAATGAATTGGCCGGTGGAAGACATGACCGGATCGCCGCTGCCGTCCACCAGCCTGCCGGCCGGGGTGCGGTGAAAGCTGCCGTCGCGGGTGTAGCGCAGGCCGTTGGGCGTCTGCACCTGAAAGAATCCCTGCCCTTGAATGGCCAGATCCAGGGGATTGCCGGTCTGATTGATGGGTCCCTGCACCAGGTTCAGTTGATCGCCGCCCAGCAGGCCGTAGTTGTTCACCGTCCGGCCCAACTGCGAGTCGGCCGCGTCGGGGCCCAGCAGCACCGAGCTGAAGTAGTCTTTCTCGGCCCGGAAGCCGGTGGTCTGCACATTGGCCAGGTTGGTGGCGGCCAGATCCAGAGCCTGGCTGCGGGCCACCAGCCCGGTTGCAGCCGCATAATATCCACTGTCCATGGGTGTCCCTCCCTGCCCGCAGGGAAAGAGTGCAAGTGGAGGACCGGAAGTGCGTTGAGGGGATTAGAGCAAGATCAGAATTGAAAAGAGCAGGGGGCAGGGCGCAGAGAGCAGGGACAAGAGTTCAGGTGGCCGAGGTCGGGTGGCCGATGTCAGGTGGCCGAGGTCTGGTGGCCGATGACAGGTGGCCGAGGTCTGGTGGCGGATGTCAGGTGGCCGAGGTCGGGTGGCCGATGTCAGGTGGCCGAGTTCAGGTGGCCGATGTCAGGTGGCCGAGGTCGGGAGACCGGGCAGCGCCGGCGGCTGGTTGTTCGCTCTTCCCTGCCCCCTGGTCCTTGTTCCCTGCTTTTCGTTCCCTGCTTTACTGCAAACCATCGCAGATGATGGTGACTTCAAAGTGGGCGTCGTCGAACTGGTAGGAGTGGTGCAGCTTGAACTCGGGAGCCTGCACGTGGATGTTGTAATCCCGTCCGGTAATCACCGCCGGGACAGACAGTCCGGTGTTGGCCGACAGGTCCGGCACTTTGCCCTTCCAGGCGCCGGCCAACATATTGCAGATCTCGCCGATTCCGTCTTTCACGGTGTCGTCGATCTCCGCAAACTCCATGCCGGTCATGTGCGCGGCGATCTTCATCGCCGCCGAGGCCCCGCTGCGGAAGACACAGGCCCCGCTGAGCAGGCCGCCAAAGCCCACCACTGCGGTCACCGACTCCGGCTCGCCAATCTCCGTCGATCCGGCAAAACGCTGGCAGTTGACCCCCAGCATCAGATGAAAGACCTCTTCCACGCTCGCATCCAGGTTCTTCGGATCCGAGACCAGGTGCACGGACTCCCGCAACGATAGCGTCATCGTACGCTCCATTTCCTTTTTGCCGCCGTCCCGCGCCATCGCGATTGCGGCCTTGCGCACACCGTTTAACAACACAAGGATGCCTCCCGGCTACGCCGCGGTCAACAACGGCAGCACCCGTTCCTTCACCTGCTCGGCCGTAAACGGCTTACGGATATAGCCTTGTGCTCCAGCCAGAATTGCCTGCTTGACATGCTCCTCGCTCGACTCGGTGGTAATCATCACCACCGGCACGCCGGGAGCCAGGTTCTGTGCCCGGACCTGACGCAGAAACTCCAGACCATCCATCGAAGGCATGTTGATGTCGGAGAGAATCAGATCCACCTTTTGTATCTTCAACAGCTCCAACCCTTCGGTTCCGCTGCCTGCCTCATGCACCACCAGGGGGTCCAGACCCGCCTGACGAAGCGCACGCTCCACAATCTTGCGCATTACCGAGGAATCGTCGACGATCAGGGTTCGCACTTCACTCATGCCCAGGCTCCTCTGCTGTTTTGTCTATCGGCGTTTGCCGTCAATCCATGAGAGGCAATTGTTAAATCGATGTTTGCCCCTTTCATTGCGTTCCGATCGAGCAGATCAGATCCTGGATCGAGCCCCGTTCGGGCAAGGGCCCCGTCTGCCGCCGCAGCCACATCCGCAGCCACAGGCAGTCATGCACCCGCACCAGCCGGGATTCGGCCGGCCGCGCCCGTTCGATGGATTTGGCCAGGGCATGCGCCACGGCCGGCTCGGAGGAGGCTTCAATCAACTCCACGGAAGGAAACTTCGCGCTCAGCATACGGCTGTGGGCGGAGGTGAACAGCGACTCCTGCACCAGACCGCTCTCCACGCGCAGGCCGCTCATCCGCTCCACGGCCAGAGCCGCCACCGGGTCCACCCGGTCCTCGAATCCCAGATAAAGCAGCCGACCGGCGGCAACCCGCAGGGGAAGCGCGCCAAAGGCGTCCACGAACAGCCGCGGCACCAGTACGGTCAGGGCCTCGGTGTCGTGAAACTCCAGGGGAAGAACCGGGCAGCTCCACTGCAGCCCCAGCGCCCGGGTCACCTGATGCTCGCTCACCCCTTGCTGGCGCACCAGCCAGTAGCCCAGCCGCCCGACGGCGGCAGCTTTCTGCGCGTCCAGCGCCTGACGCAACTGGCCGGAGGTGATCCAGCCCTGTTCCAGCATCACCAGGCCGAGCGGGACGCGGTGGCGATGGCCCTGCTGGGCATTTCCTCGCCCGTTCAGCTCGCGGCTGACCGCGGCCTCCACGCGCTGCGCCGTGCAAGCCGGCGAACAGGTCCATCCGGCCTCGAAGACCGGCGTCAGACGACTGCGCCAGAGGTGCAGCCAGCCGGAGCCGCAGCCGGGATTGGCGCAGGTGGCAAAGACCCCGCCGCGCCCCTTGATCTGCCCCATCGCAGCGCCCCATCCGCTCCCCATTGCATTCCGGCCCGCAACTCCGCCATCGGCTTGCGCGGCGACCAGCTTCGCTCCCGGCCCGGTCACCGGCTCGGCAGGCGCGGGCCGGTCCAGCCCCATCGTCGTGCGGCTTAAAAGAGGCATCGAATACTCTCCAGCCGCTTTCTGGGCGCGGCCACCTCGGTGATGCGCAGGCCGAAGTTGCCGTTGACCAGCACCACCTCGCCGCGCGCCACAATCTTGTCGCCGATGATCAGATCCACCGGATCGGCCACATTGCGGTCCAGTTGCACCACGTCTCCGGGGCCGAGGTCGAGAATCTCGGCCAGGGGCAGCTCCTTGCAGCCAAAGCGCAAAGCGGCCTCCAGCTCGACGTCGAATAACAGCTCAATGCCGGCGCTGAAGCCGGGGGCCGCAGGTGGCGGCGGAGCAGCGGCTGGCGCCGGGGGCAACGGGGCAGTTTGCTGGGCTGCGGAGGCGGCAACCGCCGGCGGGCCAGCCGCGGGCTTGGGCGCGCGCACCTCGTCGCGGACCAGAACCGTCCAGGAGCGGTCGCCGGACTTCAACTGGAAGGCGCGCGAGACCTTGCTCTCCCCGTCGATCTCCTCGAAGATCACCACCCGGCACTTTTTCCCGGACGAGGCCAGCAGCTCTCCGCAGGCGGCATCGGCCACCTCGCGCAGGAGCTCGCTCCAGCCGGCCTTCTGGTCCACGCCCTCGCCCATCAGCGGAGCATCCAGAACGGCGGGGTCCAGGACCACGGCAAAGCGGCCCTCCTCGTCCCCGGTAATGGTGGCCGCAAAGCCAAACGCACCCGGCGCCAGCGGCTTGGGCAGAGACTCGGCCAGCTCCGGCTCCCCGGCCAGCGCCTGCGAGAAGAGCGCGGTTGCTACTCCGGTCCAGCACTCCAGATAACTTTTCATCGCGGGGCTCATATCTCGGCCTCGGCGACCGTGCGTTCAATGCGCGCCGCGCGGTGCGATCCCTGGCGCATGGCCTGGGCGGCGGCCAGCGTCTGACCGCCGACCTTCCACTCCGGCAGGGTGTTCGCGGCCAGATCCAGGCGCAGAACCGTGCCCACCTCCAGCCCTTCGACAACGCTCGCCGCCAGGCGCACCGAAGGCAGTTGCAGGGCGCCGCCAAAGTGAATATTCCGCGCCACGGCTTCCATCCGCGCCCGGGTCTCGCCGCCATGACGCCGCCGGCGGGCCCAGTCCGAGGTCAGCCGGCGCAGGATGGTGTTGGCCACCACCGCCGGAAAGGCCAGGTTGAGCAGCCCGGAGCTGTGCGGCATGCGAATCTCGAAGCTCAGGCAAAGCGTTTTTTCGGTCACCGACATGATGCGCGCCACCTGGGTCTGCATCTGGCGGCGTTCAAAGTTGAAGCTCAGCCCCACCGGCTGCCAGGCCGCGGTCAGCTCCCGGCAGACAATCTCCACCACCGAGGCCAGAATCGACTCCTCGATGTCGGTCAGCTCGCGCAAGGGGCCGTCGCGTCCCTCGCCGCCCAGCAGCAGATCGATGATCGGAGGCGCCAGCGCCAGGTCCAGTTGCAGAACCGAGAGCGCCCCCAGCGGCTCCATGCGGACACTGGCCACGTAGCTGATCTCTGGAATGCGCAGCAGGAATTCGTTGAACGGAATCTGCTCGGCCGAAACCAGATTGACCTGAAAACGGCTACGCAGCCAGGCGGCCAGGTTGTGCGTCAGGTTGCGGGCGAACAGATCGTTCAGCATACTGATGGCGCGCAACTGCTCGGTCGAGATCTGCCCCGCCGAGGAGAAATTGTAGGGGATGACCCGGGCCCGCACTTCCGTGTTCTGCGCCTCGGGCGTTGAACTGCGGGCAGCCTGAAACAGGGCGTCGATCTCGTTCTGCTTGAGCGTCTTTTCCATTGCCATCTCTGTTCCCCTGACTTGACCGCATCTGACTTTGTGCGCCGTTGACTGCTACGGGATTGCTTTTTCCGGTCTGCGCGCCGGCGGACTCCCGCGCCCCGCGCCCGGCTCAGCGCCGCGCCCGCTCCACCGGCTTGCGCCCGCGCAGCCGGTCAAAGGCCCCATGCGCCGCCAGATCCTTCAGCGCTGCCCGGAGATGCACCACCGCCGAGGCATGCACCTGCGAGACCCTTGATTCGACCACGCCCAGCGCCAGCCCGATCTCGCGCATGGTCATCTCCTCGTAGTAGTAAAGGCTCATCACCAGCCGCTCCCGGTCGGGAAGATTCTGGATGGCCTCGGCCAGCCGGTCCTCGAGCTCCCCGCGCAGACAGCGAAACAACGGGTCTTCCTCGGGACGGCCCGGCACATAGGCCAGTTCTTCTTCTCCGGAATCCTCATTGCGCTCCATGTGCAGGGTGCCGATTTCAAGACCCTTCAGATCGCCCAGCAACTGCTGATACTCCTCCAGCTCCAGCGCCATCTCGGCGGCCACTTCGCCCTCGCCCGGCGCATGGCCCAGCCTGGCCGTCAGCACCCGGATGGCCTCTTCGACCGCCCGGCCCTTCCTGCGCAGCTCGCGCGGGCTCCAGTCCAGGGTGCGCAAACTGTCCAGAATCGCCCCCCGGATGCGGAACTGCGCGTACGAGCGAAACTGGACTTTTTTGGCCGGGTCGAACTTGGAAAAGGCGTCCATCAGCCCCACCACCCCGGCCGAAACCAGATCCTCGATGTCCACATGCTGGGGCAGCCGCTCATGGATGCGGCGGGCCAGGAAGCGCACAATCGGCAGGTGCTCCAGCAGCACCCGCTCCTGCTCGCCGGTCAAGGTCGGCGTCTGGGAGCCGCCCGGCGGATAACCGTTTCCGGGAGCGCCGCGGCGCGGCGTCACCGGGCTCCCTACCGTATTGGCTGCTTCAGTTCCCATCGCCGTCCCTTTTTGATAAATCTCTAATCTTGTCCCTTGTTTTGCCGTGTTTCGTACTCCGCTACGTCCTCATCGCACTGTTCCCACCGGGCGCAGCCGGATATCGGGAGGGATCTCTCCGGCGGCCACCACCGCCAGTCGCGGCAAAACCGGCTCCAGCCAGCGCTTGACGTGATAGCGGGCCGGACTCGGACATAGGAGCACGGGGAGTGCCGCGGCGCTGGAGGCAGGAATAAGCCGCCTCAAAGAATCGGCCAGACGGCGCACCACCGGCGTCGCCGGCACGGCTGCCGCGGCCAGCAGTCGCTGTCCGCTGTCCGGGGAGAGCGTGGCCACAATCTCCTCTTCGAGAGCCCGGTCCAATAACAGCACCGGCAACTGGCCGTCGTTGTCGAGCAGCGGCTGGATCAGCCTGCGGCCCAGCGACTGGCGCGCCGCCTCGACCAGCGCGACAATGCTTTTATTCAGCGGGGCAATCTCCAGCAGCGCCTCGAGAATCGTCCCCAGGTCGCGGACCGAGACTCGCTCGCGCAGCAGTTGTTCCAGCACCCGGCCCACCTCGCCCAGCGAGAGCAGCTTGGGCACCAGTTCTTCCAGCAACTTCGGATGGCTGTCGTTGAGCGAGTCCAGCAGCCGCTTGGTCTCGGCCCGGCCCAGCAACTGGTACGCGTGGCGGCGGATCAGCTCTCCCAAATGGGTGGTGATCACCGTGACCGCGTCCACCACCGAGTAGCCGGCCGCGGTGGCCTGGTCTTCCAGCGCCGCGGCACTCCAGATGGCCGGCACCCCGAAGGCCGGCTCGCGCGCCTCCTTGCCGGCGAGGGGACGCCGCTGGGGGTCGCTTGAAACCGCCAGCAACTGCGCGCCCTCAGTCTGCCAGCGGCCAATCTCCATCCCCCGCAGGCTGAACAGGTACTCGCGCGGCTTGAGGCGCAGGTTGTCGCTGATATGCACCGGAGGCACCAGAAAGCCCATCTCGGCGGAGAGATGGCGGCGCAGCGAGCGCACCCGGCTGAGCAGTTGGCCGCCCTGCTTCTCATCCACCAGCGGAATCAACTGGAAGCCGATCTCCAGCGTCAGGTCTTCGAGGCGCAGCAACTGGGCCAGATCCGTGCTCTGCGCCTCCACGGCCTTCTTCTTTTCGCTCACCGCGGGCTCCGGCAGTGGGGCTACGGCAACCCGGGCCGCGACCTGCCGCCCGGCAAAAAACAGCGCCAGCGCCACGGCCAGAAAGGTCAACTTGGGCAGCCCCGGAATCAGGCACATGGCCGCGGAGACCAGGCTGGCCATATAGAGCGTGGCCGGCTTGGCCAATAACTGCGCCCGGATCTCGCCGCCCAACAGACCGGCCGAGTTGGCGCGGGTCAGGGTGATGCCTCCGGCCACCGAGACCAGCAGCGAGGGAATCAGCGTGACCAGCCCGTCGCCTACCGTCAGCACCGTATAGGTGCGCGCCGCCTCGCCCAGCGCCACGCCCTGCTGCAAAGTGCCGATCAGCAGGCCGGCGATGATATTGATGCCGGTAATCAGAATCGTGGCCAGCGAGTCGCGCTGGTTGAAGCGCGCCGCGCCGGCCATGGCCCCGTAGAACTCGGCCTCGCGGGCGAGGCCCTGGCGGCGCCGCCGCGCCTCGGCCTCGTCGATCAGGCCGGCGTTCATGTCCGCGTCGATGGCCATCTGCTTGCCCGGCAGGGCGTCCAGGGTGAAGCGGGCCGTGACCTCGGCGGTTCGGACGGCCCCGTGCGAGACGACCAAAAACTGGATCGCGATCAGGGCCAGAAAGAGCACGAAGCCCACCACGTAATTGCCGCCCACCACAAACTGCCCGAAGGCTTCGATGACTTTGCCGGCCGCGGCCGTGCCCTCCTGGCCGTGCAGGAGAATGCGGCGGCTGGAGGCGATGTTCAACGCCAGCCGGAACAGAGTCAGCAGCAGCAGCAGGGTGGGAAAGACGCTCAGCTCGACGGCGCGCCGAATCTGCACCGCGGTGAGGAAGACGCTCACCGAGGCGGCTATCGACAGCGAGAGCAGAAAGTCCAGTCCCGCGGCCGGCAAGGGCACCAGCATCACAAAGATGACGCTGATGGCCGCCAGGGGCAGAACATACTCGCGCAGCCGCTGCAGAATCGACAGCGTGGGCGCGGCGCCGGGGGCCAGTGCGGTGGTGCTCATTGCCAACCTCCCGCAAACGGCGATGCGCCGGAGCCGGGCCGCCCGGCTTGCGCTGCGGCCTGGGCTGCCGCGCGCGCCTGGGCCTTGGCCGCGGCCTCGCGGGCGCGGCGGTCGCGCAGTTCAGCCTCCACGCGTTGACGATAGAGATAAGCCAGAATGGCCGCTACGGCCGCGTAGAGATCGACCGGAATGGCCTGGCCCACCTCCACCGAGCGATAGAGCGAGCGGGCCAGCGGCGGGTTCTCGATGATCGGCACTCCCGCCCAGCGGGCCTCGGCCTTGATCTCCTCGGCCAGCAGGTTGCGCCCCTTGGCCAGCACCTTGGGGGCCTCCATGGTGGTGAAGTCGAAGCCCAGGGCCACGGCATAATGGGTCGGGTTGGTCAGCACCACGGCCGCCTGCGAGACGTCAGCCTTCACCTTGCGGCGGCGCGCCTGGCGCTGCAGGTTGCGGATGCGGCCGCGAATCTGGGGATTGCCCTCGGTCTCCTTGTACTCGTCGCGCTGATCGTCGCGGCTCATCTTCAGGCGCGATTCCCGGCTTTGCCACTCCACCAGATAGTCGATGGCCGACCAGGCGAAGAGCAGCCAGGCCGCGGTCAACAGCAGACCGTAGACATCGGAGCCCAGCAGCTCCAGCCGGACGGTCGAAAACGGCGGCACGGTCAACTGCCGGGCAATGCGCTGCACGGCGATGATCGTCAGCACCGCGGCCGGAATCAGCGATTTCGCCAGTCTGGCGGCGGCCCTGAGCGAGAACAGGTTCTTGATGTTCGAGACCGGATTGATGCGGTCCGGCTTGAAGCCCACCGCCCCGGCATAGAAGTTGATGCCGCCGGTCTGAAGAACACCCACCCCCAAGGCCGCCGCGGCCACGGCGAACATCATCACGCTCACCGGCCCCAGAATATCCAGCGCCAGGCGGCGCAAAGCGTAGAGCGTGGGCTGAATCTGAGCCGGCTCCCAGCGGGCGGCGTAGCCCAGCGCCAGAAAGCCCGCGAAGGTCTGCCGCCAGACCGTCAGCAGATGGCCGCCCATGGCCCCCAGCACCATGACTCCGGCCAGGGTTCCGGCCGCTGCCGACAGCTCGCGGCTGTGCAGCACGTCGCCTTCCTTGCGCGCCTTGTCGCGGCGGTGCTGCGAGGCCTGTTCAGAACGCTCTCCGGGCATCGGCTAGCCTCCCAGCCGGACATGGACCAGTCCGGCGACATGGCCCAGCGCATGGCCCAGCTCCGCCCGCTGGCCGGGCGCCGAGATCAGCCGCTCGGCCAAGTCCAGCAGGCCGCTGAAGCGAGCCTCGATGAAGCGCGGCCAGAGGGCCAGAGAACCGATCAGCAGCACGAAGCCGGTCAGCGTTTTGAGGGGTACGCTCAGGCTCATCACCGGCAACTGCGGGCTCAGCTTGCCCAGCAGCGAAATGGCCACCTCCACCAGCAGGGTCGCGGCCAGCACCGGCGCAGCCAGCTCGACCGCGGCCAGAAAGATGCCCGCCGCGGCGCGCACAATCTCCAGCGCCGAAGTGGGCGCCAAGGCAAAGCCGCCCAGGGGCACAACGCGAAAGCTGCGCACCAGGGAAGCCAGCAGAATCCGGTCCAGGCCGGCGCCCAGGATCACCAGCGTGCCCAGCAACTGAAACAGGTCGCCCAGTAGCGGTGTCTGGATCGCGGAGGAAGGGTCCAGCAGGTTGACCAGAGAAAAGCTGAACTGCACCCCCATGATCTGTCCGGCAAAGATCAGCATCTCGGTCAATAGCACAAGACAGAGTCCGTAGACCAGACCCACCGCCAGCTCGCCCAGAATCGCCGCAAAGCCGAGGTTCACCTCGGCGCCAGGCAGCGCGGCCGCCAGGGGCGCCAGCAGATAGGCCCCGGCGCCCGCAAAGACCGCCTTGGAGCGCATCGGCAGCGCCGTCGAAGCGAAGAAGGGAGCAAACGCCACCATCCCGCTGATCCGGATCAGGACCAGCACCATGGCGGACAGAAAATTGCTCCACTGCAACTCGTTTCCCTGCGGCATCTTCTTTCCTTAGCTTCTTTTTGCTTTCCGGCACATTTTGCGAGCGGCTCACTCTGCATTTCCCTTTGCGTCCACAACGTTTGCGGAACAAGCCCGACTGCCCGCCAACGGCTCGAAGCTCGAAGCTGCCTTTCACCCCAGATAACGGCGCAGGTCACTGAGCAGTACGATCGTGTAGTTGCCCATCCGCGCCAGAAACCAGGGCATGCCAACCAAAAGCACCATGGCCACGGCCCCCAGCCGGGGCACGGTGGTCAGCGATTGCTCCTGCAGGCTGGTCAGGGTCTGGATCAGGCTCAGCACAAAGCTCAACAGAGCCGCGGCAATCAACAGCGGCGCGGAAAGGATCAGGGCCTCTCTCATCATCTGGCGCAACAGCTCGGCCACCATGTCGGGCGTCATCCGGGTCTCCTCACTCAGCACCGCAACTGCGGATTCAGCGCCGCAACTGCGAAATTCAACACCAGATCTGCGTGTCAAAAACTCTTCAACAGCGCGTGGGCCAGCAGGTTCCAGCCGTCCACCATGACAAACAGCAGAATCTTCAAGGGCGTGGAAACCACCACCGGCGGCAGTTGGAACATGCCGATCGAGGTGGTGATCGCGGCGGTGACAATGTCGATCAGAAGAAAGGGCAGAAACAGCACCGCGCCAATAGCGAATCCGGCCTTCAGCTCCGACAGGATGTAGGCCGGCGCCACCACCCGCATGGGCAGGTCTGCGGGCTGGTCGGGCCGCGGAATCTGCCCGGCGGCGGTAAACAAGGCCAGGTCCTTCTCCCGCGCGTAGCGCAACAGGAATATCTTGACCGGCTGGGTGCCGCGATCGATCGCCTGCCAGCCGGTGATCTGCCCGGAGCGGTAAGGCTCAACCGCCTGCTGATCGACTTGATTGAGCACCGGCGTCATCAGGAACCAGGTCATCATCAGGGCCAGGCCCATCAGGGTGGGATTGGAGGGCGCGGTTTGCGTACCCAGCGCCTGGCGCAGAAAGTGAAAGACCACCAGCAGCCGCACCAGCGGGGTGATGGACATCAGAATCGCCGGCAGCAGGGTAATCAGCGTGAGCACCAGCAGAATCGTCCACGGCGTCGAGTCCGAGGGATGCAGCCGCGCGTTGAGGTCCGGCAGCAGGGGCGCGGAGGCCGACGAAGCCAGGCTGAGGGCAGCCCAGGAAACTACCATGAGGCCCTCGTCATCAGCTTCACGGCGGGCCGCGCCGGGCCGCGCTCGTGCGGCAAATTGGTCCGCGGCCGCTCCCTCATCCCACGCTCGCCCAGCCTGCGCTCATCGAGCGCATAAAACGCTGGCGCTCCCTCCGCCGAGGTGGCCACCAGAAACCGTCTGCCTTCGGCCTCCACCAGGGCCAGCGACTGCCGCGGCGCCAGTGCGATCCGCTCCAGCAGCGCCAGCCGGGGCTGGGTCCGGCCGCCGGCCTTCAGCCGCCCCAGCAGCCAACCGGCGATTCCGCCCGGCGGCGTCGATCTCGCGCTCTCTTTCAGTTTCATCTTCCGGCTCTCCGCTCTGCTGCTTTCTGGGTCTGCTGTTTTCTGAGACTTCTGTTTTCTGAGAAGAATCCAACCCTGGCCGTCACGACAGCCGGGTCACACGCACCGCCAACTGTGAATCCACCACCTCGAACTCGCTCCAGGCCAGTTGCACCGCGCCTGCGGAGAGCGGCATATCTTCGCCGTGCGCCCACTGCGTCTCGATCACCTGTCCCGGCTCCAGCGTGAGCAGATGGCGCAC
>VFSW01001281.1_pt1 | contig 38235 bp, 49 predicted proteins | sample 5358111 | NCBI WGS metagenome assembly VFSW01 (sample SAMN11554181, study PRJNA540505) | mine drainage metagenome | isolation source: sediment from site ElyBrook_90M | place: USA: Ely Copper Mine, Vershire, VT | collected 2017 | reverse complement strand
ACGACGTTGTGCCCGATGGCGGCGTTGTGCCCGTGCGGTCGAAATAGACATATTCTGTGGCGGCTGACGTATTCTGGATCAGGCAACCAGCTCGGAAATTTGACGTGGTGCTGAAATTTGCGGCCGTGAGTGGAAGCGCCAGCTGGTAGACATTGGTCGTTGCCACGGTGCCATAGCTCATGGTCGTGAACGCCTGCAGCGCCAGCGCCGGGAGCGCGAACAACAGCAGGAGAGAGACAAGCAGGACTTTCATTGTAACGTCTCCATTTCAGATATTGTCAACCCAGCCTACCGCGAAAATTGAAGCGTTCGCCTGCGCAGCCCAGTATATGTTAGAGCTTTCAGGAATAATACTTAAAATGCGTGACACAGGCACATCGTAATCGTAATAAATAAGCGGAGGATTTGCGGTGCTTGTATAACGACCATACGTATTGTTTGGCGCTAGAATGGTGATATAGCCTGCTCCACTTAGCACCATCATTTGAACTGACGCCGCTGTGGGCGGCGCGATGATCGGAACAGCTACCCATGTGGGAACAGTCACGCTGCCGACCGCCGCTGTCGTCGAGGCCATCGCCGGTAACGGCGTCGCGGTGAATTTGCCCCAATTTCCAATTTGGATTGAGGCCAAAATCAGCGAGCTGGCGTTCGTAAAGATCGCCCCATCACGCATTTTGTACGTATAGCCAAGCGGAAGCGTCGGCGCGGTGAAACTGGCAGAGAGCAGGCAGGCGGTCGTTGTGCCGTTATTGATGGTGTAGACGGCGTACCAGGTCGAGGCCGTTATACTGCCCGTATCCATGCCATTGGCGCCGGTCGTTCCTGTGGCGCAGGATACCGACGGCGCAGCGATATAGAGACCTGTGCCGGATGCATTGACCACCACCATGTATTTGGCAGTCACGGTGACATTGGTTCCACTCGCCACAATCGTCAGGCCCGACTGGCTCGGCGTCGTGGCGACGCCGGTGGCACCCGTCGCAGAAATCGTCTCGGCGCCCCACGTGCCAGCAACCGTAATACCAGGCCCAGCGCTGATCGTTGGAGTCGCGGTGCCATTGCCGCCGGAAGCCACGCCCAGGGGGGTTGCAGACGTCACTGTTCCGGTAAACGCCGGGCTGTTCAGCGGCGCTGCACCAGCCACATCGCCGACACCCAGCGTCACCGTCCCGGTGCGGCCTGCGACAGATTGCACAGGTGCAGCCGCAGCGGCAGTAGCATTGAAGCCCGCAATGTCGCCCGGCACATAGGCCAGCAGTGCCTTGACCTCTGCCACCGTCAGATAGGCACCAGAAGCGCTCGCCCCGGTCGCATTGCCCAGCAGCGTCTGGGCGGGCAGCGGGGCCAGCAGGTAATTCGTCACCTGCCCCAGCTGGAGTGACGGCGCGAAACTGTGCGCCGTCTGGTCGACAAGCCCCATACACACCCACGTGCCATCCTTGGCACGCACTTCGACGCAATTCGGGCTGGCACCTGTCGCCACGCCAAATTCCGCCCGCGTCTGTGCCGGCGCCGGCCCAGCGAACAAGGCCGCCATCATGGCCAGCAGAAGAGGCAGCAGCCGTTTCATTGGTTAATCCCCTGTGCCGCCGCCAGCAGCGCCAGCATTTGCGCGCCGTTGAATCCCAGAACCGTGGCCGTCTGCGTCCACACCAGATCATTCTGCGCTACGCCGGTGGCGCTCGCCCACGAAATGGCTGTCGGATTGTTGATGTCGGCCGGGATTGATTGATCCACCAGCAGCAGCCCGGTGTCGGGCGGGGCATTGACCAACGCCAGCGCCGCCCGCCACTGCACCATCGAGCAGAGATAGGCGCGCGGCGGTGCCACCGCCGTCAGCAGCAATTGCCCCTGCAACGCGTTCATATCGCGGCGCAGCTCCTGCAGCGTCATTTCCTGGACATCGAGCTCGTTTTCAAGCGCCAACGCCTGCAACGCGCCGCCATTGACCGCCGAGGCGAGGCGTGAGGGCGTGCGCAGGCCCATCACCCGCACCAGGCCCGCCAGAGGCGCCACGGTGAAATTCACCGAGCCGCCAGCAGGTGCGCCAGAGCCGGTGATGGTGTAATCAACCCCCAGCACTTTTGGCAGGAACGGCCCGGCAATGCTCTGGCCAAAGCCGACCCAGATATCGGTGGGATCAAAAAACCGGAACGGTATGGCAAAGGCCAAAATGACGCCATCCGATATATAATCGGGCGTCACCTGGCGCGTGCCTTTCGGAAGGGGATAGGTTGCCGACATGCCGGTCTCCGGGAGTGCAGGCAGAATGCCACGCGCGCCAGGCCGTCAATTGCGCCTTGTCCTGATCAATGCCCCGGCGTCAGGCCGGGCATCCGTTGCGGCGAGGTCGCGCCGGGCGGCCACCAATACTGCTGGCCGGTGTTGTTCTGCAGCCTCTGCTGCATCGCCCGCATTTTCTGGTGGGCCTTCGGGTCGGCCATATATTGCAACTGGTCGAGCAGGATGCGGTTATAGGCGGTGCGCAGCGCCCAGTGCGTGGAGAGCAGCGGCGTGTTGTTGCGCAGCGCCTGCACCGCACCGGTCAGCGCCTTTTGCGCCAGCGTCGGCCCCCCCGGCTTTTGTGGTTGCAGCATCTGCTTGCCGGTGTCGATGGCCGAGCCGAGCACATCGCCAACCCCGGTCAGCGTCGGCCCGAGCATTTCCTCGCCGAGCGAATGGCCGTAGCTGGAATGGTCCGACGACAGAAAATCGCCATAGATCGACAAGGCCCCCGAAGTCATCAGGCCGCGGGCCAGCGTCGCGCGGCCTTCCGGCGTCACAGGATCCATGGGCGGCATGTCCTTGCCGGTCGAGAGTTCCTTCAGCGCCAGCACGGCGGTGCCAAGCCCGGCCAGCACCAGCGCATTGGCGCCCGCTGCCGCAGCCCCGGTCATCTTGCTGCCCTTGAGCTCGTAGCGCAGCGCTTCAAGATGCGACAAAGTTGCCGAGGCCAGAAAGCCCTTGAACATGGTGACGCTGCGCATGAAAGCGGCAAAGGCGCCGCCCTGCTTGAGCCCGAACGACATGATGGCCCGTCCGCGCCAGCGCGACGATGGCACTGCATATTCCATCGAGCCATTGAGCATCTGCAGATATTTCATCGCCGTGGCATTGGTCCAGGCTGGAACTTGGGCGGCATCGGCGACGGGATCAAGCGAGCCTTTGGCGGCCATCACTTTGTCAGGATCGGCCTTCACAATATCCTGCCAGCGCAGGAACGGCGCGCCCGAGGCGGCATCGCTGGCCGGGCTGGCCCGCATCACCTCCCAGTCAGAGGCGTCGAGACCAAAGCCCTGCATCAGCGTGCGCAGCCGCGCCGGCACGGCTTCCCACGGGCCTTCAAGATGGCTGGCAATCGTTGTCGAGGTCGCAAACCACCAGGCGCGGCGCAGCGCCTGAACGCCGGCCTCCAGGCCGGAATAATGCGTGGTGATGGCCGGCAGCCATTTTGACATTTCCACCATGCGGTTGAAGGAGCCCGCCTCGCGCGCCCCGCTTTCCAGCGCGTGCATGGCGTCCTGCATGATCATGCCCGCCTGCGCCAGCTCGCGCCCGTTTGCTCCGGAAAAGCCGCGCAGAATGTCTTTGGCCAGAGACATCACCGGCACGCCATAATGCAGCCGCGCATCGGCCTGCAACAGGGGGTTGATCAAGGCGTGGGTAATCACCGCCGAACCGAGCTTGGCGCCCATCTCTTCGTTGGCGACCATGTTGAGCGAACTCGCCAGCCAGCCATTGGGCTGCGATGCGCCGCGTGCAATCTCGTACATGCTGTCGAGCATCCGGCCCTGATGCGCCAGCACGGCATCATGCTGGCCAAGGCGCGGCTTGTAGAGGCTGGCCTCGCCAATGCGCTGCAAGCCCGCTTCCTGCGCCACCACGGCTTTCAGCCATTGCACCGACGCCGACGGGTTCGGCCCCAGACGCTGCATCAGGCCGACGTCGCGCGCCATCGAGCGAATATGCCCCATCAGCACATCCTGGACGTCGCCGCGCCCGAACGCCTTGGCATAGGCGCTCCATTCATCCGGCCCCTTGAACGCCAGAAACCGCGCATCCTGCCGCGACAGCGCCAGCGAGGCACCGGCGCCGCGCGCGGTCGCCTCGCGGGTGTTCCAGCCATCCGAAACAATACTGTCCCAGACGTGCTGCAATGTCCCCATGCGATTGCCGGGGCTGACCGCTTCGCCGGTGAGATTGTCCTTGATCTTGTCCCAGTCGAGCAGCGGGTTGATCATCGCCGCCCATGTCTGGAAACCGACCCGTTGCACGGCAATGCTGTCGTGCCAGGTGGGCAGGCCATAATCGTCGCGCCAGCCAATCGCCCCGCCCGCCTCATTGAACAGGCCGCGCAGCCGCTCCGCCTGGGTGCGCCATGCGCCATAAAACGCCTTGGCTTCTTCGGACTTGGTCAGGCCCCAGGCGGCGCGGACAATCTCGGAGCCGACCAAAGGCTGCACCCGTCGCATAGTCTTGAACGAGCGCCGGAAGGCATGCAGCATGTCCTCCATGTTCGTGGTGGCCATGGACAGCAGCGCATCCTGAATGCCCTTGACGCTCTCATAGCCGGTGTGGCCGACATGCTCGAACAGCCGCATCGCCGCTTCCCAGACGTCCGCTTTGCCGTTCGACCCGCGATAGTTCATCAGATCGGCTTTCATGGTGTCAGTCGCTTTGACCGTCAGCAACTGCCGCCGCTTCACTTGCGCGCCCGCCGCCTTCAGCTCGCCGATGAGCTGGGCGCGCGCCGCGCCCTCGTCACCAAGATCAAGCCGCTTCTGGCTGAACCGGTCCATCAGTTCGCGCGCCGCCGCACGGGTAATCAGTCCGTCATCGGCCGCGCCATTGATGCAATCCGACAAGTTCATAGCGGACACCTTTCAAGTATTTTGGCCAGCAGGCTTTGGCTCGGTTCCTGTCCCAGCAGGTCGCTGCGCGTCACGGCGGCATAATCGCTGCCGTCCTCGCTGGTGCTGTCGGGCACATGGTCCAGCAGCCGGGTGGAAGGCGGTGCATCGAACATGTCGGTCTGGGAGCGCGCCTCGTCGTCGAACAGGCCGCCCGGTGCCTGGTTGCCGCCCGCCAGGGGCTTGTCAGCGGCCAACTCCAGCCTCTGGCGCATGGTGACAGGCTCGACACCGGGAATAAGGCTCTGTGGCTTGCCCTCCGCGCCAGGCTCGTAGTTTAATTCCTTTGCGGGTTCGGGCGGTTCTTCGCCAGCGGCTTCGACGTTTCCATCGGGAACTTCGGATAGACCTGGCCGGGGTTCCGCGCCGCGTGCTCCTGCAGGGCCAGCGCCCTCGCTCCCTCCGCCCAGGCCGCCTTCTTCTGCTTTTCGGACTGCCCCAAGAAGGGATCGAACCGCGTCATCTTTGCCGATTTTGCCATCTTTCAACTCCGCTGCCACCACTTTCAGCACGTCGCGCACCGGCCCGGCGCGATAGGCCATCTTCTGCACAAGCTGGCCAAGCCGGTCAGCATCATCGCGCACGCCGCTGGCGCTGTCGCGCTCGATGGTCGAGCCGCTCTCTTCGAGCCTGTCGGCATTGGCAATGACGCGGGCAAACAGGCTCTTGTCTTTGGCCAGGGTCTTGACGGCGGCAGCGGCAATCCGCATCTCCTGCACCGCCGTGCTATCCTCGCGCAGCATATCACCGAACATCGAGCCTTGCGCACCCGCCTGTTCCTTGCGCAAATCGCTGTCCACAACATTGCGCACCACCAGCGAGGCTTCGGTTTCATTCGAGGGGTGCATGGCGGCCAAAGCCCGTATCGCCGCTTCCTGCCGCGCCGGATCGTCAATCATCCGGCCGACGAGAGCGCCATACTGGTGCGGCACCACTTCATTGACGATCATGCGGAACGGCTCTTCGCCAAGCTTGGCGAGGTCAAACGCCTGGCGCGCCTCGGTGCGGCTGGTCGGCATCGAGCCGTCCATCAATTCAGGATGGCTGCGCAGCACCTTGGCGCCATCAACCGGCGAGCCGGAACCCTCGGCAATGTTCTTGGCGGCGGCGATCGCCCGCACCTGTTCGGCTGAAAAACCATCTTCCTCCCGGTAGAGCAGGCCGGGAAGCTGGATCGGCTCATGGCCATGGGCGATCAGCCGCCGTGCCAGTCCGGTGCGCTGGTGGCCGTCAGCGACATAGAGCTGGCCGTCTTTGTCCTGCCAGACGATCACCTGATTGCCCTTGGCCGTATCCCATTTCGACACGACTTTCAAAGCATGGGTCACGCCGTCGGCATCGGCATTGTCCTTGAATTGAAACCGCCGCGCATCGGTCAGCAGCGACCCTGCATCGAACATGTAGACATGGCCCGACCGGCCAACATGAAACGGGCTGATCGCCGCCATGGCCGGGACAGGCTCGCCGCCATTGCGCAACTGCGCATCGAGCCCGTTCATCTGCGCCGCCCGCTGCGCCGCAGTCTCGCGGGCGTCGACCACCGGCAATTCGCGCGGCAGGTCGCCGGTCACCTGTTCGCCGCGCAACGCCAGCATCGAGGCTGGATAATTGCGCCGCTGCAGCTCGTCCGACACCACCATGCGCGCCATGTCCTCGCTGGCCGGGCGGGCAGCGACCAGCTCATCGATGAGGCCGCCATGGTCCGCGGGGTTTGAGGCCAAAGCCGCCACGTGCCGGGCATATTCGGGCGCGACCTCGCCATTGCCCACCCGCGTCAGAGCATCATCGGAGAGGCTGGCGAGCTGGCCGGCCGCAAAAATATCGGGTTCCGGCGAGGCCAGGGCCGAAGCCGTGGCGGCAGGATCATCATGCAGCGCCAGCACCGCGCCAAACGGATCATCGGGCTTGGCGCGCACCAGCGCCGACGCCGCTTCGTCGGTGACACCGGGCGCAGCAATCGGCGCCGGTTCAGCCAGCGGCGCATAGGGCTCGCCTTCGCCGGCGCGCACCGCGTCACGCACCGCCTGCAAGGCCGGGCCGGGATTGATGCCGGGCGGCGGCGCTTCGGCAGCGCGGTCGAATGTGTCAGCCTGCACGGCGGCATGCAGCTCGGGCGCGACGTCAGCCGGGATCGCTGCGGCCAGTTTTGCCGCGGCAGCGCGTGAACCGCCTGTCGCCGCCCTGAACGCCGTGGCAACGCCCTCATGCAAGGCCCCGCCAGCCAGCCCGAACAGCGACGCCATGCCGACATCGCCCAGGGCCGGCATGACGCCGGTGGCCTGCCCGGTTTTTGACTTCCAGTCCTGCATCATCGGCTCTTCCGCGGCCTGCACCCCGGCATTGGTCAGGCCCTGCGCCACGCCCTTTGCCATCATGCGCCCGAACAGATTGTCGCCCACAACGCCCAGCACCTTGGCCCCGGCTTCCTCGACACCGCCCAGCGCCAGCGCGGCGACCTGCACAGGGTCGCGCCTGATGGCGGCAAGCGAGCCCGCCGTGCTGGCCAGCCACGGCACGACGCCGCCCTGGCCATAGACCTGCTGCGCCTGCCCCGCTGTTTGCCGGGCCAAAGCCGGGCCGCTGGGCAACGTGTCAGCCTGGATGACGCTGGCCTGATCCGGATATTGCCGCGCCAGCCCCTGCAATTGCTCCTGATAGGCCTGTTCGCGAAAGCCGTTGACTGCGGCGTGCATGCTCAAGGGCGGCACTTCATACTGATGATACGAGGGATCGTTTTGCTGCAACAATTGCAGCGCGCGCTTGTCGAGCGGCGAAGCGTTCGGATCATCGCCTTCCGTGCCCGTCAGCGGCGGCCGCCCATAGGGGTTTTCCGGCTGCACACCGGTGGCGGCCTGAATGGCCGCATTGCGGTTGTGCGCCGCCTCTTGCGCCGCAATCGTGCCGGACGTCAGCAGCGAATTCAGCTGCGCCGACTGATCAGCGCTGGAAAACACGTCGGCGAGATGGCCGGGAGACCAGGACGATGCGCCATTTTGCTGGGCGTCATAGACGGGTACGCCGGACGCGCCGGGGCCGAGATCCGCCGCATCGTCGAGAAAGGCGCTCATGGCGCCGCTCCAGCGCCATTGGCATAGGCTTCCGGCAGGCGCGCCCGCAATTGCGGCGACAAAGCATTGAGGTCAAGCACGAACTTGCCGCCTTGCGTCGTGTGCCAGAACTGAGGATCGCGGGCATTGGGCGGCTGTTGCGACACGACATATTTGCCATCATCAATTGCCGTCAGATAGGCGTGCGCCAGCATCCCGGTGCGCAGCGGCGTCTTGTTGTCCGCCGCCACCGGCGGCGCGGCCATCCCTGCCAAATCCTTGTCCGTGATCGCGCCAATCAACGCACCGAACTGATCGGCCCGCACATTGGCGGGCAGCAGCACGCTCTGGGCCGGCGCGCCAAAATACCCGCCATAGGTCGTGACGCCGCCATATTGCACGGATCCCTCATAATGCGCGCCGACCGCCTCCTGTGCCGCCTGTTTCAGATCATCGCCCGCCCCGTTCGGCTGTTCACCGGCGCGAAACGCCCGCAGCTCATAGACCTGGCGTGCACCATTGCTGGCCTGCGCCTGAAACTGCGGCATCATCTGCAGGGCATTGCCGTAGACATTGCGCAGACTGTCTTCGAGCTGGCCCTTGTTCGGCGCCTGCAGCGCCCCGCGTGAGGCAGGATCATTGTTGAGCCGAGCCCGTTCGGCAAGATCATTGGCAAAGCCGGGATCGCCGCCCATGGCCGCGACCTTGCCCATCAAGGCGAGGTTCGGCGCATCGGTGCCGATTTCCTTGTAAAACGCCCCGGCCTGCGGGCCGAGCGCCGCATTGATCACCTGCGCCGTGGCCACCATTTGAGGGCCGCCCTGCGTTGCCAGCGTCTTGAACATGCCGCGTTCATTGGCCATCAGGAACCGTTGCGGAATGCCATAATGGCTCGAAACCGTCGCCGCCTGCGCCTCGCGCGCCAGGAGGCCCTGCTGCAAGGCGGCGGGGTTGGTGGGATCGAGCGGCGCAAGATTGGTGATGACGCCATCGCGGGTGGCCCGCGCCAAAGGATCGGTGGCAAGATCGCGATGCAGCGTGTTGAGATAGGTCTGCCCCGCTTTCAGGACCGCGCCTTGCTGCGGCGTGCCGCCCTGGTTGACCGAGGCCTGCAGGCCCGAGAGCGTTGCCTCGATTTCGGCCGGATTTTGGGCGCGAAAGCCGGTGATGAGCGAGCGCACATTGTTGGCGGTCGAAAAGGCCTGCGCCACGTTCGGGTTGGTGGCCGTGGCATATTTCTGCGCCAGCCCCTGCCATTGCGCGTCGGGAATATCGACGCCGCTCACCACTTGCGCCTGCGCCGAGGTAATATCATTCAGCGAGGCGCGCGTTGCCGCATTGTTGGTTGTGGCGAGCTGGCGCAGTTTGGCCGCCATATAGCCCTGCACCTGGTTGTGCGTGTCGGGATCAAGCGACGAGGCCGGCCCGAGCCGCCCGAGCACATCGCTGACATAGCTTGAGACAAACTTGCCATTGCCATCATGCGTGTCGTGCAGCCACGGCGTCGGACTGCCGGGCGGCGCGACATTGCCGGGTCCGGAGAAATAGGCGGTGGCGACGCGGGCCGGATCGCCACCGTAGCGCTGGGCATAATCGGCGATGATCCGCTTCGAGACCGCGAGATTGTCGGCAGCATTGGAAATGCTTTCGCCAGGCCTGGCATATTGGGCAAATGTGCTCGGCTCGACCTGGCCAATGCCGACCGCACCGTCAACGCTGGTCGGCGAGTTCGGATTGAAATGGCTCTCCTGGCCGACGATCGCCGCATGCAGCGCGTCAACGCCTGGCGCGCCAGAACCCGAAAACAGCGCCGCGAAGGCTGGCTTTTGCGCGTCGGGCAGCGCGTCAAACCGCGCCTTGGCGGAGGTCGACGCCAGTGACTGGGCAAACGCGTGCTTTTGCACCACGGCCTGCGCCGCCGTCAGGGTTCCGGCATTGACGGCTGCATCGAGCGTCGCGCCATATTGGGAGATCTGATCGGCCACCACCGGCGCGGTGGCATCGAGCCCCTGCGCCGCCACCCGGTGCGCGGTGTCGGACGTGGTTTGCAGATTGCCCAGCGTGGTCGCCTTCGAGGCATCGAGCGTCCTGGCTTCAAGATCGCGCTGGGCGCCCTGCATGTACGACTGGGTGATGCTGCCAAATTCGCTGGAAAACTGCCCCTGGATTTCCGGAAACACATGATTTTGCGTAAACTGTTGATTAATCTGGTTAAAAGTCTTTTGGAGCACCTGCGGGTCGCGCTGATCGGCCGGCATTTGCATGTAGCTGTCATAGGCGGCGTTGGCCGCCTGTTTTGACTGCATGGAGACCTGGTTAAGGTAGGTTTGCGTCGCCGCCTGGTTGAATTGCCTGCCCCGAATGCTCTCGTCATTATTTGGCTGGTAATCGGGCGACAGGCCCGCGACTTTTCCCGCCTGCTGGCCTTCATAGGCTGCGGACTGGTCGGCCATCGCGCCGAGCCGGGTGGAGAGATCGCCAAAGCTGCGCGCCGCCGTCTCGCCCGCCAGCCCCGCGCCGCGCGCGAACATCCGGTCCGAAAACGAATTGATATCGGGCGAAACCGGCACCGCCGCACCGCCAAGTTGCGGCATCATGCCGACCTGGCCAAGATCGGGATTGGTATTTGCTGCCATGGCCTATCCCATCATCAAAAGCGACAGGCCGAGCCCAAGGCCGGAGCCCAGTGCGCCCACCATGCCAGACTGCTTGGCCTGTTCGGCCAGCAACTGGTCATTGAGCCCGGAAATCTGGTATTTGTCGGAATTGATCCGCGCACCTGCAAGATCGACTCCGGTTTGCGTGTCGGTTGTCTGCCCCATCAAGGTGCGATTTTGCGCCGCGACGCCCTGGCCGGTATCAACACCGCCCGCGCCAGCCATCACCGTGCGCTGCCCGAGCAATTGCGTCAGGTTCTGTCGAAGCCCGGCGACCTGACCGGCGCCTTGCACCAAGGCGCCCTGGCTTTCGATCTTGGCGTCGGCCGCCGCCGAATTATAGGCGCCCGCGATATTCTGTCCGGCGCTCATCGCCCCGAACATGCCAATGGCCGACGAGCCCATCTGCATGCCCGCCAGCGACCTCGATGCTGTGAGGCCCGAAAACATCCCGGTGCCGTTGCCGGGGGGTTGCGCGACGCCGCTGTTGCCGCCCGTGAGCGCGCCATAAGCCATGTTCACAGGTCCACCTCCACCGTGACGCCCGTGACATTCAGCAGGCCGGGCCGCGTCTGGGTAATCACCACAATGCCGTCCTCGGAAAAGCCCTGCAGGCCCTCGGCCGCAACAGGCCCGGTATAGGGCGCGCTGTTGGGCGGGATGTCCGTCGCCATGCCATAGAGACCCAGCGGCACTTCAAACACATCGGTGCCATTGGCCCCGATGGCGATGTTCGAGGTATCGACCACCGTGGCGCGTACCGTATGCACCCGGCACGGACGCCGCATCACGGTGCGCGGGCCGATGTCTTTGGGTTGCGGCAGCGTCGCCACCAGCGGCGGCGTCCAGCGGCCGACCAGCGCATTGCCATTGGCGGCTGCCGCGTAGGCCAGATTTATCGTGCCAGCGGCCACCATGAACGGCCCGAGCACATAGCCATCGACGATGGCAAAGACGGTGGCGCCATTGAATTCCGCCAGACCGGTGAGGACTGTCGCCCCGGCCGCGATCGGCACGGTTTGCTGGGCATCGAGCAGCACGCCCTCGACCATGCGTTCCACAAATTGTGCCGCGACGCCATTGACGAGGCGCGACACCGCCCAGGTGACCTCGAAGCGGTCATTGACATTGACCGCCAGAAACTGCCCATCCGTCACCAGCCGCGCAAATGAGGTAATATCCTGCTGGCGCAGCAAATTGAGGATGAAGGCCTGGCCGTCGCCGCGCACGCAATAGAGCTCGTTGACGTCGGTTGATGCTGTCAGGCGGCGCAGCGCGCCGTCGATGATGTTCTGCACCAGTTGTGATGAGGTAATCGACATATTGTTGCTGTCGTAATTTTGTTCCGCATAGTTGAACACAAACTCAAACAGCGTGCCGCCAGTTCGCGAGACATAGATTGTCTTGCCTTCATTCTCGAAAGCATCCACCGTCGGCGCAATGCCGTTGGTGGTGCCGCGCACAATCACCGGCGTCGTGGTGGCATCGAGCGCCCCGGTTGACAGCCAGTATTCGCCCGCGTCGCAGAAGAAATCCAGCGTGCGCCCGGAATGCACGTCGACAATCGTCGCCGCGCCATCAGTGTCGAGCGGGATCAGCATCGGTCCGGACGCCGAGCGCAATTGCGTGTCCATCTGGAAATAATTGCCGCTTTCGGACGCCAGCGCCGCATTGGGGACGCCCTTCAGCCCTGCCAGCACCAGCCGCTGCTGAAAAAAGCAGCCGCAGCCGGCCCAGCCGCGCGTCGGGCTCATCACCGGCTCGCCGCCGAGCACGCCGGTGGTGATATGCGCGGCGGTGATGGCGGCGTCGGATTTGTCGATGGCCGCGCCACTCAAGGCCCAGCCATCGCCGACATTGGCCGGCCCGGCAAAGGTGACGGTGAACACCGGCGGCGTCGCGCTGGCCCCGGACGGTGACAGGGGCGCGCTGGTCAGCACCACGGTGACGCCGGGGCCGACGCCCGGCAGCGCCGAGATCGCCGCCTGCAGCGCCGCCGCCGTGCCGAGATAATTGGCCGGCGGCTGTTGGATCGCCGGTGACGCTGCGCCATTGACCGAAATGGTATAATGCGCGCCACCAGCGGGCATCGGTATCGCGCCGGTTGCCGTATCGAAATTGAAGAACGAGAGTTCCCATTGTGCCGCTACGCCATTGGCATAGCCTGCGCCATAATCGAAATTGGGAATATTTTCGAGCGGGGCAGGATCGCAGTCCCATTCGCTATCAGCGCCCATGCGCCTGATGCGCAGCGATTGCATATCCTGGTGAAAGACAATCATGGTGTCGAGCTGCTGGGTGTTTTTCATCGCCGCCACCATGGCACCGGTCAGCGCCGTGGCGCTCACCACCAGCGGCACCGAGGCGACGCGCCCGCTTTCGGCGTACACTTCAGCATTTTGGTCGGTGAACACCAGATCATAGGCGACCGTGCGCGAATGCGTGAACGAGCGGATGCGCACCGGCGACAGCACCGCGGTCTCTGCAAAGGCCCGCAGATTGGCCAGCGTGAAAATTGTGTTGGCCGCAGCCCCGACGCTGACCGTTACCTGAATATATTGCGCCAGCACCGGCGCGCCAGGGGGCGCGGCAAAGCGGCGGGTGCGCAAAGCATCCCCGAGCGCCACGATATTGTCGAGCTGGGTGAACGTCACATTGTCATTCGACAGCGCGACGCTCAATGTTCCGGCCATGGCCGGGACCAAAGGCGGCGTTGGCGAGGCCAGAACGGGCGCGGCACCGCCGACATAATTGCCGCCAAAATTTTCGAGATCGATGCACGATACCAGGCTGCCCGCAGGCAGTGTCACCGTCAGCACGATATTGACGCCATTGAGCGCCCCGGTCACCAGATTGGTGCTGGTCAGGCCATCGAGCACATTGGCGGCAACGCCTACCGGGGCCGTTGCGCCCAAGGGTACCAGCGCTGCCAGCATGTTGCGCACCTGGCCAAGCCCGATCGTGCCCCAGCGGTTGGAAAACCCCCCCTGCGGCACCGGCTTGACATTGACGAATTGCGAAGCGCCTTTGAAATAGATCGCCTCATCCGTGTTCGACTGGATGAGCGGATCCATCTCGCCTGCGGTAAAGCGGGGCTGGTATTTACCAGGGCGGCCGACCATCTAGCGCCACCTCGCATCAACCAGCGGCGAGGCATTGCCAAGCGTGTCGGAGCTGTCGTTGCGGCTGTCGGCTGTGCGGGCCATGCCCATCGAGCCGCCCATGCCGCCTTCATCCGGGGATCCCACCGCCTCCAGTTTCAGGCTGTCGCGCAGCCCGCTGTTGCCCGAGACGCTCATCACCAGCTCGTAGGCGAGACTGTCGACCACGGCGCGCCGGAAATAAGGCGGCCATTGGCTGGGATCGGCTGCCTGCAGGCAGTCGGCGTACAGCGTCGCCTCGTTGCAATAGACAACGCCGTTCTGCAGCTCGAAATCATGAACGAGCTCGTCCTGGCGGTTCGGGTTGGCGAGATAGGCGAACGGCGCGGCGAGAATGCCGCCCTGGCCAAACGGCGGCAGGAGGTAGGCAAAGCGCCAGCCTTCGACCAGATAATTATCTGGCATGGGCTGATCGGCGAGCTGGGCGAGCTGCATGTTGACGCGCAGGAAGGACCAGTCATAGCTCGACATGATGCCGAGCACGACGCGCCAATAGGTGCGCTTCAGCGCGCGGGCCAGCGTCGTGGCGTCGTCGAAGGTGACGATTTCACCGGCCCCGAACTTGGACAGGGCCTCATTGGCAACATCGACATCAGTGGCGGCCATGGCTGTCTCGCAGCGTGAGAAAAACCGTCACGGGTCACCGTGACGGTTTCAGGGGGTCTTTTAGCCTGCCACGATGGTGGCGAGGCCGATGGTGATGTGGCCACCCGTGGCGACGGCGTTCGTCAGCACGACATAATGCTTCAGCACCGGCACCAGGCCGACACCGGCGTTCATGACGGCGACAATCGCATCGCCGACATTGAGGAGCAGCGAGGCGGCATCGAAATAGCCCGCCGTCTCGACCACCGCCGCCGTGTCGGCGGTGGCATAGCCATATTCGTATTTGACGCTGTCGGGACGAACCCCCGAGTCCGTGATCGAGCCGAGGGTGTTTTTGCGGAACAGATTGTGGATGATGTTATCGTAGGCCATGACAAACTCCGGGAGAAAGAGGGTTGCCGCTGAACGGCGCGGCAGCCCGGCCTGAACCGGACTGCCCTTGGGCGTTTAGTTGATGGTGATGAGCGAGTTCGAGGCGGCGCGGCCGCGCACGATGCCGCTCGGCAACAGCGTCTGCGCCACCGCCGAAAAGCGCGAATTATGGTACCAGCCGGAATAGAGATTTTCCCAGGTGACCGTGGTGCGCAGATCATAATTGGTACCGTAACCGATGGCGCGCTTGGCCCACATGAAGAAATCATAATTGTCGGCGCTTGGGATCGGGGCGTAGGACAGCGGCGAACGATACCATTTGACGCCGTTCCATTCCTTCATCTTGGCGCCGGTCTTGTAGGGCAGGCCGTCAAAACCAACCCACTGGCTATCAGAGACCTGGCGGTAGGACAGGAACTGCTGCCAGGCCAGCGGCGGCAGGCCGCAGAAAATATCATCACCCTCCCAGCCGACATCCTGGTCCTGCAATGTGACGATCATCGTCAGCGCCTGCTGCAAGGTGAAGGCCAAGCCGGTATTGTCAACGATCGTCGCCGCCGTGGCGTTGAGGGCGTTCATGACCATCAGGTCGGAGCGCCGGCCGATCGCCCATCCGGCGTTCTGGGCGATAACCGCCTGTTCGTCGACCGTCATTTTTTCAAGGTCGGTTTCATAGGCCCATTCAGGGGCCTGCCAGTCCGACATCTGCGCCGAGACGGTGCTGCGGGGCGCGTTCATCGCGCCGCCCATCGAGCCGCGCTGCAGCGGCACAGCCTCGCCTTTGCCCGCCACCATCCAGTTGACCGTCCTGGCCTGGATCGAGGTTTCGGGCGAGCACATGCCGCGCAGCAGCATGCCTTTTTGCTGAAAAACGTTCACAGCGGTATCGATGAATTTCTGCACGTACCAATTTGGGGCTTCGGTTGCCATGGGAGCTCTCTCTGAAGAAGGGAAAAGTCCATCAGGTCCGAAAAGCCGTGGCGGGAACGGGGCGCTGGCGCGAGCCGTTCCGGCCTAGGGTCGCATGACCATGCGGATGACAACAGACTAAGCGCACCCGCGCGCCGTCAATTGTTGGCTATTCGTTTTAAAGTGTGGAATGGCTCTTGAGCCTGACATTTCGAATTCCGTTTTATGGCGTGGAATTCGCGCATGTCGCGCGATCCAACCGATCTATTTCGGCGATGATTAGGGCGGCTGCCTTCACAAGATCGCGGCGGCGGCTTTTTGGATTCCACCACTTCTGATCCCACGGCCAATTGTCGGCGAGGAAGCTGTTCGCGATGAATTCTTCACCACGATAGAACAGCGTTTTCCAGGGCGACCGCTTTTCAGCAGTAGGTGTAAACGCCGCGGCGGCGTAGCAGATCGCCGCCGAAGTCAGCGCGCCATCGCTATGCGCGTCGTCATGCTCCGGCGTCCATCCTTCGACGCTGATCTGCCGCTGGCGTTCGGCGAATACGTCCTGGCAAGCCTTTGTCATTTCGGTCATCGTATGCCCTTCATCGTTTGCTTGCTGCGGCTGGCTCACGCCGACGAAAAGGAAGGCCGTTCCACATTTCGTTCACGCGCGAGCGGATCATTCATTGGGCCGGATTCCACGCTAAAAAACGGAAAGCCCAATTGTTACGTGCCCAATTTCTGATAAAGCCGCTGCGTCTCTTCGGCGAAGGCGCGGTCATATTCCTGGCGCCCCCGCTGGTTGCGCGGGTCGGCATTGCGGGCGCGCAAGGCTTCGCGCGATATGCTTTCGGTGCCGCCGCTCTGCCCACCTGGGCTCAAGCCCTTGTTTGCCACCATTTTCTGCAGCGCCAGCACAGCTTTCGCGCCGGCCGCCGTATCGAGCAGCGCCATGAGCTGCCCCGCTCCGGCCTGGTCAAGCGTGCCATTGTTGGTCAAAGACGTGACGAAGGCCTGCGCGCCTTCGAGCAGCGGCCGCATTTTCTCGACTTGCTGGGCTTCGTTGAGGCCCTTGCCTTCCTCGCCCAAAAACGCCGCGCGCTCCTTGCCCGGATCATAGGGCGGCGGAATAAGCTTCTGCGCCGCCAGCGCCTCATAGACACCCCCGATAAAGCCATTGAAGGCGGCTTTCGGCACACCGGCCTTGAAGGCGCTTTCGCGCGCGGCATTGAACACCGGGTCTTTCGAGACATCGCCCACCAGATCCTTGATCGCGTCAGACGGCGTAAAGGCGTATTCATCGGCGCTTTTGGCCGGGTCATATTTCGAGATTTGCTGGCGCTGTTTCATCCAGTCTTCAAAGGTCTTGGCGGCGAAGGCGTCCGGCGTGTCGGCACGCAGATGATCGGGCACACCGTCCGGGAGTTTCCAGGCTGATGCGGCTGCCGCTGCCGCCGCCGCGCCATCGGCGGCATCGAGCCTGCCTGCGCCGCCCTGCGCGCCCACGCCTTGGCCACCGCCGGCGCCTGCCGCAGCGCCGCCGTCACCGCCGCCGCCTGTCCCGGTGTCAGGGGCCCGCAAAGCCTGAAAAGTCCAATATTTCCACATGTCCACCTCTCCTTGGGTTGAGCCGCTAAAGATCGCGCGGCACCGGCGATTTTTCCTTGCGGCTCGCCGCAATCATGTTGAGCAGCAAGGCGACAATGGAGTTCTGGCCCTCGCGATACAGGCCATAGTCGTAGGCCTGGTCGCGTGGCAGCCCGAGTTGTGCCGTGAAGGTGACGCGGCGCAGGGTCACATCCAGCAGGTGTTCGAGCAGCGCGCGAAATTCGGCATTGGCATCGAGCGCCGCCATGATCGCGGTCAGCCGGTCGTGCTTGATCCTGGCCTCGTCGAGCGCGGCGTCGGCGACGCCGGTGTTCCAGAAGTCCCAGCCGTCCTTGCCGGCATTGCGGATCAGGCTTTCAACATCGGGCTGGCTTTGCATATCAAGGTTCCTTTATGCGCCCGTGGGCGAAGGGGGCGGCGCGATGAGACCGGCTGGCGCGGGCGGCGGCGGTGGTGCGCCGCCCTGCGCCGGGTCGCCATTGGCGGGCGGCGGCGGCGGGGCTGGGTCCATCTGCTTTTGCTGGGCTGCCATGGCCTGCGCCGCCTGGCTGGCCAGCGCCTTGACCGAACTGGCGATGCTCGACTGGATGCTGGCCGGATAGATCAGATGGTTGGGAATGCCGAGGCTTTCGGCGACTTCGGCAAAGCCCTTGTCGGCGGGGGTGAGCTTGGCCAGCAGACCGCCCGTCGGATCGGTCATCTGCAGCATCTGCACCCATTGCAGATATTTGGCGGCCAGGCTGGCTTTGCTCGCCATGCCGAGCGGCGAAATCACCTTGACCTTGACCAGAAGCTGATCGATCTTCAGGGGTTCGCCCTTCAGCGCGCCCATGTCGTAAAGCACTTCCAGCGCCCTTTTGATCAGCGGAATGACCATTTCCTGAACAAGGCGCCCATAGGCCCCGGCGTGGTCCTGGGCAAGCTGCTTGACCCGCTCCATGATTTCGGAGGCCGACCGCGGCACCGCGCCATCAGGTGGCAATTGCTGATCCTGCATGCCCGCCTGCACCTGCATGCGCAGATCCTGCAGGATGATATTGGCGATGTTGATGTCGGCGGGCGGCAACCGCTGGATCGATGGGCCGAGCGGACCACCATTGCGCGCCACCGTCCAGATCGCGCCGGGCTCGATGCGCGCCGTGTCGGGATTGAAGACGCCGTCATCGACCCTCGTGAAAATCCCGAGCATCGCCAGAGCGGCGCTTTTAAGCGTGATTTCCATGGCCTTGTTGAGGCTCTTGGTCGTCGGCAGCGTCATCAGCACCGGGCCAAAGCCATAGACCTGCCCCGGCATCCGGAAATAACGCGGCGTGATCCACGGGCACTCGCGGCTTTCGTCGGTGGCGACGGTGCTGTCCTTTTCGGCTTCGAGATAGACGTAATGCAGCCAGTGCTGCTTCTTGTCGTCCCAGATCACGTCCTGGCAGAGGATGTGCTCCTCGGTGCCCTGCTTTTCGGCGGCTTCCTTGAATTCAGGACTGAACTTGCCCCTGGGCCAATTCTCCAGGATCGCGCGAGCCGCCCACTTGCGCTTCCAGAATACGCCATGCACCGAGCCATAGGGCCCCTGATCGATGGCCACCTCGTCCATGGAGGCGCTGGTAAAGCGCAGGGGATGATGCTCATCGCCGTGCATCACCATCATGAAGCCTGTCGAGATTAGGACGTCGGCCAAGGTTTCGTTGACGGCAGCATCAAACTCGCCGGTCTGGAAGGCGATATTGACAATCGCGCTGACCAGCTCCAGTTCTTTTTTCCAGTCGTCCAATTGCTGGCCGTTAGCTTCGGCCTTGGCGGTGGCGGCGGGGCCCAGCTCCAGCGCGAAGAAGCTTTCGCCGGTCGGGAAGAGATCTTGCTGCAGGCGTCCGGTCGAGCGCACGTGCGCCATGGGCGCGGTATTGTCGAAAATCAGATTGGCCCGTGTGTTCGGGCTCTTGGTGGCATAGCGCGTCGACATGCGGTAGGGCGCGACGTAATCATAGGCATCAATCAGCGTTTTCTGCCATTGATCATGCAGGCTCCACGCCGCGGCCGCCCGCGCCTGGTGGCGTTTGAAAGGCTCGCCGGAAAGCTGCTTAGCGGCCATGCTCAATTACCCAGGGTCGAGCCGGGGCCGCCATTGCGCGAATAGGCCAGCATCGCCCGCCCCAGGCCGGGTTTGTTGAGCTGTGCCGCCGCATTGTCATTTTGTGCCTGGTTGGCGGCCAGCAGCTTCAACTGCGATCCCTGCGCCGATGTGGCGTTGGACTGGTTCTGGGCAATCTGCGCTTCGAGAGCTTTTTTCTGGCCGCTGCCGGTGAGGGCTCCGATGATGTTGCTCATGGATCATGTTCCCATAGTGTACAACCGGTTGCGTCCGGTTCCGGAGACGGGCGCATGGCCAGAAGCCTGGCAATGCGTTCGCCAGGACGCCAGCCCGTTTGGACGCGCGCGAAAATTCTGACCGTGCCATTTTGCGCGTGATCGGCCAGCGTCAATTGCGCGACCCGCAGGACGGCGCGCATGTGGCTGGCGGCGCTGGGCGCGCAGGCAAACCAGACCTCCAGATGCCCTTCCGGATGGGCGACAAAGCCCCCCGCTGCGAAAGGCGCCAGCATGTAGGAGGGCCCGGCGCCGACATGCGCCAGAGCCGCCTGCAAGGCGCTGCCAAAGCCCTTGCGCATCGCCACGCTGACATTGCCGGGCTGGCCATAGAGGCCTTCGACAAAAGCTATGCTGGCGGGGCTGGCAACGCTGCTGCGGCCCGTCTCAACCACGACGCGTTCCCCGTGGCAGCCAGCGGCCATGCGTGAGACGGCCGCGCCAGGCGTGCGGACAATTCGGGAAGCCGACCTCTTTGGCCATCGAGGGGCGCGCCAGATCATAATTGAAACCCCAATCGGGCTCGTCGGCAGCGCCAAACCAGAAAAACCGCTCCGCGCCGCAGCCGCACGGGCAGCGGGTCGCCAGACCGCACACCGCCTCAAGGCCCTCGACATTCTCGCAATAGAACGCCACTTCACCGGGATGCACCGGCGTTCGGGCGACGATGCGGGCATTCGGGCTGGCGGTGCGATGCGCGCTCATACCATGAACTCGCTTCTGATGACGCCATTGGAGCGCCCAAGCGCAGTGGCCTGGCCGGGCCGGAACCCCTTGGCGGCGCTGGCTATCGTGCCGGCGCGGCCGAGGAGGCCCAGACAGAGATACTGGTTGGCGTCGTGGACGTTGGAAAAGAAATTGGTCTTGTCCGGCTTTGGCGTGCCGGGATTGACCAGATTGCCGTCAGGATTGAGCTTGTAGCGATAGTGCGACATGAAGCCCTTGATCAGCATCGGGCAGCGTCCCGGATCGACCACCAGCGCCCTTTTGTCGCCTGTAATCGGCATGACGATTAGGTTGCGCACACCCTCGACCCGCAAGGCGATTTCGTTGCTGGGGGCTGGGATGCACGGAACGCCGATGGCCTTGCGGACGATGTCGATCCAGCTCTGCTCGCCGCCCTCCTTGTCCGCCCCGTAATCGGCGGATGGATCATAGAAAACATAGCCGACCGGGCATTCGCGATAGCGTTGCTCCAGCACTGACGCCAGCATTTCGCCAAAGCGCGTCGGCCCGATGCGGTCCGCATAGAGCTCTTCGAGGATGCGCAGCTGCAGATCAGGGGCGCGTTGGCCGATGACGGCGGCGGGATGCAGCGCGGCATCGAGGCCGATGTAGATATTCTGGCCGGCAATAGGCTTCAGCGGCGTGGCGCTGATGTTGTAGCGCGCATCAAATTCCGGATAGACCGGCAGTCCGGAACGGTCATAGCCGACCTTGCCATGGACGAAGCGCTGGACGTTCCACGGTTCCATGGTTTCGGACAGGCGCTGGTAATAGTGCGTCGGCAGATTGGCGACGTTCTCGGCGTCGGGCGACATGCCGCTCGGCTGCTGATACAATTTATAGCCGGTCTTCGGCGCGTCCATGAAATCCTTGACGATCCAGTGGTCAGGATCGCCGGGCGGGTTGAGGTCGCCAATCACCAGCGGCACCAGTTCGCCGCCATGCGCCAGGTCGCTGAGGCGCGGGTAGCGCGGCACGCGCTGCTGCAGGAACTCCAGCGCCGATTGCGCCAGGAGATCAACTTCGTTCATCCAGGCCCAGGTGCCTTCCCAGCCACGCAGCACATCCTCGATGCGCTTGTCGCCGAGCGCCTGAAACTGCACGGTGAGGTCGATGCGCCGCCCGCGCGGCGTGGTAAACTTCAATTCGTGGGTGGCCGGCCGGTCGGCACCGCCGACGAAATTGCCCATGGCATAATCTGCCGGAAACCATTGGTGCCAGGTCGCCAGGGTGGTCTTGTAGAGCGTGCGGTAATCGGTGCGCACCACCGTGCCCCTGGCGACGATCGTGCCGTTTTTGGTCGGCGGCAGCAACGCCGTGTGGCGCAGCAGCTTGAAAATGGCGGCATTGGTCTTGCCGGAGCCGACCGGCCCCATGATGAACGGCACGGTGCTGGTACTGTCACGGATGAATTCAGCGGCGATCGGGCCGGGCGCCAGATAATTGGAAATGCTGAACAATGATTTCCCCCTCCCCCGACCTTGGGTTCAATCCCGACCGTTCGAATTTTGCGGCCTCTCCAGCGCCGTCAATTGAAACGGCTGCTGGCAAACGAGGGGTGGGGCGGGTGATGTCTCGCCGCTCAAAGACCAAAGACGCGGGCGGCCGGATGGCGCGCGGGGAAGGCCCCGGCGGGGGGTCGCGGTTTTCGGGCGCGCGGCGCCGGTCACCATCCGGCACCGTCCCACTGATTTTTCATCAGCGGTTTGGACACTGCCAAGCCGTTGTTATCCTTCAGGCTTTGCCGTGTCGTGAGACGCCTCGCCGTGCGACTTGTCGGCTGCAGCCTTCGCCTCGTCCTGCTTAACCTGTTGAAAATGCTGTATTTCCTCTGCAAGGTCGTCGTCAATCGCCATGCTGCCATCCTGGCCCCTGGTCGAGGCGCGATGCGCGGTGATTTCGCCGATCATCAGCACCGGCACGCCGTCGCCAGCCGCAGCGGTCACCTGCGTCGGCATCTTGCTTTCGAGGTAGGGCAGCAGGTCGCCCGCCACCTTGCGCTGGACGTCGAGCGCCTCCAGCGCCGAGCACGACAGCTCTTCGGCCAGCTGGCTGACCGGGCGCGACAGAACCTCGCCCATCCACAGCATCGGGTGCGTGAAGCCGATCCGCAGATAGGTATCGCGCATTTGCGCCACCCGGCGATTGGTCGCGCCGACCGGACGCCCTGCCGAGCGTGGCGCCAGGCGCGCGAACGGCATCGCCGCATTCTCGTCGCCAAGGTCGAGCTCGCCATTTTTCGCAGGCTCCGACGGCAAACCCCCAAACACCCCTCTTGCGGCAGTTTCATCAGCCTTGTCAGCATCTTGCATCGAATTTCACCTTTATTTTAAGGGCATCGAGCGCCCACAATCCCGATCGACTGTCTTGCGCCTGTCTTGGCGCTGTCTTGCGTTGTTCGCCTCTAAACCCTTGAAATATATACACACGTGGAAAGATGAGACAGTGAGACAGTGAGACAGCCGGTTTCGATGCGCATGGGCGTGCACGCGCGCGCGTGTTATTAAGCTCGCGCGCGCACGCGCGCCACGCGCGAGGCCTTTTTTCTGTCTCACTGTCTCAATCATCAAATGATCCCGTGATTTCAAGGGGTTGCGGCAAGACACTTGCCAAGACAGGCGCAAGACAGTGAGACACTTTGTCTCAAAACTTCGGCGAAGCCGCCCCCAAACCCGCCGCGCCAGCGCATGATCCGGCGCGCCCAGCCACCATGCGCGCGAAAAACCCGCGTCAATTGCGCCCGTGGCATGTTCTCGCTGCCGCGCCCTCGGGCGCGGGCGGCGAGGCCGCATTTCAAACCTCAAGGGTGCGGGTCAGGACAAGGCAGAAGGGTGCGGCGAAGGGTGCGGGCTGGGCAGATCATCGTGAAACATGAGACGAAGGGATAAGGCCGAAGCGGCGATTGATTGTTTGACATTATCAAATTGTTTGATATTGACATCATGTCAACAACGGAGAACGACCATGACCTACATCATGAACGCGGCCGAAAAGGCCTTCTGCAAAGATTTCGGCTGTGCGCTGGGTGACGCTGAAAACGATTTTGTGACCAGGCTGGAAGAGCAAGCCAAAATTTCCGGGGACGAGGCATTTGTGGTTTTTTGTCTTTACAAAAAATCCAAAGCCATCACCTTTGATCGCGCCAATCGGAGCTACGTCGTCAAGCATGGTAGCTTGTGGAACAAAGACGTTATTTTGCGCGCCCTCGACTACGCGAGAGCTATAACAGCGTTGGAGAAACGGCCATGAGCGCCCTCGTTTTTGAACTGGGCGCCGAAAGCAAGCCGCAAGCTTTGATACCGGGTGTCGCGCCCGTCAGCCAGCGCCAGAAGCTGGAAGCCAAAGCCGCCCAGCCCTTGCGCGGCGGCACTAAAGCGCCGGGCGGCCTGTTCGATGAAAGCCGCCTTGCTCAAACCGACATGTTTGATGCCGTCAGCCAGGAGGCGCACCCATGACCCCCGCAGCCCTCATCGCCGCCCGCATCGCCCTTGGCGAGGCCTGCGGCCTGAAGCGCCCGCTCGGCAAGTCCGAGCTGGCGCGGCTCATCGGCGTCACCCACCAGACCATCTGGAACTGGGAAACCGGTAAGGTGCCGGTGCCGCGCCCGGCGTCACTGGCGATCCTCGCTCTGGTGGCCTCGCCGACGCCGCCGACGATCGACAACCGCCTGGCGAAAAACGGCCGCAAACCCGCCTAATCAAACAGGCCCGCGACCTGCCTCTCCAGCGCGGCCAGATCGCGGGCCTCGATCCGCCAGTCCGGGGCCACCGGCAAAGCCTCGGAAACATGGTCCGCGCCGCTGGCGCTGCCCGCCCCTGGCCGCGCCATCTCGATGATGACGCCACCGGCGGCACGGATCGTCGCCGCCTCATTGAGGAAGCGGACATCGTCCGCGACGATCCGCGCGCCTTGCGGCAGCGCCCGCGCCGCGCGAAACCACAGCCCGATCCAGAAATCCTGGCCGACCTGGTCGCGGCCAAATTCGGTGCCGAGCCGCTGCATGAACTGGCGCGGCGTCAATCCGCACAGAACTTCGAGCGGCACCTCTTTGCCCACGCCGTGCAGCTGCTCGGCGCGCAGCACAACCCCCGCCATCGCCTTCAGCGGCGCGGAAAACGGCAGCACCGTATAGCCCATGTTGCGCTCCAGCCAGCGCGCCGCGCTGGTCTTGCCAGCCCCGGCAAGGCCGGTGAGGCCGATGATGCGGCTGTCGCCCATAATCATGCCTCCGTCGGGGTCGCGGTATTTCGGCGCCTTGACAGCCCCAGGCTCGCCGTTGCCATGGCGCTTGGCGCGGAGCGCCGCTAACCTGTCAGTCGTCGTCATGGCATTCCCTCCCTGTGGAAAATGATACCGCTTTCAGCGCTTCTTCGAGAGTTCCCATCACGCCCTCCCAGTCCAACGCCAGTCCAGTGCCTTTTGAGCCTCGACAGCATTGTCAAACATCAGGCCCCTTTCCAGGGCCAGCCGCTGGTTGAAACTGTCCTTCCATAGCCCGCTTGAAACCCCATGCGGGCAAGTCTGATCAATCCACCATACGGGCTGACCCGTCTGCGGCACGCTTCCAGCGCCGCCCAGCATCCGCTTCAACGCGCCCAGCGCGTCTTCAACAGACCGCCACGCCTGCTCAATCTCGGTTGCCATCACTTCAACTCCCCTTCCAGTTTTTCCAACTCATCGAGATGCACCAGCGCGCAGCGCCGCTGCACGCCGTTGATCCGCACGCGGTTTTGCGAGGCCTCGCAGCTCACCACGCTCGGCGGCGCCTGCCGCAGCGCCGATTTCCACACCGAGGCGCCGGGCGCGCCGGCCCAGACGCTGTCTTTCAGCAAATGCGCCACCAGCTGGCTTTCATTCGGCACCGCCAAAATCCAGCCGTGGCCATCGGTCGGCGTCAGCAGTCCCAGATCAGCCTGCTGCAGCATCGAGCGGGTGCGGATCAGCTCCTCGCTGTATTCCGCCGAGACACCGGCCACCCGCAGCAAATTGTCGAGCAGCGCGCCCACCGTATGTTGCGACCCGGCCCGCCAGGCCTCGACCCGCGCGGTCATCAGAAAATTCAGGCAGCCGCGCCAGTTCGACGAGCGGTCCTCATATTCGAGCATCGACGACGTCGCCAGCATCTGCGACCACGGCGACAGGCTTTCGATCGGCAGGCCAAACTCATCCATGATTTCCGGGCCAAGCAGCAGATCGGCGCAGGCCAGCAACGCCGCAAAAGTATCCTGCCCGCGCCCGTCATGGCCGCCATCCCGCAGGGCATCGCGGTAGGCGTCATTGCAGGCGGCAAAGCGCGGCCATTCGTCCATCATCACCCGCAGGATCATCGGCCCCCATGTTTCAGGATCCACCACCGGCACCTTGTCGCCCGAGCGCAGCCGGTCGAATTTCCCCAGCTTCAGCACCGCCATGCGGCTCATGTCCTGCGGCAGCAACGGCGGCGAATTGATCGCCGAAAACAAAAAGCAGCTTTGCAGCTTGAACTGGTTGTTCGACTGGTCCTGGCTTCCCCGCATCAATTTGCCGCCCGAATAGGCGAGCCGCGCCAGTTTCACCACCGCCATGGTCTTGCGGTTGTCGGCCTCGGCCTCAATCTCGTCGATCGCCACCGGCAATGAGTCCTGCTTGATGGCGCTGTAAATGCCCGCCGCCGTCGTATCATCAGCCTGCAGCAGCATGTCGCCAAACACCGCCTTCACCCATTTTTGCAGGCTGGATTTGCCAGTCTGAAAATCGCCAACCAGAAACACGGTCGGCCGATACGGCAAAGCCCCGCCGATGAAGCTGGCGGCGATCCACCCCAGCATCAGCACCGGATCAACCTCCGGGCGCGCCCATTGCCAGCTTTTCAACTGCGCCAGCATCTCGCGCGCCGGGTTGTTGGCAGCCTTCACCGGCTGCGGCCAGGGGGCGAGCAGGGGCGGCCGCCGTGGATAAAGGTCGCCCTCCATCTCGCCAACCTCGCGCGGCTTCAGCTCGCCCTTGCGGTCGCGCTCATCCGACACCCACAGCAGGTCGCCGGAATGATAGATCAGCCGTCCCCGCTGGCCGAGCCAGGCGCCACGCCCGCGCACATGGTCGAGCGGCGAAAACAATTCCTTGCGCCCCGCCGCCGTATAAAAGCATTCGGACGCTTTTTCGGCCCGCCACGAGGTGACTGAACCGGTTTTGTCATGGCGCGGCCACGCCCAGTAGAGATAATTTTGCCGGTCGCCAAACAGCCGCTGAATAAACTTCTGCCCCATCTGCGTCGGCTCGATCGCCGCCAGCTGGCCCATGGCATCGACGACATAGAGCATGTCACCGTCCATGCCGAGCACCTGTACCGGGCAATCGGGCGGCATGCCGAACGTGTCGGGCACCCATTGGCCGGGCGGGATCGTGACATCGCCGTGCTGGCGCGGCGCGCCAACATCCGGGTCGGCCGGCCCGAAGCGGCGGCGCAGCAAGCGTCGTTCGACACGCCCGAGCGCACCCGCCACGGCGTCGGCACCAGATGAGGACATGAGGCTCTTTCAAAGGGTCAGGGTTGAGGGGCCAGCGCCGCCAGGCCGCTGGGCGGAGGATCGGTAGCCGCAGGCTCTTCCGCCGCCAGGCCGCCAGGCGGAGGATCGGTAGCCGCAGGCTCTTCCGCAGCCAGGCCGCCAGGCGGATTGTCGGTAGCCGCAGGCTCTTCCGCAGCCAGCGCCGCAGCAGGCGGCGGCGAAGGCGCAGGAGCCGCGGGCGCAGCCTTGTCGCCAGCCACGCCCGCACCGGGCATCGCCGGCTCGCTCGCCAGATTGACGACCCGCGGGGCCGCCCCCGTCGGCACCGGGCGGCGCGGCATCGGCGTGCCGAGCTGCGCCGGGCTGCCAGGCTCCGGCGCGCGGCCGCTCACCATCGAGGCCGGCGGTTCCAGCCCCTTGGCATAAATCACCTTCATGCCGGGCGCAGCGGTCGGCGCGGGCCCAGCAGCGGCGTCGTTGTGCATGGCTTCGTTTTGATCTGTGTCAGTCATGATTTTGCCTTTGCTTTGGCCCGGCTGCGGGATGCAGCCGGTTTGTTTTGCCGGAGGGGTTCGCCCTCGATCTCGGCAAATTCCACCGGAGTAATGCGGCGCGTCGGTTCCGGCGCACGGCCGAGAAACTCCTGCACCTTGTCGGCGCTCCATTCGCGCACGCTCTCCATGCCGAACATTTCGGCAAAGGGTCGCCGCTGTTCCGGCGTCATGGCCATGAATTCCGCCATGGTCGGCGCGCCCGACGTCGAAATCGGGCCGCCCGGCTGGCGCACCACAGGCGGCGCGGACTCGGGGCGTGTCACCCGCAGGCCCGGCTCGGCATAGGCATTCTCGAAAATAGTATCGTCGCCCCCGGAGCCAAACGACGCCGGTTGCACCGCCTTGGGCTTGACCACGTCATATTCGGCAATGATGCCTTTGGCGCAGGCGGTGAACACCCGGAAAAACCGCGAGGCTTCATCGGACAGGCTGGCAAAGCTGCCCTCCGGCAGCAGATGCAGCTTCTTGCGGGCGCCCATGATGAAGACATCTTCAGGCCGCGCCGTGCGCGCCTGGCGCAGATAGGCGAAGGCCTTGACCACAAATTCAGCGCCCTCATCAGCAAACGTCGCCTCCAGCATCTCCGCGAAGGCCTCCGACGCCTCTTCGCTCGCCGCACTGCAGGCGTGCATCGCAGCCGCCGTGGCAGCCTCCCACCCGTCAAAATCCATTGTCATGCCATCCTCCTCAAATCGTTGAAATCCTTGGCGCCATGGGTTGGCCACACCACTTCGACCGGCACATTGTGCCGCTTGAGATGTGCCAAGCCGCGCTCCAGCGCGGCAATCGTCGCCGCCTTCTGGTCATTGTCGGCCGCCACCACCAGAGCATTGGCCCCAGCCGGGCAGGGCTGCGCGCCAATATTGCCGAGCGACCCCGCCGCCCAGATCCGCCAGTCCGGCATGGCCTCGGCAATCGTCAGCCCGTCCTCGATGCCCTCGCAAATCACCAGCGGCCCCGGCACCGGCTCAAGCGGCTCGCGCAGCCGGATGGCCGCGCCGCCAAACGCCCCGAAGATAATCTTGCCGCGCGTCACATCGGCCTTGGTGGCGCCGTCATCCCTCAAAAACGTCACATGCACGGCGGCAAAATCCCCGCACGGGGTCAGAAATTTCGCCAGCATCGCCGGGCCGACATGCGCCTCGAACGGATGCTGCATCAAAGGCTTGAACCGCAGGCACGGGGCCAGCCCGACAATTGCCCGCGCCTCGATGCCGCGCGCCCGCAGATAGGTCTCCACCGGCGTGTCGCGGCAGGCTTTGCCCGAAAGCCACAACTCAAAGGCCTTGCGCCGTTTGGCCTCGCGCAGCGCCAGAGCCTCGCGCTCGCGCGTCGCCGCGTCGGCCGATGCTGCCCGGCGCAGGCTCTGCACCTCGGCCCGGCCGGATCGCGAAATCCCCAGCCAGCTCCGTGCCCATTCCAGCGCCTGGCCTTTCGCCTCGCGGCTCGGCGGCACGCCAGCGCCGCATTTCACCGCGGCAATCAGGTCGATCACGTCGCCCTTTTCGTCGGTGGCAAAATCCTTCCACGCCCCCGGCGCGCCCGTCAGCCAGATCGCGAACGACGGGTTCCTGTCATCGCGCAGCGGCGAGGACGCCACCCAGGCATTGCCCTGGCGCTTGCCGTGCGGGGCCAGTTCCGCCGCCAGCGCCTCGATCCTGGCTTTCAGCATGTCCTTGAGGTCGGCAATCGAGCCGCTGCGCGCCTGCCCGCTCATGACGGCCCCCGCGTTGTCACGCCGTCATCGAGAATGGCGTCGATCAGGCTCGGCTCCTTGTACAGGAGGCGCCAGAGACGCCGTTTCAGGGCAGGGCTGCTGATGCCGCGCGCCCGCGCCGCCGCATCAAGGCGCGTCGTGACGCCCTCACGAACCCGCGGCGCCGGCACAAAGGGCGGCACCGCGCCCACAACGCGTCCAAACAGGATATCATTGTGGACCGTGTAGGGGTTAAGGCCCAGTTCCAGGGCAATCGCCGCTTCCGGCGCGCCCTCAAGCTTCAGCCGCCACACCGCCTGGCGCCGCGCCGCGATGCTGGGCCGCCCCTTGGCCATCACAGCACCCGTCTGCGGCACAGGCGCACCCACTTTTGGTCGGCACAATCAAGGCCGGCCATAAAGCCGATGAGATAGCCCACCACGCCGCCGCCGCCCGCAAACAGAAAGACAAATAAAGCCGTCATCATTTCCTCCCTGAAATCAGCGCCGCCGCCGCGGCAATTTGCGCATCCCACACGGGCTGGTCGCGCAGGTCTTCTACCCGCCGCAGCATCAGGCTCACCGCCTGCTTGGTCAGGCCGATCGCCGCCGCCACCTTCGAGCCGGACAGATTGAGTTCTGTGACGGTGCAATAGACCGCCAGCTCGCGCACCCGCGCCGCGTCGCGCCACGACGCCGAGGCATTGGCCCGCAGGCCCGGATCGGAGGCGAGCGCCGTCGCGGCGTCGAGCCCGTGCAGCGCGGCAAAATGCGCCGCAAAGCCGCGAAAGGTCGCGAGGATCAGCGCTTGCGTCATGTCAGGAACGGCCCTTGCGGACGGCTCCGGCAGGGCCAGCGCCATAGCCCAGCGCCGCAAGGTGCGCGCCCGTGGCACCACCTTGCCGCGCGCCGCACGGTAATAAACATCGGGCTTCGTGCCAGCCCGCAGGGCCAGGGTGCGCTGGCTCCAGCCAAGCCTGATGCGGGCGTCCTCGATTTGGTCGAATGTCATAATGCCGCCGTTTGCGAGCCAGGGAAAAACACGAGACGCAACGCAAACGCGGCGGCCGAGACGCAACCACCGTCGGCAAATTACGAAGTATTAATACTTGAAGTCAAGCATTTTTTGATGCATTCCTAATTCGTGCCTTCCTTTTTCGGGATGTCCACATTGTTGCGTATGACCGACATCCGAAACGACCAGCGGGCATGGCTCCGCCTCGTGCTCGACCAGACGAAAATGAGCGGCACCGCTCTGGCGAAGGCGGCTGGCCTCGCCCAGACGACCGTCACCAATTTTCTCAATGATCCGGACTACCCGCACGTGCTGTCGTCGCGCACCATTGCCGCGCTCGAACGCGCCAGCCGGATGAAGTTCGGGGCCATGCCGCGCGAGACGTCGTTTCAGGAACCCGAAGCGGTGCCGTTCCAGGAGCGCGACGAGACCGAGCCGGTCAGCGATGCCGTCAAGCACCTGCTGAAAAGCCGCAACAATGCGCTGGCACCCTGGCGGCTGGCCTCGCGCGCCATTGAGGCGGCAGGCTATTTTCCCGGCGATATCCTGATTGTTGACCTCAACGCTTTGCCGATGCCGGGCGATATTGTCTGCGCCCAGCGCTACCAATGGGGCCAGTTTACCGCCGAAACGGTGTTTCGCGTCTATGAGCCGCCCTATCTGCTGGCCAAAACCTACGACACCGCCGCAACGCCGCTGCTGGCGATCGACAATGTCAATGTCATGGTCAAAGGCGTCGTGGTGGCGTCCCTGCGGCAAAGGCAGGGGCGCGCGGCGTGAGATGGCCAGCCATCATGGCGTTGACTACCGGCGTTTTCGCTCTTGGCATGATTGCCAAGCCCATCTTCCTGAGTTTTGTCGGCCACTTGTTCCCACTCAGATTCACGGCCGTTGCCTTCACCCGCGAGACATTCAAGCGCGCGGGCGAAGACTGGCGAACCATTCCCACAGCTTTGATCGAGGCCATTGCCGACACGGCTATACGCCGCTCGTCAGCCCAGGGACGACCCGATCGCATTCAAATGGCACACCTGATCGAATATTACGTTCCTTTGCTCAGGCAGCCGCAGGACACGCTTGGGGTTTGGGACGCTCTTACCGTTGCTGGCATCGTGGAGCGCGCCATGCGAGCCAACGACGCGGAAATCGAAACATGGAAACGCGAAATCGAAAAATAATTTTTGCCGGCATGCATTGATCCAAGTTTTTATGCTTGACAACTGACAAAGTATTTATACTTATAGTCTCCCGTCAGCACGCCGCTGATTTGGAGACCTATCATGCGATCTATCGACATCAAGCGCCTTGAGGCCGACATTGTCGCGGACATGCCGCCCGAGATGCAGGGGATCATGGCCAGCGTGCAGGCTTTGCTGCCCGCCACCGCCGCCGTCGAGCTGCTGTACGCCGCCCATGCCAGAGCCGCCACCGACTCACTGGGGTTTGGACGAACCCTGCACTGCATCAACGTGCAGCTTGCGTTTATCATCGTCACTCTGTTCGCCGACGCCGATGACCCGCTCGGCCTGGCGCGGTCGTTCTGCACCGACATGATCACGACGGCACACCACGCTTTGTCGGGCATTGTCATGGAACGCCACGGCGGCGCGCTTGACGTCGCGCCGCGCATCATTCGCCCCGGAGACGTCCCATGAGCCTTGTCTATGACCTCCGCGAGCTCGCCGACCTGCTGAAATTTCCCAGCACGGTCGCGCTCAGTCGCACCATGGCGCGCATGGACGCCTGCGGCTTTCCAAGGCCGCTGCCCGGCATGGGCAACCGCTGGAGCGCTGCCCAGGTGACGGACTGGATCGCCGCCAACGGCGCATCACGCCCGCTGCCACCCGCCGCCGCGCCCACCGGCCCGCAACTGGTGATCGACAATGCCAGCCAAAGGCTGACACTCAAATACGTGAGGCACCACCATGGATAGAGACGAGATTGCCCGCCTCAGTGCCGAGATTGACCGGCTGCGCGCCGGCATTGCCCGCGAAAGCGCCGCCATTGCCGCCATGCTCGACGCCGCTGATCCCGTTCTGGCGCAGCTGCGCCGCGACCTGCAGCCCGTCATCTTGCCGCTGCCAGCGCCTCCCGGCGCGGAGCCGCAGCCCTCTTGACGGAGTTCGAGCATGGCCGCACATTCCCGCCCGATGAAAACCATCGTCCACATTCCGCATGTCGCCTGGCGCGGCGGCCGCCCGCGCTTCGTGCCGGGCCCAGCCCTGCGGGCTTTGGGCTACAAGGGCGAGGACATCAAGGCGCCGTCCGGCGCCTGGGCCAGCCTGCCCGAGGTCGAGGCCTTCATGGCCCGGCGCGCCGCCGACATCGCGGCGCGCCGCGCCGCCGCCAAAGCCGGGCTGCCGCGCCCGCTGCCGCGCCGTGCCAGCGTCTATACCATCGAGGATCTGTTCCACGATTTCTTTGTCTCCAGCCGCATGCAAGGCGGCGGCGTCGGCCGCATCGCCCCCGCCACCTTGAAGGATTACCGCCTCAAGGCCGCAGCCTTCGCCGCCTTCGATCCGGAATTCGCCACCTCGCCCTGCGCCGCCATCGCCAAGCCGCATCTGCTCGGCCTACACGAGGCCCTCTGGCACGCCAAGGGCCTCGCCATGGCCAATGGCATGATCGCCGTGCTGCGCGCCGCCTGGAGCCATGGCGAGGCCCGCGGCAAGGTGACGGGCAACCCGTGCCTGCATCTGCGTCTGCCCGGCGTCGAGGCGCGCCTGCGCATCGGCAGCCAGGCCGAGATCGCCGCGCTTCTCGCCGCCGCCGACGATCCGGCCTGTGACGATGCCGCCCTGGGCGACGCCATATTGATTGCGCTTTATACCGGCCAGCGCCAGGCCGATGTGCTGGAGCTGGAGGCCCGCAACGAGGACAAGGGCTCGATCCGCTTCATCCAGGCCAAGACCGGCGCCCGCGTCAAGGTGCGGGCCATTGCCCAGTTGCGCGCCCGCCTGGCGATGATTGCCGCCCGCGGCATCGCCAGCAGCGACAGCCGGATTGTCATCAACCCGCGCACCGGAAGAGCCTTTGGCGGCAGCGACTTTCGCCACCGCTTCGCGGCCTTGCGCCTGCGCGCCGCCTTGAGCGCGCCCAGCGTCGCGTCCCTGCGCTTTCAGGACTTGCGCGACACGGCGGTCACGCGCCTCGCCAATGCCGGCTGCACCATCCCGGAAATCGCCGCGATCAGCGGCCACAGCCTCAAGACGGTGCACGCCATCCTGCGCCATTATCTCGAACTCAACGAGGCCCACGCCGACGCCGCCATCGACAAGCTCGCCGCCTGGATGGAGCGCGAGGGCATAGCGACATGATTGATGCGGGCAACGGCGATCCGAACGGCCTGCCCGCGACCGCGGCCGCCGAACTGGCAGCCTTTGACAGCCTCGATGCCGCGACCCGCCTGACCCTCAATTACGCGCCGCTCAACTACAGCGCCACCAGCCTGGTCAAGCTCGGTCGCGGCGGCAGCGAAACAGTCTTCGGCTTTCGCATCACCAAGCCAGATTTGTTCGCCGCCCACGTCGCCAAAATCCGGGAGATGCACGCCGCCGTGCTGGCCCGCGACATCGCCCGCGGAACAGGAGCGCAACAAAAAGTCTCACGTGAGACTTTGAGACGGTCTCACGCGGCAAAGGTTCTCAAAAGGTTCCGCAGCAAATATCGCTAAGTGTTTGATTTAACTGGTGCCGGTTGCGGGACTCGAACTCGCGACCTACTGATTACAAATCAGTGCTTACGCCAACAATATCAACAACTTAGCTGTATAAGGCGTGCGATTTCCGCACAAATCAGCGAAAAAGTCGCACCTATCGTGCGCCTTCCTTGACCAGCTCCTGCTTCAGGAATTCGAGGCTGGTTTCGATCTTGATCAGAACATCATGATCCGACGCCATCTGGTCGATTCGCGAGGTCAGGGCCGCGACATGATCCGCCGTGACCTGTTCGCGGGAGCTCAAATCGCCATAGGCAGCCATCGCGGCTGCCATCATCATCAGAATGGTCAGGACGTTTCCGAGTGTAACCTTGGGGTCAAACCAGCTGGGCGTGGTCATGGCGGCCTCGCGGCTGGAGAAATACGCCTGAAGCCGCTCGGCTTACGCAACAGATCGTGCTGCGCCAGCAGCTGCGCCCGCAGGTCATGCGCCAGGAAGTTGATGGCGGCGCGCCAGTCGCCGTTGGCCTTGGCGAGGTAGAGCGCGACGATGGCGTCGCGCTCCACGTCCACGGGCGGCACGTCGGCCGGATCGAGCGCTGCTGGCGTCACGGCTTTGCGGCCGAACTGGTGGCCAGCACCACCTGCGAGGGGGCAATGGTGGGCACGCTGCCAACCGACGTCTTGATCGCCGCCACCAGTGGGCACAGCTGCGCCGCCACAGCCTGGTTGGTGGCCAACGCCGCTTTAACTCTGGCCGCCCCCTTCGAGTTGGGTGCGACGATGTCCAGCACGTTGCTGGTCACCTGCTGGGTCGGTCCGGCCAGCGGCGAACATTCCGCCGTCACCAGAATATTGGCAATCATCAAGACGTCGCGCCCGACGATGGGCGCGTAATAATTGACCTTGGCATTGACCAAAGCCAATTTGGCGTCAAAGGTCTTGCAGCCCGAAAGCGTGCACGCCAGTGCCAGAGCCAGCAGCAGCCTCATGCGCCGTCTCCTTGTCCGCGATCCGGCATGTTCCAGGCCGCGTCGCCATAGCCCACAGGGCGAACGCCAGCGGCGCGCGCCAGGTCCACGAGGGCCTTGCCGGCAATCTCCAGATCGACGGCCGGGGCCAGCGGCGCGAGGTATTTGGCGGCCACCGTCGTCGCCTGGATCAGCAGGCTGGCCTCGCTGTCAAAGGTGCCAGCCCGCAGCTCGGCGAGCATGAGCGGCAGGTTAGCGCCGGTCAGTGCATCAATCCCCTTGATGATTTGTGTTCTGAAATCCATCAGCGTGCTCCCGGAATTTCGACAATGCCCCAGTCGTCGGCCAGCAAATCAGTCTGGGACGCCAACCAGGGGACAATGAAATTGTCGGCGGTCTTCATGTCGATATGAGCGTGGTAATTCACCACGGTGCCTTCGCCCAGCATCGACAGCAAAGGCTCGCGGTTGACCTTGAACTGCGAGCCTGCCACCAAAAACAAATACATGCCTTTGCCCTTCCAGCCAGTGCGCGAGATGCGCTTGCCTTCCTTGACGGCCTTGAGTGCTTCGCTGAAATTCATCTTGAACCTCCTACCAATCGGCGCGGTCAAAGAACCGCGACATAAGCCAGATCATCACAAAGGCGCAGATTGCCGCGCCCACCATCACCCCGATCGCGACCTCGGCAACCGTCCACAGGCCGCTCATGGCGCTTTGTCCGGGGGCGCCAGCGGCCCTGGCTTGGTTGAGGAATAGGCGCTCATGACAATGCCGAGCACCGTCACGAGAGTCGCGGCGATCGCCACGATCTGCGTCGCCACAGCCGGGCTGACGAGGCCGGTCAACGACAACGTGCCGGTGCTGACCGCCGTCAGCAAGGCCAGCACGATCTTGATGATCATCGCGGTCTTGGGGTCAATGCTCATAGGTGTCTCCATGGTTAAGCCGTCACAGGGGTTTTGAACAATTGGATTTCCGCCGCGCGGCGTCGCACCAGGCCGAGCATCACATGGCCCTGCGCATGGGTGTAGGTGTCGATGCACGCCGCGACCGCGTCCCACGCCTCATGGCGCAGCGCCTGGCCGAGGTGCGTGTTCTGCAGCACACCCGCGCCGCAATTGTGCACCAGGCTGACCAGCGCCGCGAACTGGTTGTCATTGAGCGCGTGGCACGCCGCCAGCACCGCCGCCTCTTCCTCGTAGAGGTCGGAGCGCAGCAGCACCACGGCCATGTCTTCGGTGATGACCATGCCAGGATGCACGGCTCTTGTATGGCCCCAGCCAATCGTCCACGGCCGGCCATGGCTGGCCGGATCGGGATAGGCGTGCAGGCAGAGGTGCTCGAACGTCTTGATCAAGGCGAGGCCGGCGGCATTGATGAAACGGTGCATGGGGTGCCCTTCCTATCGGACAGTTGCTGCGGCTATTGCTGCCGCCAGTGACGACCAGCGGGTTATCAGGCAAGCGAGGAAGGCCAGCCGCTTCATTTCACGGTCGCCGCTGTTTTGGCCGCCACTTCTTCGGCCTGCCGTCTAAGCATAAAATTGGCACGCCGCCGTGCACCCTCAATGACCCGGCCAAGGATTTGCGTCAGTGTCGGCGTGGCATAGACTGCGGGGCTAGTGGGCGTCGCTGCGGTCACCAGCACGCCTTGCGGCCAGAAGAAGTCACCAAGAGCCTCGGTCATATTGGTCATGCCAGCGTCGGTGATGGTGACGCACGCTTGTGTCGGGGAGGCGTCAGTCGATAGTTGCCCGCTGGCGCAGATTTGCCCTGCGAAAGCCGATGTGCTGGCCAAGGCAAGGATAGTGGCGAAAATGATCTGTTTCATGGTTTAATCTCCAACCCAAGTGGTTGCATTGTGAAATACTGGGCAGACGACCGAGCCGCCGCCGGTCAAGGCTGCACCCGCCGTTGCGCAGGCTGTTGCCTGATCTGTGACATAAGCACGGGCACCGATATCTGCCGCAGGAAGCGTGGCGACCGTATAGCCGTTCGTCTGAACAATAGCCGCGTGCAACGTCGCGCTCGTGTCCCCAACGGTGCCGTTGCCAACATCGAGAATACCAACGCCGCCGCGAGACAGGCCCGTATCTGGGGAGGTGACATCCGTCGTGTTATTTGAAAATTGGATCGAATCATTACTGAGCACAGCGATGCCGATGCCAAAAGTTGGGGCCATAAAAAGCAAACGATTTGCGCCGATTCTAAGTGAAAACCCGTTGCCATAGTCGCCTGCAAAAGTAGCGGTAGTGGGTCCGTTCAATATAAGTTTACTTGCTGAAATCGTCCCACTCGTATCACCAGCTATGCCATTGCCAAAATCAATGACGCCAGCAGCGCCGCGGGAGATTCCGGTGTCGGTCGCTCCATACGCGGCGGTTGTGCCGGAGAACGTAAAGACCCCGGATGAATTCAGTTCAAGCCCATATGGAGCAAAACCCGCATTTATAACTGAACCAATTTGCATATATGGATTAGTTGAATTTGCGTAAAGAGAGGCGACTCCCAGTCCGAGGTGGTCACTCAATGTTAATGTTGAAGCCGACGCATTAGCTGGCATGCCGCCAGGAGCGGGCCCGATGGTCTGCCCAAGCGCGGACGCGGAAATCAGGGCGAGAAGAAACAGAAGCTTTTTCATTATTGAACTCCCACAACATAAGTTGACCCTGCTGTGCCAGTGATCCAGATGGCGTCAAGCACCACGTTATCGCCCGCCGCGCAATTGATGGCTTGGCCCGCCGCTAACTGGAATGACGCCGCGGTGCTGGCTGGCGGCGTTGTGCCCGTGCGGTCGAAATAGACATATTCTGTGGCGGCTGACGTATTCTGGATCAGGCAACCAGCTCGGAAATTTGACGTGGTGCTGAAATTTGCGGCCGTGAGTGGAAGCGCCAGCTGGTAGACATTGGTCGTTGCCACGGTGCCATAGCTCATGGTCGTGAACGCCTGCAGCGCCAGCGCCGGGAGCGCGAACAACAGCAGGAGAGAGACAAGCAGGACTTTCATTGTAACGTCTCCATTTCAGATATTGTCAACCCAGCCTACCGCGAAAATTGAAGCGTTCGCCTGCGCAGCCCAGTATATGTTAGAGCTTTCAGGAATAATACTTAAAATGCGTGACACAGGCACATCGTAATCGTAATAAATAAGCGGAGGATTTGCGGTGCTTGTATAACGACCATACGTATTGTTTGGCGCTAGAATGGTGATATAGCCTGCTCCACTTAGCACCATCATTTGAACTGACGCCGCTGTGGGCGGCGCGATGATCGGAACAGCTACCCATGTGGGAACAGTCACGCTGCCGACCGCCGCTGTCGTCGAGGCCATCGCCGGTAACGGCGTCGCGGTGAATTTGCCCCAATTTCCAATTTGGATTGAGGCCAAAATCAGCGAGCTGGCGTTCGTAAAGATCGCCCCATCACGCATTTTGTACGTATAGCCAAGCGGAAGCGTTGGCGCGGTGAAGCTCGCGGAAAGCAGGCAGCCGTTGGTCGTGCCG